>Ga0172364_10002766_pt1 | contig 13971 bp, 15 predicted proteins | sample LakKivSesite10cm_FD_114545 | JGI IMG/M metagenome (GOLD analysis project Ga0172364, IMG submission 114545) | Sediment microbial communities from Lake Kivu, Rwanda - Sediment site 10cm | ecosystem: Environmental > Aquatic > Freshwater > Lake > Sediment | place: Rwanda: Western Province, Lake... | reverse complement strand
TAGTCTTGCCTCTCTTCAAACGCGTATGGGCTATAGGCCATGGACTAGGAGACTGGTTCTGAGGGTTTAGGCATGGGCTCTTCGGTGAGAAAGTGGCTGTCTCTCCATGAGAGCGCATGTAAAAAAAAGGAATTCTTTTTTTTCTCCGTATCATGTGTGGGGTTCCAGACTCTCTCTTTGGAGCCTAGAAAAATGTGTGGTTGGGTGGAACTATAAAGGGTAAACAGGCGCTTATAGTTCTAGTTGTGAGAAGAATTTTTGAGAACTAGGAATTCTTGCGCGGTGATTGACAATAAAGGGGTATCGGGGGCTTATTGTCCTAGGTTAGCAGAAGAATTCTTATGCTTCGGCAGTTTGTCAAGCTCGGTGCTCAGCGACTTAGGACGAGAGCCGTAGAAAATGGTGTGGGTGTGATTTAGGGGTGCGGACACCACGTAAAACACAGGTACCCCTCCGTTTTTTGCAGCTTAGGAGGTTTTTCAGGGTTGAGACTCAGCCGGTGAGTGCGAAGATTCCAAATGGCTCAAGCTATAGTGAGAAAAATCCTCTCTAGAGATAAGCCCGAGAAAGGCTCTGACACGCGAACCGTGAAAATCACAACCAAAACAATCGCCATGTTCAAAGAGTCTGCCAAACAAGTATGCCCGTACGTTTTCAATTCGCGAGGCTATCCATGAAAGAAGGTTTCCAAGTCGCCACAGACCACTTCGACGACCCTTCATAACCTACGGTTCAAGCAAATATACCTGCATACATTCCGACATCGGAAAGCCAGCGTGGAATATCATGGGACTAAGGACCTGCACGTGATGAAGATGCTGGGGCACCGAAACATCTAAAGCACCATGGTGTACACTTGGCTGACAAACTTTGGGAACGTCGAGTATCACGCTGCAACTGCTAAGACGCTGGAAGAAGCAAGGAAGCTCAGAGAAGCGGGCTTCGGGTATGTCTGTAACATGGAAGACTGCAAGCTGTTCAGGAAGAGGAAATGAGAACATGTCAGAATACAATGAAGAGCAATCGCTATACGTAAACTCTAAAAGCATTTGGCATAGCTCTATAATGCTAGATAGCGTTCATGAAACTGCGATGATAAAAATGCGCGCGAACTTTACTTTCAAAGTCAAGATGGGCGAGTACGAAGTTGAGTTAAGCGGAACCCGTGAGGAAGTCTTGAAGACAGTCCGAGAACTGTCACTGCTCATCACTAGTGTACACAAAGCCTTCGAGAACGTGAAACCTAAAACCGTCACGACGTTAACCGTCAAGACAGAGCCCACCAAAGATCAAGCGAAAACGCAGAAATACCCGAAAATCTTGCCGACACAAGATTGTGAAGAAGCAATAATGAAGGTTTTAGGGACTGATTGGGGTAAATGGCGTCCACGGACACTCGAGGAACTCAAAGAGGCACTGCAAGCGAACGGAATGAATCACTCAGTCCGCGTTCTGACGGGTGCCCTGAACAGGCTGGTCAAGAAAGGAAAGATCAGGCGCTGGAACACTGATGCGGGGTTCGTGTACATCCTCGTCGAAAGCGAAATACTCGGGAAAGGAGAACAGTTGAATGAAGAAGGTTGAGACACGAATTAAGACATCCTTTGGCGAAATCGTAATAGTAGGTGACACTCCACAAGAAGTCCTTGATCTTATCTCAACTTTTCCAGAGGATTTCATGGCAAAAGTGGACAATTTTGTCTCAAACCGCATAACCCCCTCGGCAACTCAGCTAAAGGGCATAGTTGAATCCACTACTGAAGGACCTGTGATAGTAGCCCACGAAGCCCTCACCCATTATGAAGCAATAGGGTTGACTCTGTACGCTTCGGACGAAAAAAAGAATACAGCAGCACATGTTACGAAGCTCCTTGAATCATCTGGAATAAAGTGTATGGTTCCGGCACGCTTAAACGAGATGACAAAGAGAGGTCAGGTTTTCAAGCCAGACCCAAAGAGGCCAGAGTTCAAGCTAACGATACAGGGCGAGAGATGGATTGAAAGCGACGTTATGCCAAAACTCAGAGGCAAACCGAGTTGACGAGTCAAGAAAACAAGATCACTGTCCACGTCAAGTACAAAGAACTTGAGGAAACGTTTGAAGGCAGCCTCGAAAACGTGTGGCTCTCCGTGAACAAGTTCTTCGGCGATTTTCTACAAGGATTTGAGATTGCAGGCAAGGTAGTTTTGAAAATTGACTTGCAGCAACTCATCAAGAGCTGTGAAGGCATTATTGCTTTCTCTCAAGAAGGGTCGAATTTGCTGATTCCAAGAAACAAGCTCACTGACAATGAGACTTTAGTACTGTGGCTGTTAGCCGCTCACTTAGGTTTTCAATTGGGCACACTTAAAAGTGGTGCAATGTCGAAAGATGAATTGGAGGCTAAGCTTGGGAAAAGTGCGAAGATCGTTAGTACACGTCTGAGTGAACTGGTTAAGAGCGAGATTGGGGCAAGAACTGCTGAGGACAATTACAGAATCACAACCTTTGGTATCGTTCAAATGCAAAAGGAGATAATTCCTCGGGTCAGAACGAAATTGGGTGTCTGAGTTTTTTTGTAGGCTAGTTCTCACAGTTGCTGTGTATCATTATGTTGTTTCGATTTCTCGGATGGCTTCTCTGACCTTGGCAAGAGAGGTTACGATTCTATCTGGCTTTATGTGCTCCTTCTTTAGGCTACCTAAATTTCTTGAAATCGACACGAGTGATCTGGGATCAGCCTCAGCGATCTTGTCTCGCCCTGCATCGCTTAGAAGATGAATTGCCTTGAGACCCGCGTTCTTGGCACCCCACACGTCAGCCTTCAGATTGTCACCTACGTGAACGATCTCACAGGTTTCCACTTTCATCTTCTTGGCGGCTAGTTGGAATATTCTGCTGTCTGGTTTTCGAACGCCAACTTCATCAGAGAAAACCATCAAATCAAAATAGTCTGAGATTCCTTGCTCCGAGAGAAGTCTACGTAATGCCGTGCCCGGCGTGAGTCCCGTGTTGCATATAAGGCCAATTAACCTGTTTCTGTTCTTAAGCCATTTCAACGTTGTTCGTGCGTCTGCGTTGAGGTATGGCGGTACTTCAAAGATGGGTGAGACGTAGGCAGTGCTCAATTCGTTGATCCACTTCTCTTTCAACATGACTGACTCCTTTGCCAAGTTTTTGAAGATCAATTGTATTTGATCCTCATGGGCAACATCTTCGTTCCTATTCCACTTTTCTAGGAGCAAAAAGATCATCTTATTTAAGGCATCTCCCACTTGCGCAACGGATGCTTTCACTCCGACTCTGTTCAGAGTTTGACAGAGATTTCGGCAGCGAGCAGCCATTCTCTCTGCGCTCGCTCCGTCTTTTTCGAAAAGCAAGGTCTCCCAAAGATCAAAAGTGACTGCTTTAATGTTTTGAGCGTTTGTTTTCAACGTCTCATCCTTTATTGCATGTTTCGCAATTCCCTAGGTGATGTTCGGATGTAGTGTGTTAAGGTGGTCTTTTCTGGGCGTATTGGTACCTGCGTGGTTTTCCTTCTCTCGTCAAGATTCCATCTTTGACCAGATCTATCAGTGCGTGGGCTACGGCTGTTCTGTCATAATGGAATCCGCGTTTTGCCATCTCACTGTGGACTTCGCTCAGGCCTTTTGCCGTGGAGAACCAGCCCTCTTTCCAGAGGTTTTGGATTATATTCTTGCATGTTTCTGCTCTCGGTGGTGGTGTGTTTCTTTCAGCTATTGCTTGTGTTTCTTTCAGTTTTTCCGTTACCGTTGAGAGAACCTTGTCCACTGTTGTCTGCAGTTGGTCTTCTTGGCATTCTATTTCGAATTCCACTTCTCCTATTTTCATTTTCAGTCGTATGGGTGGTTTGGGTTCTTTTTCTGCCAACGTTTCACCTTATTGTATATTGTATTGCACATCTTGTTAGTGCGCAATATTTAAATAGTTCCTGATTAAACTATTGGCTATTGGTGAATCATGGTGATTGAACAATACACTATTGCAACAACACCAAGATATAACTTTCCAAACCCCACCATACCCTCAATGCTACCACAACGATTCATGGAACAAAGCATAATATCCCTCAAACAAGTGCAAAACAGACCTTTTCAACTAAATCAACAAATCATTCAACAAAACAACGACTCTGAAACACAAATACAAGGATTCAGGCTAAACCCAAAACAGATAACACTAAGCCCAGAACGCGAAAAAACCACAATCGCCGCATGCGACACATCCACGATAAAAATAGGTGAAACAAGCACCGGTACTCTGGTAGCCATCCGAGGAGCAAACGTGTGGAGACAGAACAAAAGCTACAGATACCTTCGCATCGGCCCATTCATATTCCACATAACGACGGAGAACAAGGCTGAAGTATACCACGCCTTGGAAAGATCATGCTTCGGCACATCAAACCATGAAAACCGCCAAAACATAAACATCTGGCAGATGCCCATGCGAATAGCAAGCCTTCTCGAAAGATGGCTGCAAACCATGCTTACAAGCATGATAAACAACGGGCTAATCCTTTTTGACGGTTCACTAACAGCGGGAACAGGAGAGGTTCCTACAAGAACTATGAAGGGAATTCTAGCCAAAGCCAGTGAAAACAACAACGTGATTTTGGCCTTCTCAAAAATGACGAATCTCAGAATAAATGGACATGTCATCACTGATGTGTCGTTTGACCTCAAACCGCCTTGCCTAATTGAAACAATCGGTCTGAGACCTAAGCCCCCGATCACTCTACTAGGTGACGTTTTCGTGGCCAAATTAACCCATGAAGATTATGCGTTTAGACTGGACATTAGCAAGGATCTTTCTCTGGAACAGAAAATTGAGGCCGTCGAAAAGTTGCTGGGAAACGACGTGATTTCGCAGAGCTACCCTGAAACTCTGCGCTTGGCACACATTCTATGCACATTTACAGCGAACGAAGTTTTAGCCATGCAGCATTTCACAGTGCGAAAATATGGCCTTAAACTCGTCAACAGACCAGACATGCATAAGCTTCTGTTCGGTCCTTTTGGCAGGGGTGAAGTTTGTTCATGAAGCTGTACCGAAAGGAAGGTAACATACTGCAGATTTTGAGTTTCCCGCACGAAGCCGTAGAGAAAGGTGATTACTTATTGGTCGAAGATCAAGAGGCAGGTAAAGCTCTAGTAGCTCAAGTCATCGATGTGCAATTTGCCAGCATTCCGGGCGTTCTCGAGGAGTTGCTTCGAAGCCTCCCAGACGGCGGCGAAATCATTCAAGGGGAGGACTTTGATCCGTTGGAAATAGCTCCGCATATTACTTACATCCAGGACGCTAGTCTGCTTGTCTGCAAGATACGCGCTACTGTGGAGAATGAGAACTTAAGCCCAAGTAGCTCATGGCTTCCATCGCGTTCTCAATCTACGATCAAGAAGTTGCCGATTCCAACGTTGTTGAAGCTTGCAAAGGTTGATGGGAAGCTTCCCATTGTGTTGGGCGGTACGAAGGATTCTTCGCTGTTGACTATTGATGCGATTCATTTGGATGGTAGGCTTAACATCATAACTGGCAAGAAGGAGACTGGAAAATCCCATTTGTCGAAGCTTTTAATGGTTAATCTGGTTGGGTACAAGGCTACGGTCGTTGTTTTTGATTTGAACGGCGAGTATTTGAGTTTGGGCATGACAGGCGATGGTAAGCGAAATGCGCACTACGATAAGATTCATGTTTTGACGCCTTCGCAGAATTTTAAGCTGGCGCTGAAGCAGTTGAACCTGCATGTGATGCTAGGCATCCTTATTCACGCGTTGCATCTGCCTGGGACATCGGCTCGTGAGTTTAGGCGGATTTGGCAGTTTTTGAAGGAAAAGAACATGCTTACACTGCATGATTTGGGTGAGACCATTCGCAGTTGGAACTGCAATCAACATGTTCGTGACGCTTTGTCGTCTCGTTATCATGCTCTAGTCAATTCTGGCTTTTTCACGGATAACCTTGTCGAAGCCACGTTGCTAGAGGATTGCATGTCTAAGGCAAAAGAACAGGGCGGTGCTATCGTAATAAACCTGCGCAATACTGGTGCGATTGACCGTCAAATAGTAGTGGAGTACGTCCTCGGAAAACTCGTAGAGCTACTCACAGGTTGGAAGCTCAAAGCCGCGTTTCTTTTCGCTGAAGAAGCACATCTTTACCTTCGCGAGACCTATTGGGATGACATCGTGACTCGCATGAGGCACTTTGGCATATTCACAACCTTCATAACTAACCAGCCCGACACCATCAGAGAGAACATATATCGCCAGGCGGACAACATATTCTTGTTCAACTTCACGAACGAGCATGATTTGGACGTAGTTTCGCGTGCTGCGCGGGTTGACGGTGAAACCGTCAAATCAATAGCTCGTGATCTGCCTCCTCACTATTGTCTCACGCTCGGTAAAGTCGTGAAAGATTTTCCGCTGGTTGTCAAAGTGAAAGCTCTTGACGTTAGGACTATGGGTGAGACGAGGCTTTTCTTCCAAGACTAGGTTGGTATCTTTGAACTCTTTGAATCCGTTTCTCTCGACCTTCTTCGTGTAGTCTTCAACGGTTTTCATGATGCCATGCTCATGTCTTGCAATTTCCTCTTGTTTCTCTGAAAGAACTCTCTGAAAGTCTTCGTCAAATCATATTCCTCTACATCTTTAAACTTGACCCATTCTAACTCTTCAGCGTCGCTTGCAGCTTTTGGTTTTCCTCCCTTAAGCTTCACGGAATAGTCTATAATCACGAAGTGATACTTTATCTGACCCTTTTCGTCCTTGGTTATGTTGTCGACGATGTCGATGTGCTCAGGATTGCCAACATCTAACCCCGTTTCCTCTTTGACTTCTCGTATAACCGTCTCCTCTGTGTTCTCGCCCAACTCAACAATACCGCCTGGGATGCTCCATTTACCCTTTCCGGGGTCGTTTTTTCTTTTCTCAAGTAGTATTCTTCTGTCACGTATTATTACTGCACCTACACCGACGATTGGCTGGTTTGGGTAGAGCCTTTTCAAAGCTAAAGCCTCTGCTAAAGAACCATTTTGTTATTCGTATCTTAAGGCTTCTACTGGTTTAAGCTTTGAAGCTCGCCAAGCTGGATAAAGCGCGAAGATTGCGCTGACTCCTACGCCGAAGATCAAGGCTAGTGTAGCCACGGTTGGAGTCAAAAGAGGGGTTATAGTCATCCCGCCTGCAGTTGCAGCTTGGTTTCCCATGATTACGCCGCCTCCTCGGAAGACAATTGCTACTATGTTTGCCAGAGCCCAACCTGAAGCTATGCCTATTACTGCGCCAATCAAGCCGACGACCACTGATTCACATAGGAAAACCAGAAGCACTGTCCTGTTCTTCATGCCCAACGCTTTCAGTATGCCTATCTCTCTTGTACGTTCCATCAAGGAGACGATCATGATGTTCATTATGCCTATCCCAGCAACTAGAAGCGAGATAGCAGCGATCCCAGCTAGGAACAGCTGTATGATCGAGAAGACGCTTGAAAGGATGGTGAGCACGGCTGTTGCAGACGTCACTGAGACTTGATCGCTGAAAGCTTCCTTTATGGCTTTTGACACACTCTCAATCGTTGCCGTGTCATCATTCCTTAGCCTCACGATTATCGTGTTGCATTCTTCGGTTCCAAAGAAACTCTGAGCTTGTGAAATCGGAATGTAGACGCCAGAGTCCGAAGGTCCGCCGACGCTGAAGCCTCCGATCTCCTTGAGAACAGCGGTAACGTCGCCAGTATACGTTTCATTTCTCGGAGGCAGCGTAGTTGCGTTAGTCCACAGCACTTCGACCGTACCGCTTACATTGTAGAGGTCGCTTACGCGTTTTCCAATGACTATCGTTTCATCTTCTGGATCTGATGGTATTACTCCGCTTTCGGCCACGAAGATGCTGCTGTAAATGCTCGCATAATCAGCGAAATCCACGCCCACTATGGTGAGAATGTGGTCTGTTCCATTGAACCTGATCCAGCCAGCTCTTTGAATTATGGCCATTGACATTTCGACGTTTGTTATGTTGTTGATTGTTTGTGTGGCGTTGATCAACAATTTGAAACCAGAATCAGCTGCGCTTCCGATTTCTGCGTTCGAACCGAAGCCACCTCCAAACCCTCCTCCAGTCGAAACAATCAACGTGTTCGTTGCAAAGCCTGTCTGAAGCTGCCTAGTTATAGTGGCCTGTAGTCCCTGCGTAATAGAAAGCAATGCGACGATGGCTGCAATCCCGATGACTACGCCCAAAGTGGTTAAGCCCGCGCGAAGTTTCCTCAGTCTTATCGCGCCGAACGAGTAAGACAAGATGTCCTGAGCTTTCAAGTTAACTCACAATCTCCTTGGTTATCAAGCCATCGGACATTTGCACAATTCTTTTTGATTGACTTGCCAGATGTTGGTCGTGGGTAACCATTATTATAGTGACCGCTTTCTTTTCGTTGAGTTTCTTGATTAGACAGATTATCTCTTTTGCAGTCTTGGAATCTATGTTTCCTGTAGGCTCGTCCATCACGAGGAATTTCGGGTTGTTCGCCAAGGCTCTTGCGATGGCTACACGTTGCTGCTCGCCACCGCTCAATTCCGTAGGCTTGTGATTCATTCTTTCCCTCAGCCCTACTGTCTCTAAAAGTTCTTCAGCGCGTTTTCTTCTGTCTGATCTGCTCAAGCCTGCTATGGCCATTGACAATTCAACGTTCTCTCTTGCTGTAAACCGTGGTATGAGGTTGAAGAACTGGAAAACGAAGCCTATTCGGCGTCGAAGATCTGCCAGTTGGTTGTCATTGAGCGTGGAAACATCAGTGCCTTCAATTAGCATCTTCCCTTCGGTTGCTTTGTCCAAGGCTCCAATCAAGTTCAGTAGGGTTGATTTGCCGCTTCCAGATGCACCGAGGATGGAGAGGAAATCGCCGCTTTCGACTTTTAGGTTTATGCCGCGTAACGCTTGAACTGGCACTTTTCCAAGCATGTAAGTTTTCTTTAGGTTCGATGTCTCAACGATTGTTGTCAGATTTCGTCAGCCCTCCGTCTGTTTTGCTTACTTGCTCAAGAATCTCCATGAGAGAACTATGCCTATCGTTGCAAATGCGACTGCGAATATTCCAACGCACGTGAAGTCCCAAGCAAGTGTTGCCCAATCTGTACTGAATATCAATAGCTGCCTTACGGCATCAGTTGTGTAGCTTAGCGGGTTGAAGGCTGCTATTGTCTGGAGCCAATCGGGCATGAGCTTGATCGGGAAGAAGGCGTTGCTGGCAAACATCAGCGGCAGGTTTATCAGGTTCACGACAGCCATAGGAGTCTCTATTCTCGTTGATCTTATCGTGATCGCGATGAAGATTGATGATAATCCCACGCATACTAAGAACATGATTGCAAAGACTCCCAGAATGTTAACTGGATTGAAACCTACTCCGAGTTGTAGACCGAATGCGACAGCCACGAGTACTATGATGCCTGCTTGGAACATCGATCGTAACGTTGCCGAAAGGACTTTCGCCGATATTATCACTGCTCTGGACACGGGTGTGCTGAGCGCTTTATTCAAGAAACCTAAACGTCTGTCCCAAACCACCGACATGCCGCTGAACATTGTTGTAAAGAGAGCTGTGAAGGCAATCATTCCTACAGCCATATAGGAGAAGTAGTCCGTCGTGTTGAAAGCACCTTGCATTATGCTTGACTGTAAGCCAGCGAAGAATTGCTCAAGCTGCAGGAGTTGCGGCTGAGTCAGAGGAGGATTTGTCTGTGGTAGCGAGATTTGGCTACCTGAGAAAATCGCGCCAATGTTCATCGCTTTTCCCAAGAATCCCATCCAGAGGATTGGCTGAATTATGGAGAGTATGAATATTACCGGGGCCTTGTACCACTTTTTCAGCTCTCTGTTTGTCAAGGCCCAGAGACCGTGTAGCTTGTTCTTGGAATTGCCGTTTGTTTCGCTCATTGTCTGGCCCTCCTCATGGTCATTCTCTGTGCGGCAAAAGCCTCTCTGGACTCTTCTGCATCACGCATAGACTTGCCAGTGTATTCCAGGTAGACCTCGTTTAGTGTGGGTTCCGTAAGTGAAAGCCTCGTCACGGTATAGCCTTTTTTTCGCAAAGCCTCGATGATGAAAGGCGTGGTTATTTCGCCGAGTTCAGCTTTGATACGATAAGCTCCGTCTTCCCTTCGGACTTCTTTGACGTGCTCAACTTTCTGGATCAGCCCGCTCACATCCTCGTCTTCTTTGATTGCCAATGTTATCAAATCACCGCCTAAGCTGTGTTTCAGTTCCTCTGGAGAGCCTACAACGACTATTTTTCCGTGGTCGATTATTGCAACGCGGTCGCAGAGCACATCAGCTTCTTCAAGATAGTGAGTTGTCATGAAAAGCGTCATTCCATAATTCTTCTTCAACAGTTTGATGTAGTTCCAAGTTGCGGCTCTGGTTTGAACATCCAAGCCTAGAGTGGGCTCGTCCAAGAAAAGCACTTTTGGCCTGTTGATCAGTCCGCATGCAAGTTCAAGTCTTCGACGCATTCCGCCAGAAAAGGTTTGAACTTTTTTGTCCTTGAAATCAGTCAGCTCAACAAGCTTCAGCAATTCCATCGCACGCTCTTTTGCAACATTGCGTGGGATTCCGTACAGATCAGCACACAAGAGAATATTCTCTAAACCCGTTAGATCCTCATCAGCAGTGTATTCTTGTGGCACGACGCCGATTACGTTTCTAACGTTGAAGTCTTGTTTTGCGATGTCGAAGTTCGAGACAGAGGCTTTGCCCTCAGTGGGCTTCAAAATAGTTATTAGCATATTGATTGTCGTTGTCTTTCCAGCACCGTTTGGACCGAGGAAGCCAAAGATTTCGCCTTGTTTGACACTGAAGTTCACATGGTCCACTGCTGTCAAGTGTTTATTGAAGACCTTGGTAAGTCCTTCGGCTTTGATTACCTCTTCACCCATCCTTTGTCACCTTCAATTTTTGATTGATCTCTTCAAGCTTCTCAGCTGTGTTATTTAAGAGTTTCAGAGCTTCGTCAAAGGCTTTTTCCGAGGTTTGTTCCTCCAAACCATCTCCCAGTTCGAAAAAGGCTGCCGCAAGTCTTCTGATCGTCTTGCGCATTTCGAACGCTTTTTTTGATGGCAAACGAGACCAAGGTGCACCCATGAATGGTGGAACAAAAAATCTGTGCTTTCTGAAGTCTTGATGGTTTTCTACGTATTCTTCCATTTTTTTTCTTTGTTCAGTGATTATTTTTCTTTGTCCTTCAAGCAGTGCTTTGCCACTTGCAGTGAGTTCATAACGCTTCATTCCACCTTGATCCGTTGGCAATTCTTTGACGTGACCATTGTCCTGTAACCAGGCCAGGAGCGGGTAGATTGAGCCTGGGCTTGGCTTCCAACGTCCTTTTGTCCTGTTTTGTATTTCGTTTATTATTTCTGAGCCCGACATTGGTTTCTCTTCGAGGGATTCGAGAACTTGATATCTGATAAATCCCTTTGGAACCATTGCTGTGTGTTTCATCCAATGTTTAGGGGAGAACATGTTCAGTTACCATCGATATCGTTATTGATATCAATTGCGATATCAACAGTGATATTTAAGGTTTCGCTTTCCTTCAGGTCGAATTTTCAACAACCGTTCCGACTTTCTTGCCGTAAGCGGCAGCAGAAACATTCTCAGGCCTAGCACCGTTCACGACAACCACTTTCACCGTGCCTTTCTTTAGGATCTTGACTGCCTCTGGATCGATAATCTGATGAATGCCCGCTTTGTGCTCTTTTTCAATGAATATTCGTGAAAGGTCTTTGAAGCTTATGCGGTCAAGCTTGACCGCGTCTGAATGTGTCTTAGGGTCTTTATCGTATATCCCTTCTTGGTCAGTAGCCTTGATGTACAAGTCAGCGTTTACACGTTCCGCGATTAAGGCGGCTACAGCGTCTGTAGTCATGCCGGGTCGCAAACCGCCCATTACGACGATTTTTCCTTTTTTCAGGCATTCAGCGGCGTTTTCGATGGTCGTGGCAACTGAGTCGCAGCTTAGATTCCCGAGTTTCTTGATAAAAAGCAGAGCGAAAAGTCTTGAGACCGAGATAGCAACTTCATCTTGATCTGGCTGAGGCAGTCCCAGGTTTTTTGCAGTTCTGATGAATTCCCTTGCAAGCGTACCGCCTCCAACCACGGCTACGATGAAGTGCCCTTGTTCTTTCAGATCTCTCAGCAGTTTGGCGTATTTCTTGATCACTTCTGGGTCGATCGGCGACGCGACAACTGAGCCGCCTAGTCTTATGACGATGCGCATGAATCTGTACATCCTTCTATATCGTATAGTGCACGGTTTTCCGGTTAAAAACCTTCAGAGAAACTCGCTCAGGTTCTGTTTTTTTTGGGTTTTCGATGTCTGGAAACGTATCTTTTCTCCCAGCGTTACTTCCATGCCGTCAACGGCGGCGACTGTCGGGATTTTTGTTTTTTCCTGTATGCGTCTTGCTTCCTGCTGCGGCCCTTTTTGCAGCATCTGCATTCCCAGATGTGTCAGGATTGCCTGTTCTGGCCGGGTTTCTTCCACTATTTTCACTGCGTCGTCTGTGGTCATGTGTCCTTTCCAAGGTTTTCCTGTTGGGCGCATAACGCATAGGATAAGAAGCCTCGTGCCTCGATAATACCTGTCTATGCCTTCGAAGTATTCGGTGTCGCTTGTATAGGCAAAGTCGCCGAATTTGGATGATTGAAACCTGAAGCCGACCGCGTCTGGGTCGGTGTGTCTAGTTTCTGTGACGGAAACGTCGACGTTGTTCACGGAGAACTTCATGCGTGGTACAGCTTCGATTATTTTCTTAACTGCTTTCTGGTGATATTTCGAGATGGAGGGTTCGCAGGTGCTACTTCCATTCAGGACGCTTTTGGCGGCCACGAGTGTGTTTCTTTCGCTTGTAGTACCATGTGTCATGGCTTCGATTAACACCTCAGCGTCTGTGTAGTGGTCAGGGTGACAGTGGGAGACAAAGACAGCGTTGAGTTTCTGGGGGCTCAAGTTTTCGTTGATTGAATAGATTAGTGCTCCTGGGCCGGGATCTAGGTGAAAGTCTACGCCTTCTTGCATTATGCGGATTCCGGCAGTCCGTCTCCTCTGCGTTATCGTGGCGTACCTGCCTCCGCCTGTTCCGAGCATTATCAGCTTAGTCTCGTTGTCCATAGTTCACTATCAAGCATTTATGCGTCATATGTTTTATTCATTATGTTCCTTTTGTTCGAGGTTTCAGGAAGTTTCTAAAGGGCTCTTCTGAAGACGATTACGGTTGTATATGTAATTCGAAAACAGCAGCATGCGTCTTTACGGAGTCTTGATGCGCGAGTGTTCCGCATTATCATAATGGTTAAATGAAGTGTATTGCTCATTTGTTACTTTGTTCAAAGCAGGTTGGACTAGGCAACGAAGCTTGATTCAGTTATCGTTCGATTCGGTGGCGAAATGGGCATCAAGAGTGAATGGACCAGACGCGGATATGAAAAACTGTTGATGAAGAACGTAGAAAACACCTTAAGACACCGCAAAAACAAATACGAAAAGATCCTGCACAAGCGTGGCCGAATCTACATAAGAACAAAGAACCCAGATGAAGTCGCTTCCGGTTTAACGAGGGTTTTTGGTATTTCCTCAGTCTCTCCAGCCAAGGAAACCAGTTCTGACCTAGTCAAAATAATAAAGACGTCTGTCAAGATAGCAGATGCCACAATTGAGAAGGGAAGCAGTTTTGCGGTTCGCTGCCGTAGAGTTGGCACGCATACCTATTCGAGCATGGACGTGTGCAAAGAAGTCGGCAAGCAAATCCTCACAAAACTAGAACATAAAGATTTGCACGTGAACCTGAATAACCCAGATTTCACGATTACCATCGAAATTCGAGACGCTGAAGCATATGTCTTTGCAGAGACATTGCATGGACCAGGAGGTTTTCCATTAGGCTCTCAGCCGAAAGTTATCTGTCTACTAAGTGGTGG
>Ga0172364_10002763_pt1 | contig 13973 bp, 9 predicted proteins | sample LakKivSesite10cm_FD_114545 | JGI IMG/M metagenome (GOLD analysis project Ga0172364, IMG submission 114545) | Sediment microbial communities from Lake Kivu, Rwanda - Sediment site 10cm | ecosystem: Environmental > Aquatic > Freshwater > Lake > Sediment | place: Rwanda: Western Province, Lake Kivu... | reverse complement strand
CCTCTCCTAACCAAAGAATCGTTGTATACACTCCAATTCATAAGAGCAGCCCTCTAAGCAGCCAAGTAACCGTCAAAACTTAACCCAGAACACAAACAAAAACTTATATATGCAACAAAGCATTAATTAGTATCAAAGTCTAGGTATCAACAAGCATCTTGACCTAGTTAGCTGACGTGAAAGACTAATCCTGACATAAGAAGACCATGGGTGTTTGAGGTCATGGTACATATACTCGAAGTTGAAGACCTTAGAGTCTTCTACAGAAGCATCTACGGAGATGTTAGGTCAGCTGACGGGGTTTCCTTTGATGTCAATGTAAATGAGATATTCGGGATAGCGGGAGAATCTGGGTGTGGCAAGTCAACTCTTGTCGAGGGAGTCTTACGAGTCATCACACCTCCGGGATACATAAAGAGCGGCAGGATTCTGTACAAGAATACTGAATTGCTCAGTTTGGATAATGAGGCGCTCAGAAGATTGCGATGGAGAGAGCTCTCATATATTCCTCAAGGATCGATGAACTCCCTTAACCCTGTATTGAGGGTTGAAGACCAAATGGTTGACGCAATAATCGCCCATACAGATTTGTCTAGGGATGAAGCGAAGGAGATGGCCGTGACTAGACTAGAAGAAGTTGGCCTGCCAGTTGAAGTGGCTAGAATGTACCCTCACGAACTGAGCGGCGGAATGAAGCAAAGGGTTGTAATAGCGACATCGATCCTTCTGAAACCGAGTCTTGTGGTTGCAGATGAACCTGTAACAGCGCTGGATGTAGTAGTTCAGAAAAGTATACTACAGAGCATAGCCGACCTGAGAGATAGCCAAGGAATAACAGTGATCTTCGTAGCTCACGACTTGGCAGCTCACGCAGAGATAGTTGATAGGCTAGTCATAATGTACGCGGGGAAAATCGTGGAGATAGGGTCAGTTTACGACATATTCGAAGACCCATCGCATCCCTACAGCAAACTCCTAGTGGCCGCCATACCCTCCATAGAAAAGGATGTCGTCGAAGGCATCCCTGGATTGCCCCCAAGCCCACTGAACTGGCCACTTGGTTGTAGATTCCACCCGAGGTGCCCATACGCTATGCCAATATGCTCCGATGAGGAACCCCCGCTTCAGGAGATGAAGCAAGGCAGACATGTGGCATGCCACCTATACAGGTGATCTGGATGGAAAACCCTCTTCTGGAGCTAAGGAACGCCACAAAGGATTTCGCGATTGGCGGAGGGCTGGGGATCAGAGTACAAAGGAGTGTCAGGGCGGTAGACAACGTCTCGTTTGTCCTATCCGGAGAGAAACCGACAATATCGGCATTGGTCGGTGAAAGCGGGAGCGGCAAGAGCACGATAGCCCGAATCATCCTTGGGCTGGAGCAGCCGACCTCAGGCGAGGTCCTCGTCGAAGGCAGGGATGTAAGAGTCTGGCTCAAAGAGGAGAGGATGAGCTACAGACGTAATGTTCAGGCGATATTTCAGGATCCATATGGCATATACAACCCATTCTACAGAGTTGAGCGTGTATTCTACAATGTTGTGAGCAAGTTCGGCTTGGCGTCCTCAAGGAAGGAAGCCGACAACTTGATTGTTGAAGCTATGGAATCGATGGGCTTGAGGCCGGAAGATCTTCTCGGAAGGTATCCTCATCAACTCAGCGGTGGTGAGAGACAAAGGCTCATGCTCGTCAGAATATTGCTCATAAAGCCAAAGATCGTATTGGCAGATGAACCCCTATCCATGATAGACGTGTCGCTCAGATCAATATTCCTCAAGAACTTGCTGGGCCTCAAGGACAGGCTCAAGATGTCGGCTCTCTACATAACTCACGATCTGAACGTAGCTCACTACGTGTCTGATGAAATGATGGTCCTGTGTCACGGAAGGATAGTGGAGGCAGGGCAGACGAAGGCAATCGTAAAAGGTCCTCTGCATCCTTATACTCAGGGCCTAGTCAGTGCGATTCCTGTACCTGATCCCAGAAGAAGATGGAAGGATACCGTCAAGGTACAAGAGTTAACCTTCAAAGAGCTGCTGGAGGAACGGCATCGGTGCATACACAGCCATAGATGCCCATATGTCATGCCGATATGCAAGGAGCAGGTCCCGCCTTTGACCGAGGTCAAGCCTGGACGTAGCGTCGCCTGTTTCCTGTACCCCGAAGTCAAAGAGGCCACAACGTTAGAATGAACGCCATCCCATCGTCTCCTTGGCTAGTCTACGCGAGCCTTATCTGCATTAAGTAGATTGTATTGAGACGAGATTATCGAAGTCTATAGATTGGATGTAGCCGAATGCGTCTCGGGTTCCGAAAAAGAAAAAAAGTAGACCGATTTCATTGGTCTGTGAACTGGAATGAAAAGCGAAACTGAATCGAGCAAACCATGGAAACTTCATGGCCTGCTCGGTGTATCAAAAGATGGACACTTTCTTCGCCTAGCAAACTGTGATACGCTGCCCTTTAAGGAGAAGCAGCTATGTCGAATCCTTTGAATTCACCTCAATTGAAAAACAACATAGTCTGCCTAGAGAACTCTGAAGTAATAATAGCAGCAGACAAGGTTAAGCCGCTGATATACGAGTACGTCCACAAGCCGTCGAAAGGCAGACTCTATGGTGAGGTTTGTGGAGAAGAACCAAGACTCGTGATATGTAAAGGTGCAGATCCCGTATGGCCTAGTTTAATCGAGCTTTCTTTCGATGCAAGGTTTACTGAAGACGCAGCTAATTATCATATCCTTGCCAGTCGTGGAAAAGACAAAGTAACAGAGTTTGATCTTATTCTAAGGCTGACTGACAATGGCGTATCTATCAGGTTTGGAAACGTCGTTGAAAAGGAGGACTACCATCTTATTAGAGTTCGTATGCCAAAGCTCATCACCGTGAAAAGTGAGGGGAACAACGCCAAGCTTACAATTCCCAGTGATAGTGGCCGACTTGTAGATGTGACTAGAGCCTCCCATAGAAGTGCGGAGTTCAAGCTTGATTGGGTTAACCCTCTGCTTGCCGAGTTTGTCTACAACGATAGAGTGATAGGTATACTTGAAAGTGGATGTTTAGAGAACCAAATGGTGAACAGCGTCTACGAATATGGAGATGTGCAGTACGGCTCAGTATCTTTAGATTTTGTGCGTAGAATGATGGACTACGAAGTTTTTGGCTACAGAATCCCAGCTCGAGATCCAAAATATCATCTCCTAGTTCAAGAATCTTCTGAAGCATTGATCTCACTTATAGGAGACTACGATTGTGATGGGGAAATCTCGTGGGTAGATGCTGCCAAGTACATCCGAGACAAGATAGATGCTCGAATCAACCCGTTGTATGCTAACAAGCTGATATACAAAATATATCTGGATGACCCTGGTCTGAAAGAACCAACAAAATTTGCTGACGCATTGGAATTAATAAAGAAGATCGCATATGTCACTGACTCTGCTTCTCAAATCGTATATCTGGTTGGATGGCAATATGACGGACACGATACTGGCTATCCAGCTGTTGACAAGGTCAACGGAAAAATCGGGGGACGCAAAGGTCTGGTCAAGTTAATTCAGGAAGCGAAAAAGCTGAATACAATAGTCAGTTTTCATGACAATTACGATGACGCCTACATGACTAGCCCAGAGTGGAATACTGAAATCATATCCAGGGACACTGAGGGCCACTTGATGAAAGGCGGAGTCTGGGCAGGGGGCCAGTCTTACGTCATTAGTAACTACAAGTATGCCAAAAAGCGCGGTCTTCAGAGAGTCCGTGACACACTGGAGAAATATCCGATAAGTAGTTCGTATCACATCGATGTATTGAGTGCTGTCCCAAGAAGGTACGATTTCAATCCAGAAAGCCCGGCGGGAGCAAAAAAGAATCTCGATGGAAAACTCACTATAGTCAAGGAATTCAACAGACATGGAGTAGATGTAACTTCTGAAGGCTTTTCCGACCCCTTCGTTGGACACATAAGTCATTTCTGGCACCTCATTCATCGAGATGAAGCATACTACCGAGATGAGGAGCAAATACCTCTCATACCATTCATATATCACAGCAAGGCAAGCTACGGCGGCATAATCAATAGCGAACTAGATATAATGAAGGCGTTGCTCTATGGCGCTACATTCAGTTACGACTTCAACAAGAACACGAATCTACACTACGTAACTGACCTGTACTATCTTGTTACACTACCTTGGATTAAGCTCTACGGGAAGAACATGAAGTCTTATTCCAGGGAGGGAGCCGTCGAGAGGATGACATATGAAAATGGGAGTTACGTTGAAGTCGATCTCAAAACCAGGAGATATGTTGTTCAGGTAAACGGTGAGGTAATCTCTAAAGATTACACTTGCTTCGTTCCAATGAAAAAAGACCTGTATTTGGGATATAGCAAAGATGGTGGCCTTTTCAGCTATCCTTTCCCTGCACAGTGGATAAAAAGACGAGCCCTTCACGTCCTAAAGCTCAAAGCTAGCGGCGAAACGAAAGAAGTTGGTTGGCGGCTAGATAATGGGGACTTAACATTCTTAGCGGAACAAAGGTCTCCTTACAAGATATTCTCTGAATCCGATTCTTGAGAGTCTAGGGAGGGATCGATCGACCTCGCCCTTGATGATGATGGGAACAAGGTCCAATTAGTCGCAACAATGGACGTTGTTGCTGAAAGAGCTAAGACTTGCATGGAGAAGTTTGGGGCGAAAGAGTAGTATGCCAGCTATAATGAGATGCTGGCAGAAGCCGATGTAGATGCCGCAATAATCGCTTCACCAATCAGCTTGCACTATGAACAAGTCGTGAAAGCCATAGAGGCTGGGAAACACGTTCACCGCAATAAGACTATTACTAATACTGCAAAAGAAGCCACTGAAATAATCGAAGCCGCCAAGAAGAAGAGTGTCAAAGTCGTCGCCTCACTTGGAAAAAGCGCTGGAAGCCCCATTGTTCGAAGGCCGAAGCAGATCATCAGGGAAGGAACCATCGGAAAGGTCTACTGGGTCCAATGGGGGATGCTGGGCCGTGAACACGAATATGAGCCCTTCCGGAGACCCGACGATGTTGCTGTCAGTGTGGATCCGACTTGGTACCACAAACAAGGCAACGGTCCAATGTATGACATTGGAGTATACCGTCTCCATGCTATTATAGCTCTGCTAGGTCTTGTCGAGAAGGTCGCATATATATCGGGAATAAGAGTCGGAGAACGGGTTTTCAAGGGAAGAACTTGACTATGGCGGAACATTGCCTTGCGTTGAGCAATTGGGGTGTGCTCACATGACATGGAGACTACTTTCTGATGAAAGAGAACGCTTGAGGAAAAGGATGGGTTTAGAGACTCTGCCAAGCGAGATCCGTGTATTCAACGATGTTATACGCCTAGTGTACTGCATTGCTAGCGATGAGGAACTTTTAGTGATTGACCATGTTCAAAGCATGAAACACTACGATAGTATAGAAATCACAATAGAACATCTCTGTCAGAATTCTTGACAGATGAACACATCAATAGAATGAGAGAAGACTGAAAAGTATGATGTTGAAATCCGCACAATCTCAGTTGACTGGGCATGGCAGTACTCAGAGTATCGCAGAAGCCTGGATGAGCGGACGAGGTGTGGCAAGGGCATCAGATTCATGAAAGGAGACGACATGATAGTTGGCAGTAAGAAGGATCTTGAAGAGGTAGTGGCCAAATGATGGCAAATTGGGGACATTGGTCGATCGGTTTGTTTTCCCGTCTCCTGCTGATAGAGATAGGCGGTTAGTCTTGTTCATTAGATCCCTGTTATCTCCTTTAGCCTAGGGTTGAATTGTTCGTCCAGCCCAACATTGATAAGGTTAAGTGATACAAAGAGTAGAACAACTACTATGATAGGCGAGAGTATAACATGATATGCTCGCAGAGATATCAGTCCAAAGGCCAGATATGTCTGTATAAGAACACCTAATGTAATCATCTGCGCTGGTCCGAGACCAAGCAACCTAAGACCGGTTTCTGCCAAAAGTGCCCCCAAAACACTATTTGCAAATCCTACGCCTAAGTAAGGTAGAAAGTTGGGCAGGATTTCCTTGAACATTATTTCAAAATCGTTTAGCCCGGTTATCTTTGCGAGATCTATGAAAGGGCGCTCTTTCAAGCTCAAGACTTGAGCTCTTACAGTACGCATTGGCCATGCCCAGCTGAACACTGCCAAAATTACTGACATGGTCCAAACATCAGCTATTTTTGTGTAGTAGACTATAACAAGAAAGATTGGAAGTGTGGGCAATACAAGTAGCGCGTCTGTTGTGGCTGTTACAAGCTGGTCTGTTTTTCCGCCTTTATACCCCGCCGTGAAACCCGTTATTATAGCTACAAACATGGAAATAAGGCCCGCTAGAAATCCTATTAGGAGGGAATTCCTGAGTCCAGCAATGACTGTTGCCAAAACGTCTCTTCCAAAGTTGTCCGTGCCGAGTGGGTGTTCGAGAGATAGTGGCAACAACGGCATAAATGTTCCGCTAGTACTTCTTCCAGCTAGTACATAGCTGCTTATCATAGGCTCAAGAAGTGCTATGAACGACAGAAGTAGGAGGATCGAAAGTCCTATTTTCAGCTTCAGAGGAGAAATTCTTAAAGTGTTTATCAGATTGTTTAGTCTTGATTTTGAAATCGCATTTTTCACACTTTTATCTTCCCAAAGCTTTTATTCTTGGATCCACAAGCGGATAAATAAGATCAATCAGCAACATCGCTGTCAGAACAGAGACAATCGATGTTAGCACTATTCCTTGAACTGTGTTATAATCTAACAGATTCAAAGCTGTTACGAAAAGCCTGCCAATCCCTGGATATGTAAATAGATATTCAACGATGTATGTTCCATTAACTACAAAACCAAGTGACATAGCAAGCCCCGTTACTTGAGGAAGAAGAACATTTCTTAACGCGTATTTTCTCCAAATATACCCATCCTTCAATCCTTTAGCACGCGCAAAGAGAATGTAATCCTCTCTCAATACGCTTACCAATAATGACCTCATAGAAATAGTCCAGCCACACGCAGCTACTATAACAATTGACAAAGCTGGTAGTGTTCCATGTACGATCACACTCCATATGAATTCCATCAGATTTGTAGCCCTCGGATCAAACGCTCCTCTCGTAGGTAGAACTCCAAGATAGTAGCCAAAGACAAGTACAAGAAGCAAAGCTAGAATATAGTAGGGAATCTGCGATGTAACCAAAGCAATTGGAGTAAGCACCTCATCTATTTTTGAACCCCTCTTCCACCCTGCAACAGAGCCCAGAACATTGCCAAGAGCCCACGCAATTATTGTTGCTAAAGCAAGGAGCCCAATAGTCCAAGGCAAGGCTCTCATGATTAGTACTTGAGATGGGGTCGGAAAGTTCACATAAGATGGACCCATATTCCAATTGAGCAAAAGCTCCCTCATATAATTGAGATACTGAGTGAAAAGATCTCCTTCCAGACCAAATATTCTTTCGTATTCCGCTATCAATACTTGATCTTCTGTAGAGTATATGCCGTACCGGTACCGGAGAACTTCCAGAAATCTTCGTATAGGATTCCCTGGGATACTACGGAAGAAGAAGAAAGATATTGTGAACGCCAGAAACACCGTAATTATGTATCTTGCAAACCTCTTCATAACGCAAAGCAATACAGGATTCTTGAATATTTCTTTCGCGTTTTTCAAGTTTTTGCGCTCCTTTTTTGTTATCTTAATACCTATGATGATATTTTAAGTTATCCTAATGGGATCGGTCGATAGTATTATATAGCCCCTTCTACTTAATAAGCTTTGAGAAAAAATGATAATGAAAAAATCTTCTGCGATGATAGTGTTTTTACTAGCGATTTCTCTTCTGGTTCCGCTTTTCCCTGCTGTCACAACCGTACGAGCTCAAGAAGAACTTCCAGTACCCAGAGAAGAGACGGTCATCTTTGAAGGAGATCATGAATATACAGTTTTTGACAGTTTCAACACATTCATAGCACAAGGGGTTCAGTGGTATGCCGGTTTTCAGCAAGTAGTGATGGAATATGACTGGTATATCAACTTGGCTACTGGAGAAACCATAATGTGGCGCATAATTGGATGGGAATATAGTGATGACTATAAGACATTTACTCTTCATGTTAGACCTGGCGTCACATGGAGTGACGGTGAAGCCTACACGGCACATGACATCGTATTTACTTTGAACATGCTCTCAAATAATCCCACACTGTACGGAGCGACCGCTATCATTGACCAAGTAGAATCAGCTGAGGCAACAGATGACTATACAGCTGTGATAAAACTGAAGAAACCTCTGCCCAGATTCCACAATAACTTCAGAATGTGGGGCGGACCCTACATCATGCCAGAACACATCTGGAAGGACGTAGATCCCTTTACATTCAAATTTAACCCGCCAGTAACAACAGGACCATATGTGCTAGACAGTGTAATACCGGAGCTCTTTATATTTATCTGGAAACGTAATGAGAACTATTGGGCGAAAGATGTTTTCGGAATGTTCCCAGCCCCCAAGTATATGGTTTGGAGAACCGCGCCACCAATTGACAAAGACTTCACTGATCTTGTTGGAGGCCAAGTAGATTCTCCGCCAAGAACCTTCACATGGCCAATGATTCAGCAAGCCGCTGCTATTACCAATGATATAGTATGGGCTAACTACTTAGATGTCTGTGCCTATTCTTGGGGTGTGAACTGCAAGAAATATCCACTAAGCCTCAAGGAGGTTAGGCAAGCCATATCTTTAGCCATTGACAGAGAGAAATACCAAGACCCAGCCTGGTGGTTCACTGCCAAAGGTACAAATGCGGTCAAATATATGTTCGCTGACCTCGCTATTTTTGACAAGTACACCATCTATCCAGAATTCGATACACCTTTCGAATACAACATAGAAAAGGCCAAACAAATATTGGACGACATGGAGTTTATAGATAGAGATGGTGATGGCATTAGAGAGACCCCCAATGGCACGAAACTTTCCTTCTCTGTAATAGGGAATCCGCCTACACAGATGACTCATCCAGCAACCGTTATCACGCCGGATATCGCTGCGGGTTTGAGGGAAATAGGCATGGATGTAAGAATGGTGTATTATACGTCTACAATCGGTGAGCAGAGAGCCGCTGGAGACTTTGATCTCAGTGATTGGTGTACTCCATGCTGCGACTCAGCATTCGCTGGAGACCTACTGTACAACTTCTACCTTTACCACAGTATGTTCTACAAGCCGATAGGAGAGTCGGCATGGGGTTACGAACTGAGGTGGACAAACCCTGAGCTGGACGAGATCATAGATGAAATGATAACTTTACCTCCGGATGACCCAAGAGCAATCGAACTTGTTCGGCAAGCCTATGAAATACAGAGAGAGGAGTTGCCATTCATACCCATAGTGGAGGCAAAATACGCCATGGTCTATGGTACCAAATATTGGACCGGGTGGCCCACTGACGACAACATGTATCAAGTACCATATCCATGGTGGCCCACAACACTCTTCGTAGTCCTCAACCTTAAGCCCGTTGAGGCTCCCGTTACCTATGAATATACGAGTGCGTGGTTCATAGGAGCAGTACCCGCTTTTACAGGTGTTGACGGAGTTACCTATGGTCCCTTCGAGGAGGGACAGTTCGCGACTATCCCTAAGGTAGACGCTGAGAGACTAATAGACGAAGGATTGGCCTCATATACCATGCCAGGAATCAGTGACATCAAGGCTGGACTTGAACAACTCCTGTCAAGTATGGCTGAAGTCACATCAGCAATTAGCCAAGTTCAAGCAAGCACAGAAGGACTCGGTAACCTGGTAGGACTAGCCAGTCAGATAAACACTCTGATCGCCGTTGCTGCAGTTGAGGGAGTCGCCATAATATTGCTCGCTATAGCTCTGCTGGTACGAAGAAAATGATAGACCATATCCCCCTTTTTATTTTTTTGACTATTTGAAATAGACTTGGTTCATATTTCGACATAGCTCACACAACAATCATAATACTGATTTCTCTTCTATGAACTTCTCCGCGAGATCCCTTTCAACCCTTTGCATAATCCCTGATGGATTGTGAATGCCAAATATGAGCTCAGAACTATCATCAATATTCCAGACATAATCGATCGGCAAGATTTATCCATTTCTGCTTCGCAGGCGCCCGTCTTCTTAGGGTGCTTGTCCTCAACTTCAGCATATGAACAGCTAGAGTGGTGAATATGAAGGGAGCAACAATTACGCCAATATATACAGCGAGAAGAAGCACCCCTCAAGCTAGGTTTCCAGACTCGCCACTAAACTTAGGGCTATGAGTTATGGACCGAATGTGCACGGAAGAAGGAATATGCTTACCACAACACCAACAGTTAAAGCCGTAGCTGGATTCTCAAAAGCTTTGCTCAAAAGATAAGAAAGACTCTTAGAAAAAATCGATCGAAGCCGGTCAGTTACACAGAGGCGGAAAGTCTTAAATATGCTGGCAAAGATGTGAGATGCGGACAGCAATTTTGCTGCGCTTCATTGAAGAGGGGAAACTTGTGGACAAAAGGTTACCGATCCAAGAGATTTTTGAAAATTCCCGCATGTATGCCTGGATAAACAAGAATGTTCTCAAATCCCGTGTCTTGGACGACATGGAGGGGCCTCCTCGTTGGAAAGTTATCGGACGAGGCAAAGCTGTCTTGAGCCAAGAACGTTCCAAGAGTGGGAAGCAATCTCTGAAATTCCAAACCTCACTTGAGACTGATGTGGAAGCGCTGAAACGTCAGGAGATGGGGAGAGGCATCGGGCATACTGGTGTTGTTTGGGAATTCGAAAGGGAAGATTGGACTGATTACAACAGGATATCTTTGTGGGTTTATCCAGTAGCTCCAGCCATTTACACAGTGGATATAGTTCTCCGTCTGTACAATAACGGAAAACATTCTGGATACAATGCTTGCGACGGAAACCACGTGGTCCTCCAGCAGAATAGGTGGAATCACGTAGTGTGGGAGATCACTGATCTAGAAAGGGATAAAGTGACCCATTTCATGTTCATTCAACGTATCCAAGGTCATGAACCTGAAGCTGAAGGCGTAGTAACACACTATATTGATCAGTTGGAACTTCAACTAGTTGAACCTGACAACTTTGAAGGCTGGGATGTCGCATCAGGAAAGATCGCATACAGTCATGTCGGCTATAAACGTAACCTGTCGAAGATCGCCATCGCCAGTAATCTTTCGGCCGAGCATTTCACGATTGTGAACCAAGACACAGGATTAGTCGTTCTAAAAAAACCAATCAAGTCCATAGAGACCCGCTTAGGCCATTTCCGAATTATGGACTTCACCGAGGTGACTTCCCCAGGCACTTACATACTCATAGCTGGTGAAGTCTCAACTAAGCCGTTCAGAATAAGAGAAGAAATCTGGAGAGATTCCATCTGGAAGGCAATTGAGTTCTTTTATTGCGAACGATGCGGAATAGAGATTCCCGGCATCCACAGAGTTTGCCACAGAGACTGGCAGGGGGTTCACGATGGGAAGAAGATAATAATAAACGGCGGCTGGCATGACGCTGGAGATCTCTCACAAGGGCTTCTTAACACAGCTGAAGCGATTTGGGGTATGCTGACGGTTTTCGAGAATCTAGCGGTGAGAAACGAGGACCCAGAGCTCAGGGAGCGCATCCTTGAAGAAGCGGTATGGGGGTTGGAGTGGATTCTCAAAAACAACTTCGGCGAAGGATACAGGGTGACATGGGCTGTAATGGATCGATGGACTGATGGGATCATAGGTAGCGTTGACGATGTAACAGCAGAAGCTACAAACTCCCCCACACACAACTTTGCTTGTGCAGCTGTGGAAGCGTTAGCTTACAGGCTGTTGAAAGAACGTGAACCTGACTTGGCGAGAAGATGCTTGAAGACGGCTAGAGATGACTGGAACTATGCTGTGAAAGAACAGGGCAAATGGATGGAGGAGGTCCCATTCCAATACCACGCTGCTTTTGGACCATACCTCGATGCTTCGCTGGGCATCCTTGCTTCGATCGAACTCTTTGAAGCCGTCGGCGAAAGAATGTACGCGGAAAAAGCAGCTGAATATGGACATTTTTTGCTCAATTGTCAACAAAGAGCTTTTGAGCTAGAGGTGCCCATAACAGGGTACTTCTACACAAGTCCTAGAAAAGAATTCCCAACATCTCATCCACACCTCGGCCTAGAACATTTTCCAATCCTAGCCTTAGTCCGTCTTTGCACAGCATTCCCCGATCACGACGATTGGATACAATGGTACGCGTCAGTCGTGCTACATTCTGAATGCTTTCTGAAGGAAGGAACCAAGTACACGGAGCCGTACGACTTTGCGCCAAACTCTATACGCAAGGGAGACGAATACCTACATGTGCCTGAAACAGAAAGACAATACTGGATAATATCTGGGCTCCCTGAGACCACAAGAGAGTCATATCGACAGCAAGTTCTTGACGGAATAAAAGTCGGGAAAAACCACTATCTGAGAATCTTCCCAGTCGCTATTTATCCTCGCGGAAGTGAAGCTAATCTGTGTCATGCATTGGCCTTGTGTGCCGCCGCCTGGCTCCGCGGAGATCTTCGGTGCGAAGATCTGGCTCAGAAACAGATGCAATGGGAGATAGGTAGGAATCCGTTTTGTCAATCTTTAATGTATGGTGAAGGCTATGATTACCCGCCGCTTTTCTCCGCAATGTCAGGCAACATAGTGGGCGCTCTTCCTGTGGGAATCGATAGTCGCAAAAATGATTTGCCGTTCTGGCCTACAGCAAACTATCATAACCCGAAAGAAGTTTGGGTGCGACCGAACAGCCACTTCATATGGTCTGCGGCCTATCTTTCTCCATCCGCGCTGATAGCAGGGGTTTTGAGGCCACCTTGCGGGAAGATTCTGTTCCAAAGTGTGGAAACAGGCAGAGTTTCGGAGGTGGAACCGGATTATCTAACAGGAGAATTCCGAATCAATATCCCAACAGGTGAATACATTGTCGAAATTGGCAGTGTCAAGAGAAAAATTACGGCGCTCTCTGGAGGGAACTACTTCCTTGAGTTTGATCTAATGAAGAACTTCAGTTTCTCAGTCTCAAAGGTAGACGTTGACGACAAAACCTTCCATATAAAGGTGATAGCCAAAGGATGTGGAGAGCATGCATTCGAAGTAAAGGCTTTCAATTTGAAGCTGTCAGAACCACTCAAGAGGATTTGCTTAGAGGGCGACGAATCGAAACAACTAGTCTGGGAGGTAAAGGTTACACGTCCTGAAATGCCGTGGGTGGCTGTTATTGTTCCCGATCGTCAGTTGACATGGAAGAAAGAACTTTTCGGAGCAGCGACGGATTTAAAAGCAAACCATTAGCTCTCCAGCTCAGTTTTCCATAAGACGCGCAGTCTTCCTTTTTGCCACTTTCTGGGTGTACTCAGCCATCATTTCCATCTTGCCTAGGGTCATCCTGGGGAATCCGTTAACACATTTTCTTAGCAAGATATTCCGGCAAGCACAAGCCACTCCCGAAGAAGTTGGAGCCGACGGCGTTAGAGTAACCCCGAACAGCATACGCCCCTCCTTCGCCTGGGTAGGACAACCACCTACATAGGTAACGAACCCAGCAAGCCTCACCTCACCAGATACTGCTAGAGATCGATCGCGAGATGAAAGGAGCAACCTATGATGCGTTCTTAGGCCTTCTAGAGAAGAAATCTATTTCCTTAAATAGGATTACTGGAACGCGAGGAAGCATCTCAGAAGGAAGGATGGTTGTTTCAGAAAGGCCTCGACTCGGCAAGTTAATACAGGCTTTTATGGATGAACAGTGTATCATTGCTTTGTTGCATTAATATTTTTGGTGTTTCTGTTCTGTGTTTACTCTTTGCCTTTTCATCGTTTTCTTAGGCTGTTTTTGTCATCCCGATGAATAGGTTGTATAGGGAGACCTTCATCGTT
>Ga0172364_10002761_pt1 | contig 13978 bp, 10 predicted proteins | sample LakKivSesite10cm_FD_114545 | JGI IMG/M metagenome (GOLD analysis project Ga0172364, IMG submission 114545) | Sediment microbial communities from Lake Kivu, Rwanda - Sediment site 10cm | ecosystem: Environmental > Aquatic > Freshwater > Lake > Sediment | place: Rwanda: Western Province, Lake... | reverse complement strand
CTTAAACTATTGTGACTGGCCACAATTAAAACGTTTTTTCCTTGCTTTAAATCGTTTTCAACATATTTTTGATAAAAAGGAATTGTTCTTTTAAAAACGTCTTTTAAGCTTTCTCCACCCGGCGGTGCTTGGTTCCAACTTCTTCTCCATAATCTAACTTGTTCCTCACCATATTGTTTTTTAACTTCGTCTTTGTTCAAACCCTGCAATTTTCCATAATTTCTCTCGTCTAATGCCTTATCAATAACAACTGGTAAATCTTTTACCCGAGCGATAGCGAAGGGTGAAAAAGAAGATTTATCTTCTTTGCCTAATCGAGGCTGAATTTCAACTAAATTATCTGTGTTTACCCCGTTAGAGGTTTGTTTTCTTTGTATTTCTGCCAAGACTCGTTGACCTCTAACGGGGTTTATTTCAGTTTTTTTTGAGCACTCTCTTAGCTTACTATATTCTTTTTGAAGATTCAAGATTTCTTCTGATTTGACCCAATTTTGGCTTTTGGCCACCTCAAAATAACTATCCAACACCTCCAAGTCAGTTGACAGAGACCCGGTCTCCGCCAATAAATTGGCTAAAATAGTGTCAGCCACTTCCCGCATTTTGTATCTTAAGGGTTCTTTTTTGGGGAAAAGCAAAGTCAGGCGATATAACTCATTTGTAATTTGAACCAAAAAACTTTTATCCATAAGGGGTAATTATAAAACTATAACAAAAATAAAAAGATAGGTCAAAATAAAAAACTACCCTTGCCGAAGCAGGGGTAGTGTTTATAGTACTTATATATTAACTCTTACAAATCTCTTGTCAAGTTTTTTTCTGTGGAAAAATCGACCTAGTTCATAAATAAATTAGAAAGAATCTTTTTTAGGAAAAAGCAAAGTCAGGCAATAGAGTTCGTTAGTCAGTTGAGTAAGATAATTTTTATCCATTTAGGGTTTTGATGAAAATTCAATTTTCACTGTTTCATTATCAACATTAACATTGGCTCCTTCTTGAATCACTAAAGGATTATTTGTTGTAAAAGGATTATTTGTTCTATTATCGCCACCGTATCTTATTATAACCCATTTTAGAGAGCCCGATGAGCCTGGGAAAAAAGTGATTTCTCTCCAGTCCCAAGGAGAGGGCACAGAAAGGTTTCCATCGTTGTTTGTATCTCCACCATCGAGTGGGAAAGAATCATCGTTTAATGAAGTAAAGACAATTGGCTGATTGAGAGTTCCCTCGGCAACTAAATTGCCAAGAATTTGAATATAGGCCTCGTAATAGAGTGTAAGTGCCCCTCGTTTCATTTTTATTACTACCCCTGGTTCTAAGGTCAAGGTAGCTCCGGCTGAAACTCCAAGACAATAATCAACAACATAAGTTATTCCTGATTTCCAGGTTGTGTTTTGGGAAAGATTTCCTTTAATTAGAATTCCATTAGAGCTATTATTGACAAACTGATTCTGACTCAGAGAAGGATAAGAATCCAAGACATAAATTGGAATTTCATTCTCTTCAAAGTAATTTCCTTCAATTAAGGGAGTAGCCCCATTTTCGATCTCGATTCCATAAGAATTTTTCTTAAAAGTTGAATTTCTAATAATCGGATTTCCTCCCTGAACAAAAACTGCTTTCGAGTTTTGAGAAATATTAAAATTGGAAATAAAATTGGAAAAGGTGACTCCCTCAATTGTTGAATCAGAATTAGTTAGAAACCGGAAAAGGATTTGATTTTGGAGACGGGAATAGAAATAATTTTTCCTTCAGAATCAATTTGATTTAATCCTAAAACATTGCCCTCGATGTCAAATAAGGGGCTACCTGATAAATTTTCTTTTTCAAAGATATTTGTTTCAATCGAGTTTTCATCAAAACTTTTAACAATTCCTTCATTGACAACCCAGCCTCCATTTGGGGGCTGGGCTACTCCGACCAGAAAAACTCTTTCTCCTAATTTTAATTTTTCAAAATTGGCAAAACTAACGGTTGGTAAATTAGTTCCCTCAATTTTTACTAAGGCTAAATTTTCTTTTAAATCTCTCTTTAAAATTTGAAAAGGAGCTGTTTTTCCTTCGAGAAAAAAACTAAAAGTTGAACCCTGGGGAATTAAATTAGCTAAAGTTACTACTAAACCATCGGAGGTTAAAATTAATCCTGAACCTTCTAAAATCTGACTATCTTTTTTCTTTGTTTTCACTCCAATGACTGTTTTTTTCACTTTTTCGACGGCGTTTTTCAGAGCGACATTTTCTTGGATAATAATTTCTTTTCTCTCGGTAAGATAAATTGGATTTTTTTCTAAGCGATACTGATAAAAAAGCGGCCTTTCAATAAAATAGGGCCATAAAATTTGGTCAGCAAAAATTCCCCCGAAAATTCCCAAAATAAAAATACCAAAAATTTTAAGAAGGGTTTTTCTCATTTCTGACATTTAAAATCGAATTTTAAACCGGAACTTTTTCTCTTTCTTTTTTAATTTTAATAAAATCTTTTCTGGTTTGAAAAATTATCCTTCCATCTTCCAAATCAACAATAACTCTCTCCCCTTCTTTGACTTCGCCAGAGACGATTTTTAGCGAAAGAGGATTTAAAACTTCTCGCTGAATTACTCTCTTTAGGGGCCTGGCTCCCAAATTTGGGTCAAAACCTTTTTCGGCTAAAATCGTTTTCACTTTTTCAGTAATTTTAATTTCAATTTTCTTTTTGGCTAACCTTTCAGCCACCTTTTGAAGTTCTAAATCAACAATTTTTTTAATTTCTTCCGGACCCAAATAATTGAAGATGACAATTTCATCAATCCGATTCAAAAATTCGGGCCGAAAAGTTTCTTTGAGAACGGATATAATTTTTTCTTTAAGCGATTCTTTTTGGGCAATTTTTTCTTCTCCCCCAATAAAACCCAAGGGAGCTTCTTTAGCAATAATATCTGAGCCGACATTCGAAGTCATAATAAAGATGGTGTTTTTAAAAGAAGCGGTTCTGCCCTTGGCATCGGTCAATCTGCCATCTTCTAAAATCTGAAGTAAGATGTTGAAAACGTCAGGGTGAGCCTTTTCAATTTCGTCTAATAAGACAACGCTATATGGCCTTCTCCTGATTTTTTCAGTTAACTGGCCCCCTTCTTCATAACCAACATAACCAGGAGGGGAACCTATCATTTTGGAAACAGTATGTTTTTCCATATATTCTGACATATCAAGACAAACTAAGGCATTTTCATCATTAAATAGAAATTCAGCAAGGGCTCTTGCAGTTTCGGTCTTTCCCACTCCGGTCGGTCCCAAAAACATAAAGGAACCCAAGGGTCGATCTTCTTCAGAAATTCCGGCTCTGGCTCTCCGAATAGCGTTAGAGATGGCCAAAATTGCCTCTTTTTGACCAACCACTCTCTTTGAAAGAATCTCTTCCATCTTTTCCAATTTTTTGATTTCTTCTTCCAATAACCTGGTGACTGGAATCCCCGTCCACCTTGAAGCTACCTTTGCCACATCTTCTTCGGTAATTTCACCTTTCAAAAGAGGGTGACCTTTTTGGATTTTAGCTAATTTTCCTTCAGTCGCTTTCAACTCCTTCAATAAAGTTGGAATCTTGCCATATTTTATTTCGGCCACTTTTTGTAAATTAGCTTCAGCCACTCCCCTTTCGGCCTCAAATCTTAAATTCTCAATTTCTTTTTTGAGGTTTTTAATTTTGGAAATTAATTCCTTCTCAATTTGCCATTTGGCTTCAATTTCTTTTGCCTTTTCTTGTAAATCAGCCAGTTGTCTCAAAATTGCCTTTTGTCTTCTTTGGTAGCCTTTTTCTTTCTTAATTGCCTCCATTTCAATTTCTAATTTTTTAATTTCCTTTTTCAAAGAATCTAGGTCGGCTGGTTCAGATTCAATTTCTAATCTTAAGGCCGACATGGCTTCGTCCATTAAATCAACGGCTTTATCGGGTAAAAATCGGTCGGTGATATATCTGGCTGCTAATTGAGCACAGGCAACCAAAGCCGAATCTTTTATTTTTACCCCGTGATGCAACTCATATTTTTCTTTGATCCCTCGTAAAATTGAAATGGTGTCTTCAATTGAGGATTCTTGCACAAAAACTGGTTGAAATCTTCTTTCTAAAGCCGGGTCTCTTTCAATGTATTTTTGGTAGTCTTTTAAAGTGGTGGCACCAATAGCTCTTAGGTCTCCCCTAGATAAAGCCGGTTTCAAAAGATTCGAAGCGTCAATGGCGCCTTCAGCCGCTCCTGCTCCAACTAAAGTATGTAGTTCGTCAATGAATAATAAATATCTACCGCCGGCTCGGTCAATTTCTCTCAAAAGTGCTTTTACTCTATCTTCAAATTCTCCTCGATATTTTGTTCCGGCTATAATCGCTCCCAAATCCAAACCAATAATTTCTTTGTCCTTTAAACTCTCGGGAACCTGATTAGCAACAATTCTCTGGGCCAGCCCTTCAACGATGGCCGTTTTTCCAACGCCGGCCTCACCAATTAAAACTGGATTATTTTTCGTTCTCCGAGAAAGAACTTGCATTAATCTACGAATTTCATTTTCCCGGCCGATGACCGGATCTAATTTCCCTTTTTTGGCTAATTGAGTTAAATTCCTGGCATATTTTTCAACCACTTGATATTTTGATTCCGGTTCTGGGTCGGTGACTCTTTGACCGCCTCTAATTTTGGCTAATTCTTTTAGCACCTGCTCATAATCCAATTTGCCAAACTCCAAAGCACCGACTCCGCCTCCTGGCTGTAAAAAAGTGGCCTTATCTAAAATTTCTTTTGCTTTGGTTTCTACGTTCAAAAGGGCTAAAAATAAATGTTCAACCGAAATGAATTCATCTCCCATTTTTATTGATTCTTGCTTTGCTCTGTCTAAAACTTTAGCCATGTCTTGGGTCAAATAAAATTGACCAAGAGTTTGGGGCGTAACAATTTGAGGAATCCTGTCTAAAGTGCTCTTTGTTCTGTTTTTTAATCCCTCAATGTCGGCTCCAATTCTTTCTAACAAATTCAAAACAATGCTTTCTTCCTGTTCTAATAAAACATAAAGCAAATGCAGGGCATCAATTTGCTGCTGTCCTTTTTCTCTAGCTAAATCCTGGGCAGATAAAATGGCTTCTTGGGCTTTGTGTGTAAAATTAGCTCCTCCATTCATATCAATTTATATTTACCAAAAAATCGTGGAAATTTCAAGTCAAACTAAAAACGGGCCCTGGCCCGTTTCTCTGTTTTGAGATTACTTTTATTCGCTTCTTTCCCCTAAAGTCACTTCAAAAATTTGTTCTTTTCCTTCTCTCAAAATTTTCAGGGTGACTTTGTCTCCCGGGTTATGTTTCATAATTATTTTTGCCAAGGTGTTTTCGGTAGTTATCTTTTCTCCATTAAATTCTAAAATTATATCTCCTTCTTTTAATCCCGCTTTCTCAGCGACTGAATCAGGAAAAATAGCGGCTTCCCCTCCCGTTCCCTTTTGTATTAAAGCACCATAATCTACCGATAAATTGTTTTCTTTTTGAATTTCCTCATTAATCAAAACATACCTCACCCCCAAAAATGGATAGACAATTTTACCCGAGGTTTTCACTTGCTCAATATCTTTTTTGGCCTTGTTAATTGGAATAGCAAAACCAATACTTTCTGCTTCCTGGGCCATAGCAAAATTTACTCCGATTACCTCTCCTTTCAAATTTAAAAGTGGCCCCCCCGAATTTCCTTTATTAATAGCGGCATCTGTTTGAATGACATCTTCCTGGGTTTCAACCATTCCCCCACCAGAAGCGGTAACAGTTCTGCCTAGGCCAGAAATCACTCCCACTGAAATCGTGTTTCTAAATTCTCCCAAGGCATTGCCAATAGTAATGACGGTCTGACCAATTTGTAGTTTATCTGAATCTCCCAGTTTGACGGTGGGAAAGGGCTCGGTAATCAAACTTCCTTGGTCATCAACTTTTTTTTCTCTTTCAATTTTTATGACGGCTAAATCCCTAAAGGTATCAAGAGCCAAAACTTTAGCTGGATATTTTTTACCATCGTTAGTTAAAACCGTATACTCGGCTTCTTTATCTGAAACAACGTGGGCATTGGTTAAGACCATGCCATCCTCGGAAACAAAAAATCCGGTTCCGCCTCCAACTTCTTTTTTCTCGGTTCCTTTTTGTTTATATTGAGGAATTTGAAATTCAAAAAATGGCTGGCCAAAAAATTCTTCAAAGGGCGAAATATAATATTCTTCAAAAACCGGGAGATCTTTGGTGATAATAATCGAAACCACTGCTGGCGAAACCTCATTAACCACTTTGATTGTCGCTTCTTCTTGGGAGGTTTGAGGGAGATAAATTGGTGTTTGTTCAATGTTTTTTCCTGTTTGAGGTTCGGGAATTGTAATATTCAGTTTTGAGAGATAATCTTTGATTTCAGGATAAAAATAGGTACTAGAAATTGCTCCTGATATAAAACCAAAAAAGGAAGAAAGAAAAATGGTTAAGAGCAATAACCAAAAAACTCGATTTTGCCAAAGTCGGGGAAATCTCACTTTGGGTGCTTTTAGTTTCGGTGGTTCAAATTTTGGCAATTCGTACATATTCACCCCGTTAGAAGTCTGTCCTTATATAGCCGAATCGCAATGAAGGCTGAAGAAGAGATTTATCTCTTCGACTAGGGTATGGCTAATTTCGGATAGACTTTTGTTTTTCAATTATACCCCGTTATCAGAGAGCCCCGTTAGAAGTCTGTCATTATATAACTTAATAGTTAATTTCAGACAGACCATTGTTTTTGGTTATGCCTCGTTATTACCGAACAGAAAAAATTTCATTAAAATTTTTTCTGTCCAAGACTTCTAACGGGGCCAAGGACTTCTAACGGGGTTCATATTTTTTATTTTATCTCAACCCCTCTTTTTTTTCAAATTATTATACCAGCCGTATTTAAAGATATCTTTTTTAACTGGACCAAGAAAGAAGATATAAATTCCGGCTAAAAAATATTTCAAATAGGTTTTAAATCTGCCATCTTTTTCAAAACGGCGAGAAGAGGTTAAAACCGGTTCGGTTTTTATAAAACCATATTTCCTATATTTTGCTGCCTGAAAGGCAAACCAGTGGTCTTCGGCTATTTTTATTTCTTCATCAAAGCCACCAACTTTTTCAAAAACTTCTTTTTTGACTAAAACCGAATTGGTGGCCAAGGGAACCTGAGTAAAATTAACAAAGTTATTATAAAGCCCGTAAACAATTTTGTCTATTTTTTTTCCATTAGGACAAATGGTAAAAGAGGCCACTCCTAAATTTCTTTTTTTGAATTTCTCCAAAAGTCTTTCCAAAAAATTTTCCGGTAAAAAGATGTTATCAGCATCCATAAATAAAAAAATATCGCCTTTGGCTATCTTTGCCCCCTCGTTTCTCCCCTTTGCCGGTAATCCCCCTTTTGTAATTTTACAACCAAAATTTTTGGCAATCTCCACTGTTTTGTCTTTTGAGTCGGCGTCAGCCACAATGATTTCCAAATCATGAAAATTTTGCTTTTTAATTTGTTCAAGCAATAAAGGCAGATATTTTTCTTCGTTTAAAGTTGGAATGATAATAGATAACATATTAAAATAATTTTTTGGCCTCTTGCCAAATTTCGGGCTTTTGTTGTTTTTCTTTCATCCAATACATCCATTCGTCGCTCCACTTTCTCTCTCCTTCGGCTCGAGCGCCCCTTCGAGGCTTCGCTACGCTCCTTAGACACCTTCGGTTTCTAACGGTCGCCTTTAGCGACCTGTTTTTCCACCACGGGAGGATACCCAATCCTCCCGACCCCTCCTTTGAGAATGGCTGTATTGGTTTTATGGATTTTCTGATGTTATAAACAATTTTCTCGCTTCATTCCATAGGTTAGGATCGTTTTGTTCAGTTTTCATCCAATACATCCATTCAGCCCCCCATAAATAAAATCTGTCTAAACCGGTTTTTTTAGTAAATTCGATGTTTTTCCTAAATTGTTCTAAATTCATTGTTTTTTCTTGTTCTTCAAGGGGTGAGTCATAAAGTAATTTTGGTCCCCAAGGTTCAGCTTGAAACTCAACGACAATCACTTTTTTGTCAAATATTTTTTGGACATATTGGGCTTTTCGCCAATAAAAAACCGGTGGAATTGGATAAGAAATATAAAATCCAAATTTTCCGGGTACGATTTTCAGGATTCTTTTTCCCCAGTAAAAAGAAAACCAAACTTTTTTGTACATTGTCGTCCCCACCACATCACCAAATCTGGCGGCATTAATCCAAAGAGAACCTTCGCCACTATCGGAAATAACAATTGGCCGCTTTTTTGAATCAAGAGATTTTACCAATTCAATTTCCTTTTCTAAGAACTTTTTATCAACCCAGGGACATTCGCCAAAAGGGAAAAAGGGCTCGTTTTCCACCTGCCAAGCCCAGATAGAGACTCGGTCTCTATATCTTAAAACGATGTTTTCGAGTACTTCTGAAATCTCTTTTTGTTGTTCTGTTTTAGTCAAATTCTTCGCCCAATCGGGAATATGGCATTCTGGCCAACGACCGGTTTTCATGCCAATGACCAAAAGGAGCTTAGCTCCTTTTTCTTCGGCTGTTTTTATTTGCCAGTCTAAATCCTCAAAATAAAATTCATCTTTTTTTGGTTCAATTAAATCCCAATGGCTAGCTAATTTGATATTTTTAACATTTAAATCATCAAGTAGCGCCAAATAATTTTCTTTCCAATCTAAACCCAAACTTTGAGCATGTTTCTGAGAGAAATTTACTCCCCAAATAATATCTTTGGCGGGTTCTGGCTCGCCGATAAAAAGATAGCCAGCAAAAATTAAAATCAGAATTGAAGCGACTAATAAAAATTTTTTAAACATTTTTTTATTTAATTGATAAAATCACCAACCCTCCTCCAATTAATAAAATGGCAAAGAGTTTTTGAAAAACAACTTCTCTGGAAATCTCTTCTTTCAAAATCTGCGGGAATTTTAGAGAAAGAAGAATGGTAAATATTAACAAAAATGCGTACTGCACCCCTTGAAGAGCATTTATGATGGCCACACAAACTAAAGGAGCTAAAGCAATGGCCCAATTCTGTAAGATATCGGCGCTGGCTCCAGCAGCTTGATTTGAAAGAAAAATTGCTGCTGTTTTTTTAGGGAAGTTCATTCTCACTTTAAATAATTCGTCTCTTACCTCCTGGGCAAAGAGAAAGCTCATTGCCATTAAAAATCCACCGATTCTTATCCAAATATAGGCCGACCAAAAGGGTTGAGCCATATAAACATATTTAGCGAGAACAAACGATAAAGCCAAGAAAAAGGCAGCCGTTGCGGAGATTCTAAAACTTTTTAAAGAAATTTTTGCTTTTTCATAAATAATGAGGGCGCCTCCAAAAATAAGTAAAATGAAGGCTAAAAATTCCCGAATCGTAAAAATTTCTTTTCCTCCCGAAAAAATATAAATTAGTAAAAAAGAGAAAATAGGCAAAATTCCTCCAATCGCTGGTATTACTCGAGATGCTTCAAAAAGGCGTAAGGCTGAATTCAACCAAAAAATTCCACAAATAAAAAGGGCACCAGCTAAGAGGCTTAAAATAACCTGGGAAAGCTCCGGAATATAAAAACCTACAAAAGGAGCTAAAATTAGAACAAAAATTCCCAGAGTGCCTATATAAAAGGTATAAACTTTGGGATTAGGAATAGGGCCAACCAAAAGATATTTGTCCACCAAAAAAACAATTGCCAAAATTAAGTAAGCTGAAATAGTAATTATTAACCAGTTCATTTTGAAATTATTTTTTTAATCTTAAATGTTCCCAATTTTTCTCCCTCAATAAATCCTTGCATGGCTGCTTCAGAAAGATAACCTTGCTCTAACCAATCAAAAAGCCAATCTTTTATGTAATTTGGATTTTCTTGTAAAATTCCGAAACCAGATTTGAGAAGATATCTCATATTAAATTCTTCTTGAGAACCAATTGGCGGAGCAATAATAATTGGAATTCCTAAAGCAGTATAAAAAGAGAGTTCCGATGGTTTTGTCCATAAAATATCGGTTTTTCTTAGGGTTTGATTAAATTTTTGGAAATAATCTTCAATTTTTCTCTCGTAAATTATCTCAATGTAACGAGGAAAGACTTCATTACATTTAAGTTTTTTTAGATTTTTTTCAAAATATTCCTTGACTTTCCCATTGGTACCAACAGATAAAATAACTTTAATCTTCCCCTGTTTAATCTGGCCGATTAAACATTTTAGGAGTTTGATGCCAATTTCCTTTTGGGCACCGGCTCCCCCCACCGAAAACATTATTGTTAGAGAATGGTCTGGTTTTTCGGGTAATCGACCTAAATTCTCTTCAATCAATGTTTTGTATTTTTCGAAATATTTCTTTTTTGGGTCTAAATTGAAAAGTCGATTTTTTAAATCTTCTTTTAAGATTTCCAAATTTTCAGAACCAATATTATCCAGAGGTAATGGGTAACCAGTCAAAAAAATATTTTCTGGCTTTACTCCGTAAAGTTTTAATCTCTCAACTACTCTTTCTGTCGGAGCAAAATATTTAATTTTACTTTGAGATGGATTTAGTGAGACCCAAGTTCGAGAAATGTCGGCATCGCAAACAATACAAAAAATCTCTCCGGGGTAATTAAAATATTCAGCCATGAAAGCCGGGATGAAAAAAGTAGAAACGAAAGGTAAAGGATTATATTTTAATCTATCGATTAAATCTTGCCCCCAACCTTCTGTAAATAAAGAGTAGATTTGTTTTAAAGCGAAATTTGGTTGAGATAAATCTCTTTTTGGATAGAATTCTAAAATTTTTTGAAATCTATCGTAAATTGAGAAAACTAAATTTCCAATCAAGGGAGTTCTTTTAAATCTCGAAATAAACTCATATCCTCTCCTTGTTGATTCCCAGATTTTTTTATCGCTTCCCGGAATTCCCTCGTAATCATTGGCATTAATAACTTGACCTAAATCCCTCAAGGGGTAAGCGGTTCTTTGGTGTCCATAACCCATATTGACTGAAATTATCCACGCCCTTTGCTCCATATATTTTATTGTACCCTACTCTTTAATATTTTAATATTGTAAAAACTTTAATTTTTGCCTTTCCTGGACTTTCCAAGTAACAAATCCCAAAATTAAATAAAAAATTAAAAGGAAAATCCAATTGACATTTTCAAATGTTTTATAAGCCCATGGAAGTTTGGAAAAGAAATCGACAACTTTTGTTAAATAAGTTAACAAAAACCAGGCAGGAAAAGATAAAATCCACCCAACAATTGGTGAAATTATTCCGAATATAGCAAAGATAAATCCAAAAATCATAATCCAATATAAAAGAGGAATAATTAGAATATTCACTAAAAGGGCGACAAGAGAAATATAGCCAAAATTGTAAATTAAAATTGGCAAAGTGAAAAGGTAGGCTGAAAATGTCATTGCTAAAATTGATTTTGGTTGGAGCCAAGGAATAAATTTTAGACAATTTTGGAAAACTGGCAAAAGATAAATTATACCCAGCATTGCTAAAAAAGAAAGTTGAAAACCAACATCCAATTTTAAAAGTAAGGGATTTTGAGCTAACATTACTGCTCCAGCAAAGAAAATCGCCCGGGAAGCACTACTCATTCTTCCGAAATACTGAGCTATGAGAAAAAGGCTGCCCATAATTCCGGCTCTAATTGCCGATGGTTGGAGGCCAGTCATAACAACAAAAAGAGTAATTATCAAGATGGCAAAATAAAAAGCTTGCTGACGCCAAAAACCTAACCAGAGTAAAAGTGTCATTAAGATACTGCTCAAGACTGTCACGTGAAGTCCTGAGACAGCCGTAATATGTCTTACTCCGGCAATATTTAATTTATTTTTCCATTCTTCAGAAATTTTTTGTTTATCTCCTAAAATTATTGCTCCCAAAATTGAACCCTGGGGAGGTGATAAATTTTGATAAATTGATTCTCTTAATTTTTCTTTGAAAGCTAAAATTTTGGTATAAATAAAATTTCCCTGATTTTTCTCAATTAACTCAATCTTGGGAAAATCTATGACCGAGTAAATTCCATCTTTCTTTAAATAATCTTTGTAATTAAAATCTTCAAATGCAAGAGAAGTTTCTAATTTCCCAGTAATTTTTAATTCGTCTCCATATTGATATTCAGGGTATCGATTAGTAGTTATTAAAACCTTTCCATTTATATTTTCTGGTTGAGCTGTCAGTTTGACACTTTTTTCTCTAATATCCGGCCCTTTGGCGATAAGTCCTACTAAAGTAATAATTTTTTCTTGGTCATTATATTTTCTTAATTCATTATTCATAATTCTTAATTCAGCTAATTGGTGACGCCAAATTCCAAAAACTAAAAATAAAATACAAAAACCAAAAACTACTAAATTTTTGTACTTCCAAAGGACTGAAATAAAAATCAATCCTAAAATTGAAATCGCCAAAATAAAAATCTGAGAAATTAGAAGAGACGAATTTAAAAAAATTCCTCCAATAAAGGAAAGACAAAAGCAAAAAAGAATTTTTGAAGGAGTCATTTTATTTCACTTGGCAGATTTCGAAAAAGGGAGAGATGACTTTTTGGATTTCTAATAAATATTCTTGGGGGTAAGGTTTTATTTTTTCAAATTTTGGGTCAATTGTTTTTTCTGGAATGAAATTTTGGAGAAAATATCTTTTAGCGCCACTAATCCATTTTGCCATTGATAATACGTCTTCTTTGGTATGGATTGAAGGCACTATCGTGCTTCTAAACTCATAATCGACTTTTCCTTCTTTTAAAATTTTAATAGATTCTTCAATATCTTTAACTTTTACCATTTTGCCAAAAATTTCCGAATATCTTTCTTTTGGTAATTTTATATCCATAGCCACATAATCAATCAATTTATCATCAATTAATTTCTTTAACATTTTGGGATTGGAGCCATTAGTATCTAGTTTTACTAAATATCCCAATTTTTTAATTTTTTTAATTAAAGCAGGCAATTTTTTATTAATGGTCGGCTCTCCCCCACATAGGACTAAGCCCTCTAATAATTTCTTTCTTTTTTTTAAAAAATTAAAAAATTCTTTTTCGGGAATTTTGGGCTGATTTTTTATTTTTCCAGGTAAAACCAGCTCCGCCGAATAACACCACGGACAACGAAAATTACATCCAGTCAGAAAAACAGTGGCCGATATACGGCCAGGAAAATCAATTAGAGTTAATTTTTGAAGGCCACCAATTTGCATTAAGTTTTGACTACTCAATCTTTCTAATTTTAAACACCTTTCTCTCTTTAAATTCTTGTTGCTTTCCGAAATTGTATTGATTCACGGGACGATAATATCCGACGATTCTTGAATAAACCTCGCAAGATTGTTTAATAGTGCACTTTGGACACTCGAAATGCTCGCCTTCTAAATAGCCATGACTGGGGCAGATTGAAAAAGTTGGGGTTATAGTGATGTAAGGGAGTTTGAAATTTTCAAAAACTTTCTTTACCAATTTTTTCACCATTTCAGCATCAGGAAGCCGCTCTCCCAAGAAAAGATGTAAAACACTACCGCCGGTATATTTGCAAGTTAATTTATCCTGGAGTTTCAAGGCCTCAAAAATATCATCGGTGTAATTTACCGGCAATTGTGAGCTGTTCGTATAATATGGCACTTTCTTTGTTCCAGCTGTAATGATATCTGGATATTTTGCTTTGTCTTTTAAAGCTAATCTGAAACTTGTTGATTCAGCTGGCGTTTGTTCCAAATTATAAATATTCCCTGTCTCTTTTTGATATTTGATTAATCTCTCTCTCATAAAATCTAAAACTTCCAGAGCAAATCTCCTTCCCTTTTTTGAAGCAATATTTTCGCCAATGAAATTCAAAAAGGCTTCATTCATGCCTACCAAACCAATAGTAGAAAAGTGATTAGCATAGTATTGCTCTCTTGCTTTTTTAATATCTGATAAATAAAACCGAGAGTAAGGATACAAACCTTTTTCAATAAAGTT
>Ga0172364_10002759_pt1 | contig 13983 bp, 14 predicted proteins | sample LakKivSesite10cm_FD_114545 | JGI IMG/M metagenome (GOLD analysis project Ga0172364, IMG submission 114545) | Sediment microbial communities from Lake Kivu, Rwanda - Sediment site 10cm | ecosystem: Environmental > Aquatic > Freshwater > Lake > Sediment | place: Rwanda: Western Province, Lake... | reverse complement strand
TTATCAAATATGCTATCAGCCTTAGGAAAACAAGTTTTGACCTCTAATCTTCAAAAAAAGACTATCTGACAGAGCGGATAAGGCGTTGGTATATGTATATGAAGTAAATAAGCGCAAACACCGTCACAACTATCTCAAATCCCAGTATTGCCGGGTTTTTCTCCACAGCCATGAAATATCCCTGTTGGAGTATGTCCGCAAAAACGAGGATCTGGAGGAATATGGCTCCGCCTAGACAACTTAAGCCTAACGTGTGGAAGAGCACGCGAATCCTGCGGCTGAGCGTTGGACTAGCGTTCATCACTGCTCAGGGACATCAGAAGTCTCAATTCCAGCTTATACATTATGAATCGTAAAATAAGACTGTACGTAGTGATTCAAAATTACTATCGAGGTACATGCTTGCGAAAGTATATGAACTAAAAAGAGAATGGTCTTGTGTTGAATTTTTCGGAAAAACTCGACTATGTAAACCTTCATGATAAAAGTGATGCGGACAAGCAATCCTCTTTTTTCAGTTAACATGTTCAGATTTGTTCTGTTCACTTTTGTTTCTCACTTTTTTCAGCAACGAGACGTTTGAGCTTCTTTTCCATCTTCAACTCGTAGACGTGCTCCTTCGCTGGCGGAGGCAAACGTTTTTTCTTGAAGAGCAGGTTCGGGGGGACAATGCGTCTTCCTCCTACGTTGACTCTCACTATTTCGCCATTGACAACATCTTCAAATTCCTCCAAAGCTTCCACAATCCGATACCTTTGACTTTCTGTCACAACCTTGACCTTATGCTTCCCTTTGTAGTACCGAATTTCTCCGCTCATAGGCCTTCTTCTCATAATCTTTGTACAGCGGTCAATATAAAACGCGCGCAATTGCCATTTGAAACAATCGATAGTTTCATCCAGTTCCTGCCAGTCCGCCACCGTCAATCACTATCGCTGTTCCGGTAACGAAGGATGATGCGTCCGAAGCCAGATATAACACTGCCTGAGCAATTTCTTCTGGCTTACCTATTCTCTGTAGTGGACGTTGCGCAGACTCAGATAGAAATTCAGTCTCGGATTTTCCTAGTTGTTTAGCTTCATTGCGCAACAAAGGCGTATCCGTGTCACCAGGACATATGCAGTTCACACGAATGTTCTGGGCACCATGATCAATAGCCATAGCCTTGGTCAGAAGCACCACCGCTCCCTTTGAAGCGCAGTACACCGCGGCTCTGCGCCCGCCAGCCAGCCCCCAGCCTGAGGCAGTATTGATGATCACACCCCCGCCGGCCTCAGCCATAAATGGAATCGCATATTTCGACAATAGAAAGATAGACTTAACGTTAACTGCCATTACCCGATCCCACTCTTCTTCGCCCAGCTCCAAAACCGATGCACGTCTGATGATGCCAACATTGTTAAAGAGAATATCCAATTTGCCTAGTTGCTCAACAGTTTGCCGCACAGCTGATTTGCAATCTTCCTGTCTTGACACGTCGGCACGCACAAAAATAGCTTTTCCGCCTTCTCTGACTATCTCTTGAGCAAGAGCTTGCCCCTGAGTTTCATTTACGTCAACAACCGCAACTGCTGCGCCCTCTCGGGCAAAAAGCAACGCCGTCGCTCGTCCAATCCCTGACGCAGCGCCAGTGACCAAAGCGACCTTTCCATATAATGCTCCCTGACGTTGGCAATCGGAAAAATTTGACATATATCCAGCATCCTTCAGTTTCATAAAAGACAGTGTATGTTATTAAAGTTTAACACGCTTGCAGTGCATACAATTCAGCGCATAGATTTTCTAGTACGATATCCTGTAAATGATTTCTTCTTTGCATCCAGTTATCACGCTAATGTAGCCGCTCAGCATTCTGTCAACCGCACGATCGCCAGTGTCAACCAAGAGGGGCCGTCCCCTCAGAGAATTGATTTTCTCAGGAGTGGACACAACTACTATGTTCTCTCTTCCCACCTTCTTGATGACTTCTGGACTTATCTGCTGATTCCCTCTGCCAAACAAGAAGCCTTGGCCACCTATCGGAGTGACTATTATCTTCGCTTTATGCCTCCGGAGGAGCTTGAGTAGCTGAGCTTCGTTGACGTCAACGCCAACCAGTTTTCCTTTCGACACTACGTCAACGCCTATCAGCGTTTTGTTCAATCCAAGTTTTGACGTTATGGCTCTGGTTGTGGTTCCCGGACCGATGATGTAGAAGTAGTCTTCTTCCATTCTATCTGTAACTTCATAAGCTATTGCATCCATCGCTTCCGCGTCCCCGCTGAGGCTGGGAACCTTTGATCTCTGAATCAATCTTCTCTCGAAAGGAACTTTGAGGTAGCCGTAGAGTCTTGAAGATACAACACCATGGCGAAGAGCATCCTCATCTATGTCGATAACCTCAACCTCTTGTATTCCACATTTTCCCTGCAGGTATAAGACAGCGAGGTCTCCAGCAGTTTCAGGGTTTGTCGCGAAAACAGCTGAATAAATCTTAACTCCTGCAGGTAAACCGAGAACTGTCATTTCTTGCCCGACTGCGTCGTACACGTCTCTTGCAGTGCCGTCACCACCTGAAAAAAGAAGGAGACTCACCTTTAAACTCAGCATTTCCCTTGCTGCCCTTTTAGTATCCTCTGCAGTTGTTTGACCCTCCTTAATTGATCCAATAACAGTGGGTTCAAAACCGCATTTCCTAGCCGCGTCTTCTCCCATTTCCGCAGGATACGTCACTATTTCAAGGGTTCCTTTGGAAGGCTTGATCCTCTCTATCCCGCGAACCGCCCGATTCAAAGACTGCGGCGCCGCGCCCAATTCAAATGCTCTTTGTTGTATTCTCGTTCCATCGCTTCCCTTGAGTCCAACCCTGCCACCTATGCCTGCAATCGGATTAACGATCAAACCGAGCTTTTCCCGTTCCACTTTGGTTACCACGTACCTCAGTAAATGTTAAATTGCAATTTCTTCCTATTTTGTTCTTTGTTGACCTTCTTTCGATATGCTCTCCAAGTCATCGCCCACCGTGAAGGGTCATCCAAAGGTGTATGGTCGATTTTGTGCACGGTGCTGTTGTGGGGGGCTGTTTTGACGACTTCAGAATTGACGTATGCTTCTCGAGCTACGTGCCTGATTATTTCGACGTATTCGTCAAGGTCAGCCTTAGAATATGATTCCGTCGGCTCAAGGGTGCAAGGCTCAGGAACTATCCACGGGTGATGACTGGTCCAGTAATGGACACCAAAGTCTGCAGCTCTAAGCCCAATTTCTTCAGAATGGACGCCGGTGTCTCTTGTCAGTTTTTCCCAGCTATACCTCACTTGCTCAATGCGACGTTTGCCTTTGGCAAAAGGCGCGCCCGCCCCACGCACCTGTAATATTTTCTTCAGCAGATAGTTGTTGTTAAGAACAGCGATATTTGAGACTTCTTTCAGTCCTTCCGCGCCGAGGCTCATAACCCATGCATACGCCTTGAGCACCACCGGTGCGACCCCGCAGAACGACCTCACTCTTCCAATGCTCTCTGGCTTGTCATAGTTCAAATGATATTTCTTGCCATCAAACTCGATAACTGGAACTGGCAAAAATCTTGCAAGTTCTTTTATGGCACCGATAGCGCCAACGGCAGGTCCACCACAGCCATGAGGTGATGAAAAGGTCTTGTGCAGATTAAAGTGGCACAGATCAAAGCCAGTTTCCCTTGCTCTCGTTATGCCTAATATTCCGTTAGCGTTTGCTTGGTCATGAGCGCACAATCCTCCTGCTTCATGAATGACCTTCACGAATTCCTCAATTTTCGGGTTAAAAATCCCTGTGTCCTCTGGGTTAGTTATCATCAGTCCAGCCGTGCGTTTCGAGGTTGCTGCCTTCAGTGCCTCAAGATCAGGATAACCATCCTCATCTGGATAGAGAGTAATGACCTTAAAGCCTGCGGTCTTGGCGCAGGCGGCGTTGGAAGGATGAGAGAATATCGTAGTGACTATCTCATTTCTTTGAGCTGATTCTCCTCGAGATGCATGGTAGGCCCTTATAATTGAAGCGTTCGCATATATGGCTTGGGAACCGCCGCCGGGTTGAAGTGAAAACTGGTCCATCCCTGAAATTTCTTTTAGGATTTGCTCGAACTTGTACATGACCTCCAGTATTCCTTGGACGGTATCTTCGTCTTGTAGTGGATGAATCTCCGCCATCTGGGGCAGTCTGGCTAGCTGCTCGTTGATCTTTGGACTGTATTTCATTGTACACGTTCCTTGGCCAACATCAACGTTGAGATCCGTCCCCAAAGTTTCCTGTGATAGCCTTAAGTAGTGCCTTAACACTCGTGGCTGAGAAATTTCAGGCAACTCAGGCAAATGTTTTCTTCGCATCTTTTCAGGTAGGGTGGAAACGACGTCGCCGACTTCATTTTTTATTTCATCTTCAACTTCTGGTACTAGGATGCCCCTCTCTCCTTCTTCACTTAGTTCAAAAATTATCGGTTCATCCCATTTAGCCTCATGAAAACGCCTTAAGTTTGGTTTCCCCTTTGCGTATCTTTTCCCGGCTATGTCTTCCATTTTACTCAACCGCCTCCTTCAGCGCACTGACTAAAGTGTCAATGTCGTCTTTGGTGTGAATCTCGGTGACGCTGTAGAGCGCGCTATTTCCCAGTTCTGGAAATTCTTTTGTCAGATCTTTTCCGCCGAAGATTTTCTGTTTTAGAAGCATGTTGTTGATTTCTGAAACAGTTTTGCCAGTTTCATCAAAGTTGACGACGAATTCTTTAAAGTGCGTCGTTTTGAAAACGGGGCATTTGACGCCGTCTATTTTGGATATTTGCCGCATAGCATAATGTGATCTTTGCATTATGCCTTCCCCGATTTCTCGCATACCGTGGGAACCCATAAGTGACAAGTAAACGCCAGCTGTTATACCCCATAAAGCAGCTGCGGTGCCTACGAATTCTTTGCCCTCCCCCCTTAAAGCGAAAGACGTTCTCTCGTAAGCCACGTCACCGAATCCGTACTCTCCTTCAATCGAAGTCGGAGCTATTCCAAAAAGCCTAGACGGATATTCCATCACGTACTTTTCTTCATCACGGGTGGCTATGAAGCCAGCTTGTCCACCGCCAAATTGCATGTGCATGCCGAGTGGCTGTAAATCGCCACACACTATATCCGCGCCGTAATCGGCTGGAGGGGTCAAAATTCCAAGTGAGATCGGATCGACGCCGACGATGCACAAAGCTCCGTGGTCATGGGCAATCTTGGAAATTTCATCTCCATTAGCTTCGATAAAGCCGAGGTACGATGGATTCTTGAAATAGACAGCGGCAGTCTTTAAAGAGATCTTGGGTTTCAGTGAATCAGGGTGTAATTGTCCAGTTTCTGAGTCGTAGCCTAGCAGCTTCACTTCTATGCTAGGCTTGCAATAGTCTCTGATTTTTGACAGTTCATCGACGCTAATTGTCCTAGAAACCAACACTTCATAGCGTCCCGTGATTCTCGATGCCATACGAATAGAAGTAGCTGCTGCCTGCAAGCCGTCATATGTCGGAACATTGACAACATCCATGTTCAGAAGTTCACCCATCATGCTGGCGTACTCGAAAAGCGCTTGAAACCTCCCATGATCGTCGTAAGGCTCACCGGCATACGCTGTTAGAAACTCGCCCCGTTGATTCACCTCATCGCACACGGCTGGAACATAGTGTTGCCAACATCCAGCCCCCAAAAAATTGTGATAATCTTGGCATGTCTTGTTTTTTGACAGAATTCCTTCCACATGCCTTCTAAGCGAATACTCGGACAAGAAGGGTTTGGGCAACTCCAAGCTTTTCTTAACTCGAAGTTCCTCAGGAATGTTCTCGAAGAATTCTTCCACGTTCTTGGCCTCAACTTCTTTAAGCATCCGATTTTTTACTGCTGGGACAGAATTCGGGATGTACGGATAGACAATTGATTTTTTCTTCATACTCTTTATTCCTTTCTTTATTTTTTGTGAGGTCGTGCCATCGCACCGCCTAGTCAAGTGCAACAAGTCAAACTGGTGAATTTGATATTTATTTATAATGGCGGTCTGAATGAATTTAGGATTTCTTTACAAGTTATAGAAATGATGGAAATCAGGCAATGCTTTTTTCCTCCATGATAAGATGCGACTGCAACATGCAATACAAAGACGAGTGAATCTTGATAACAGTGCCAAGTCAGAACATGCAGAAGTAGATTCCTGTCAGACGGCATACACTGGTTAATATTCAGTAATCCTTTACATCAACCAGCGAGTACATGGCATGGATGTACAGCAGATAGAGACTAAACTTCGACTGCGCTTCAATTCCAATGATGCTATTAAAAAACAAACCTGTTATATACTATGGCTTTCTGAATTAGGCATCAAACCGTAGAGAGAACAAAGTCGTGGACTTCGATTTCCTGATTAACGGAATAATTATTGGCTTTTCAATTGCCGCACCCATAGGACCAATTGGCGTGCTATGCATAAGGCGCACGCTAGCTGAAGGACGAGCCTATGGATTGATTTCCGGATTAGGCGCTGCCACTGCCGATGCCATATATGGTTGTATTGCTGGATTTGGATTGACTTTCATCTCGAACTTTCTGATTAGGCAACAAGTGTGGCTGAGCATTGTTGGCGGCATTTTTCTGTGCTTTCTGGGCGTGAAAACTTTCCTATCAAAACCGGTTGAACAAGTAACCGCGGCAAATCAAACCGGATTAATCAACTCTTATGCTTCCACGTTTCTTCTAACCCTCACAAATCCGGTGACCATACTCTTCTTTCTAGGCATCTTCGCGGGACTGGGCGTAGGAAGCACATGTGGAAACTATGGCTCCGCAGCAACTTTGATCCTTGGAGTGTTTACGGGCTCAGCCTTATGGTGGCTCACACTGAGCGAAAGCGTCAACTTGTTCAGGAGAAAACTCACCACCGGTAGATTGCGGTGGGTAAACAGAATTTCAGGAATGGTCATTGCAGCGTTCGGCGTCATAGCCCTTCTAAGCGTAATAGCTATTTAAATTGCTGCTGCATAGAAAACTCCGCTAAATCGCGTATCTTTTGCCTTTCTCGGTAAGCATCACCTGACTTTTCAGGTCTCGCATGAACTTGGCAAACAATTCTGCATTTTCCGTGTGGACTGGGAAAATCTTTGACGGGTTTATTTCCCTGAGTATGGTTTTCAGTTGTAGGGGCATGATGTGTCCAGAAACATGTACGTGATACTGCGGCAAGCCATAATGCCTAAGCCAGTTAACAAGCCGTCCAAAGTCAATCTCCATCTCCTCATTGAAGGGCTCAGACGCAGATAAGACGTAGCAACTGCCCGCCGTTGGTTGCAACGTTACGAGTTCTTCAAAATCATAAAAAGATGTGGCTAAGACCACATTGCACTGTCGCTTCGAAACTTCGAAGACATCGAGAATTTTATCTTTCCCCTCATACCGTTCAATTATTTGTCTTTCCCATTTGTCATATTTTTTCTTCGACCTTCGAAACACCAAGATATCCTCGCCGGTTAGGTCCGGAACCGTTAAGCCCTTATCCATACGCAGTGCATCCAGCAAATAAGCTTGCTTCAGTGAAACAGCTAGGCACCGCCTATTTTTCTTGGCGATTCGATAGAAAGAATTCAAACGGTCGACATCTGAATAGGAGAACTCTGCAAGCACTATACCGTCTGTCTGTGCAATGATACTGTTCAACTTGCTTTCAACTTCATCCTCAGAAGACACAGAAGCACCAGTCATGTTCGTCGCCTCAGTAACAACCACCACAGGGTCTGCCTTCTTCGCCTTTTCCACAAAATCATGGGTCATCTGAGGCTTGGCTCCATGCTCTCTAAAATCGCCGGTATACACAACAGCTCCATTCGAAGTGCAGATTACGAAGCCATAAGCTCCAGGGATTGAGTGGTCAACGTGGACGGGCTCAATTTCCAAATTGCCAACGGCAATCTTTTCGCCAGTTCTGAAAGCCTTGAACACTATATCTTCAACATTAAACTCTATATCCGCTCGATGAGTTTCGTCTAGCCCTTGCAAAATGATTTTTGTGGTTTCGCCGCAGTACACTGGAATCTCCCGTTTTATGAAGGACAAGTAAGCAGAATGATCTAAATGTCCATGGGAGATGAAAACAGCGTCAATCTTGGGAGGACCTGCGTCAAACTTGTAGATGCCCCCGATTTTTGGCAGGATCCCCAGTTCCTGTAGACTTCTTTCGCTCTTGGGTGAAAGAAACGGTGGGGAGTAAAATTGTTTTTTCATGGCAAAGGACATGCCGAAATCAAAGAAGACTCGAGTATCGCCATCTTGCAGTAAAATCTTGTTTCCGCCGATCTCGTTTACTCCGCCATAAAAGGTCAGCGTTGTTTCACTTTTTACCATAATGATCACCGAAATGTTTCCGCGTTTCGGCAAACGTTCGAGATGGCAAACATAACAGACGGGAAAGTGAAGACGCTGAAAACTCTCGTGTACTTTGCGTTTGCAGCTTTCTTAATGACATTGATGTCTCCGCCAGCCTTCAAATAACCTCTCAGAAAAGCTTTTGCAATGAGTTCTGCTTGCCGATTGCCGTACAACGGCGGAAGATAGTGGCCAGAGTAGTACAAGAATTCGGCAGTATCCCAAACTTTGTCACCATTTCTCGAGGCCTGCTCAAAATCCAAGAAGTATATTTCTCCATTTTTGTCGACGATAACGTTTTCGGGTTTTGTATCACCCAGAGAAACATTGACGGCATGTACCTTGGCGAATAGCTCGCCCACCCTCATTAGGACGTTCAACTCTTTCTCTACTTTATCTTGGCTCTTCAATTTGGCGATTCGCTTAATAGTCTTATCAAGGTTTTCTCCTTCAATATACTCCATAATAAGTAGACGTTCATTGTGGCTTACGAATAAAACCTTTGGAACGTTGAACCCTTCGGAGAGCAAAAGTTTGTTTATGGTGCATTCTTTTTCGAGTCTAGATTGGCCTAAGACAGCAAACGTTCGAGCTCCAATGGACCACAATGTGAGCGGAAACCATTTGAAACTCGACCAATCTTTGAAACGTTTGACCAACGCTTTCTTTTCCGTACCATTCGAAAAAGTCTTAATCAAGTAGACATCGTTCAAAACCCCACCAATTTCCTCAACTTCAATCTTTGAGTTACTGCCAGCTGAAAGTACCCTTTGAGCAAAGGCTTCAATGTCAACCTTCTCTGATAGAGAAACCAGTCCACGTGCAGTAGGAACATACAAGTATTTTCGGGAATCAGCCAAGTATCTGACGCCGTCTGTTTCCTTTTTGCCCTCAGAATTTTGAAACTTAAGAAATGCTTCCATGTTCTGTGAAAGGAAACTTAGTATTTGCGGAAAAATTGCGAGCAAAGAGGTAAATAAGGTTCTAGGCGCGCTTTTTGAAATGTTTATAAAGCGAACTCTAGGGTTTCGGTTTTGTTCCACAAATTTTTTGGGAATCCTCACATAGCCTTCTGCAACTTTGATCGTACCTTCTGCCTCAAGCTGCTTCAAGGCTTCCAAATATCCACAGAGAACAAATTCTGCTTTTTTTTCGTACTCACTGCCATGCATGAAATTGGATAAACTGTAGGCCAGAGGCGGAAAAACGCGAACTCTGTTCAACATAGCCTCGTACATGAAGTACTTAGGTTCGATGTGAATTTCGTAGGAGAGTTCTGAAAAACTCAAAACAATATTTTCCAGTAGTTCTAGGACTAAGCGTTTTTTCAGTTTGACTTCTTGTGCGTGTAAATAGTATTCGTTTAGCAATGCTATGTAGGGAAAGATTAGTACTCCTGCTAGAGCCTCTCCTAAAAATCCTCGGTCAACGTCCCTTTCGAAAACCCACTTATCAACCGCGAAGACAACTAGATTTCTTCCGTCAACAACCTTTACGTAGTTCATCAACCTAGGCGGAAAGCCGCGTATTACTAGCAAAACTTCCATTGTTGCGTTTGTTTCCAAGACCCCTAAAGCATAACCACCACATAGGCAGGCCGCCGTGATTCCGGAAGAGCCGGCAATATGCCTACAAAAATCGAGAATTTGCGCAGACACGTTCTTGTTTACGTGCTTTGGATCTTGGATAGACGTTTCACCTTGGACGTTTGGAACTATGAATAGAATCTACAGATCTGCGAGATATAGTTACCGCGTGCTTCAAAGAGGCCGGATATTCGGCAGATATGGTTGTCCTTTTGAAACGATCACTGCCTTGCCAATCAAGTCTACTCTGTCGCTTTTTGGATGTAAACGCACAGTAAGCGTACCGCCTCGTTCGGATGCCTGATAGGCCGACATCTCTTTTTTTCCTAACAATTTTGACCAGTACACAGCTAATACTGTGTGGGCTGATCCAGTCACTGGATCTTCGTTTATGCCAATCCAGGGGCAAAAAAACGGGATACGAAATCGTAAGGTGCACGACCCCTCGAAGTTACAATGACCCCTTTAATTTCTTTCTTTGTTGGCATCGCTTTCATTGTTTCAAAATTTGGCTTTAAATTTCTTACTTCATTTTCGTCTAGCAGACTAATCAAAAGGAAACCTGTTCTTGCACCATATTCTGCTTGTTTGAAGCCCGCAATGCCCATCGCTTCAAGAAGTCTTGGGTCGGGAGTAATGGGGACTGACTTTTCTGCTGGAAAATCGAGAGCTATGCCCTTTTTGTCTTTTCTAGCAATTAATTTTCCGCTTTTTGTTTCAAAAGTCACTTCACTTCCAGAAATATTGATATCGTAGAACAAAACAGCCGCCGTGGCAAGAGTTGCATGACCACATAGGGGCATTTCTACCCTCGGGGTGAACCATCGCAAAGAAAAAATATTTGACTCTTTTAGAGGCTTTTCCTCGAGACTGCAGAAAAAGGCTGTTTCAGACAGATTCATCTCGGCTGCAATAGACTGGAGAGAATGCGTTGCCATTGAGCGCTCCAAGACACAAACAGCCGCGGGATTACCTTTAAACGGCTCGTCAGTGAAAGCATCTACAAGATATATTGGAATTCTGTTGTCATGATTTTCTTTTTTCAACCCATCACTCTTCTGCAGTTACTACTGCCGTTTTTCACAAACTGCTTGTCCATGCCTTCCGACAGTGTTACCGTTGATTGTTAGGTTTTTAAGGCTTTGGCGTTGTTTAATGCAAACTCTATGGAGATTTGTTCGTATCGTTTGGGCCCTCGGTTTTATACTGCGGCTATTTCTGCGTTTCTTTCATGTATACTATCGCTGCAAGTAGAGAGAAAACCAAAGCGAACGCCACCGTATCTATGAACATCGTCAGCGTGAAAGACGGGTTTCCCAAGAGGAAAGCTCGGGTTATGTCAGCCCCGCAGCTTAGAGGATTATATTGCGCTATTACTACAAGAGGCTGGGGTAAAGCGTTCTGTATCAGGTTTATTGGATAAAACACGGTGCTGCAGAAGAAAAGCATGTAGTACACCGCGCTTCTGGCAGTTATATATTTCTCGAAACTCGTGGTCGAGGCCGCAAATGCTATGCTTAGTCCTGAAGTCCCTAGAGAAATCAAAAACAATGAAATAATAACCAACAGGAGTTGCGTAGGAGACGGAACTATTCCCGAGTATGTCCATGTTATTAAAAATGTTGTTAAGAATAGAGGAGCCATATAGACAACGCCTCTCATGCCTCCTGCTAATACCCTCCCGAAAGCCAATTCCCACCTTTTCACCGGCAAACTCAACATGTAATGCGAGATTTCGCGTCTAACTTCCATGTTTATTTCTCTTCCAATCATGAATGCAGCAGCGAACAGGGCAGTAATAGTCAGACCTGGGGCAAAGAAAACGAAGTATGAAACGTAGTCCTTCGTAATTTCTGGATTGACCATCCCAGTGTAAACTATCGCCATTATAAACAAGTCCGCAAGATTCATGCTTATCATTCCAGCCAACCACCACTTGTATCGGAAGAAATAACTGAAATCCCTTTCCACAATATGCATTATTGACCTTATTGCCAACTGCCGCCCTCCAATCTTCTTTCATGCAAAAATATGCCTAGAAATGTAAAGATTGAAAAGAACAAGACGATTCCGAAAGCCGCTATGCCTGGAGACGTTAAAAGAGCAGATTCGATGCCTGCTCCCCATCTGAAAAGGTCAGCGGCAAACGTGAGAGGGTTGAATTTGGCCAAGCCCGCGTAATATGAAGGCATGTACGCGATTGGATAAAGCGCTGTGCTCAATCTAACTATTAGAGCGTCCAGAATGCCCAGCAAAATATCAAATCTGTCAGAGGACTTAATGCCTACAGCTAAGGTTATGCTAAGACCTGTTACGCCGAAGCTGAATAGGAAAAGGGATGCCAAAGCCACGAGAAGTTGAAACGGACTGGAAATTCCGATTAAGTATAGGACAAAGAGCAGTAGAGGAGTAACGTACACAAAACTTCTCAATCCGCCTCCTATGGATCTTCCCAAGACTAATTCCTTGCGGGAAACAGGAACGCTGAGCAGATATTCTATGACTCCATGGTCAGTCTCTTCGTAGATGTCATAGCCGATGAAGATGGCTGCGGAATAGAGCATTGTTGCAATTATTCCTGCTGCGTAGAAGTTGAAGTAATTGCCTCCGACGACCAGTTGAACGTCGGGGCGGAGCATCTTATTGACCACTAAGCCGAAGAATGCTATTTGAGCCAGAAACCAAATGGCACGCATGATCAACAGGAATTTGTACTGCAAAAAGGTCCTTATGTCTCTCTCTGCTACCGTCCAAACTCTGCGAGGACTTATCATCTTGTCTCTGCCTCTTCGATGGTTAAGCCAGTATAATGTGCGAAAACATCGTCAAGAGAAGGCTCGCTCATTTTTATAGACTTCACCTGCACCTGCTCTGTTGTGAAAAACTTCGTGATTTGAGGTAGAATTTCTTAGCATGATTCAAGTAAATTTTCACATGGTTTGGCTCCAGCGCAAAAATATCCACAACAAAATCTATTTTCTTTAATCTCTCGATGGATTTTACGAGCAAATCTTGTCTCAAAACAACTTCTATGATGTCTCCACCAGGAATGGTGTCCTTCAATTTCTTGGGTTCGTCGCAAACAAGCAGTTGGCCCTTGTGCATTACTGCTACCCTGTTGGAAAGCACATCAGCCTCGTACAGATCATTTGTGGCTAGCAGAATCGTTGAGTCTTCGTCTCTCAAGTCTCGTATCATGTTCCAGATCCTATGCTTACCTACGACATCAATTTGGGCCGTGGGTTCATCGATTATAGCAATGGCGGGTGTTTGGATCAAGATTTTGGCTATCTCAACCCTTTTGCGCATTCCGCCTGAAAACGTGTGTATGCTCTTGTGTCGTTCATTTCATAACTCCAGTTCTTCTAATGCCCACTTAACCTTTTTTTTGCGTTCGTCTGCTGATAATCCGCATATTTTGGCGTGCCAGTTCAAAACGTCCCACGGCGTACTGACCCACAGAAGTTTGGGTTCTTGAAACGCCATACCAATCAGGGTTCGAGCTCTATCCGGTTCTTTTGCAACATCGAAGGGACCTATGAAGGCTGTGCCATCAGTATGCTTGATGACTGTTATGAGCATTAGTAAAGTTGTTGTTTTTCCGGTTCCGTTGGGGCCTAGGAGACCGAGGATCTCTTTGTTTTCGATCTCCAAGTTTAGATGATCAACAGCTGCTAAGTCTCCGAATTTCTTCGTCAGGTTCACGATGCGAATTACCGGCGCCATTCTTGCGCCAGAGTGGAAGCAAATAAAATAATTGAAGGGTTAATTAAGATTTACCTTGTAACAAATCCAAAGCCGTCTTTTCAGCCTCTTCCATGACAATTTTCTCATCCAAAGTTTTCACGCATCTGTTAGTCATTATGATTTTTCCATCAACTATGACAACGTCAACGTCGCTCCCACGCGCAGAATAAACGATGTTTGCGTAAATGTTATGTAAGGGCTTCAAGTGCGGCTTTGAAACGTCGATCAGAACCACATCAGCTTTTTTGCCAACTTCCAAAGAG
>Ga0172364_10002758_pt1 | contig 13984 bp, 12 predicted proteins | sample LakKivSesite10cm_FD_114545 | JGI IMG/M metagenome (GOLD analysis project Ga0172364, IMG submission 114545) | Sediment microbial communities from Lake Kivu, Rwanda - Sediment site 10cm | ecosystem: Environmental > Aquatic > Freshwater > Lake > Sediment | place: Rwanda: Western Province, Lake... | reverse complement strand
TTCTACAAAGACAATCATTGACCCGCTCAGGGTAAGAGTCCGTGTTGGAATTTATGACCCTGCAACAGGTGCCTGGCTTACCTGGGGAACAGGAAAGCAGTACTACGACGAGTCAGGGCACTTCTGGGTTTACTAGGCATTTAGGTCTTTTGTGACATGATTACGAGAGGGATGCAACTTGCATCCCTCTCGTAATGTCGGGAACTCGTTATTTTATCTCCTCCCTATTCCTTTGTATGTGAAACCAATTCTCTTCATTTTGCTTGCATCGAGGATGTTCCTTCCGTCTATTATCAGCTTCCCTTTCATTACCTTCTTTACCACTTTCCAGTCCAGTTCGTCGTACTCGCGCCAGTCTGTCGCTATAATAAGTGCGTCGCATCCTTCAGCTACCTTATACGCATCATCAGAAATGAGGATACCCTTAAGGATTTTTTTCGCATTCTCGCAAGCAGCGTAGTCGTGTGCTTTTATTACTGCGCCCTTTTTTCTCAGGTAGGAAATGATCTTTAGGCTGACAGATTCTCTGATGTCGTCCGTTCCTCCTTTAAATGATATTCCAAATACGCCGATGTTTTTCCCTTTAATATCTATGAGAGTCTCTGTCAGCTTGTTGACTGTAGCGAGAAATTGGACCCTGTTGACCTCGAAAGCTCTCTCAACAATGCTTGTTTTTGCACCCGCTCTTTTTGAAAAACATGCAAGGTTTTTTGAGTCTTTTGGAAGACAGGAACCGCCAAAGCCAATGCCCGCATTTAGATACTCCATTCCTATTCTAGGGTCGAGTCCGATTCCTTTGGCGACATCGTCAATGCTTGCGCCAACTCTGTCACAGAGATTGGCTATTTCGTTTATGTAGGATACTTTTACCGCAAGAAAAGAGTTCGAAGCATATTTTATCATTATTGCACTTACAGGATCCGTAAACAACTTCGTTGAGTCAAAATTCGAGTACAGCTTTTCAAGCTTTTCCCTTGCGACTTCGTCTTCTGTTCCCACGACTATTCTGTAAGGAGTTAGAGAGTCATTTAAGGCGCTCCCTTCTCTCAAGAATTCAGGAGTTACTGCAAGGTGAAATGCTCTTCTGTTCAAGAGTCTCTTTAGCTCTGCATAGTCGTAGGGGTTTATTGTGGTTTTAATGGCAATAACAGCATCTTTCCTTATGCGTGCCTTCAGTTCAGAACATACCTTTTTAAGATTCGTTAGATCCGTTGTTCCTTCAGGGCGTGTCGGTGCATCCACGCATACAAATATGATTTCCGATTTACTGAGAGCTTCGCTGAGATCGCACGTGAAACTCGCACTACCAGCCTTTATGCAATCTCTGAGAGATTTTTCAATTCCTATTTCAAGGAAAGGCGCGTTTCCCTGCTTAAGACTTTTGATCTTTCCTTCATCTACATCATAAAAACTAACCTTGTATCCTTTAAGGCACAAAGCTATGCCTGTTGATAGACCCACGTAGCCTGTTCCTATAATGCATATATTCATTTTACCCTCTTGTTGTTGCTGCGATTTCCCAGTAAGGTTTTATCTTTCCAGTAATACAGTCAAAAAAGCCAAGCACCATGGAAGCTATGAATACAAGATAATAGTAGGGAAGCATAAGCGGTTTTGTTCTCAGTTTAAGGAAAAGCGGCATAGAAGCCAGGAGCAACAGAAAGGCCTGAACTGCAAAAATGATACTAAAAAAAAGACCCTCTCCGAATAAGAATATCGAAGACAAAAACAGTCCAACGTGCAGTAGAGGGAGAACGTATCTTATCGTTCTGTGGGAAAACACTGAAAAGAAATAGACGGGATTGTATGACAGAGGGTTGAAAAACAGTCCGGGGTTGTGAAAGATGAACGAGTAGATTCTGCCGAACATTCTTCGTTTCCTTTTTATTTCATCTTTTGCTGTAGTGCCGCTTCTTTCAAATGCCATTGATGATTCTACGAACATCGTTCTCTTCCTTGACCTGCCAAGCAGCAAAGGAAGGCATAGGTCGTGAGAATACAAGGGATTCAGAAAAATATAGTCTTCTCTTCTAATCGCATAAATAGCACCATTCAAAGCTGTGAGTGAATAGATTTTTGATTCCCCCTTTTTCATCATGTTCTCAATATTCCAGTATATTCCTTCTAAATAAGCTATTCCGCTCTCCTGAGTGTTTGTGTATATTAGCTTTCCACACGCGGCTGAAACTCTCCTATCTAATAGTGTTTTTACTAGCTCTTCAAGAGCATTTGAATCCCAGATTGTATTTGCATCTGAAAAAGCTATAATCTCACTTCTCGCAATTCCTATCGCCGCATTGTATGCGTTAAGCTTTCCTCCTCTACTGCTTATCTCCAAAAGCTTCACGTTGTCATAGGCAAGAGAATACTTCCGGATTATATCATTTGTCTTGTCGCTTGAACTGTCGCTTGCAATGATTATTTCTATTCTGTCTTTGGGGTATTTCAGCGAGAGCGAATTCCGAATTTTCATTTCAATAACGTGTTCTTCATTATGAGCTGCAATTATGAGCGAAACCGCTGGAAGCTCTTCAGTTTTTATCTCAGTTTTTTCTGTTCTTCTGTCAAAGATGGATATGATAACTAAGAAAAGCTCGTATATTACGTTGTGCCACAAAATCAAAAGAAGTGAAATAAAGAAAAGTATTCTCATAAATCAAGCAATTCTCTATAGAGTCTCAGCAGCTTCTCCTCTTCGCTTCTCCAGCTGTATTTCTTCAAAGCATTCTCTCTTCCATTAATTCCCATTCTCTTTCTTTCGCTAGGATGCTCCATATAGTATTCTATCATGTTTGCTATGTTGAAAAAATCGTTTGGTTGCACTGCTATGCCGCAGCCATTTTCCTGCACGAATTTATGCCACTCCGGAAAATCTGTTACCACGAAAGGAATCCCCGCCAGCATATATTCGAAAAACTTAGTTGGCAGCTTTCTTTCGTAATGTTTTGAAACTGGAGGCAAAAACAATCCTAGGTCCATAGACTTAAGATATAAGTCCATTACCTCTCTTCTTACATACTTATCGCCACCCACAATATCAATAAAGGCATGGAGATTGTTTTCTCTTATGAATTTTTCAGCTTGCTTTAGAAGCGACTCAGATGAGAATTTTCCTATTATGTACACTTTAAACCTTGATGTTCTTCTCGCAAGCGCCAGCACAGTTCCAAGAATATTCCAGAGTCCTCTTGTCTCGCTTACCGTCCCGCCGTAAACAACAGAGAAAGCGTTCTTTTTGAAGTTCATCTCCTCGTGGCTTTCAGTGCTCAACGGGTAATTGAGTATCTTGACGATTCTTTTGTTCGTTCCCGCGAAGCTATCTGCGTAGTATTCTTCCGCTAGCACAACTGCATCAAAAAAACTTGAAACTCTTTTCTCAAGAAAGCTGAAGAGTGAAGCAAAAGCCCTTTTCCACAATCTTCCTTTGAGCCACTTTTTTTCCAGGATAGATGTATAGTAATCTTCATGAACATCGTAGATAACCTTCGAGCGTGTTAGCAACTTAAGAAAAAGCGCCCAAATTACAAATTCAGGATCATGAAAGTGATAGATTTTTGCATTGATTTCTTTTGCTTTTAAGAAGGCAATCGCGTTCCCTCCGAGGATTCTTAAAAGTCTATTCTTGAATTGCGGTATTTTTACAATTTTTACTCTGCTAAACTCAGAGTCCATTTCGGCGGGAGCAATAAGGAGTACTTCTTCAAATTCCCTTGCCAATGAAGCGCACTCTTTGTAGAGAATTCTTGTATCAAAAGCGTTGTGGACCGTTGTTATATGACAGATTAAGCCTCTTCTCTTCAATATATGCTTCCCTTTTTCCTTGCTATTTTTAATTATAATTGAATGCTACTAAAATATCAATGAGGCATGCAGTTTTATGAAAATGGAGGTAATAATATGGAGACTGGTTCAACTTTTGACTACTATGTAAAGATTATTCTAAAGCGAAAAGTGCTCATAACTGTAATAACGTCATTATCAGTAATAGTTGCGGGTATTTTGAATTATGTTGTATTCAAGCCGGTGTATAGAGGCTCAGCAAGCGTTTATATTGCATCCGTCGCCAGAACCCCAATTCTTAAGGCGAAGGATGTACAATCCCAGATTACCGGAGGAAGTTTTTTACAGAAAATAGCACAGGATTTAAACGTGCCTTCCTCGCTAGTAGCCGGCGGAATAAGTACATCAGTTAGCCAGGACTCTAGGATAATTGTTCTGAACTTTGATTCGACCGATAGAAGTCTTATAGACTCTTTTTTTGAGAGTTTTATAAATGATATAAGGAGCTCAAACGAAGAGATATACAACACTCAACTCTCTTCGCTTGAAGCAAAAGCATCGATCCTGAACCAGCAGTTGAGTTTGTTATCGGAGCAGGAGAAGGAAATTCTCTCAAGAATAAGCAGCATGCAGCAGGATGGAAAGCTAAAGTCAGAGTATACTCTCGAATACAGCTTGCTTAAAGATGTCTATACTTCATTGCTGTCTCAAAAAGTTGAATTATCAAAGGATTTGAGCAACGTGTATTCTGATATACATGCTTCAAATCAGTTCATCTATCAGGGAGCTCCCATGATACTAGATAAACCCGTTAAACCGCACAAGCTTTTTAACATTGGACTTTCAGGCATTCTTGCATTTATTGCTTCAATCCTGCTTGCCCTGTTTCTTGAGCGCCAGAAAATTTATACTGAGACATGACGGAAAAGATGGAAGGTCGTTTCCGAAGGGGGTGCCTTCCTCAAGTCAATTCAACAGTGTTGATAACGGGCGCCGCTGGGTTTATTGGCAGTAATCTTTGCGACCGCTTTATTTGCGAGGGATTTCGGGTTATAGGTATTGATAATCTCATTACTGGAAGACTTGAAAATATTGAGCAAATAAGAAGCAGGAATGAATTTGTTTTCCTGAGCGAGGATGTTACGAAACCGTTTGTAGTTGATGAAAAGGTGGACTTCATATTGCATTTTGCTTCTCCAGCAAGCCCTAAAGACTACTTTAGGTTTCCAATCGAAACCATTATCGTGAATTCGGTTGGCACGTGGAATATGCTGGAAATGGCAAAGAAACATAACGCAAGATTTATTCTGGCTTCAACCTCTGAAGTATACGGAAACCCGGCTGTTCATCCCCAAAAGGAAACGTACTGGGGATATGTGAACCCAGTAGGCCTGCGTTCTGTTTATGATGAAGGGAAGCGATATGCGGAAGCTTTGGCAATTGCGTATTTGAGAAGCTATTCTTTAGATGTAAGGGTAGTAAGGATATTTAACACTTATGGACCGAGGATGAGACTTGATGACGGAAGGGCAATTCCAAACTTTATTTCCGCGGCGCTTAGAGGTGACAAAATAGTAATATACGGAACTGGTCTTCAAACCAGAAGCTTCTGTTTCATTGATGATATTGTTGAGGGTATTGTCAGGATGACAAAAAGCGACAAAATAAAGGGTGAAATAATCAATCTAGGTAACCCAAACGAGATGAGTATTGCCGACCTGGTAAAGCTTATTATCAGCATTACGGGGTCCAAATCACCGATTCTTAATGGAGAAACACAGGTTGATGACCCTGAAAGGCGATGTCCTGACATCTCAAAAGCCGAAAGACTGCTTGGATGGAAGCCTGCTATCTCTATTGAGGAGGGTTTGAAGAGAACAATACAGTATTTCGCCGAGCTAATTAATATAGAAGGTGGATGAATTTTGGAAAGAAAACTCGGTAGCTGCGGGAAAGAAGACCTTATCTCAATAATAATGCCCGCTTATAATGCGGAGAAATATATCGGGAAGGCAATCGAGTCCGTGCTTTACCAGACATATTCGTTTTTTGAATTCATAGTAGTTGATGACGGGTCTACTGATAATACAGCAGAAATTGTAATGTCTTACAGTGACAGTAGAATACGTTTGATAAAGCATAGAGGTAATCTTGGAGTTGCGGAAGCAAGAAACACTGCTTTAAGAGAGGCTTCAGGAAAGTGGTGTGCAGCTATTGACGCAGATGATTTGTGGCTGCCTGAAAGACTCGAGAAGCTGACTGAGATTGCTGGCAAAGATGAGAGCTGCTTTGTTGCTGATGACCACATGGTTTTTGTTGAGCGCGCTAACCGCATAAAGAAGATAGGAAGTCTATTGGAGTTTTTTCATAAAATGCATTTTGCGGATGATGTATGTGTGATGTCTTTTTCGGACTATGTCCGGTATGGAGCACCCCTTATTCATCCAGTCTTTCCCATTAGAGTAGTTAGAGAGAATGGGTTGCAGTATCGAAGGGAGTTCGTTCCTGCAGAGGATCTTGACTTTCATTTCCAGTTGTTCAGGCGCGGATTAAGGCTCAAAATCACAAAGAATGCTTACTATCTTTACCGTATGAATAGCGGTTCTTTGACTGCCCAAGAGCCGACCAGGAGCTCGTCCGACGTTATAAGATTTCAGCTTACACAGGCCGGATTGTCGAAGGACGAGAGGTTCTTTCTTGCAAGACTACTCGAAAAGAGCAGAACGAACTTCATTTACAGCGATTTTGTCTACAGGCTCAAACGCAGGGAAATAGCTAAAGCATTACGCCTAATTGCGGAAAACCCCTTGATTTTGTTATTGGTGCTTGTAAAACTACCAGTATCTGCAAGATTTCGCTTGAGAACGTTTTTTGGAAAGGTTAAAGCTTTATGATGAAAGAAAACCTCAATATCTCTTTCTTTATCCCTTCAGTTGCCGGAGGTGGCGCAGAAAGGGTCACTCTGAATTTGGCAAAAGGGTTTATTAAGAGAGGAGTGAATGTCCACCTTGTGATAGCTGACTATTCAGGCGCTCTTGTCAGTGAAATACCCGCAGGATGCAGAGTCGTTAATCTGCAATCCCGGAGAGTTCTATTTTCGATATTCAAGCTCGTTAGGTATCTCCGTGAGAACAAGCCTCTTGCGCTTGTTTCCGCCCTTGATCATGCAAATGTAGTAAGCGTACTTGCTAAAGTTCTGTCAGGAAGCAGAAACACGAAGTTGATTTTGGTCGTGCATACTACTTTTTCCGCTGCAATCAGACGCAGCAAGAACTGTAGAACAAAGATACTTCCGCTGTTGATGTATCTAACATATTGGAAGGCAGAGCATGTTGTTGCTGTCTCAGATGGCGTTGCTGATGATCTCTGCAAAAGCATTCCCTACTTGAAAACAAAAATAAGAGTTTTGTACAATCCGATAGTCTTGCCCGAGATTTTCGACAGAGCAAAAGACCGAGTGGAGCATCCATGGTTCAATGCCGATATCCCTGTTATCGTATCTGTAGGAAGACTTTCAAAAGAAAAGGATTACGGCACGTTATTGATGGCTTTTTCACTCCTGATTAAGAAGACTCCCGCTCATCTTGTAATTCTTGGAGAAGGCAAGGAAAGAGAAAATATCGAAAAAATCTCAAGAGAACTCAACATCGAGGATTTTGTGTGGATGCCTGGATTTGTGGAAAATCCGTACAAATATATGAAAAACTCCTCTGTTTTTGTGCTTTCTTCAATGTATGAAGGTTTGCCAACGGTTCTCGTTGAAGCACTGGCTCTTGGAATACAGGTGGTATCTACAGACTGTCAGAGCGGACCAAGAGAAATACTTGAAGATGGCAGGTTTGGGATGCTTGTACCTACAGGAGATTTCAAAGCTCTTGCAAATGCGCTTGAACAGGTTCTTGCAGGCTCCGTTAGATTTCCTGCAGAGGAATTTGACAGCCGGAAGTATTCTCTTGAAAATTGTACGGAAAGCTACTATGACTTGATTTTCCGAGGAAGAGAACGAGCATGACCAGAAAGAAGATTATCTTGGTTTCCTTTCTACTCATTCTTGGTGTGATATTCCTTGTATCCTTGGCTAGTGAGTTGTTTTCCGACAGGGTCGCTATTCTTACCACTGGAATCCTGATTTTGTGCATCTCTCTAAGCGTCATTTTTGAAAGAATCTCGCACTTTGGAATATCTGACCCTGTTTCAATTTTTCTGTCTTTTTTTATGCTTTACAATGGTTCTGTCTTGGTAAGCTCTTCTTTTTTTGTTGACTCGGGTAGCTTCTCGATAGGTCTTTTTCCAATGACTTTTAGATCTGAAACCTTGGCTTATTCAGGAGTTTTAAGCTTACTTGCTCTTTGCGGACTTCTTCTCGGAAGCAAGATTATTAGGCTAAGTAATCATGATAGTAGGAGTAAATGTGATGAAGTAAAGCTTCACAGACTCAACCCAGGTTTGTTGATGTTTGTGGGTTTGATTTTCTATGTTGCAGGAATTTTGATGTATCTTTACTGCTTTAGGGCAGTAGGAGGATTCTTTGCAAGCCTTTCAATGGACAGAAGTTTAAGGTTGGCCATTCTGGGTGAGTCGCTTTCATTACCATACCCGGGTTTTGTTCTTTCAGGAATAGGAGCTGTTTTTTTTGCTTCAATAGCTACAAAACGAAAGTTTTACTTTTCAATATCCCTGTTATGTCTTGCGCTATGGTCAGCGCTAATATTGCTACAAGGTGACAGAAGATTCTTCGTTTATTCCCTGATGATTGTCCTAGTTATCTGGGCTATGCTTTATGCAGACCGTGTTATTAAAATGCTGAGTTTCAGAAAACTCATTTCCATCTTTCTGGTATTACTTATGCTGATTGCTATGCTTTCCGTCTTCTCGGCAGTAAGATTTTTGATCCCGGTTCTTTTTACGGGGTACTGGAATTTAGAGGAGTCAATTGCATGGATTAGAAGTAATTTTAGCATTGACTGGTTTGTTCCTGCAAGAACTGAATTTGGAGCACCTTACTTCAGTCTTCTTTATAATGTTCAGAACAAAGGAGATCTTTTGCTAGGCTCTTCTTATGTATTTTCTATTCCCAATATTCTGCCTGAGAGCCTGTACCCGGGCACGAAACCGGATTTTCTTGCAAATATTTTTGCACGCAGGATTCACGATGAATTCTACACAGAAAAGGATTTAGTTAAAGGCTGGGGGTACAGCCCTGTCGCTGAAGCATTTCAGAACTTTGGTTTTTATGGTGTCTTCTTTGTGTTTCTGCTGCTTGGCTTGCTTCTTGAAGTGCTTTGCACTCTTAGACACCGGAACGTATTTCTAAGTTTGGTTTTTGTTGCATCAGTTCCTGAGATGCTGAACCTCAATCGCATGTGTTTCGCACCTGTTGTTCAGGAGTATATCTTTCTACTAGTTCCATTTACGATGCTATACTTTTTTTACAGATTGCTGTCTGTTGGGAAGACTTGAGATTGTTTTCGTTGGAAGCCCTAATTTTTGAGAGTGATTAGAATGAAAAACAAAGGGAACTTGCTAGTGTCTTTTTATGTACCGTCTATTGCCGGCGGGGGAGGAGAGAAATTCACACTGAACTTGATCAGAGGTTTCATTGAAAGTGGCATAGAAGTTGAGCTTATTGTTAACGATTATTCAGGCCCATTGTTAGAATTGTGTCCATCTGATTTAAAGGTCCTGAGTTTCGGGACAAGGCAATTTATGCCTTCTGTTGTCAAGCTATCAAACTACCTGAAGTCGCGAAAACCTTATGCTTTGATTTCGAGCTTGAATCATTCCAATACCATAAGTGTTGCTGCAAAGATTCTTGCTTTTACAACAAAAACAAAATTGATACTCGTAGTTCACACTAACATATCTCTTGCGTCTAAGTATGCCGCAAGCCTAAAGAGCAAGTTCATGTCTCTGTTTATGTTTTTCACGTATTGGGCTGCGAATTTTGTTGTGTGCGTATCCAAAGGTGTAGGAGAAGATGTTTCAAGAAGAATACCATACATGAAGAAAAGAGTAAAAGTCATCTATAACCCGGTCTTAACTGAGGATTTGGCCGCAAAGGCGAAGGAAGCCACCAATCATCCATGGTTCCTACAGGGGGCACCTCCTGTAATAATAGCAATAGGGAGATTAAGAAAGGAAAAGGATTTTGCCACACTTATGCGAGCTTTTGTTCGCGTAAGAGAGGAAATTGATGCGAGGCTTGTAATTCTGGGAGAAGGTGAAGAAAGGCGTAATCTTGAAAAACTTGCCGAGAGACTGAATATTTCAGATTGTTTATGGATGCCCGGTTTTGAGGCTAATCCATATAAGTATTTGAAGAGAGCTGCTGTTTTTGTTCTATCATCCTTGTATGAAGGGCTCCCAATGGTGATAATAGAGGCGCTCTATTTTGGAGTGAAAGTTGTTTCTACTGACTGTAAGTACGGGCCACGAGAAATTCTGAAAGACGGAAGACTAGGCAAGTTGGTGCCTGTTGGAGACTACATTTCAATGTCTGCTGCTATTAAGGAAGCTCTGAAAAATGGAGAGAGTCCGCCTGTGACAGAAGTTGACCTCAGGAAATACACTATCGAATATTGTACTGAAGAATATTTGAGGATTGTTTTTGCAGATTTGGAAGTCCTATCCACTCGCGGAGGAAAAGGTGAGAGTCATTAAGGTTCTAAATGTAATTGACTCACTAGGCGCAGGAGGTGCAGAGTCATTACTAAAGAACTTTTCAATCTGTGCAAAGAGAAATAGAGATTTTCAAGTTGATTTATGCATGCTTTATTCGAAGAATATTTTTAAAGATGAGCTTGACTTAAGCGGTTTGAACGTCTACGAGCTTGGGTTCAGGTTTAAGTACGATTTTTGTAAGATAACGCGTATTATTAGGCTTATCAGCTCTAATAATTATGATGTTGTTCATGCTCACCTTTTCCCGGCTGATTTGGTATGCGCTATTGCTTCTGTTTTCGTTAACAAGAGAATCAGATTTATCTTTAGCGAACACAGCATTTACAATCGTAGAAGATCTGTGCGAATTTACAGGCCAGTTGACAGATTTGTGTATTCTCGATATACAAGGGTTATTTGTGTAAGTGATGTTGTTAAAAGAAAGCTTAATGAATACATTCCTGAAACCGCGGAAAAGTCAGTGGTCATTAAGAACGCCGTTCCAATAAAGCTTGTTAACGAATCCCGGGAGAAGAAATACGATATACTTTTCGTAGGAAGACTAGAGTACGTAAAAGGAGCAGACATCTTGATAAATGCAGTAAAGATATATAGAGATAGGAAACATCGATTACTCAAAGTGGCAATTGTGGGAGATGGTTCGAAAAAGAAAGCGTTGCTCAGGATGGCGAGAGAGTCCGGACTTGAGAATGATGTTATTTTTCTCGGTGTTAGGGAGGATGTTGCTCAATTAATGTGGCAATCGAGGGTTTTCGTTTTGCCTTCTAGGTGGGAAGGTCTGCCTATTGCGATACTTGAGGCAATGGCTAATAAGACTCCAGTTATTACTGCTCCGGTTGGTGGAACAATTGAACTAATAGAGAATTACAGAACTGGGTTATTCTTTGAACCCGAGAATGCGGAAAGCCTTTCAGAGATGATAGATTTGCTGCTCTCAGACACGAATCTACAAGCTAAAATTAAAGAGAATGCTTTCAGAAAAGTTCTGGATGAATATTCCATTGAAGCATACACGGAAAAAATGCTTGACTTGTACAAGGAGACTGCCTCCAAGTGAACATAAACGGAAGGAATAAAATCCTCTTTATTGCAACTATTGACGTTCACATAGTTGCTTTTCATATCCCATTTATGAAGCTTCTTCAAGAGTGGAATTATGTCGTCGAAGTTGCAGCAAGGGATACGGGTTCGAAGAAGTTTGTCGAAGAAAGAGGTTTCAAGTTTCACGACGTTCCTTTTAGCAGGAATCCGCTGAGTGTTTATAACATAAGGGCATTTTTCATAATTCTAAATTTGATGAGGAGAAATGAATTCCTAATGGTTCATACGCATACTCCTGTTGCAAGTTTCTTAGGTAGAATTGCGGGGAAAATGGCAGGGGTTCCGCGCATCGTGTATACAGCTCATGGTTTTCATTTCCACGAATACGGGAGCAGGCTCAAAAATTTTGCTTATTTCAGACTTGAAAAATTTGCAGGAAAGTTTACAGATGTTTTGATTACCATAAATAGGGATGATTATGAGATTGCAAAAAAAAGCAACCTTGTACCAAACGGGAAAATAGTTTACATAAAAGGAGTAGGAGTTGACACGGAGAGAATAAAACCTGAAAACATTGAGGATAACAGACTTGAATCTATAAATGGTGATTTGCATTATAGAAATCCTTTGATTTTAACGGTTGGAAGACTTGAGCGGGAGAAGAATTTTGACCAATTTTTACATATGCTTAAGATTATTAAGGATAGTGGGAAAAAATTCCATGGACTTGTCATTGGAGAAGGGCCGTTGAAGGATTATCTTGAAAAAATTATTAATAAGCTTAAACTGAATGACATTGTTAAATTTACAGGATATTTTACAAGGGCTTTTGAGCTGATATCGCAGGCTGAAGTATATATTTTCACATCCTCAAGAGAGGGACTTCCTGTTTCCGTTATGGAAGCAATGGCAGTTGAAAAGCCTGTTGTGGCATACAACATACGTGGAGTAAGAGATCTCGTTGTTGACGGAGAAACAGGGTTTTTAATTCCTTACAGAAACGTGCAGCAATTGGCTGAGAAGGTAATGTATTTAATGAATAATCCTGAAGTTGCGCGTATAATGGGAAGAAAAGGCAGGGAAAGAATTGAAGAAGAGTTTAGCATCAAGAAGATAAAAACAGAAATGAGTAATTTATACAGAGAGATTCTGGGAGGTTAAAGTGAGGGTACTTGTTACGGGTGGTGCAGGCTTCATTGGGTCAAATATCATTGACGCACTTATAAGTGCAGGACATGAAATTGCAATTATAGATAATCTGTCTACTGGAAAAGAGGAAAACATAAATCCAGAAGCAAGTTTTTTCCATATAGATATAACTGATTTTGAAGCTCTGGAAGGTATTTTTCAGAATTTCAAGCCCGAAATTGTGTTTCATGTTGCAGCGCAAATTGATTTGAGAAAATCAATTGAAGAACCGTCTTTTGATGCCGAAGTAAATGTAGTTGGAAGCGTAAATCTTTTTAGCCTCTGCGTTCAAGACGGAGTGAAAAGGATTATTTTTTCCTCAACAGGTGGTGCCCTTTATGGAGAAAGGGAGAAAATTCCTGCGAATGAAAACTCATCTATTGAGCCTCTTTCTCCCTATGGAGTATCAAAGTATTGCACTGAACAATATTTGAATTACTTCAAAAGGCTTTACGGAATTGAGAGAGTAATTTTAAGATATGGAAATGTTTATGGTCCTAGGCAGGACCCTTTTGGTGAAGCTGGTGTAATTGCTATATTTACAAACAAGATTTTAAATGGTGAAACTCTTACGGTTTATGGAGACGGCAACCAGACAAGAGACTACATTTTTATTGAGGATGTTGTTAGGGCAAATCTTCTTTCGATTGAAGGTAAAGAGGGTATTTATAACATCGGTACAAACGTTGAAACTTCAGTAAATCACATTATAGAACTATTTTCGAAGATACTTGAGAAAGACATAAAACCAATTTATACACAACCCCGAAAAGGAGAGGTTTACAGGATTTCGCTGAATACTGAGAAAGCCAAGATGGAACTTGGATTTGAAGTGAAATTTACCTTTGAAGAGGGATTGAGAAAAACAATACAGTGGTATAAAATGAAGTGATGAAAAATAACACTTCGCTTTTCATTAAGAACGGTTTTGACAGAATTATTTCTTTTATTGCATTATTTCTTTTATTTCCGCTATTTCTATTAGTCTCATTATTAATTATTATTGACTCTAGAGGTCCTATTTTCTTTGTTCAGGAGAGAGTAGGGAAAGGTGCAAGGGTTTTCAAAACAATTAAATTCAGAACGATGTATGTAGGGGCGGAAAATAAAACTCGTGGAAAGTACGTTTCTGAGAGTGACCCTAATGTCACTCGCATTGGTAGAATTCTAAGAAGGACTGGAATTGATGAGCTTCCTCAGTTAATAAATGTGCTTAAGGGTGAAATGAGTTTAGTGGGTCCAAGGCCCACTTTGAAATATCAGATAGAGAAATATAATGAATTTCAGAAAAAGC
>Ga0172364_10002755_pt1 | contig 13990 bp, 10 predicted proteins | sample LakKivSesite10cm_FD_114545 | JGI IMG/M metagenome (GOLD analysis project Ga0172364, IMG submission 114545) | Sediment microbial communities from Lake Kivu, Rwanda - Sediment site 10cm | ecosystem: Environmental > Aquatic > Freshwater > Lake > Sediment | place: Rwanda: Western Province, Lake... | reverse complement strand
AACTTCATTAAGAAGTTTATTTCTCTTTTAGCTTGCCTTTCAGTAATTTAAGAAGTAGAATAGAATAATGGCTGATTTAATGGAAAAAATTATATCTTTGGCAAAAAGGAGAGGATTTATTTTCCCTTCTTCTGAAATTTATGGAGGATTTGGGTCCTGCTATGATTTTGGGCCCTTGGGGGTGGAGCTGAAAAATAATATTAAGAAAGTCTGGTGGGACGAAATGACTAAAAACCAGAAAGATATCGTGGGGTTGGATGCTTCTATCTTAATGAGCCCAAAGGTTTGGCAAGCCTCGGGTCATCTGAGCGCCGGGTTCTCAGATGAGCTTGTTGAGTGCAAAAAATGTCATAAACGATTTCGTTTAGAAGAAATCGCAAATCCCAAATCACAAATTTCAAACTTAAAATGCCAAGAATGCGGCGGCGAATTAACTAAACCGAAAAAGTTTAATCTGATGATGAAAACATCAGTCGGTCCGGTAGAAGATGAAGCGTCAGTAACTTATTTACGAGCGGAAACTTGTCAGGGGATTTATACTAATTTTAAAAATGTTTTACAAACAACGCGATTGAAAATTCCTTTTGGCATTGCCCAAATTGGCAAGGCGTTCCGAAACGAAATTAATCCTAAAGATTTTATTTATAGGACTCGCGAGTTTGAACAAATGGAAATGCAGTGGTTTTGTGAACCCAAGCAAGCTGATAAATTTTTTGATTACTGGTTAAAACAGCGGCTTAACTGGTATTATAATTTAGGTCTAAACAAAAAAAACTTAAGAACTTACGAGGTTCCTAAAAAAGAATTAGCCCATTACGCCAAAAGAGCAGTTGATATTGAGTATAAATTTCCCTTCGGTTTTAAAGAAATAGAAGGAATCCATAACAGGGGAGATTGGGATTTATCTAATCATAGCAAACATTCAGGCGAAAATTTGAAACAAGACCTTTCGGAAAATTCAGGGCAAGCTTATTATCCTTATATTATTGAAACTTCGGTGGGAGTAGAACGATCGCTTTTCGCGTTTTTAATTGAAGCTTATCAGGAAATAAAAGGCGGCCGGACCGAGACAACCGAATCGGTAAAAGAAGTGGAGATAGTTTTAAAACTTGATAAAAAATTGGCTCCGATAAAAACGGCCGTGCTTCCTTTGGTGAAAAATAAACCGGAATTGGTGAAAAAAGCCAAACGGGTTTATCAACTATTAAAGCCTAATTTTAACTGCCAGTATGACGAAACCGGCTCTATCGGCCGGCGCTACCGGCGTCAGGATGAAATCGGAACTTTATTCTGCGTCACCATTGATTTTGATACTTTAAAAAAAGATGATGTTACGATTCGCGACCGCGACACCATGAAGCAACAAAGAATAAAAATAAACAACTTATTAGAATGTTTAAAAGGGAGATTTTGAAAAATGGCTTGAGGATTATTACCGTGCCCCAAAAAGGAACTCAAGCAGTAACTGTTTTGGTTTTGGTTGGAACCGGTTCTAAATACGAAAAAAAAGAAATAAACGGAATTTCTCATTTGCTGGAGCATTTATTATTTAAGGGAACCAAAAAAAGACCAAGCCATATTTCTATTTCCGAACCCTTGGATAGGGTAGGCGGAATTTACAACGCCTTTACGGGCGAAGATTATACCGGCTATTTTGTTAAAGTTGATGCCAAACATTTTGATTTGGCTTTGGATATAATCTCTGATATTTATCTGAATTCTAAATTAAATCTTAAAGAGATTGAGAAAGAAAAAGGCGTTATTATTGAAGAAATAAATATGTATTATGACCATCCATCTTCTTATATCCAGAGTTTATGGAGTAAAGTGTTGTACGGAGACCAGCCGGCTGGTTGGGATATTGCCGGAACCAAAGAAAGTATCTCAAAAATCTCCCGAGACCAGCTATTTAATTATATGAAGACCCAATATACGGCTTCTAACACCATTGTGTGTGTGGTTGGCAATATTTCTAATAATGCCGGGGGCAAAATAAAGAAATATTTTTCTAAAATAAAAAATAAGAAAACTATTGAAAAGGCTCCAGTTGTTGAAAAACAGAGAAAACCGGAGTGTTTGATAAAAAATAAACAGACCGATCAGACCCATTTTTGTTTAGGGGTAAGAGGTTATAATTTTTCTCATCCCGATCGTTTCGCTTTAGAGCTTTTAGGATTGATTTTGGGAGGGATGATGAGTTCTCGTTTATTTGTTAAAATTAGAGAAGAGCTTAGCCTGGCTTATTATGTTAAAACTATTGTTTCCAATGATCCGGATTCGGGATTTTTAGTTACCCAGGCCGGAGTAGACAACGCCAGAGTTGAGAAAGCCATCGCCGCTATTTTAAAAGAATATCAAAAGATGACCGAAACTAAAATTTCAATCAAAGAACTTCAAAAAGCCAAAGATCATTTTAAGGGAAAAATGGCTTTGCTTTTCGAAGCTTCTGATGCTCAAGCATCTTTCTACGGAGCTCAAGAAATTTTGGAAAAAAAGATTTTAACTCCTAATCAAATTTATGGTAAAATTAATAAAGTAACCGTTAACGACATTTCAAGGGCGAGCAAAGATATTTTTAAACCGGAAAAATTAAATTTAGCTTTAATCGGTCCGTTCACCCCGTTAGAGATTGCGAGATTCTGGCGAAAAAATATAAAAGAAATAAATTTATAATTTCTAACGGAGTTTAAAGATATGAATAACGAAAAAATTTTAGATATTTCTTGGAGAACAATCGCTAAAATTTCTATTGCGGTTGCGGTTTTTTACATTCTTTATTCAGTGAGAAATATTTTAATCTGGTTTATTTTTGCTTTGACCATTTCGGTTCTTTTTAATCCAGCGATTAATTTTTTACAAAAAAGAAGAATACCCCGCGGTTTGGCCGTGATTTCCATTTATGTCGGGGTTTTCGGCTTTCTAAGTATTTTATTGTTTTTAATAATTCCTATCTTCATTGCAGAAATTCAATCTTTTTTAAATTTCTTCCCTGAGTATTTTGAAAAAATCGCCCCGCCCCTTCAGGGTCTCGGTTTTCAAGCATTCGCTAATTTAGAAAGTTTTTTAATAGCTTTAGGCAAGACTTTAGAGGGGATGGCTGATAATATTTTTGCTGCTTTGTTCAGTATTTTCGGGGGAGTTTTTACCACTTTATTTGTTATTGTAACCGCAATTTTTCTTTCTTTAGAAGAAAAGGGAGCAGAACGAACCCTTGTTCTTTTGTTTCCCAAAAAATATGAAGCTCAAATTATGGGGATTTGGGCAAGATGTCAGAAAAAAGTTTCGGGCTGGTTCGGAGCCAGATTGTTAGCCTGTTTGTTTGTCGGTTTAGCTTCTTATTTGGCTTTTCTTCTTTTTAACGTAAAATATCCTTTTACTTTAGCTTTGTTTTCCGGCGTCTTCAATTTTATTCCTTATGTCGGTCCGCTTTTAACCGCAGTTATTCTTTTCTTGATTGTTTTTCCGGTAGAAATGTTTAAAGCCATTTTTGTTTTAATTTCTTTTGGTTTAATTCAACAAATAGAAAACAGCGTTTTATCTCCAATTTTGATGAAAAAGTTTGTCGGTCTGCCCCCAGCCTTAGTTCTGCTTTCTTTGGTTGTCGGGGCTAGTCTTTGGGGGGTGCTGGGAGCGGTTTTATCCATTCCTTTATTTGGCATTTTATTTGAATTTTTCAAAGAATTTCTTCAGCGCCGGCGCGACAAAAAAGTCGTAATTGTTCAATGAACAAGAGCATTCCTCGCGGTTCCCGGAAAGTCCGCATTCGGCGGATTTTTTATTTTGTCAAGATGTTAAAAATATGATAAAGTGAAGTTAAACATAAAGATTATGAAGAACAAGAAATTTTATATCACAACCAGTATTGCTTATACTAATGCTCCGCCCCATATCGGGTTTGCTTTAGAGTGCGTTCAAGCCGATGTTTTGGCTCGTTATTACCGGTCTTCGGGCAGAGATGTGTTTTTCTTAACCGGCACTGACGAACATGGAATTAAGATTGCCAAAGCGGCCAGAGAAGCAGGAAAAAGTCCGAAAGAGTTTGTTGACGAGATTTCCGCCAAATTCAAAGAATTAAGTCCTTTGTTAAATCTTTCCAATAATGATTTTATCAGAACCACCGATGAAATAAGGCATTGGCCGGCAATTAAAAAAATTTGGTCAAAGATAAAAGAGAAAGGAGACCTTTATAAAAAAAAGTATCAGGGTTATTATTGTTCCGGTTGCGAAGCTTTTATTACTGATAAAGAATTAATAAACGGAGAATGCCCCAATCATAAGCAGAAACCGGAATTAATTGAAGAAGAAAATTATTTTTTTAAACTTTCAAAATATTTACCTCAAATTAAAAAGAAAATAGAAAAAGATGAAATAAAAATTATTCCCGAAACAAGAAAAAATGAGGTTTTAGGCTATATTAAAGCAGGCCTGGGAGACATCAGTTTCTCTCGGGCTAAAGAAAAATATTGGGGTTTTCCAGTCCCCGATGATAATACCCAGATTATTTATGTTTGGGGAGATGCGCTTCCAAACTATATATCAGCTCTCGGCTATACTAAAGAGAGCGATAAGTTTAAAAAATATTGGCCCGCTGATGTCCATTGCCTTGGCAAAGATATTTTAAAATTCCACGCTTTGATCTGGCCGGCAATGCTTTTATCTTTGGGTCTAAAATTGCCTAAAAACATATTTGTCCACGGTTTTATCAGCGTTAACGGCCAAAAGATGTCAAAATCATTAGGCAATGTGGTTGATCCTTTTGAATTAGTTAAAAAATACGGAACCGATCCGGTCAGATACTATCTTTTAAGAGAGATTCCGACTACTGAAGACGGCGATTTCAGTTATCAAAAATTTGAGCAAAGATATAATTCCGATTTAGCCAGCGGAATAGGCAATTTGATGGCCAGGGTAAGCAAAATGGCTGAGAACCAACGCAAAACTCAAAACGCAGAACTCAAAACAACAGCTAAAAAATCCGAAATTAAAAAAGAAATAAAAAAAACTAAAGATAAATACAAAGCCGCATTAGAAGGATTTAAATTTAATGAAGCGCTAAAAGCTATTTGGGATTTGGTTGGTTTTTGCGATAAATATATTGAACAGAAAAAACCCTGGGAAGAAAAAGAGGGAAGTGATTTGGTCTTAAGCGATTTACTTTTGACAATAGATATTCTTGCGGGTCTTTTAGAGCCGTTTTTGCCTCAAACCTCAGAAAAAATTAAAAAAAGAGAGAAGCCTTTGTTTCCTCGTTTGAGATAATTTAGATAAGATATAGTATATGTTAATAGATACTCATGCCCATGTTAATTTTAGGGCTTTTAATCATGATTTTGATGAAGTAATCAAACGTTCTTTGGGTGAAGATGTTTGGATGATTAACGTCGGTTCAAAATATGAAACAAGCAAAAAAGCGGTAGAAATCGCAGGGAAATATAGTAAAGGGGTTTATGCCACAATCGGTCTTCATCCGATTCATGCCGAAGACGAGCAGTTCGATCCCAAAAAATATAAAGAGCTTGCTTTGAGCGGCAATAAAGGGGACGAAAACAAGAAGCTTGAAAAAGTTGTTGCTATCGGAGAAATAGGGCTGGATTATTTTAAAAATTACGGAGAATTTAAAGACAAGCAAAAAAGGATTTTTTTGCAACAGCTTGATTTGGCGAGAGAATTAGATTTGCCGGTTATTATTCATTGCCGGATGGCGCACCAAAATCTCTACGAGATTTTGAAGTTAAAAATTAAGAGTCAAAAGTTAAAAATAAATGGAGTTATTCATTGTTTTACCGGAGACTGGGAACAAGCTAAGAAATACTTGAATTTGGGATTTTATTTAGGAATAAACGGCATAATGTATAAGTTTGATTTGAAAGAGGTAATTAAAAAAGCGCCCTTAGAGAAAATCTTGCTGGAAACCGACTGTCCTTATTTAGGCAAAGAAGAACGCAACGAACCGGTTTTTGTCAGACAGATAGCCAAAGAAATTGCCAGAATTAAAAATATCTCTTTTAATGAAGTGGCTCAAATCACAACCCAAAATGCTCAAACCTTTTTCGCTATTTAGTTTACGACAAGAAATCCAATAGTTCTTTCTATGTTCTTTTGGGCGGCACAGGAGTCGGCCGAGAATCTTTAGATTAAAAAAAGGCATGTTTATTTCTAACGTGCCTTTTTTTTAAGCCGGTTGCTTTAATTCTGACTTTAGCAAAAAGAGATCTTTTGTCCGTTTGCAACCCAACGATATAATTCTTCTATTTTGGATCCGGAAAGAATCATATTTATGTTGGTTTTTCCCGAAACGAACATCCGGCGATGGCAAGAGGAAACGGGGCGGGCTTCGATTTTAAAACAAAAGCCGTTTACTCCTGTAGAATAATAAAGACCCGAATTTTCTGTGATTTTTTCTTTCACCCATCTTTCCGGACTTTGATTTTTAGCTATTCGGATAAAAGATCTTAGTAATAGAGTTTTATTTCTTTGTCGAGAAAAGAACTTTATCACAAAAACAATCAAACCAATCCAGCAGAGCCCAGCAAAAGCCATAAATACGTTCATCATTTTTTCTCCTTTCTAAATATTAAATTGTTAATTTTATTATTAATTTACTAATTTCTATATTATTTCTATATTAACAGATAGTTTCTCTATTGTCAATAGTTGGACATTGAGTTCAAGAAATACTTTTTTTTAAAAAATATTTATGTTATGATAAAAAATAGTGTGGGCCCGTTAGAGATTACGGGGCAATATTAAGAAAATATATTTTTTGTTGATAATTATGGATAAAACAGAGAAACAAAATAAAAGAATTTCTTACGGGGTGGAGAAATATAATCCGGAGAAAATTGAAAAGAAATGGCAAAAAGAATGGGAAAAATTGGATATTTTTAAAGCAGAAGACAAATCAAAAAAACCCAAATATTATATTTTAGTTGAGTTCCCTTATCCTTCCGGAGACGGGCTTCATGTGGGTCACGCCCGTTCTTATATTGCCTTAGATGTTTTAGCCCGAAAAAAAAGGATGGAGGGTTTTAATGTTTTATTTCCTATGGGGTGGGACGCTTTTGGTTTGCCTACGGAAAATTACGCTATCAAAACAGGCATTCACCCGGCAATCGCCACCAAGAAAAATACTGATAATTTTAAACGTCAGGAGAAAAATTTAGGCCTTTCTTTTGACTGGAACAGGGAAATAAATACCACTGACTCTTCTTATTACAAGTGGACTCAATGGATTTTTATCCAGCTGTTCAAAAACGGCTTGGCTTATAAAGATAAAATTGCCATTAACTGGTGCCCCCGCTGTAAAATCGGCTTGGCCAATGAAGAAGTCATTGATAATAATTGTGAGCGTTGCGGAACAAAAACCATAAAAAAAGAAAAAGAACAATGGATGTTGAGAATTACTGAGTATGCTGAGCGATTGATTGACGATTTGGATAAAGTTGATTATCCGGAGAAAGTTAAAGTATCTCAGAAAGAATGGATAGGCAAAAGCCAAGGCGCGGAAATAAAATTTAAGATTATCGTTCAAAATTTAGATTTTAAATCTTCGGTTAATGTTTTTACCACTCGGCCCGATACCTTGTTCGGTTGCACTTATTTAGTTTTAGCGCCGGAGCACCCTTTAATCGAAAAATTTAAAGAGAGAGTTTTGAATTACCGAGTTGTTGAAAAATATATTAAAGAATCAAAAGACAGAATAGAAAAAGATAGATTAGCTCGGGATAAAACCAAAACAGGAATAGAATTGAAAGGGATTAAAGCGGTTAATCCAGTTAATAACAGAAAAATTCCTGTTTTTATTGCTGATTATGTTTTAATGCAGTATGGCACCGGAGCCGTAATGGCGGTGCCGATGCATGATCAGCGCGATTTTGATTTTGCTAAAAAATATAATTTAGCCTTGATTGAAGTGATAGAGCCAATATCCGAGACCCGGGTCTCGGATAGTTCTATCCGAGACCCGGGTCTCGGTCAAGCTTACGAAGGCGAAGGCATTCTTATTAATTCCGGCCGGTTTACGGGAATGAAGTCAAAAGAGGCAAAGAAAAGAATAGTGGAATGGTTGGCCAATAAAGGTTTGGCTAAAGAAACGGTTCATTATAAATTAAGAGACTGGGTTTTTTCCAGGCAAAGATATTGGGGCGAGCCGATACCAATGATTAAATGTGAAAAATGCAGCTGGCAGACGGTTCCGGAAAAGGACTTGCCCGTGGAGCTGCCCAAGGTTAATAATTACCAGCCGAACGAAAAAGGAGAATCGCCTTTAAACAAAGTTGAAAAATGGGTGAAAGTAGCTTGTCCTAAGTGCGGCAGCATTAGTCGTCGGGAGACTGATGTTATGCCTAATTGGGCTGGTTCTAACTGGTACTACCTGGCTTATACTATGCCAAGAAATCAAAAATATATTTGGGATAGAAAAAAAATAAAATATTGGCTTCCCGTAGATTGGTATAATGGAGGAATGGAGCATACTACTTTACACTTGCTTTACTCCCGTTTTATTTTTAAATTCTTATGGGACATAAAAGCGGTTCCTAAATCCGTTGGACCCGAACCCTATAAAAAAAGGACTTCTCACGGAATAATTCTTGGTCCGGGCGGGGTAAAAATGTCAAAATCAAAAGGCAATGTGATTAATCCGGATAAAATTGTCAAAGAGTACGGCGCTGACACTTTAAGAGTTTACGAAATGTTTATGGGACCTTTTGAACAAATGATCCCTTGGGATATTAAGGGAGTGAAAGGGATAAGAAGATTCTTGGAAAAAACTTGGAAGCTTCAGTATAAATTAGGAGACAAGTTGGGGAATGGCCACGAACTGGAAAAGATAGCTCATCAGACGATAAAAAAAGTTAGCGAAGATATTGAGTCGTTAAAATTCAATACCGCCATATCTTCTTTAATGGTTTTTTTAAATGCTTTAGAAAAAGAAAAAGAAATTTGCCTCGTTCAATATTTTTCTTTTTTAATTCTGCTTAATCCTTTTGCTCCTCATCTTACCGAAGAACTTTGGGAAAGGGCCGGTTTAAAAGGATTATGCTGTAATCAAGAATGGGTAAAATATAACTATAAGTTGACTAAAGAAAAAAGAATTAATTTAATTATTCAGATAAACGGCCGAGTGCGTGACAAAATAGAAGTTGAGGCTGGTTTTTCCGAAGCCCAAGCTAAGAAAATTGCTTTGGCTCAAAGAAAAGTGTTAAAATGGATAGGGGAAAATAAAATCAAAAAAATAATTTTCGTTAAAAACAAACTAATCAATTTTGTCATATGAAAAAGGTTTTATTAGGGAATGAAGCGATTGTCCAAGGAGCCCTGGAATCAGGGGTTGATTTTGTTTCCGCTTATCCCGGTACTCCTTCCTCCGAAATTGGAAATATTTTTGGAGAAATCGGCAAAAAGCAAGGGGTGTATTTTGAATTTTCAACTAATGAGAAAACGGCTCTGGAAGCGGTTATTGGAGCCAGTTTTTCCGGTTTAAAATGTTTGGTAGCAATGAAGAGTTTTGGAATAAACGTTGCTTCCGATGCTTTGTTGCCTTTTGTTTATACCGGGACAAAAGGACCAGTAGTAATAATAGCGGCCGATGACCCTTCTTGCTGGAGTTCGGGCCAGACCGAAGAGAACTCCAGAGCTTTCGCTTATTTAGGCCACATTCCTATTTTAGAGCCGTCTGACGCCCAAGAAGCCAAAGATTTTGTTAAGCTTGGTTTTGAGATTTCAGAAAAATTTAATATCCCAGTGATTGTCAGAACGACCACTCGGGTGGCTCATCAGAGAATGCCAGTGGAGATAAATCCCAAATTACAAATCCCAAATTCCAAAAAGAAAGGAATTTTTATAAAAGATGTGAAAAGATTTGCGACGATGCCGCCAAGAGTTTTAGAAATGAAGCAAGAATTATTGGAAAAAATTGAGAAGATTAGAGCTTACGCGGAAAAAAGCAAAACTAACCGAGACCCGGGTCTCGGTAAATTTACCGAGACCCGGGTCTCGGGTAAGTTGGGGATTATTACTTCCGGCATTTCTTATTTATATGTGAAAGAGGTTTTAGAAGAATTTAATTTAGATATTCCGATTTTGAAACTCGGGTTTTTCTATCCTTTGCCCGAAAAGAAAATCAGCTTTTTCGTCAGAGACCTTAAAAAAGTTTTAATCGTGGAAGAATTAGAAGGTTATTTAGAAAAGGAAGTCAAAGCTTTAGTTAAAGAGACCAGCCCAAAACTAAAAATTTATGGCAAAGATTTATTACCAGAGGTCGGTGAACTTAACTCAGAGAAAGTTGCTTCGGCAATAGCAAAATTAATAAATAAGAATTTAGAAAGCAACCTTACGGGGAATTCGCCTGCGGGCATCCGGGAAAATTGGAAATTAAAAATTCCTAATCGTTTTCCCCGTCTTTGTCCTAATTGCCCTTACTGGTTTGTTTTTTCCACAGTTAAAGAAGTGGCGCCGAAAAATACTATTTTTGGAGGCGATATCGGCTGTTATATGATTGCCGGATTCCCTCCTCATAATATCCAAGATTATCTTCTTTGTATGGGCGCTTCTATCGGAGTTGGCCATGGAATAAAAAAAGCTCTTCAGCGAGGTTCAGGGCAGGATTCTGACCAAAAGTTGATAGCTTTTATTGGTGATTCAACTTTTTTTCATTCCGGAATTCCGGCCTTAATAAACACGGTTTATAATAAATCAAATCCCTTAATTATTATTATGGATAATAGAATTACCGCTATGACCGGCCATCAGCCTAATCCGGGCATGGGGTTGACTGGAACCTTGGAACCGGCCGAAGAAATTAAAATTGAAGAAATAGTTAAAGCCTGCGGAGTTAAAAATCTAAAAGTTATTGATCCTAAAAATATTGATGAATTTAAACAAACAGTCAGAGAATTTTTAAATAAAAATGAAGTTTCGGTTATTGTGGCTAAAAGAATCTGCGCTATCTGGGGAAAGAGAAGGGTAAAAAAATAATAATTTGTTGTTAGTTATGGCTGAGATAATAAAAAAAAGAGATAAAATTTCTAAGGAAGCGGGAAAAACGTTCAACGTAATCATTACGGGCACGGGCGGACAAGGGTTGATTACTTTGCTTGATATTATTACCGAAGCAGCTGTAAGCCAGGGTCTCGACGTCAAAACCTCAGAACTTCATGGTCTTTCTCAAAGAGGAGGAAGTATTAACACTCATATTAGAATAGGCGAGAAAGTTCACTCTCCTTTAGTGGCTTTGGGTTCGGCTGATTTAGTCTTGAGTTTAGAAATTTTAGAATCGCTGAGAGTAATTAATTATGCCAATTCTGAAACTATTTCCTTAATTAACCGTTATTCAGTTCCTTTTATCGGTACTATCCCGGAGAAAGAAACCGAAGATAAAATAAATAAATTGGTTAAGGGCAAGAAATATGTAATTCCGGCCGCGGAAATTTGCCAGAAAGAATTGGGCAAAGACGTTGTGGCTGGGATCTATCTTTTAAGCTACGCCAGTTTTAAAAAAATGCTTCCTTTAAAACCGGAATCAATTTTAAAAGCCATTTTCAACAGAATTCCTCAAAAATACCTTGACTTAAACGTCAAGGCATTTAAACTGGCGGAAAAATATGCCAATAAATAAAGTCGTAATTGCGGCAGCCGGAGAGGGAACTCGGATGCTACATCTGACCGCCAATAAGTCAAAACATTTAATCAGAGTCAAAAAAAGACCCTTTTTGGCTTACTTGCTTGATAATTTATTTTTAGCCGGTTATCGAGATTTGATTTTAGTAGTCGGATATAAAGAAGAGTTAATCAGGAGTTTTTTAAATAGATATAAGCCGCCCCTGAAGAGTTTGAGGCCGAATCAATATAAAATAAGAATGGTCAGCCAATATGAAATTTTAGGCCCGAAAAGCAAAATTTACGGCACTGCTTGTCCTTTAATGTGTATTAAAGACATTATCAAAAAAAGCCAGTTTATTTATCTTTGCGGAGATAATCTTTATTCGGTCCGGGATTTAGAAGAAATAAACAATAACAGCAAGTATTCCTATCTGGCTGGCATTTACAAAAAAAATCCAGAACGATATGGAGTTTTGATTCAAGAAGGAGAGTTTTTAAAAGAGGTGATTGAAAAACCAAAAGAATTTTTCGGCAATTTAGTTAATACCGGTTTGTATAAATTTACCCCCGAGGTTTTCAATAAACTTAAAAAGATAAAAAAGTCGGTCCGGGGCGAATATGAAATTACCGATGTCATTAATTTATTGGCTAAAAAGAAAAAGGTTAAAATTAAAACAATCAAGGATTTTTGGATGGATTTTGGCAACCCGGCTGATATTATAGTTTTGTCTTGTTTTTTGGGTTCTTTTAGAAAATTTAAGAAACTTTTTTGGCTCAACAGAAAATTTAATATTATTCCCAGTCGTTCTAAAGAAGCAGTTAAAAAAGCGATAGAATATTTAGAAAGAGGACAGGTGCTTGTTTGTCCGACCGATACGGTTTATGGTTTATTAGCCGACGCTACTAATGATAAAGCGGTAGAACGGGTTTTCAGCATCAAAAAAAGAGACAGAAACAAAGCCGTTCCGGTTTTTGTTAAAGACATAACGATGGCTAAAAAGTATGTAAAAATGGATAAAGAAATGGAGAAATTTTTAGAGGAAATCTGGCCCGGAAAAATTACCGTTGCTTTAATAAAAAAAGAAAATTCCGGTCTTTCCAAGAATATTTCTATTAAGAAAACAACGGTTGGTTTGAGAGTTCCCAATTATAAATTAGTAAATGAAATTCTAACTAAGTTTAACAAACCCCTAATCGGAACTTCGGCTAATATCTCCGGCAAGCCGTCTACCACAAAGATAGCCGAGGTTTATAAATACTTCGAAGACCAGGAAGTTAAACCAGACTTAATCCTAAACGCCGGCGACCTTCCTTATAATGTTCCTTCAACCGTGGTTGATTTCAGCCAAGACAAACCGAAAATCATCCGCCGCGGCCGCTAAGATATTAGGACAGTTCTGGTCTGTCTTCCAAAAAATATGATTGATAAACAAATCACCAATTTAATTGAAAAAGAAAAAGAGAGGCAAGAGACGAGTTTGGAAATGATTCCTTCGGAAAATCACAGTTCAAAAGCGGTACGGAAGGTTTTGGGTTCTATTTTGACCGATAAATATGCTGAAGGATATCCGGGCAAAAGATATTACGCTGGTTTAAAATATTACGACCAAATTGAGGAACTTTGCCGCGAAAGAGCCAAGAAATTATTTTCTACTCAAAACGGAAAAGTTGTCCATGTTAATGTTCAGCCTTATTCCGGTTCTCCGGCTAATCAAGCAGTCTATTTCGCTTTATTGGAGCCGGGCGACACGATAATGGGAATGTCGCTTCCTCATGGAGGTCATTTAACCCACGGTTGGAAAGTTAATTTCTCAGCCAAATACTACAAATCAATTCAGTACGGGGTAGATGAAAAAACTCATTTAATAGATTATAACGAAGTTGAAAGATTGGTTAAAGAGTACAAACCCAAACTAATATGGGTGGGTGCTACCGCTTATCCTCGGATTTTTGATTGGGAAAAGTTCAGCCGGATTGCAGACTCGATAAATGCTTACTTGGCCGCTGATATTGCTCATATCGCTGGTTTAATTGTTGCCGGAGTTCATCCTAACCCGGTTTCTTATGTTCATATTGTTACTACCACTACTCATAAAACACTGAGAGGTCCGAGAGGAGGAATAATAATGGTGACGGAAAAGGGATTAGAAAAAGATCCCGATTTAGCTCTTAAAATTGATAAAGCAGTTTTTCCTGGTTTGCAAGGCGGACCCCATGAAAATAATATCGCCGCCATTGCGGTTTGTTTAAAAGAAGCCTCAGAGCCAAGTTTTAAAAAATACGGGGCTCGGATAATTAAAAACAGCCGGGTATTGGCTTTAGAATTGATTAAACACGGTTTTAATTTGGTAACCGGCGGGACTGATAATCACTTAATTTTAATTGATTT
>Ga0172364_10002748_pt1 | contig 14006 bp, 14 predicted proteins | sample LakKivSesite10cm_FD_114545 | JGI IMG/M metagenome (GOLD analysis project Ga0172364, IMG submission 114545) | Sediment microbial communities from Lake Kivu, Rwanda - Sediment site 10cm | ecosystem: Environmental > Aquatic > Freshwater > Lake > Sediment | place: Rwanda: Western Province, Lake... | reverse complement strand
GCTGTTTTCTGTTAGGTTTGTTATGCGAGTGCATTGGATGATAAGGGTTTTTTGTGGTGGTATTATTATCGTGCCGACTGCTGCATTGTTTTGTTGAATTTGTGTTTCGGGGTTTGGGTCTGTTTCTTTTTGGTTTATGATTAGTGTCTTCCAGTTTTGATTAAGCTTTATTTGGTTTGTTGCTGGATTGTGTTGTATTAAGTCCGTTTCTGTTAGAAATTTTATTATTTGTTGAAGTTTGTCTTGTGAGACTTCTAGCGTTTTCGCCACTTCATCTATGTTATGCCAGACATTGTCGCTTAGAGAGTTTAGCAATATTTCAAGTTTTGTGGACAAGTTTTTGTCCTCTAATGAATTGTTGTTTTGTGTTTTGTTGCTTATATAATATTGAGAACTTATAGACTGGTCTAATAGTCCAGTTTTGGACATGTACTGTCTCCGCTATATGTCCTGTTTATGTGAGTACAATGCGAATAGCCCACATATTTGGAGCCGAACATGTCTTTTGTTGGGGTTTTGACAGGTTTTATTATGAAAATTGGAAAGATGTAATATGATGAAAAATTAAGTAGGTTTTGTAGGGAGTTTCTTAAACTGAAGCGAATTGGGCAGTGTTTTCTTGTTGCGTTTGTTTTTGCGCAACTGTAGTATATTAATTTGTTGGAAATTTAGCATAAAAACCACAGCCGACCCTAACAAAATAAAATCAAAACACGATATACCAAAGCAAAACTTTAATTTTGGATGGCGACTAATTCTGAAAAACCGCCATTTCAATTACACTTACATGGTTTGTGCAAGCATGGAAAAGTACACGCTAATTATCACTGAAAAGCCCGATGCAGCGCAAAGAATAGCCTCTGCCCTTGATGTACAAGGAAAAGCAAAGAAGATGGAGGATAATGGAGTACCATATTATGTGGCAAAACGGGGTAAGGAAATAGTTGTTGCTCCAGCTTTAGGACATTTATACACGATTGTCGCAGAAAGACGAGGAAGAAATTATTATCCAGTTTTCAGTTTTAAATGGGTACCAAGACATGTCGCTGAAAAAGGTGCGCAACAAACTCGCAGATGGCTTGAAACCATTTCGAAACTGTCAAACGAAGCTGACATGTTTATTGACGCATGTGACTACGATATTGAAGGAAGCATTATCGGATACTGCTTGCTAAAATACGCATGCAACAACAAAGAACGCATCTCAAAACGCATGAAATACTCTACCCTAATCAAAGAGGAATTGGAGAAATCATATGATGAAGCATTGCCGCACTTGGATTTTGCCCTAATAGAAGCTGGACGCACAAGACACGAAGTTGACTGGCTTTACGGCATAAACCTCTCACGCGCATTAACAATAGCAGCGAGGAACTGGAGCGGAAAATACACAACATTAAGCACTGGAAGAGTACAAGGTCCAACGCTCAGATTCCTCGTGACTAGAGAAAAAGCAATCAGATGTTTCGTGCCAACCCCATACTGGACCATAAAAGCAGAAGCTGAAATAGCTGATTCAATTTTCGAGGCAACATACGAAAAGAAAATCATTGAAACCAAAATGGAAGCAAACACCATAGTTGATGCATGCAAAGGAAAAAACGGCGAAGCAGAGAATATAGATGTTAAAAAATTTCAGCAGATGCCACCAATGCCTTTTGATTTAGGCGCCCTTCAAAGCGAAGCCTACAGCCTCTTCGGTTATACACCAATGCGCACTTCAAACATCGCTCAACGCTTATACCTAGACGCTTTAATCTCTTACCCAAGAACGAGCAGTCAAAAACTCCCGCCTGCAATAAATTATGAGGCAATACTGAAAAACCTAAGCAAGGTTCCTGAATATAAGAAACTTGCAACGGCACTTCTTGCAAAAACGGAATTAAAGCCCAACGAGGGAAAGAAGGAAGACCCAGCACACCCAGCCATATATCCAACTGGAAAGTTGCCAGAAAGGACCCTAGACACTTCTGAAAGAAACATTTGGGATCTCATCGTTCGAAGATTTATGGCGGTTTTTGGTGAACCAGCCATAAGGCAAAGCATCAAAGTCTGCATCAACGTAAATGAGCATCGATTTTACCTACGAGGAAGACAAACTTTGAAGAAAGGTTGGCTACAATTCTATGAACCATACGTAAGGTCAGAAGAAGTTTTATTGCCCCAAATAGAAGAAGGACAAGCAATTAGCATCAAAAAAGTAAGTTTAGAGGATAAGTTCACTAAACCACCATCACGATATAATCCAGGTAGTCTTCTTAAAAAAATGGAAAAAGCAGAAATTGGAACAAAAGCCACAAGGGCAGCTATTATACAGACACTCTATGACAGAAAATATGCTAGAGACGAAAGAATTGTTGTAACAGATTTAGGCTTCGAAGTAGTTGAGGTACTGAAAAAATATTGTCCAACGGTTGTTTCAAAGAAACTGACAAAAGAACTTGAAGAAAAGATGAACAAAATTCAAACAAACGGCGAAAAAAGAGAAAATGTCCTTCTAGACGCTGTTGAAATCCTTAAACCAGTGGCAGAAGAGTTAAAAAACAAGGAGAAAATAATCGGCGAACAACTAAGCAATGCCATAAAAAAGGCAGGACTTGAAGAAAGAACCATTGGCATTTGCCCGATTTGTAACGCTGGAAATCTCATGATCATATATTCGAGGAAAACTGGCAAACGTTTCATTGGATGCACAAACTACTTCAAAGGACTATGCAGAGCATCATTCCCGCTCCCGCAGAAAGGCACTGTAAAGCCACTTGGAAAGAACTGTCGTAGGTGCGGTTGGCCCACTGTTCAGGTTCGAATGCAAGGAAAATATCCATGGACATTATGTTTTAATCCAAAGTGTCCACTGAAAGAGGAAAGGAGAAAAAGAATTGAAGTGCAAAATATGCAGTAAGGAAGCTGGCGAAAACGGTTATTGCGAGTTGCACATGAAAGCCTATGGAAGTATCGTTAAAAAATATGAGATTTGGAAAAGGGCACTGGGAATCCCTTGGAAAGAGTATTTAAGTGAGGTTGTCAAGAATTCTTTGGCAGGAAAATGGGCTAAAGAAGTGGCGGAATACTTGATTAATAGTGGTGGAGAAAAACAAAATGTCACGAGCAGTTAAGAAAAAAGTCTCATCAATGTCTTATTCCCTAAACGGATTATACCGCAAAATCTCAACAGTAAAACCATCAACTTTCATTCTTGCAATAATCACCATTTCCATCGCGATATTTTTGTTTGGGGGCGGCGTATACGACTTAACGGTGAAGCCTCTTTCAGCAGCTTATTATCAAGGGCGCTTCGTCTTAGTCTATCCAAGCCTTTCAGAACAATTTATGGCTGATAGCATTACTGCCATGATTCTATATGCACTTGGCACATTTGGATTATTAGTCATATATCAAAGTACAAAATATGCATATAAGCCAAGACAAGCCTACATGATGTTTATAGTAGGAACCTTTCTGCTGTTATTGGCGTACATATTTCTTGAAGTTGAAATCAAAATCAAAATTGGTTCATAAATCTACCAAGGATTGCTTTTTAAGCCCAGTTTGTACGCTGCAAAATTCGTTAGCAAGTGTATAGGAGGAGTTATAATTAGCACTGCTAGGATAAGTTCCCAAGACAAGATTTGTAAGGGAAGTGGAAGTGAAAACACAATCGCTCCAATTATGAAGTCAATTTGGTCGATAACTGGCAACAGTTCACCAGGAGCAAGCCCAAGTCTTCTCTTTACAAAAGCTCCTGCCAAGTCTCCAAACAAGGCACCCAGAGACAATAGCAAACCGAACAAAAGTGGATAATTGAAAAATGCGCTTTCTACTAACCCGACGGCAGTTCCAATAATCAGTCCAGAAAAAAACCCTTGAAAAGTCTTGTTTTTCCCAAGAATTGGTTTTCCATCAAAAAATTTTTTTCCAAAATCTATAGGATAGTCTCCGCCAGTAATTACTGGCATAGCGTTTGCACAATATGCAGGAAAAATGAACTTTAATGCTTCAATTATTAGCTCTGTTATCTCCATTTCCATAACCATCAATGAGCCTAATGCTCGTGTATTCCTGTTTCTTCTATTTTTAAATGGCAAGCTAAGGGCTGAGGCCTTTTTGAACCTTTTTCCAAAATTGCCTGAATTATTTCAGGGTTTTCTGTAGGTTTCATGATGATTATTGTATCAGCCCAGAATTTTGTGACTCTTGTGGCCACTGGTTCTATGCTTACGTGGACATCGTTGAAAACGCTTCGCACTTGGCTTGTCATCAAGATGGCAATTTTCTGAGTTTTGGCAATCTGCGCTAACAATGCCATCTGCCTATTTAATTCACGATTTAGTTCAAATGCTTTTTCTGGAAATTCTGCAATTTCAACGCGATAAAGCGTTGTGATGGTGTCAATAATTACGAGTCCGAAGTTTTTAGTTATATAATCTGTTAACTGGTCTATAACCAATGTTTGTTCACGGAAATTATTTGGCTTCATTAAAATTATCAGCTCTGCAACTTCTTTGAATCTTTCAGAAGCTATTTGAGAAAGCCTTCTAGTGGAGAAAGTACTGTCACAATCTACAAATAACGTTTTATAACCTTGCCCTGCACAATTTATAGCGCATTGGATAGCCAAAGTTGTTTTCCCAGTCTCTGGTTCCCCATAGATTAAGCTAACACTTTCGAAAGGGATGCCTCCTTCTAGATTCTTGTCAATTGTCCTACAGCCTGTTGAAATCTTCTGTACCACGGTCACGCACGTCAACGAATATAAACAACGAAACTAATAATCTGTTTTGTGTTCAGACATATTTACAAATAGGAAAGGCGTATGAGAGCGAAGATTGCTGTTGCGACAATTTCTGGAAAGGCCTACTACTTGATTGTCAACGAGTTGAAAAAGAAGAATATGCCTTTCATAAGCTTGACTCCGAACGATAGTATCCCTATAGAAATCAAAGTTGTGATAACCACAAAAGAGGAGCAACGTTTAATAGATCATGAAAAAATTTTGGTGTACAATGATGGAGTGGAGCCAGAGGCTTTGATAAATGAGGCATTACAGATTATTCAGGGAAAGGAATATTATGAAAAAATCGTTATAGGCGTAGACCCTGGCGAAGTTTTTGGAGTGGCAGTTCTTGCCGATGGAAAAGTCGTTGAAACAGGAAACTGTTTCAGTATTGAAGAAACATTGGATAAAATAAAGAATATCCTGAGGAACCTTGAGAAGATCTCGATAACCTCGGTTTCGGTAAAAGTTGGCAACGGAGTTCCTGTATACAATGAAAAACTTTTACGAGTCTTGGATGATGCACTACCTTCAAACATAGTGTTGGAAAGTGTAGGTGAGGCTGGAACAGACCGATACTTAAATGAAGCTGAGCATAGAAGAGGTTTGAGAGATATTGTCTCGGCTACAAGAATAGCTGGAAGAAATGGACAAACATTTCCGAGGAGGAAGACGAATGAATCGAATGGTTGAAAAGGGCAAAACTCTGTTAATTGACGGGCCAGCATCTGTCATTGCGACTTCAGGTAAGGTAGAAGTATTTGGCTCCATAATGAGCGGCACAAGAAAAGTTGTGATACGTGAGGGAAAAAGACTACCTTTTGTAGTAGAGGAAAAAGCAACGTTTGACATTTCTTTAGGAGAAAATGCAAGTTTAGAAGAAGTTGATGGCACCACTATTTCGCCATCGTGGATGAAATCATATGAGGAACTCTTGAAAATTCAAGCGAAGCCTGTTACCGCAATAGTGCTTGGCACAGTTGATTCTGGAAAAACAAGTTTCTGCACATACTTGCTAAACAAACTGCTACATGAGAAAAAGAAAGTGGCAATTTTAGATGGAGATTTAGGTCAATCCGACATAGGACCGCCTTGTACAGTAGCCTATAACTTCGTAACAAAACCCATAACGGATTTATTTAATCTGGAAGCAAAAAATGCTTTCTTTGTTGGCGTCACTTCACCAAGCATCGCCATCAGCAAAGTTATTGAAGGTTTAACATCGCTGAAAAGAGAAATTTTAGGAAGTAGTCCAGATTTTATTGTTATAGATACTGATGGTTGGGTTGAGGGGGAAGAGGCTGTTAATTATAAGGCTCAACTCATTGAGGAACTTGAACCAGATATAATTTTCTGCATTCAACAAAAAGACGAATTGGCACCCTTCTTCAATGCCCTTGAAAAGTTCGAGAAGGTTGTTGTTGATTCTCCTTCAGCTATAAAACAAAGAAGTAGAGAAAAACGCAAAAACTTGCGGGAACTTGGATATACGAAATATTTGAGAAATGCAAAAGTGCAATCTCTTCCGCTAAACTGGTTGAAGATTGAGGAAAACGAACTGTTTGGCTTAGGCGGAACACATGAGAACACTAGACAAGCAAGGAAAATCTATGAACTTCTAGGAATGAAACCACTGCACCTTGCGGAACTGAGGGATAGAATTTTCGTAGTTATTGGTAGAAGACGCTGGATTGACGAGGACAACATAAAGAAGGTTGAAGAATTCACGAAAAAGAAAATGATTGTAACTCGGAAGGGCGAAGAGGAAGACACACTCATAGCTCTGTATAATGTCGAGAGGAAATTCCTAGGCATAGGTGTTTTGAAAGAAGTTGACTACGCAAGGAAAACTCTGAAGATTTTAACGCCAGTCGCTAAAGAGATTTCGATAGTTGCTCTAGGAAAAGTTAGACTGGACAAAAACCTAAAAGAAATTCCGAATTTTACAGAAGAAGACCAATCGGAGTTTGCAGCGTTTAGAAAACTTTTTTAAAGGAATACAAAGTCCCACATGTTTACCCAACTCTCATTTCACCTCACAACTGCTTTGATGGACAAAGCGCGTTTACTGGACACTGCTTACATAAGGGATTTCTAGCTCTGCAATAGTTTCTACCGAGTGAAATCAGCAAAACGTGAATTGCTAAGTAGTCTTTTGGGTTGTAAAGTGATTGAAGGCACTTACGAATAGTTTCATAATCTCCGTTTGCAGGCGCTAAGCCTAACCGTTTCGATACACGATTGACGTGAGTGTCCACTGGAATTGTTGGTTTTTCCGAACAGAAAAGCAAGACGACATCGGCTGTTTTTGGTCCGACTCCTGGAAGTTGCAGAAGTGCTTTTCTTGCTTCTTCGAAGGGCAACGACAAAATTGCTTTTAGGTTGCCGTGGAATTTTTCGAGGATTATTTTTGAGGTTTGTTTTATTGTTTTAGCTTTACTTCTATACAAGCCAGCCACTTTCAAGCATTCTTCAATTTGGCTTATTTCGGCATTCGCCAATACTTCGGACGTTATTTCGAATTGCTTCGATAAGTTTTCGAAGGCTTTTGCCGTGTTTCTACCAGCGGTGTTTTGTGAAATCATTGTTACGATTAATGTTTTAAATGGGTCTCTGTTTGAGGTTGTCCATTCTGGCATTGTGAAGGTTTTTCGGAGTATTTGCAGAATTTTTTCCGCACGGTTTTCAGTCATTTGTTGTATCGCCTTTGAAAACAATAAATAGTGAATGCATGAAGCTATAAGTAGGCAATGGAGACTCCAATATGGAACGCGCAAAAATTGTTAAAGACGAGATAATCGAGCAAAACCTGCATTTTCTAGCAGTTTACATGGAAACAAAAAATGCAGATTTACTCTTACTCAGCGAAAACGAAGATAAACTTGGAACACTGGCGATTGCTGTGCCAAAACCAAAAGATTTGCTGGGACCAGCTTCATCATCCATTCTCTTGGGCGACAAAAACGCAATTTCAGCCCGTATGTTCGCTGAGTATTTGGCTTCTAAAAAAGGAAAAATAGCGTTAGTTTCAATTTATTTGGAAACAATCGACGAAATGCAAGCCCAATCAATTCTTATGAAGTTAATTGAAAAAATTGTCCACAAAGAACAGGAAAAAGAAGGAACAACCACATGAGCCTTAGAGAGTTTCTTAAACAAGTAAAAACAAAAAAAGAAATTTTACACGTAAAAGACGAAGTATCCACACGTTTTGAAATTCCATTCATAATGAAGAGTTTGGACACCCAAGGCGCCATCCTTGTTTTTGAAAACGTGAAAAATTATGAAATAAAGGTTGTTGCCAACGTTTGTGGAACTCGGAAGAGAATTTGCGCAGCGGTTAACGTTGATCATGATAGACTTTATCGAAGATTAATAGATGCTTGGCGTTCGCCACAAAAGCCAGAAATTGTTGAGGATGGCGCGGTGAAGGAAATTGTTGAAAATGACTTGTCAAGGATTCCAGTTTTAAGGCATTTTGAAAGGGATGCGGGTCCATACATAACTTCGGCAGTTGTACATGCAAAAAGCATCGATGGAAAAGTTGAGAACGTTTCGGTGCATCGCCTTCAAGTTTTAGACAAGAAACATTTGGCAATTCGTTTGGTTCCACGTCATCTTTTCAAGTTGTGGCAGATGGCAAAGGAGGCGGGTAAAGACTTGGAAGTGGCAATTTCTGTTGGTGTTCATCCAGCAGTTATGCTTGCAGCTTCTTCACCTGTTCCCTTTGGCGTTAACGAGTTTGAAGTGGCAAACGCTTTGATGGATAATAATCTTCGCTTAGTTAAGTGTGAAAAGGTAGACGCGTACGCTCCTGCAGAGGCTGAATTAGTTTTGGAAGGCAAAATCTCAGCGACAAAAGAAGTTGCCGAAGGACCATTCGTGGATGTAACTGGAACGTATGATATTGAAAGAAAACAGCCAGTTGTAGAAGTTATGAAGGTTATGCATAGGAAAGATTATGTTTATCAGGCGCTTTTGCCCTCTGGAGCTGAACATAGGCTTCTGATGGGTTTGCCGCATGAAGTTTTGATTTGGGATGCTGTTTCAAAGGTTGTGCCGAAAATCTATGCAGTTAACCTTTCTGTTGGTGGAAGCGGATGGCTTCACGCCATAATATCCATTGAAAAACAACTTGACGGCGACGGGAAAAATGCTTTGTTGGCTGCTTTTGCGGCGCATCCAAGTTTAAAACATGCTGTGGTTGTAGATTCTGACATTGACGTGTTTAATGTTTCTGATGTTGAATGGGCTATTGCAACCCGTTTCCAAGCCAGGGAAGACCTGCTTGTAATAAAGAATGTGCGTGGCTCAACATTAGATTCTTCTGCCGATCAGGAGACGGGCTTGACGAGTAAAATGGGTGTTGATGCGACTAGACCATTTGCCAAGCCTAAGGAGAAGTTTGAGAGAGCAAAAATCCCAATTAGCAGACGCGTCGATGCATTTGTTCATAAGTTGAGTGGGTTGTGAGGCACGTGTTTCTGCACACCAATTTATATAAGAGAGCGTTAAAACAATAGAAAGGCTGGTGGTTTTATTGCCAGAAAAGAAAAAGGACGAAAGCGGCATGTCGCTCAAAGTTGAAGATGCTATGGTAAAAGAAGTAATAACTATAGATGAAAGCTCAACAGTTAGAGAAGCAGCTGAGATCATGAATAAGTTTGAGATAGGCTGCTTGATTGCTGTTAGGAAAGGAAAAGCAATGGGCATAATAACTGAGAGAGACATCTTAAAAAGGGTGGTTGCAGAAGCGAAGGATACGACAAAAACTAAAGTTAAAGGCATTATGTCTAGCCCATTGGTTGTTGTTGAACCTAGCATGGATTTGGAAGAAGCTGTGAGATTAATGTTTCAGATGAAGATTAAGAAATTGCCAGTGGTCGAGGGAAAGCGCCTTGTAGGTTTGGTGACGTTAACTGATATAGCTCGTTTTCAGCCCCAGATGATAAAGATTTTGAAGCAGCTTGCAGTGAGGCAAACTGCGCCAAAAAGCATGAAAAAAGTCATAGACTACTACGTTGTCTAACAAACTTGCAGTTTTCCTTCATGCTATTGTTTTGAAGAGGTTTAAATGTCTTGGTTTGATTCTAGTCAGATAGTCAAGGGATTCAGTAACAGATGAAGAAAACATTGCTGTTAAAAGTGGATTCGCAAAAGCCAGAAATAGCAAAGATTCGGATAGCAGCAGACTTTATCAAGAAAGGTGGTTTAGTGGCTTTTCCAACAGAAACCGTCTATGGCTTGGGAGCGAATGCACTTAATCAAGAGGCAGTTTTGGCTCTTTTTGATGCGAAGAAGCGGCCGCTTGATAATCCGCCAATAGTGCATGTTGGAAATCCAAAGGATGTATGCAGTTTAGTCAAAGAGGTTTCACCTAAAGTAGAGAGGCTTATGGAAACTTTTTGGCCTGGACCTTTGACGTTAATTTTTCAGCGCTCGGAAATTGTGCCAGACGTGACTGTTGCTGGTTTAGACACTGTAGCGATTAGGATGCCTAGACATAATGTTGCCTTGGCTTTAATTAGAGAAAGTGGCTGTTCCATCGCTGCTCCAAGCGCAAACCTTGCTGGAAAACCAAGTCCAACATCAGCTAAGCACGTTTTAGACGACCTAAATGGGAGGATAGACGCCGTTTTAGATGCTGGACCGACGCATATTGGAGTGGAATCCACAGTTTTGGATGTGACTATTGATCCTCCGCAAGTTCTGCGTCCAGGAGGAACACCATATGAAGTTTTGAAGAGGGTTCTCGGTAAGGTGGAGCTTAATCCTGTTGCAGTTGCTGAAGAGGCTTTGCCAATTGAGAAAGCACGTTCGCCTGGCATGAAGCATAAGCATTATGCTCCAAATGCGGATGTGATTGTTGTGGAGGGAGAATTGTCGGCTGTTGTGGGTAAGGTGAAAGAGTTAGTAGAGTTTTATGTGCGGAAAGGCAGCAAAGCTGGTGTTCTTGCTACAGATGAAACTGTAGGGCACTATAAGGCTGATGTTGTGAAGTCGCTTGGAAGCAGAAGCGATTTACCGATCATTGCAAGGAATCTATTTAGGCTTTTGAGGGAATTTGATTTAGAAGGTGTTGACGTTATTATTGCCGAAGGTATACCTGCTGAAGGACTCGGTTTGGCTGTTATGAATAGACTGCGTAAAGCTTCTGGATACAACATTGTCAAGGCAAGCGATCACTAGAAAATTACAGTGTATTTTCAATGTTCTCCACATTCTAACCCATTTGAAATGAGTTTTCACTGGAAGATTTTAGCAATTGATTTTTCTGGCGTGTAAAAAACTATAGCCTCCTTATATATAGGTTGAACTTTTGGTCTCTACGATGGTTTTCTAAAAGGGTTTTTTAATAGCTTCCACTTTTTCTTCAACAATTCTTTAGCCTTCTCTAAAACAATGCTATGTTGAACAAAATATTTAAAACACTATGGAAGAATCTTCTGTTCATAAATCTTTATTGAAAATTCGTAAAGTCTATTTTTGACTTAACGGTATAAGTGAAATGAAAAAATCATGAGGAAATTAAATATTATATTAGCTCTAATCTTTGCTTCTCTAATTCCATGTCCTATATTGGCATTAATTAACCTAGAATGGATAATGGTGTATTTCATAGGCCTTGTAGCAACTGTTATCACTATTTTTGTATTGCTTTTCATACACATGATTTCAAAGAATCAGATAGAAGGTTTTGAACAAGCAAAACGAAACCTAAGGGATACAGAGAATTCTCAACCACGACCTCAATTTGAAGTGAGAGTGTTAACCAATAAAGAGGATGCAATAAAAGCACAAAGAGATGGTTTTGAGGTTCATGAAATTCGCTTAAGCAATGATGTTTGGGTTTGTTGCTATTGCCAAACAATTAACAGCGCTCAAACCAATGTCTGTGCCAACTGTGGTGCTTCAAGAAAAGCCTAAGAAGGAAGTTGAAGACATAGATAAATTTAGATTTATTGTTGGTCTGCTATCAATTGCTGTAGCTCTAGTTTTGATTGTTCAAGTGATTCCTTCGCTTATTGAATTGAATAAACTTTGCGAGTGGACCAGACAATTCAGACAACTTCCTTCAGAAATTGCACAATTCCGAGAGATCTTAATTAAAACATTGGTAGCTTTTGTAATTCAGTTTAGCTTCTTTATTAGTCTAGGCATTTTATTAATTCGTGACGCACAAGTATGGACCCAAGAATTAGACAGCGAAGAAGAATTCCATGGGGAGAGTGATAAACGAGAGAATATGACACAAAAAGAAAAATGGTTGAATAGACTTTACCGTTACGCAGAAATACATGGATACGAAAAAGAAAAAAGAGAAAAACAACCCTCCAACCGATAAGACCAAGAATGTAGATTGTTATCAACGTCAGTTTTCTGAATTATTTTTTCAAGCTTTCTTCTTTTTCTCCATTATGAATTTTGGATATAGCTTTTTTTAGCGAAAGCATGAAATTACTTTTTCTTGCTTTGCTTGTCTTTCGCTCGGCTTATGTGCATGTCCAAGTAGCCCTTTCCATATGGGAAGCACCATTCAAAATATTTCTCGCATGGAAATTCTTCACAGTCTCTCATGCAATATGCAACTCCACGTTTTACGGCACAATCCAAGACCAAACATAAAACGCCCCTGCCACCCCAACGAGTCTTGACTTTCTCCTTCGCAATCTCCTCAACTCCAGAAGTGCAAACACAGCCTAACTTCTCATGAAGCCCACAAACATCACAACAAATGCCGCAAGCAGCTACGTTTTCCAAGACAAACACCACTACTTCAACATAGGCATTTTAACGCCCTTTTCTCTTGCTATTTTTTGTGCTTTTTCATATCCTGCGTCTGCGTGCCTTACTATAGCTGTTCCAGGGTCTGTTGTTAGAACTGTTACTATGCGTTTTTCTGCTTCTTTTGTGCCGTCGGCCACTAAACACATGCCAGCATGGATACTATAACCTATGCCTACGCCGCCGCCATGATGCACACTGACCCATGTTGAGCCAGCAACAGCATTCAACAAAGCATTAAGTATAGGCCAGTCCGCTATTGCGTCGCTTCCATCCATCATGCCTTCCGTTTCTCGGTTAGGCGAAGCAACACTCCCCCCGTCCAAATGGTCACGGCCAATCCAAACTGGTCCAAAGAGCTTTCCATCTGCAACCATGTCATTCATAATCTTGCCAAATTTTGCCCTCTCGCCGAAGCCAAGCCAACAAACCCGTGCAGGCAAACCTTGAAACTTCACTTCTTCTTTTGCCTTCTCTATCCAGCGGCACAATTCTTTGTTATAGGCAAACTCTTTCAAAACCACATCGTCAAGTGTGTAAATGTCTTCTTTGCTACCAACAAGAGAGGCCCAACGGAAAGGTCCGCGACCTTCACAGAACATCGGTCGGATATAACGTTGCACAAAGCCTGGGTAGGCAAACGCGTCTTTGAATCCAGCATTATAGGCTTGCTGTCGCAGGTTGTTGCCGTATTCAAAGGTTACAGCGCCTTTCTGCATCATCTTAACCATAGTTTCCACGTGGACACGCATGCTCTCACTAGCATGCCGCAAGTACTCTTCTGGATTATTCTCCCTAAGCTCGTCAGCACCCTCCTTAGAAAAGCCAGCAGGATAATAACCGTTCAAAGGATCATGAGCGGAAGTCTGGTCTGTTAAAACATCTGGAATTACATTCCTTCGCAAAAGCTCAGGATGAACCTCAGCAGCATTTCCCAATAGGCCTATGCTCTTCGGTACGCCTTCACGCTTGGCTTCTAAAGCCATATTCACAGCTTCATCTAAATCGTCCGTCCAGACCTCTAAGTAACCATGCTTCAGCCTACGCTCAATTGCCCTCTTGTCAATTTCCACAACCAACGCGACCCCGCCATTCATTGTAACAGCCAGAGGTTGAGCTCCGCCCATCTCGCCTAAACCAGCAGTCAAAACAAGCCTTCCACGTAAAGACCCGCCAAAATGTTCTTTCCCCACAGTTGCCAGAGTCTCATAAGTGCCCTGTAGAATGCCTTGTGTGCCAATGTAAGCCCATGAACCAGCAGTCATCTGTCCGAACATGATTAGGCCTTTCTGCTCCAACTCGTAGAAATAATCCCATGTAGCCCATTTTGGAACAAGCATAGCGTTGACGATTAAGGCTCTTGGTGCCCACTCGTGAGTTTTAAAGACAGCCACTGGTTTGCCACTTTGAATAAGCATGGTTTCGTCTGGTTCAAGCTCTGTTAAAG
>Ga0172364_10002746_pt1 | contig 14010 bp, 11 predicted proteins | sample LakKivSesite10cm_FD_114545 | JGI IMG/M metagenome (GOLD analysis project Ga0172364, IMG submission 114545) | Sediment microbial communities from Lake Kivu, Rwanda - Sediment site 10cm | ecosystem: Environmental > Aquatic > Freshwater > Lake > Sediment | place: Rwanda: Western Province, Lake... | reverse complement strand
TCAGGGCGCAGAAGCGGCGGGGCAAGCTCTGGTTCAGGCCGATGCAGGGGGCCAGGTGGTACCAGACTGGGAGTTGAGGCTAGCTCGTCGCATGATCGACCTTGGCGTATCTGTTGGGGAAGCCGTGTCATTAGTGGATGACAGCAAGCACGCTACGCGCTACGGCTGGTGAACGATTGAGGCGCAAGATCAGAATCGGGTGCTGCGGCTGGAATAGGATCGGACTTGCCATGCCCAAGGAGGACCGCGGCGGGGCCTCGCTGCTGGAGAGTTATGCCCGGCTCTTCGATTGCGTGGAGATCAACAGCTCATTCTATCAGTACCACAAGGACGCGACGTACATGCGTTGGAGGCAGGCCGTCGGTCCAAAGTTCGGCTTCACGATCAAGGCCCACAAAGACATCACGCACATCCATCGCATGGCGCTGAACAAGGCGGTTTTGGATTCCATCGAGAAGATGGCGGGGGCCTGCCGAGCATGCAGTGCGGAGGTCTTGGTGCTGCAAACGCCCGCGAGCTTCAGCTACTCGAAGGAGTCGATCCTCCTTGCGAGGGAGCTATTTGCGAATCTGCATGTCCCCGAGGTGCAGGTCGCTTGGGAGACACGTGGTCCGTCGTGGGGTTCGCCGCAGGCACGCTCCGATCTTGCTAGGGTGCTGTCCGAGCGGGGCGTGACGCATGCAGTGGACATCTTCAAGGAGCAGCCCGTTCATGTCGAGGGCTTCTCCTACTTCAGGCTCCATGGTCTGGGAAAGAGGATGTACGACTACAAATACTCCGATGAGGATCTTCGCCGGCTGGCGGAGCTCGCTCTGCCCTATGTGAAGGACGGAGGCTACATCTTCTTCAACAACTTCGAAATGTATGATGACGCAAGGAGGTTCGTTGAGCTCCTGGGCCGCGCACGACTCGGCCATGATGGTTCCATACCGTCCTTGTGAGGCTGGCTCCTCCCTACTCGGTGCCGAAGTTGGTCTCGAAGTCCTCCCTGAACCTGGAGCAGGCCTGCTGCGCGATCGTCATTGGCCTCCCGATCTGGTAGGCTCCCCAGTAGATCCTTGCCATCTTCTCGACCAGCTCCGCGGCTTTGACTGCGTGTTCCTTGGTTCGGCCGCATGCGAGCACACCGTGGTTTGCTAGGAGGGCGGCGTTGTTGCTTCCCAGGGCCCTGAGGGCCCTGTCGCCGATGTCGTCGGTGTGGGCGGGCCCGAATTCTGAGACCCTCACTGGCCCTCCCAGGAAGATGACCATCTCCTCGAGCATGATCGGGATCTCCTTTCGGGCAACGGCCAGCATAGTTGCGTATGGGGAGTGGGTGTGGACGACGCAGGACGCCCTGGGACGGTGCCGGTAGACGGCGGCGTGCAGTCTGTATTCGCTTGATGGTCGCCTGCCCTGGCTCAGCCGGGACCCGTCGAAGGCCAGATACACGACATCGTCCACCGTCATCGAGCCGTAGTAGTTGTAGGTTGGGGTTATGAGCATCTCGTCCTTTCCAGGGATCCGGACGCTGAGATTCCCCTCGCCCGTCTCAACGAGGCCTTTTTCGAAGATGGACCTTGCTCCGTCGACGACCTCACTTTTCAGATGATCGAGATCCGCTTCCTTGCTGCCCATGCTCAACCCTGCTGCGCCGTCTCGATATAACCCTTCCCAATACCAGATCGGTGATTGCGCTGGGCGATCCTGCGGGTGATGGTTCGGGCGACAATGCCGATGTCCGGGTGGGTGCCTACTCCTTCGCCAAAGCCTGCCGAACGCGGTAGTAGTCCTTGCGGCCCAGGGTCCACCCGGACTCCCCGATGGTTCCGGCGACCTCCTCTATCTGCTCGGGTCGCTTGATTCCGACTATGGCCGCGGTGATGGCGGGATGCGAGATGGTAGCCCTCAACGCTAGCTGGGTGACCGACAGGCCCAGCTCGGACGCTATGGGCTTGAGGCGGTCCACCTTCTGGACGTTCTTCTTGAACGCCTCGCCCTTGAACAGGGGGTTGTCCTTGCGGACGTCGGTGAAGCTCTCCTCTCCGGTGAACTTGCCCGTGAGAAGTCCCTGGGCCAGTGATGAGTAGGTCAGCACCGCGACGTTCTCGGACAGGCATAGTGGGAAGAGGGCCTCCTCGGCCTCGGTCTGCAGCAGGTTGTACCTGGGCTGGACGCTGTCCATCCTGCCGAACTTGAGCGCCGTCCTCAGCTGCTCGGCGTTGTAGTTGCTGCACCCGGCGTACCTTATCCTGCCCTCCTCCTTCAAGTCTTCGAAGGCGCGTGCGGTCTCCTTCGGATGTGTCAGGACATCGAACTGGTGCGCCTGGTAGAGATCGATGTAGTCAAGGCCGAGGCGTTTGCAGGACTGTTCGCATTCCCAAAGTATGTAGTCGTGGGAAAGGTCTGGGTGCCTCCAGCCATCCTTGTACCAGTGGTGGTAGACTTTGGTCGCCACAACGAAGGATTCCCTGTCGTGGCCCTGAAGCGCCTTTCCGAGGATCGTTTCTGCCGTCCCGTTCCCGTACGCATCCGCGGTATCGAAGAAGTTTATGCCAACGTCGAGCGACCGCTTCACGGCGGCTATGAGGTCTTCCTCCGGCAGTCTGCCCCAGTAGGTCTGCCCCATCTGCCAGCATCCGAAGCATATTGGGCTGACCCTCAGTGAGGTGCGGCCCAGTCTCACCCTTGCCTTGGCCATCGTTTCCACATCCCTGTCCGGCCACGCGGCCTCTGTCTAGATATGTGCATCGTTTGGCGAGTCTGAGGGAGTAGAGCGGGGATCACACCAAGCACCTTGATCGCACCGCCGCCATCCCCAGCCCCATCGGAGTTGAATACCCCAATGCAGGTATGTACCAATGTGTCCTAGGGATGATGGCCGGCTATCTGGGCGTCACCGTCCACGTCATCTTCTCCTTGTTGATGAGCCAGATCTCAGACAAGCCAACCATCGGGAACCCATCCCCAACGCGGAGAACGATGGTGGCCTTGCCGCCCTTCGTGAGGCGCCTGGGCAGGTCAAACTCGAGAAGGCGTATTTCGCCCAGCTTCAGCGGCACGTTGCCGTCGATCAGCTCGCCGTTGACCTCGAGTCGCTGCACCGTCCCTTCACCCATGACCTTCTCCAAGCCCTCACAATGGAAGCCGGTTGACATCCGGAGCACATACTGGGCATTCGGATCCAGCCCCCCGTAGACAAAGGTCAGGTGCGAGTCCTTCCTGCCCCAGGAGTATGCCATCCCGTAGTGTCCTGGCTTGGCTGGGCCGGTGAAGGGGAAGAAGCCTACGATGTCGCTCTCCTCCAGAAGGTGTTGGGACCCCCATGGCCATCCTGCTCTCTCGTAGAAACCACCCTCGCCGGGATCCTCGTAGTTGAGGATCATGCCGGCGGCGTTCCTCATCGCGTGCTGGTTCGCGTCGGCCACGGCATCCCTGAGCGTCCTGGTCCACCATCCGATTTCGGCCACGTCGTAGTCGTTTGCGGTGAAGTAGGCGGGTTCTCTGTATCCGATGATCCGGTTCGTTTCCTCGCCCAGCTTCTTGACCTCATCCTTGATGATCCGCATCTCCTCGGTCTCCTGGGGCTTGGCCAGGACCTCGAGGGCCTTCTCGATGCTCACCCGCGGGTCGGCAGATGAGACTGCCTGCCGGAGAAGCGCAGATGCCCTGCGCTTGAGGTCCTGGCCCCTTTCCAGCCGCAGCTGGATGTATCGGTCCAGCAGGGCCTTGTGCATGATCGTTCGCCAGCGGAAATCATCCTTGAGCAGGTTGGCGGGGATTTTCCTACAGGCGGAGCGAAGGAGCCTGGTCGCTTTCTCCATCCCGCGATTACCGCGTACTGGGCTTTCCAGAGCTTCCTCCATGAGGAAAATGACCTGCGCCATCTCCTGCTTGGCATCATCGCCGAACCAGTACCTGCAGTACTCCAGGGTGATCTCCTCTGGACTCCGCTTGGGATCCCAGAGCATCCGGTACCAGAACCACTTGTTGAAATCATCATGGAGGCCCTCGCTGTAGAACATGTCGCCGACGGCATAGTGAAGGAGCTCGGTCGCGACCCGATGCAGAGCTCTCGGCCTTCCGTTCCACGCGCGCCTGCCGTAGATCGCCGCCATGGCCACATCGGGCTTCGGCACGCCGTTCTGCGACCTGATCCAGTGGGTGATGTCGGTGAAGAGGGCCACCTTGGTTGCCGGCGGAAGCTCATGGTGGATATGCTTCAGGTAGTTGCCCAGCGGCCCGAAGCCCTCGTACTCGAACCATCGAGGGTTCACCGGGCCTCGGTTGTAGCTATCCATCTCGTTGCTGCCCGGCGAGTACCTGAGCGCGTACAGCCAGCCGGATGGGTGGTCTTTGACGTAGTCTAGCAGGGCCTGGTTTCCTTCGTTTGTCAGGTTCTGGTTCGTTGCCAGCAGCTTGCAGTTGGGGTGGTGCCTGTGGAGGATGTCCGCCATCTCATGCACGAGCCTAGCGTAGGTGCCGCCCCACGGTCTGCATTTCTCGCAGTCACAGCCTCCCACATCTCCGGAGTTCGTGGTGAAGAGGTCGTACTCTGGTCCGTCCCGAAACATCCTCTCATAGTGTGCCCCAAGTGCTTTCCTGGCCTGCGGATTCGAGGGACAGACGAAACTCCTTTGGAAGTAGGTCATGACCCTGACGTGCAGGGATGTTGCCGGCACTGCGGCCCAATCCGGTGGGAATGCCGGCAGGGCATTGGCCACGCACCCACCATAGGTCATCATGCCGTAGGATCGGACGAACTCGTCCTCGCCCTGGAAGACGTTGGCACCCAGAAGCATCAGTTCCTCTGTGATCCGATACAGCTCGTCCTTTGTCTGAGGACGCATATGTCCCTGTTCCATGGCACCGCTGCGGGGCCCTCCGGCCGAGACCTCGCCCCCCCGAAGCCAGTAGCTTGGCTTGTCGGCAAGATCGATTGCGGGGGCATCCAGGCTGCGAGCATGATAGGTCAGTAGACGCAGAAGTGCGCCCACGCCGTAGAGCGTCCCCCTCTCGTCTACCCCCGCAACTATAACATGGGGTTTGCGCCCGATGTGCAGAGTCTTCAGGGAGTAGCCCTCGGGATGGAGCTCATCCGAGTTGGGCAGTTTTGGCAGCTTGAGCCCGGCGGTCATCCTCAGCTGTTCATGGCTGCCCGGAGAACCAACGAGGAAGATCAGGTCCGCCGCCTCGGCCGACTGCTTCGCTTCCTGGGTTGCCTCAACGGCGACGCGGATGTGCAATGCGCTCCTGCTGCTGATGCGCCTGGCAAGGAGATCAGCGGCCTTTCTCTCCGGCTTGGATGCGGCCGCCCCAACGATGACCGCCAAACGCTTCGCTCTCCTGACAAACGGCCCGTTGCCCCTGTGAGACTTCGTTCCCATGCAGACCTACCATCCGTACAGAATGCATGCCCTTCGGCGATGTCGTTCTGTTTGGACCATCGCCGTGCTATTGTTGTGCCAGCCCTCCGCAGACGCTACGCGAATGGCTGATTAAAGGTTCCCTCTGGGTTGCGACACAAGGAGTGAAGGCGTTCCATGAACCGCAGATACGTCCGCCAGTGGGAGGTCGGCGGAAGTCCGTGGTCGATCCCTGGGAAGTAGCCTCCTTCGTCGAGAAGGGCGGGAACCTTCTCTTCGACCTCCCGGATCGCCCGGGCCGGATCGGGTGAGTCCATGGCGAACTTGTCCAGCCCTCCCCGTATCACGAAGCTGGGGTGCGCCTCGCGCACTCGAAGGATATCGTTGCCTGCCCGGACCTCGAAGGCCTCCAGCCCGTTGACCCCCGCCTTCTCCAAGAGGCCTATCACGCCCTCGACGAAGCCGTCGGAGTCCACGAAGACGAACTGGATGCCGTGGCCCCGCAGGAATCGTGTCAGCTCCCTGTAGTGCGGGACTATGAACTCGCGGAAGAGAGCGGGCGACACCAGGCAGCCGTTCCTGTAGCAGAAGTCCTCGCCCGCGCCGGCGAAGTCTAGGGACACATTCGACACCAGCTTCCGCACCATGCGCATCCACCTCTGCCGGCAGTGGCGCAGGATTTCCTGAACAAGATCGGGATCCATGTAGAAGAGCGAACAGGCACGCTGGGTGCCGAAGAGGCTCCTGAGCGCAGAGAATGAGCTCGGGATCGGAACTCCAAGTGGGAAGTCCCTGTGTTCCCAGCCGCCTACGAGTTCGTCCCAGTTGTCTGGGTATATGGCGTCCCCCATGGGGATCCAGCGATCCCGGTAGGTTTCCCAGTCCTTTCGGGTCTTGCAGGGGAACTCGATGAACTGGGGCATGCCATAGAAGTTGGTGGCAGTCTGGCCTATCCGCTGGCGGACCACCCTTCCGTCAGCATAGCGGAGGGTCTCGTAGACTTCGTCCCTGGCCAGCACCTCGGGCTTGGGCATCGGCTCGCCCGGTCCAGCGGGAGCCCAGAGCGTGAGCCTCGTCATGCCCCAAAAGACATCCCATCTAGAGTTTGAGTCCACCCACGTCGGGAAGCCCTGCGTTCGGTGCCAGGTTCCGACGGTGTACATGTTGGGCCCGTCTATGGAACTGCACGACAACAACGGAACGTAGTCGGGCTGTTCAAAGCGCGTGACGGCGAGGAAACGTTCCCGGGCGTTCACGTTACCGGCACCCTCCTGATTGCCGATTGTGCTTGCCGGATTCGTCCCCTCTGGGATCCGCATGGGAGTCCATCATCCCACCATCGCGAGACAGCATCGCTTCCCCGCCCTGGCCCTCACCGCGAGAGAGCGATTTCCACCATCTGGTGGCCCTCGACCTTGGGGACCGTGAACTCCACTCGGCGGTCAGCCTGCACGAAGTCAAGGGGCTTCATCGATGGCACCAGCGTCACGCGCGAGGCCCCCTTGCCGAGCCTGACGGACACGCTCACGCCGAGGAGGGGAATGACGTCTTCTATGGTGTCGAAATCCCTGCCGCGCCTCTCCGGGATGTAGTGAAGCACATGCAGGACCCAGCGATTCCGCTTGCGTTGCTGGTTCAGCGTGAGAAGCGCAGAGGAAGGCGCGTTGGTGCGCACGAGCGGCTGCGGTAGAAGCATCTCAACCGCGTTCAGGAAGAGCCGCTTGCACCAGTACGGCGCATTCCTGTTGTACTGCGTGAATATCGGGTGGGCGAAGTAAACGGCTCTTCCCTTCCGCACGATGCTTGGATAGGCCGTGCTGCCGGACGAAGGGGTGTGGCGGTGGGAACAGAAATGCTGGAAGGTCCTGTTGAAGTAGGGCACTGCCACCTCGGCCAGGACCTTTGCGCCCTTCACCGCCTCAACCTCCAGGCCCCTCAGGTACATCACATGTTCCGTCAACGGCAGTCCCTTGCCGACGTCGCCTTTGGGAAGGATGAAGTCCGGGCTGTACGGTGCCGGACCCTTCAGGCTGACCCCGAGGCTCTTGAGCGCAAACGATGTCCCCGACGGGTCAAGCCCCGAGCGATAGGAGGCAATCAGGCCTCCTCCCTTTGACAGATAGCCTTCCAGCTTTCGAGCAAGCTCATGTGAAACCGGGATCTCGTCGGGAAGGACTAGAAGCCTGTACTTCGAGAAGTCGGCGCCGGAATCAATGACATCGAACTGATGCGCTCCCTCCTGCAGCATGCGGCCGGCCCCCATGGTCTGTTCGGGGAGGCCCGATTGTGGGCCCGCGAACTCCTCGGGCGTCATGACTCCAATCTCGGTGACGGGCGTCGCGTCCCTGCACCACGGCTCCTTTGCCTCCACCTGGGAGTACACCGACCCTATCAGGTTGTAGGTTGCCTGGCAGATGGCGCCCTCGGGGTGGAGCTGGTCGCCCACTGAGCACTTGGCATTCAGCGCCAGCATGTGGAAGCATTCGAACTCAAGGGCTGCCTTGTTCTTGAAGGAGTGGAAATCGCCCCAGGAGGTGTGGAACTTGCCCGTCATGCCTAGGCAGTCCAGGCCCAGCGTCCGGGCGTACCTGGCGGCGAGCGGGAAGTGCATGTATCCCCATCCGCCGCTCGGCAGCGACTCCAGCTCGAAGTGCGTGTAGGCGCCTGCGATGGCCCTGTGCCTGGTTCCCACGTGGCCGGAGTTGTAGAAGATCGTACAGTCCCGGCTGTAGAGCCTGACGAAGCGCGTCATGTCCCGTTTGAACTCATTCACAACCTGCAGCCCGTAGCCTTGCCTTGCCGCCTGGTCCGAGGGATTCAGGCCCTTCTCTTCCATGGCCTTGCGGCAGTGGTAGCAGGAGCATTCCTGGGGCTGGACGATGTCGAAGAAGATGCCGTCCGTCGGAAGCGTCTCCAGTATTTCCTTGACGTGGGACCTCAGGAAGTCGAGGTAGGGAGTGTTCAGGCACAGCCTGCGGTAGAAGCCTGGCTCGTATGGCGGCGTGCCCTGCTGCTTGCCCTCAGGGGTGATGCAGAGCCACTCCGGGTGGCGCTCTGCGGTGAAGTGGTCCCACCCAACCGTGGTGTAGATCGGCACCCTGATGTTCCTTGCGTGGCAGGCCTCGATCTGTTCCCGAAGAAGGTCCCGGGCAAGATGCGGGTGCTTCCTCTCCGGGAAGGCCTTGGTGTCGAAGTAGATGTAGCCGTGGTGGCATCGGGCAAAGCAGGTGACGGAATTGACACGGGCCTTCTCCAGCGTTGAGGCGAATTCCCCCGGATCGAAGCGGCCACCGACGTTCGCGATGTGCTCGCTTGTGTGGAAGTCGAGGTGTATCTGGCGAAAGCGCAGCTCCATCTCTACCATCCTCTGCAATGAGGGTCCCTTAGTTATAGCTTATGCTGGCTGTCGGGATCGACGGTTGAGGCCTTGCCTGCAACCCAGAGAGGCTTTGCCAATACGGCTACGTGCGATCTGACTACTTGGCTGTAGGTGTAGACGTAAAATTCGAAGTACCTCTTCTTGCTCAGCCGCATCACGTCAGATTGCAGAGAGCCCGTGTAGCACTCAACGACGATCGCACCCGCATCCTCTAGTTTCCTGAGTATGGAGGAGAAGTATCTCCGTGTGGGGAAGCATATCCATTCAAGTTCTCCGGCATCATGCCTCCTCTCCCAACTCCCTATGAACGTCTCCAGCTCACGAAGGCTTGCTTTTCCCTCTTTGTACTTGTTGTACTGCTTTCTCAGATCCTCGTAGCCGTTGAACCAACCGCTGCCGATTGCCTCCGCCAACCATGGAAGCCTTTGTCGGCAGAAATCCTTGAAGTCTCCCCAAGAGGATTGCTCGTCTCTCCAATACCCAGGGTCAACTCTGAAGTCCGGAGGAAAGCCTTTGGGCACCTTTCGCGGCAGGAAAGAAGGGGGTATATGCTCAAAGACCATGGCGTCCTCATCGTGAGCGGCTGGGATCTGCACGAAAATGTAGCCACCGGGCTTGATCGTCCTCCACATTTCCTTCATGCCGATCTCAGGATCCATTCTGTGCAATGTTGACAGTGAGAATGCTACGTCAATCCTGTCATCCCTGAAGGGAAGTCGCTCCCCGTCACCGAGGACGAAGAATACGCGCGCACCATGGGGAGGACCCTCTTCCAGCCCCCTAACGCGCGACCCGGACCTGTCGAATCTGCGCGAGGGAAACTTCCACGACTGCAGACACCTTCTTGCCTCCTTGAGCATGTGGATGGAGATGTCGAGTGCGACAGCCAATCCATTTCGGCCAATGCGGTGCATGACAACGGGCAAGGCAAAGCCGGGGCCGCACCCCACATCAACAACCACATCTCCCTTCGAGATCAGCATGCGCAGCTTCCGCTCGCCCTCCGGTCTGGTTGCCAGAGAGCCGACGTTGTAGGTTCCGACTCTAGAGGAGTATTCCTCAGCCACCTTCATCCTATCCGTCTTCATCACGTTGCCCCCGGCTTGATGGACCGCCTAGATCGATTCGGACTCTCCCCTCTAGCTCATCTCACGCGGGCCGGATAAATAGAACCTCGTTTGCCTCCTCGGTGCGACTGGTGATAGGTGAGGTGACTTGATCGTCTTCCGGCAGATCTATGACTTTCGCCGGGCCGCACGGAGGATCCTTCCCACAAGGCCGCCTGGCTTCGCCGGGGCACCGAAATCCTGATCCTGGACCGCGGCGGGCAGCGACCATAGCATCATGTCCTGGTAGTAGTCGTTGCCGTACGTTCTCTCGCCGGTGTCGGCGTCCCCCCGCATTATGTTGGGCATGTCCCAGGTGTATCCCCTGAGGCAGACGATGTTGTGCCACACCTTCCGCGCGAGCTCTAGGCCGAACTCAGCCTGTCCGTAGTAGATGTACGTCATGGCCAGCATCAGTGCTTCAGGCGGGAAGAAGGAGTAGGTACCGTAGCCGCCGATCCTGGCTGCGGTTCCATCTGGGTTTGCGTAGTTGACCGCACCGTATCTGCTCAGTTCGATGTTGAACCGTTTGATGGTCTCCAGCGTCGTTCTGATTCGTTCCACCGGCAAGGCCGGGGCTAGGCCATGGTGTCTTATGACCCACTCGCCGTCCATCTGGTAGCCGAAGACCAGGTCCGATCTCTTCCCGGTCTCGGGGTCCATGTAGTTGGTGTAGTAGCTGCCCGCCCAAAGCTTCTCCATGCTCTTGGCGCCTGCGGCGATCCAGTCTGCGCACCTGACCGCGAACTCCGCGTCGCCGGCCTGCCTGGCCATCCGCTCGGCTATCCTGAGCTCCGCAAGGTGCAGCCCGCCCACGTGCGCCGTCATCCCAAGCCAGCCCGGCTCGCCGGCCTCAAACCACTCCGTTGGTGGCTTGGCCGTTTCGTCCGAGTCCGGGTTGGGCATCGCGATGACCCTGTCCCCAATTGAGTAGGAGGGCGTGGTCCGCAGGTTGACGGTGTGAATCATGCTTCGCTTGACCATCGGGTAGAGCTCCTTTAGCAGGCTCTTGGTGCCATGGCAGAGCAGGTACCGGTCCACCATGGCTGCAAGCGAGATGCCGTTGGTGGCGAACTGGTAGCCACGCGTCGGGTTTGCGAAGTCGATGGGCGGCGTCCTGCCGGTGCACCCACCGAATATCCACGGCGGGGCGCCATCCGGATATTGGTAGCCCTTGTACCCGCGCAGGGTTGAGAGCGCAAGCTCGGGGAACAGGTAGACAAGCGGCTGGTTGCCGTAGAACGAGCATGGTATGCATTCGATCTGGGGACAGCCGCGGGGGCACTCGTTCATGCCGAAGAGGCCGTCGCGTGCCCGGGCCCAGGCCGGCACGGGGGGTTTCGCCTGCGCCCACAGTCCATCCTCGGTTACCATGTACAGCACGTTCACCAGAGACTCCCTCAGCCAGACCGGCAGGGCTTTGTGGCTGTAGACGACCTGCTGCCAGCTGATTATGCGTCGCAGAAGCGAGGCATGCTCCCGGGCAAGTCGGCCTGCCGCGGATCGGGCGCTCGGGTAGTGCTTGGCATACATGTGGGTGAACGTGTGCTCTGGCCCGGCCCAGTTGTAGCCCCCGGCGTTCCATTCCGGCGCATGCCACGTCATGACGAACCTCACAATCGTGTTGCGTCCCCCGGGGATTCTCACATCGGTGGCTACGGAGGCGCCGGCCTGTTCTTCCTTGGCTGCTGGCAGCTCAGCCCCGATCCCTGACCAAGCGCCTCCGTCGGATCCAAGCTCTCCCCCCGTGCGACACCTCGGCTTGCCCAAGGCACCCAGGACATAGGACGCCTTCTTGCCCCGCACTTCAACTCCGTGGACCGGCGATCTCAGCCTGGCGCGTGTGAAGACCTCCCCGCCTGCTTCCTCCTTCGTGGGCCCCGGGAAGGAGACGGCCGCGGTTGCATCGTGAGCGCGATCCGTCAAGTTGCGCAGATGCAGCTCGTATACTGCTCCGGGTAGCATGGAGTCAACGACGCTGCCGGGAAGGAACGGTGCCCAGGCTCTGAGTCCGACGCCGATGGGTCCGGCGAGCTCAAACTCAAGGTCAGCTATGGGGTAGTGGCCCCAGTAGTGGATCTCCCTTGCGGTCTCGACGCCTTCCAGGTTCAGCTCGGTCGGCATCGGGGTGATCGGCTCCGTCGCCTTGACCTCTTGCCCGCCCCGCCATATGTTGTATGGGCGTCCGACCTCGCTGTACTGCCATCCTCCGCCGCCGCTTTTTGTCTGCGGGTGGCAGAGAACAAAGGTCCGGCCGTCGATTCTGATTCCTAGGAACGGCAGGTTGATCGGTCCCCTTCGAGGGACGTGCGTGTTAAAGATCGTGGAATAGCCGAGGAGCCCCGTGGTCTCAATGTCAAGGCAACCCGTGTCAACTCCCCCCAATGGCATGCCGTTCGTGACGATGTCATGGAGGCGGTAAATAACGCCGCAGGCCGGCTTGCGGAATCCGTGGGCCGGGAACCGGACCCAGTCGGGCCCCGGCAGATCGGTTGGGAAGAATCGTTCGGCTAAACGGGCCATGGCTCGCACCTTCTCTAGCCGCGCTATGCGTTTGACGGCCTTGGTTCTTGCTTAAGAATGGCTTTTGGGGACTGATTTCCCCCCAGATTCGGCCGGGAGGGGAATGGAGCGTCTATTGGCCCGATCTGCCTGCAACAATCCGGGGCATCGCTGGCTAGGATGATCGTAACAGTTTTCATAGCTGTCGATCCTTCTGTGTGCGAGGTCTAGTTCATGCAGGTGCAAATCAAACTGTCGGAGGACATGGTCCACGAGATCGACCAGTGTGTTCAGGAGGGTCGCTTCAGAAGCCGAAGCGATGCCGTGAGGGTCATCGTCAAACTCTACAGGGAACGGGAAAGGATGGTGGGTTTGGGCGGCATGCTCCTCGAAAGAAGTGAGGAAGCAAAGGCGCGACCCGAGATCCTGTCAGAACTCGAGAAGAGTGAACCCTAATCCGGCCTCGGAGGCATCTTGAATGAAGGCTTTGGTAGTCTACGACTCAGTCTATGGGAATACGGAGAGAATCGCCAATGCCATTGCCGGAGCCATTGCACCATCCGGCGAGGTCAAGGCAGTCCGGGCGGGCGAGGCAAGCGTTTCGGAACTGCAGTCCATCCAACTTCTGATCGTCGGTTCGCCCGTTCAAGGCGGCAGAGCGACTGAGGCCGTTCAGGCGTTCCTCAAGAGCATCCCCGCAAACGGTCTTGCGAACATCAGCGTTGCGACGTTCGATACACGGATGGCGATGCGGTTTGCCAAGCTCTTCGGCAATGCGGCCGAGCGCATGGCGAAAAGCGTCAAGGAAAAGCGAGCAAACCTAGTGGCGCCGCCCGAGGGCTTCGTGGTGGAGGGCAAGGAGGGGCCGCTGAGGGAAGGGGAGCTGGAGCGGGCTGCTGCTTGGGCCAAGGGGATCGTCGAAGGCCGGAGAACCACCTAGACACAGTTGCCAGTCTTGGAGTTGGACGATCTCGCAGAGGGCAGCGTGAATCATGAAGTACTACTCGGAGAAGGAGACAAAGAACCTGAGAGAAGCGTTTGAGGACGAAGTTCTGGGCTGGCCACTTGTCGGAACACGGAGGATGTTCGGCTGCCCCTGCTACCAAGCACAAGGAAGGCTCTTTGCCTTCCTAGTCACCAAGGGCCTTGTACTGACTCGTCTGCCAAAGAAAGACAGGGACGCGATGTCTCGTGAATACCAGACATCGTCTTTCCGAGCTGGCAAGAGGACCGTTCAAGATTGGGTTAGGATTTCGATTCGCAACAGTAGGGACCTAGTAAGGATCATGCCCTTCGTCAGAAAGAGCTACGAGGCGGGCCTTGAGGGAACGGAAATCTAGGCGGGTTTCCGGTAACGGCCTGTCCACCACCCGTAGCCTAGTCCCCGCCCGACAGTCCCGGGAGCTCTCGGGTAGTCGGCATGGGATGTCCGCCTGGGTCCAAAGGACCGGTCTGAGGTGGGTCCGGAGGTTCATGTCGACCAAAGACCAATATAAGCCTCCTTCTTGGCCTGACTGTTGCCGGTGATTTCTTACGTACGAGGATGGAGTCATCTACACTGGATCACCCATGGACAGGATCACTCCGGGAAGGCTTGGCATCAGACGCTATGACAGGCACAGGGCCTGGCCCGGGGTGACTCTGTTCAGTACCGCTTTCGGTTACACCGAGTACATGG
>Ga0172364_10002745_pt1 | contig 14014 bp, 11 predicted proteins | sample LakKivSesite10cm_FD_114545 | JGI IMG/M metagenome (GOLD analysis project Ga0172364, IMG submission 114545) | Sediment microbial communities from Lake Kivu, Rwanda - Sediment site 10cm | ecosystem: Environmental > Aquatic > Freshwater > Lake > Sediment | place: Rwanda: Western Province, Lake... | reverse complement strand
GTCTGACCTAAAGAGAGTTTGCAGCAAATTAATAGTAAAATTGCCAAAAACAAGGGATAGTAAAAACGATGCGTCATATTTATCTTAAATAATTGAATTTTTGCCTTACTCATGAATGATTTTTCCTGAATATAAATGATCCGCGCCGGTGATCCTCAGATAGTAACAACCTGCCGGTTCAATCGACATATCAAAGGATTCAATGGTCATTGCATTTTCAACCCTGATGATTTTGTTTTTAATGCACTGCCCGTAAGAATTATAAAGCTCAAGCCTATGTGCCTCTCCGCTATGGCCCATGATCTTTACTGTCAGAACATTCCTTACCGGATTGGGATACACTATGATTGAATGATCACCGGTCAATCCCGGAACCAATGTCACATTGATTAATGACTGTGCCGTATCCGATCCATGATCATTTTTGGCTATCAGCTGAACCTCGTAATCACCGACTTCTTCATACGTATGAATGGGCTCCATCTCTTCCGACGTTATACCATCGCCAAAATCCCACGAAAAAGAGGTGGCATTCGTTGAGTTATTCTTAAAAGTTACCTCCATTTCATTTATTTCATAACTAAAGATTGCCATGGGGGAACATGGAAAAACTATTTGTTTCATCTGTTCATCGGTGAGTGTGTCATCCACACAATAACGCATCACCATCAACGTGACATTATAATTGCCTTCTGCCGGAAATATATGTTCCGGTTCCCGGAGTACCGATCCGCTTCCATCACCAAAATCCCAGACACAGGAATCATAATGGACAGATAAATTCTGAAAGGTGATTTTCATTTGACTGCATGTATAATCGAAATCTGCCTCAGGTGATTCGCAAACTCCTATAATTCGCGTCATGGTATCAGGCCTGCAATCGTTATATGCTATCAAACGCAGATTGAATATACCCTCGTAGGTGTAATAATGTGACGGACTTTCCAGATATGAAAAACTGCCATCCCCAAAATCCCAGAAGTAAGATAAGGCATTTTGAGATTGGTTTTTCAATGTCAAATAAAATCCATTAATCAGATAATCAAAGTTCGCTAAGGGGCTCAGACAGATACTGACAAGTTGAGCTGCTGTATCAGAAGAATTTGAATTACTTGCGATCATTATCACCTCATAATCGCCATATTGCTGATAGGCATGTATGGGATCCCGTTGGACAGAGTATATGCCATCACCAAAATCCCATAAATAAGAAGTTGCTCCCTGGGATTGATTGATAAAAAAGACGGTTTTATCGTCAACCGTGAATGAAAACTCAGCAACAGCAGGAACATAAAGATAGATATATGCTGACAAAGTATCCGAGTCACAATCGTTGTATGCGATCAACCTGACCGTGTATTCCCCCTCATCAAGATAAACGTGCGTCGGATTTTCCAGATACGAATAGCTGCTATCCCCGAAATCCCAATAATATGCAAGGGCATGCTGTGAGAGGTTGGTCAGGGTCAACTGATATCCATCAATCTGATAAGTAAAATCCGCAACCGGACTCTCACACACTTTTACTATCTTGGTCACTGTATCGGAAAACAATTCATTGCCGGCTATTAAGGTCACTTCATAGTCGCCGTATGCCTGATAGGTGTGTACCGGATTTTCCAATATGGAATGGAAACCGTCGCCGAAAGCCCATAAAAATGAGGTGGCATGCTGCGACTGGTTAAAGAAGGATACGGTTTTATCTTCCACAGAAACAGTATACGAAAAATCAGCAACGACAGGGGCTATGTATGTGATGACCAGCTTGGGATGCCGCGCTGCATCGGGATGATCGCTGGAGGCAAATATCATGCTCCGGTAATACTCTTCTGTCGCGAGTCTGAGTAAGAATCCATGACTGGATTCAGGACTGTCGACCATATCCTGTATGAGCTGTGTCACATCAATATCTTCATAATCCTGATGAGGGCTTATGGATTGGGGCAATGTCACCATATGCAAGGCTGTTGTTGAAGGCTGATCATCCCAGATCATTGCATGTTCATCCCATTCCTCAATGATACGGTAAAGCCAGCAGGTATTGGGACCGGACAATGAGGAATGCTCGCCATTATTATGTCCGGAGTTGGGGTTATTATACAAGGAAAGCAATGCACTAACGATAACCGTTCCCTGTGGCATAGAAGATAAATCAAATTCTATAAATGCTCTGAGGATGAAAGGAGCCCCCTGATATGTCCAGGCCATGGCCGGACTATCTACGGCGTCACCGTAATTTGTCGTATGGCCTAAACTGGATACATATGTATCTTTCCCATCCTCAGCACCAGGCTGTAAAACCAAAACAGTCTGACCTAAAACGATATTGCAACTAATTAACAGCAAAACAGCTGAAAACAACGAATGGTAAAAAATATTTTTCATATTTGCATAAAATGATAGATTAGCACTCTATTTATGAATGATTTTCCCTGAATATGAATGATCCCCGCCGGTGATCCTCAGATAGTAACAACCTGCCGGTTCAATCAACATATCAAAGGATTCAATGGTTATTGCATTTTCAATCCTGATGATTTTGTTTTTAATGCACTGACCGTATGAATTATAAAGCTCAAGTCTAAGTGTCTCTCCACTATGGCCCATGATCTTTACTGTCAGAACATCTCTTACAGGATTGGGAAACACAATGATTGAATGATCACCGGTCAACCCCGGAACCGATGTCACATTGATTAATGATTGTGCCGTATCCGATCCATGATCATTTTTGGCTATCAGTTGAACTTCATAATCTCCAATTTCCCCATATGTATGAACCGGGTCCATCTCTTCCGAGGTCATGCCATCATCAAAATCCCACGAAAAAGAGGTGGCATTCAATGAGTGATTATTAAATATCACCTCCATTTCGTTTATTCCATAATCGAAGGCTGCTGTGGGAGAACATGGCACTTGTAATATCTCCGTCATCTCACCGGTTAATGTGTCGTCACCACAATATCTCATGACGATCAGATTAACTTCATAGTCTCCTTCTTCCAGATAAGTGTGTTCGGGATTTTCGAGAACCGATCCGATATCATCGCCAAAATACCACACGCACGAATCCCACATCATCGATGTATTCACAAAATATATTGTCTTTTGGTTACAAATGTAATCAAAACCGGCCACCGGTGCCAGGCACACCCAGATGTGACGTGTCATGGTGTCCGAATCACAATCATTATACACGATCAACCGTAACTCATATTCCCCCTCTTCATTATAGATGTATATCGGATTTTCGACCTGGGAAAAGAAACCATTGCCAAAGTCCCAGTAACAGGAAAGGGCATGCTGGGAAAGATTGGTCAATGTCAATTGGAATCCCTCGATCCGATAATCAAAATCAGCAATGGGTCGTTCACATACTTTGACCAGCTTCGTCACCGTATCGGCATATAATTCATTACTGGCCACCAACGTTACCTCATAATCACCATACTGCTGGTAAGTGTGCACCGGGTCCTTCAGGATCGAATGAATGCCGTCACCAAAATCCCATAAAAACGAGGTGGCATTCTGAGACTGATTACAAAATGACACTGTCTTGTCCTCGATTGCGACAGTATATGAAAAGTCAGCCAGCACAGGAGCATTATAGTTGATGACCAACTTTGGATGGAGGGCCTGATCTGGATGATCACTGGAAGCAAAAACCAAACAACGGTAAGTATCCTCTGTGATCAGCCGCAACATGAATCCATGATTGTTATCGGGGTGATCCACCATATCCTGTATTTGTTCCGTCACTTCAATATCATAATTCTGATGAGGGCTGACGGATTGTGGCAAATACACCGGATTTTCCATTGTCACACCGGGTTGATTGTTCCAGGTGACAGTCGATTCATTCCATTGATCCGTCACCCTTAATAAATAAGCTTCATTGGAGCCCGTTAACGAGGAATGCTCTCCTGAGTTGGTGGTAGAAGAAGGATTGTTAAAAAGCGTTAGTGTGGCATGAATGATAGATGTTCCCGGTGGAAGAAATGATAAATCAAATTCTATCAACGATCTGTAAATAAAAAATTCTCCGGAATAAGTCCAGGCCACGGCATTGAAATCGCTTGAAAAACCGGAATTTGCATTCGGTGTCAATGTCGAGATAATAACATCTTTTCCGTCTTCAGCCCCGGGCCGGAGCGTCACCGTCATCTGACCCGTTATGGTGTTACAAGCGCCGGCACAGAGTACTGAAATTAAAACAAATAGTGACTTTTTTAACATCAGAAATCCATTCGAATTTTCAGCCTTAAATATAGATAAATCATACTTTTTATCCAAAAAAAAATTGTTTTTTTTAATATATTATCTAAGACATTAATTTTATAGGGTTTACAAACACTCCTGCCCTCGGTTTTGTTATAGCCACTAAATATAGTATTAAATTCAGATAAAACGATGATTGTACCTATAACCGATCAATAACATGAAGATCATTCCAAAAGAGTTACCGGTCCGGGAATTATACGGATTCCTGGTAGGTTGTGTGGCACCCAGGCCCATCGCTTTTGTCAGTTCCATTGACAGGGAGGGTCACGTCAACCTGTCGCCGTTCAGCTTTTTCAATGTCTTCGGCACCAGCCTGTCGGTAACCTGATCATCTGTGAAGTCATCAGGATACACATCAATGACCGTATCCTCGGTGACGATAGTAAGATTGATCCCCTCAAGATTGATCTTGTCGGAAGAATGGGTGGGCCATATTACAGCCGTGCCAAAGAAGGACTTTTCACCGTTGAACGGCCTAAAACATCCGACATGCCCGATATAGACCGGTTGCCCGAATTCATCTGCAACAGCGTCTATCTCTCAGGCAATGATCCGGGCATGCTGGGCCGCCTGACTTCCCTGCCCACGGAAGACGAGATACGACAGATCAAAAAGGTGTTTGATATTGAGAAGATACTCCTTGAAAACAAGCAGGATCGCCTCGGCCGTGAAAAAGAATTACATCAGTATGCCAGGCAGCTGGTTCAACAGGGAAAAGTGAAAGAAGCCCTGGCCGTTCTGATGTTAGGTCATGAGGCAAAACGTGAAATATCTCAGCCGGGTAGCTTATGAATCTTATCCGGAAGGTTTAAAGCGTACGGGCATCAGCATCGACTGCATCCCGTAAATGTATAGCATGAACCTCTTTAAAGCTGTTCGGCGAGATCGGCTCCAAAGCCTTCTCCTCGGCGCAGGATTGCCGTCGTCTATAGGAGAAAACTATAATTGTCTTCAGGATCATGTCAAAAAGATCCCATATACCATTGAGGCGGTCCATTAGGATTTCGACATATAGATTTGTGAAAGAAAAACCAATTTTCTTTAAATTTGAATTGGGAATCACGGGTATGTATCCCAGGCAAGTTGAGTCTGCGAAATGCCGCTTCAGCGGTACTTTGGACCCAATTTCCGCCCCAGGGGACGGGGTATTATACCCTCCGCCTCCGGTGGGATTGTTCAACTTACAAATTTTAAATCAATACGTTCTTAAAATTTGAGTTTCATAAATAAACGTTGAAGGCATATTGAAAAAGATAGTGCATAAGGAGGGAAAGGTCATCCTGCTGAGTTTTGCCAAATGCACTGTCAAAGACAAGGGGCAATACCTTTTCAGACCCCAAGGGGGAAAATATGATATGGCTGTCGGCGAAAAAATTCGGATATATATAAGATACAGTAGCCTGAGAATATCCCGGGGAATGGCTTCTGAGGACAAAGAAATGACCATATTGATTGACAATGGTCTAACACTGATAACAGAGCAATTATCCAACAATCCTAAATAATACACTTTATGCCTGATCTCATTGACTTTTCCATGGTCGATTGGTCCAGGGCTCAGTTTGCCCTGACGGCCATGTATCACTGGGTTTTTGTGCCACTGACTCTCGGGTTGATCATCATCATTGCCTTCATGGAGACGCTTTATGTCCGGACAGGTGATCCTCAATGGAAAAAGATCACTCAATTCTGGATGAAGATATTCATCGTCAATTTTGTCATCGGCGTTGCCACGGGTATCATCCTGGAGTTTGAATTTGGCACCAACTGGAGTGCTTATTCCTGGTTTGTCGGGGATATCTTCGGTGCCCCGCTGGCTATTGAAGGCATCCTGGCTTTTTTCCTGGAGTCGACTTTCATTGTGCTGATGTTTTTCGGGTGGAACAAGCTCAGACCGCGGGTTCACCTGTTCTCCACATGGATGGTTGCCCTGGGTTCGAATCTCTCGGCGCTCTGGATACTCATCGCCAATGCCTGGATGCAATATCCGACGGGGATGCATTTTAACCCGGATACGGCACGCAATGAGATGCTTAATTTCCGGGAGGTCTTCCTCTCGCCTGTGGCTGTCAATAAATTCCTGCACACCGTCTCGTCATCATATATTCTTGCCTCGGTGTTTGTCATAGGTGTCAGTGCCTGGTATCTTTTAAAGAAAAGGCATAGTCTGCTGGCCAAGCGAAGCATCCTCATCGCCGCCAGTTTTGGGTTGGTTTTCTCAGTTTTCACCATTTTTACCGGCGATGGCTCAGCACGCCAGATGGCCATGAAGCAGCCGATGAAGTTTGCCGCCATGGAAGGGCTTTATCAGGGAAAAAGCGAAGCCCCGCTCATGGCTATTGGCATTGTTCCGGCGACACGTGAGAAGTACGAAATCAGGGAAACCAAAAAATACACTTACCAACTTGAAATACCTAAGCTCTTGTCGCTCATGACCTTCCGGGATGTTCACGCTTTTGTACCAGGCATCAATGATATCATGAATGGCAATCCGGACCACGGTATCGTCGCGATGAGTGAAAAAATCCGCATGGGACGAGCCGCTATTGATGCCCTGAAAGATTATAAAGAGGTCCGTAAGAATCATGACGATCTCCGGGCGCAGGCAACCCTCAGCCTGTTTGAGGATAATTATAAATATTATGGCTATGGCTATTTTGAGCATAATCCCCAAAAAGTCATACCCAGTGTACCCGTGAGCTTTTATAGCTTCCGTATCATGGTGATCCTCGGGATCTATTTTCTTTTTTTCTTCATCGTTATACTGATCAGGGCCGTGCGCAACCGGCTTGAGCGGTCCAGGTTCTGGCTGCGGCTGGCGCTGGTCACTATACCGCTGGTTTACATTACCAGCCAGGTGGGATGGCTGTTGTCTGAGGTGGGACGCCAGCCCTGGATTGTACAGGACCTCATGCCCACCATGGCGGCCGTCTCACACGTCAATGCCCAATCCGTGGTGGTCACCTTCTGGCTCTTCGCGGCACTGTTCACCCTTCTGCTCATCGCCGAGATAACCATCATTCTTAGACAAATCAAATCAGGACCTAAAGATGGAGGGATATAACCATGTTTGAACATTTACCCTATCTGGCTCTTCAGCAATACTGGTGGATCATCATCTCACTGCTGGCAGCATGCCTGGTCTTCCTGATGTTTGTCCAGGGAGGGCAGACACTCATACCCACCCTGGGTAAGACAGACATAGAAAGGAAAATGATTGTCAACGCCCTGGGCAGAAAATGGGAGTTCACATTCACCACCCTGGTGACTTTCGGCGGGGCCTTTTTCGCTTCTTTTCCCCTGTTTTACTCCACCAGCTTCGGAGGTGCTTTCTGGGTGTGGATGATCGTTCTTTTCTCATTTATCGTACAGGCGGTGGCCTATGAATACCGGTCCAAACCGGGTAATTTTCTGGGTCAGCGTACTTACGACACCTTTCTGATCATCAACGGAGCCATAGGAACCATCCTGATCGGCACGGCAGTGGGTACTTTTTTCACCGGTGCCGCTTTTTACCACGATGCCTTTAATGTCACCCGCTGGGCTACGCCCTGGCATGGTCTGGAAGCAGCCCTGAACGTTGAGAACCTCGCCCTGGGCCTGACGATTTTCTTTCTGGCCAGGACACTGGCTTTACTTTATTTCCTGAACAGCATCGAAGATGAAAATATCTTTCTCAGGGCAAAACGGCATTTATGGTTCAATGCCATTCCCTTTGTTGTTCTTTTCCTGTTTTTCGTTATCCGGTTGATGTTCCTTAAGGGCTTTGCCTATGATCCTTCCACCATGATCGTTTCACAGGAGCCATTTAAATACTTCAATAATTTCATGGCAATGCCGGCGGTAACGATTTTCTTTCTTGCCGGTGTGATATTGGCTCTGACCGGCATCATTCTGTCGCTGTTCCGACATTCGACCAAAGGTATCTGGTTTGCGGGGCCGGGGACCGTGCTGGTCGTCCTGTCGCTTTTTCTGGTGGCCGGGTTTAACAACACCTGCTATTATCCATCCTCTGTCGACCCCCAAAGCTCATTGAATATTATGAACAGTTCCTCCAGTAAATACACGCTGACGGTCATGAGCTATGTATCATTGCTCGTCCCCTTCGTGCTGGTATATATTTTCTGGGCCTGGGGATCGATAAATAAGAAAAAAATCGACGAAACGGAGATGAAAGAGGAAACAAATTCGTATTGACTCAAATGCCATTTAATGACTTCGCTGTATGTACTGGAAAGAGATTTTATGGTTACTGAGCTGGCCCCTGCTGATCATTTTTTCGTTCATCATGATGGTCAGGCTGGTTAAACACACGGCTAAAAAATTCCAGGAATCCTCTGAAACGGACGAACCCGGTGAACAATAATGGAGGTTTCCGCTCGAAAGCCATTCAAATCCCAATGGCTTCGTTGGGATCGTGACGCCTGATGTAATTAAATATTTCCCTGGTGATATCCGAATAAATGACCACCTTGTCATAGTCAAATTCCACATTATTCAGGTACTGCAGAACGAGGGCATCACCTATTCTGGTGCAAGGCAAAATTCCGGCAAAAAAGAATCCCATTTTTTCAAATTCTGCCGTCAGACGACATGTCAGTGGATCGGTCAGCTTCAGGAACAGGTTAATGGCTGCGACCTGTTTAATGCAATGATTCCGGAGCATTTTCCTGACCTCGTGAACGGCATTTTCGCCATATTCCATGACATATATTTCCCCGCATCCTTCCAGTTCATTTATATCATCTTCAAGGCGGGTCTCTGTTGTCTTGAAGTGTGAGCCGGAATCATCAGGTTCCGGAAACTGATGTCTGGCACCGGTGTGATCATACAGTTTTCTGATCATCTCCCTGTGATGACGGGGAGGGTAAAGGATCTGGCTAATGGGTTCCGTCATGTATTTAAATCCGATGACCACGCTGATTCTCTGAGATGTGTCATCAGAGATGCCTTTAAATTTCCAGGTGGCGGGACTTGTGGCCAGCAACACGCCACATTCTTTAATATTGTTTTTTATGAATGACTTCTGGGTAAAGATATGATTGGCGACGGCATAGGCATATATCCCGGTGAGATTTCTTTTAGTCGGCACATTGAACAGGTATTCGTTTAACCGGTTCAGAGCACCATGGCCCCTGTATTCCACGTTGACAAAGGCAAACGTCAACTCGGCGATGGTATCCTCAGGATATTGAAAGAGCAAAGCCGCATGCCCCATGAAGTCATTATCGCCGGTGACAGCCACCGCCGAAACCATCTGCCCTGTTGTGTTCATCTCTACCAACCGTTCAGGGTAATAAATATGATCGTCAAAAAAGGAGAAGCCATGCGATTTATAGGCACATCGTGAGACTTCAATGGCCTCCTCGGGTTTCATGGCCCTTACCTTAAAATCAATGGTTCCGCCAACCACTTTTATGTCCTCAATGGTCTCGCTAAGTGTTTCATCAACAGTCACCTGCTGGCTGAACCTGGGCAGGTATTTCACCATGTGGGTCTCTTTTCCCATATGCCCCATGTTGTGAAAGGACAGATCATCCACCATTTTCTGGATCATAAATATTCCCAGACCCTCAGTCGACAGGTCGTTAATATCCTTTGTGATATTGAAACGGGCTATCCGGTTGGGATCAAAGGGAATGCCCATATCCTTGATGATGATCTTTATTCCGCCCTCTATTTTCTGACAGACCACAGTGATGGTTTTACTTTCTTCCTTGTCATATGCATATTTCATGACATTGGTGACCGCTTCCTCAACAGCGATATCGATCTGATTCAGTTCCTTCCCTGCGAATCCTATTTTTTTAGCCACATCCCTGACAAAAAGTTGTGCGATATCAAAGTACTGCAGATCATTGGGAACGGTCAGATGAATGGAATCCAAATCTTTCATCATGGTATAAGCAATTATTATGTTGCAAAATAACGGATTTTTTAACAATAAAAGTTCAAAAGATATCATGATCTGTTCACATACATCTTATTACTTTTAATACCTTCGCATAAGAAATTAAAAAGTGTGTCCATGAAAAAGATTTTATTCATCCCATTGATATTCATAGGTTTGTTTTCTCTTCCTACTTATGCGCAGGTCTCCAGTCCGGTGATACCTGACACGGCCGGTTATCCTTACTGGATCAGCATGATGCAGGATCCCTCCGTCAACTTTTATGCGGTGCAGAGAGCCTTTAATCTTTACTGGAAGGACCGGAAGGTGACGCGCAGCAGCGGCTGGAAGCCCTTCAAGCGTTGGGAGTATATGATGCGTTGCAGAATCAATCCTGACGGGACACGTCCGGCTCCCGACAAGATATGGAACGAATATTTCAACTATCTCAAAACGCACAATCAGGTAAGATCGCCTGAGGGTGACTGGGACAACCTGGGGCCTTTTACCATTCCCAATGCCAAAGGCTATCAGGGTCTCGGGCGCATCAATGCCATCGCCTTTCATCCCGTCGATCCCAATACGATTTATATCGGTGCTCCTTCGGGAGGCATGTGGACCACACATGACTACGGCCAGACCTGGACCAGTAACACCGATGTGCTGCCGACTTTAGGTGTGTCGGCTATTGCTATCAATTATGACCAACCTGACATCATGTACATCGGTACCGGTGACAGGGATGCCGGTGACGCGCCGGGTCTTGGCGTCATGAAATCCGACGACGGCGGTCAGACATGGTTCATGTGCAATACCGGCATGGGTAATGTGGTGGTAGGCAGGATCATTGTACATCCCGAAAATCCTGATGTCCTTCTCGCCGCAACAAGTGGCGGCATCTTTAAAACGGTCAACGGTGGTGACCTCTGGTATAAAACCCTCAGTGGCGACAAGAAAGATATCGTCTTCAAAACCGATGACCCCTCGGTCATCTTTGCCACCGGTAATGGTGCTTTTTACCGTTCGGACGACACCGGTGAAACCTGGCAGCAGATCACTGCCGGTCTGCCGGGAGGTGAACGTGCCGTCATCGCCGTCACGCCTGCCAATTCCAATGTGGTATATTTCCTGCAGACTGCCGGCTCCGTATACACGGGTACTTACCGTTCCACTGACGGCGGTTTCACCTTTGAAGAGCGTTCCACGTCACCCAACATCATGAGCTGGGGCTGTGACGGCGGCGACGGCGGGCAGGCCTGGTACGACCTGGATCTCACCGCCGACCCGTTGAATGCCAATACGATCTTCACCGGTGGCGTCAACTGCTTCAAATCCACCGACGGCGGCATCACCTGGTTCATCGTCTCACACTGGTGGGGTGACTGCAGCGTGCCCGCCGTCCATGCCGACCTCCACGACCTCGAATGGGATCCCCACGACGGGCGGCTCTTCGCCAGCAACGACGGTGGCATCTACTATTCTCCCAATGGAGGCACCTCATGGTATGAGATCACTAACGGCATCGCCATCAGCCAGACTTACAAGCTCGGACAAAGCGCCACCGTCCGTGACCTCGTCATCAACGGATACCAGGACAACGGCACCTCCACGTTCGATAACGGCACCTGGACCAACGTCATCGGTGGCGATGGCATGGAGTGCGCCGTCGATCAGTTCGACTACCATTACACCTATGGCACACTCTATTTCGGCAGCATATTCCGCATGTACAACAATGGCAATACCGTCCAGATAGCCGGTAACGGTGTCGGGGGCATCAACGAAGACGGCGCCTGGGTCACTTCCCTTTATCCTGGATGTCGACGATCCACAGATCATGTACGTGGGCTATACCAATGTCTGGCGTTGCAAGAATGTCAAAGCACCCGACATTTCCTGGACAAAGATCACCGACGGTGAAAACAACCTCTGCAGCGTGATGGAACAATCGCCCGCCGACAGGAACATCCTTTATGTGGCTCACGAGAACAATCAGCTTAAGCGATGCGATAACCTGTACGGATTGCAGCCTGAATGGACCGACATCAGCAGTCATCTGCCCAGCAACGGATGGCTCTCCGACCTCGAAGCCCATCCCACCAATCCCGATATCGTTTATATGACTAAAAACAACAAGGTATATAAATCAACCGACAGAGGCGTATCGTGGACGGATATTTCAGGCAGCCTGCCCGATATATATATCAGCAGCATCGTTTACTATACCAGAGGACCTGAGGCGTTGTACATCGGCACTGATGCCGGTATTTATTACAAAGATGCATCAATGGATGACTGGATTCTCTATTCCAATGGTTTCCCCGTTGCAGGAAGGGTCACAGAGCTGGAGATATACTATGACAGTGTGGATATGAATGAGGACCGCATCAGGGCCGCCACCTACGGCAGGGGTCTCTGGGAATCGGAGCTTTACTATAATACGCCCACAGCCGACTTCACCGCCGACAAAACGGTCCTCCCTGTCGGATGTCCTGTCAATTTCACCGACCTTTCCAGAGGCATACCCCATCACTGGGACTGGTATTTTGAAGGAGGCAATCCATCTTACTCCGATGATCAAAATCCTTCAGGTATCGTCTATGACACTGAGGGTACCTATACCGTCAAGCTGGTTGTGACCAATCCCCTTGGCAGCGACTCGCTGGTAAGAACCGACTATCTTACCGTCAGCTCCACTTTGTTGCCTGAACCGGGTTTCACTGCCAGCCAGAAAGTGTTCTGTGATGATGAAGGCATGGTACAGTTCACCGACACATCAGCCAACTGCCCCACAGCGTATGATTGGGCATTTGATCCCAATACGGTCACCTTCCATGGCGGCACCGGGCCCAACTCAGCCAATCCGCTGGTCAAATTTCATGGTTATGGTTCATATACCGTGACGGAAACAGTATATAATGTGAACGGCAGCAACACCCTCACCCGGGCGAATTACATCGCCATCGGAGGCTTACCCCTGCCCTTCCAGGAAGACTTTGAAACAGCCGATCTGTCATCGCAATCCTGGACCATCTCCAATCCTGACAATAAGATCACCTGGGCTGTCACCACCACCGGCGGCACCACACCGGGCGATAAATCAGCCTATATCGACCTGTTTGACTATATTGTGCCTCCGGGACAGCGCGACGGCCTCATCTCCCCTGCCTTCGACCTGACAGGTTTCGACCAGGTATTCCTGAACTTCCAGCATGCCTATGCACAACGTTATCCTCAGATATCAGACTCACTGATCGTCTATATCTCAGGTGACTGCGGCTCGACCTGGACGAGGATATTCCAGGGCGGTGAAAACGGTACAGGTAATTTTGCCACAGCACCTCTGATGACAACCAAATTCATTCCTCAAACAGCCGACGACTGGTGCGGCGCCGGCTGGGGCAGCCCATGTAATACCCTTGACATTTCCCAGTGGGCAGGGATACGCGGCGTGAAAATCAAATTCGAATCATACAGCTACCTCGGTAATAACATTTATATTGATAATGTCAACGTAACCAGCCCTGTTGGTATTAATCCTGTATCTGCCAATAAAGAAGGCATCCTCATCTTTCCTAATCCTTCGAAAGGAACGGTGGAGCTGTATTTCAAAGAAGTGGAAGGACCGGTCACTCTCAGAGTTTATGACCTGACGGGAAGGGTTATGTTTGGAAAAGAAATACTTGCCCGAAAGGGATTGGATCTCAATATAGACCTGTCGAATCTGGAGAAAGGGCTTTATTTCATTGAAGTGAAAGGCCAGGCCATGAGAACGATCTCCAAGCTTATCAGGGAATGAGTTCATCCATATCATGCAACTCTTTTACATACCTTCTTCGCCTG
>Ga0172364_10002741_pt1 | contig 14021 bp, 14 predicted proteins | sample LakKivSesite10cm_FD_114545 | JGI IMG/M metagenome (GOLD analysis project Ga0172364, IMG submission 114545) | Sediment microbial communities from Lake Kivu, Rwanda - Sediment site 10cm | ecosystem: Environmental > Aquatic > Freshwater > Lake > Sediment | place: Rwanda: Western Province, Lake... | reverse complement strand
AGGACAAGGACCAAGTATAGCTTTTATAAATTCGGGACCAACAACACTTCCAGGAAAAACCTTAACTATTTCTGCACCTGCTTCTTCTGCTGCAGAAATTTCAGAATGGGTCATACAACCAGGAATATATGTTATTTTTCGACGGTTACAAATCTTTGCAACATCAGGATTAAAAATAGGACCTACAACAAAGTTTGCTCCACTTTTGATATACTTAGTTGCTGTTTCGGGTTCTAAAATAGTACCAATACCAAGAATAACATCAGGTAACTCTTTTTGAGTGTATTCTAAAAGTTTAACAAACACGTCATACGCAAAATCACCACGATTTGTAAACTCCACAACTGTTGCTCCACCATCAACGCAGGCTTTCACGATTTTCTTTGATACCTCAACATCTTTATGACAAAAAGTTGGTAGTAAACCGATATCCCGGATTTTTTCAACAACCTGCTTTTTTAAAAATTTTGACATATATTTTATCACCTAGAAATCCTACCACTGGTCAATCCTTTCATAAGTTTTTCTACTTCATCAATCTTAATTATACATGAATCACCGTACAATGTGTGTTTTAAGCACGATAAAGCAACAGCAAAATCTAGTGTTTTTTGAGAATCATTGTCATTAATAAGATTATAGATTAAACCAGCTGCAAAAGAATCTCCAGCGCCAACCCTGTCAACAATATATGTTATATCATAGTTTTGACTAGTGAAAAGTTTTTTCCCGTCATATAAAACACCTGACCATTTGTTATGACTCGCGCTAATGCTCTGTCTAAGAGTGAAAGCAATTTTTTGTATATTTGGGAAGCGATCCATTAGTTTTTCTGCTACAAAACGATACTTACTTGCATCTATTTCGCCTTTTGATACATTGACACCTGGTGCTTTTATTCCAAATACTTTTTCTGCATCCTCCTCATTACAAACTAGTACATCAACATATTTTAGAAGATCTGACATAACCTTTTCAGGTGTCTGCCCCCATTTCCAAAGTTTAGCACGATAATTAAGATCACATGAAACCATTAAACTCAGGTCTTTTGCTTTTTTAACAGCTTCTAAACAAACATCAGCTGCGTTTTTACTAACAGATGGTGAGATACCAGTCCAATGATACCATGAACAGTTTTTGAATATCTCATCCCAGTTGAAGGTTTTTGGTTTAACATTTGCAAAAGCTGAGTCTGCACGATCATAAATCACTTTATTACCCCGATATGTTGAGCCTGTTTCAACAAAATAAACCCCCAGTCTATCACTTGTACGAGCGATATGATTTGTTTTAACACCAAACTGACGAACATAGTTAATACAGGCATCACCAAGATCATTATCTGGTAAACATGTGATAAAATCAACATCAACCCCCAGACTGGTTAAGGCTATAGCAACATTTACTTCTGATCCAGCGTAAATAACATCAAAAGAACGTGTCTGAGTAAATCTCTGAAAACCAGGTGGCATAAGCCTCATCATAATCTCGCCAAATGTAACAACTTTTTTATCAACCTTCATCTTAAAACCCCGTAGCAGTTATATTACCCGCTATTTTAATATTTATTCTCCTTTTTCAAAAACCACATGTTTTAAATAATCTTTTTTTAATCGTAAAAACTAATGGATTTATCAAATGGTATTATCTTTGGTATTATAACTATGCTTAGCTGGGGTGTAGCTGATTTTCTTGCAGCAGCATCCTTAAAAAAAACAAGTATTTATAAAATATTTATTTGGAGTCAGATTATTGGGTTATTATTTTTTGTAATCGTATTTTTATTGTTTTTTAAACTACCAAAACTTTCAACATATGCTATTGAGTTAATCCTTATAGGTGGGTTACTATCAGTTGTATCTTATTTAGCTTTTTATAAAGCTCTTCAAGTTGGAAAAGTATCGATCATAAGTCCTATTGCTGCATCATGGGTTATAATCACAGTTGTCCTAGCCTTAGTTTTTTTAAAAGAGGGTTTAACACTATTACACGGTCTAGGAGTATTTTTAGTAGTTCTTGGTATTATTATAACATCGTTTAAATTACATGATCTTTTAGCACTAAAATTCGCAAACCTTGTATCTGGTGTTAAATACGCGATTGTTGCATTACTTGGTATGGGTGTGTTTTTTTATTTAATTGGTATAATGGTAAATGTTGACGATCTTGGTTGGTTTTTCCCAATATTTTTCATTAAAATAACAGCTATTTTTTATTTCCTTTTATATGTGGGTTTTAAAAGAGAAAATATTTCTTTCCCAAAAAATGTTACAATGCTAGTTATTGTTATTGGTGTTTTGGAGGTTATTGCGTTTTTTGCTTATAGTTTTGGTGTGAGTTTTCATTACACTGTTATTGTTGCACCTGTGAGTGCTACGTTTCCAGTTGTTACCATTTTTTTAGCATGGATATTTTTTGGTGAGAAACTCGAATTTAACCAGAAAACTGGTGTTATTCTTGTTTTACTGGGTTTGATTTTGTTGTCAATTTGATCTATATTTATTGAATATGTTAATATAAATAGATAGATTTAAATCCCTTTACAAGCATTAGTTATCTTGAATATTTATGCTTTCTAGGAAAGAAAAGCTCTTACTTGCTTCTGCGTCTATTGGAGCTGGACTGGTTCTTTCATTGAACTCTAATGTTATACCATTACTTTTAGAGCCATTTGCAAAATCTGCTTTTGCTGCGTCGTCTGCTTTTTTCATAGGAATAGTCATTGGTATAACCCTTTTTCTTGGTATGATTATCCCCCCAGTAATAGGTACTATTAGTGATAATACATGGACGAGATTTGGGAGGCGCATAATATATATGATTATGTTTGTCCCGCTTACCGTTGTCATGTTACTTATTATATCTGTTGTTGGGGGTCGTCTAGCAATCAATATGTCTGCATTAAACATATTTATTCTTCTTGCAGTTTGTATCACTCTTTTGTATGCTTTTCTGAACCTGTGGAATTCAACGTACTGTGCTCTTCTACCTGATCTTACTGAACCTAAAGAACGTGGTGAAACCAGTGGATATATGCAGGCGTTTAACATCCTTGGTACCATACTTGCTTTTGGGGCTGCAGCTGCAGTTTGGGCGACTAGTCATACGCTGACTTTTGTTATTTTTGCGATAATAATCACTATTTTTCCTACTATAACTATTCTTACGATAGAAGAAAAAAAAGGGGTTAAAACAAAGGAGAAAGAACCACTAACATCAATTGTTAAGGATTTTGTTAAAGAAAAAGAATTTGTAAAATTTATGATAACTTCTATGTTCTGGTGGTTTGCTATAGGCACACTCCAACCATTCTTTGTTCTTTTTGCAAAAAACACACTGGGTTTACCTGAATCCTCAGCACTTGTGTTCATGGGGATATTTACAGTTATCCTTGTCCTCTCTGCGGTTCCTGCAGGTATATTTGCTGATAGGATTGGTAAAAAACTTATTATTAGCATAGGTGTTCTTATTGCAGCTATCGGGTTAGGTATAGGCGCGTTCACCACTAATATCACATTGATTTACATTGCCATGGGGTTAACAGGTTTAGGATTCGGCGTTATTATAGTGTTAAACTTTGCTCTTACTGCAGATCTACTACCAAAAGGAAAAGAAGGAAAATTCATGGGACTGGGAAACATTTTTTATGCTGCGCCACAAATGATTGCTGCTCCATTTGTTGGTTTTCTTATCAGCACTTTTAACAATAACTATCAGATAATATTCTATGTTACACCAATATCGTTAATCATAGGGTTTATTTTACTACAAAGGGTTAAGATAAAGTATTAAATTAAATAAAAATATTTATAACATCATAGGCATTCGAATAAGAGCATAAAAAATGGGACGGAGGAAAAAAGTTTTATGGCAACAAAAGAAGAGGCATATAAAGGTTTAGAAAGAGTAAAAGCAAAATTTAGTGACCCAAATTTGAAAGAAAAATTTAAGGATTTTACTAAAAAATTGCAGTTCAGCTTCACTGATATATCAGTTAATTACTACTTTGATGTTGTAAACGGGCAAGTAAAAACCTTAAAAGAAGGAAAAATTGATAACCCTGATATTCAGGTGAGTATGAAAACAGATACTTTCATAGGAATACTTGATAAAAAAATAAACCCCGCAACATCATATATGACAGGTAAAATCAAAGTTAAAGGATCAATGGGTGATCTGATAAAACTTCAAAAAATCATGTAAAATCGCAATTTTACCAGTATTTTATTTCTAACATGTTAATAATTCAAAGGGGGAGTAAAAAATAAGTCTTAAAGATAAAGTTACAATTATTACAGGAGCTGCTTCTGGTATAGGTCGTGAAACAGCAATACTTTTTTCAAGAGAAGGAGCAAAAATCGTAGTAGCAGACATTAATGATAAAGGCGGTAAAGAAACAGTGAAACTAATAGAAAACACTAGGGGTAAAGCATTTTTTATTCATACTGATGTTTCAAAAGAATCTGATGTTAAAAAAATGGTACAAACCACAAAAAAAACGTATGGGAAAATAGATATCCTAGTGAACAACGCAGGCGTAGTCCTTGTTAAACCAATAGTTGATACAACAGAACAGGATTTTGATAAAGTAGTTAACACGAATTACAAAAGCATCTTTTTTTGTACAAAACATGTGGTTCCATATATGAAAAAAGGATCAACAATAGTAAATGTTGCATCCATCTCTGGTCATGTAGGGCAAATTAACCATGCTGTATATGGTGGGACAAAGGGTGCTATTATCGCGCTTACCAGGGCACTGGCTTGGGAGCTTGCACCACAGGGTATAAGAGTAAACAGTATCAGCCCAGGGAGTGTTGAAACACCAATGTTACTTGGCGATTGTGAAATTGAAGCAAAAAGACTTGATGTCTCAATAGACAAAATAAGGAAAGAAAGATCAGATATTGGTGCTTTGCATAGATGGGCTGACCCAAAAGAGATCGCAGAGGCAATACTGTTTCTTGCATCAGATAAATCATCCTATGTAACTGGAACTGATCTTTTGGTTGATGCAGGCTGGGCAGCAGGATAAACAAAAAAAAGATTTTTTTATTTTTTACCTAGTTTTCTGCAGAGATCACCTATAGCTTCACCTAGTTCTACTGCTCTTTCAACACCTTCTTCATCGGTTTCAACTTGATCGGGTTTCATACCAGTTGCTGAGGACCATCCAGCACCAGGGATGATCAGACGCATCTCAAGTAAATAAAAAAGCAAAACAGTCCAAGTTGTTAAATGTCCCCATCGCCGTGCAACTGTTAAAGCACCACCAATCTTGTTTTTAAGAGGATGACCTCTTGCTCCAAGTAGCTCACCAGATCTATCAATGAATGCTTTCATCTCAGGGGTGACAGTACCATAGTAAACAGGGCTTCCAAGAATAATTGCATCACTATTAACCAGTTCTTTTATTATTTTTTCTAAATCATCATCTATTGGGCATTTTTTTGTATCCCAACATTTACCACAAGCAGTACATGGCAAAATCTCATAGTCAACAAGATTAATTATTTTATTGTTTTTTATCTTAGAAGCATCCAGTGCTTTTTTTAACAAAAAATGTGTGTTACCATTTTTCCGTGGGCTACCATTTATACCAACGATTTTCATAAAAAACAAATCCTCCTATTAAACATGTTTATTTTATACCAATTATCTTTCTAGCTTCTGATGGATCAGCTATTTCTCTTCCTATCTTTTTACTGGTTTTAACAATTTTTCTTACAAGCTCACTAGCATCTTTTGCTGGTACCCACTTTTTGATGAATGGGTAATCTTCAGTGCCTACTCTAACATGTTTACCTTGTTTTATAGCAAGTGGGAGTATTTTTTCTTGTTCTGGCCCCATTATGCTAACAGAGCAGACAGAGTCTAATGGAAGATATTTAATTCTGTGTAAGAACTCATCAGTTGTTGGTGGAGACCATGTTCCACCTGGCCATCCAAGAAACAATGTGAGAAAATATGGTTTATCTACCAGTTTTTTTGTGATTAAATAGTTTAAATTCCAAACTGATCCATGATGCCATACTTCAAACTCAGGTTTAATTTTGGTTTTTCTACATAATTTACAGTAATCCTCTAGTTCTTTTCTAGGATGTAATCTATTCATCTCAACTTCTTTGAAGCATTCATCATGATGATTCAAAATAATTGAAACCATGTCAGGTTTTGCATCAAATAGTTCTTTGCGTTCGTCTATTGGATCACTAGACATACCACCTTGTATGATTATATCACATCTGTCTCTGATTAAATCAATAGTTTTTTTTATCTTGTTTTTTGGTAAATGAATATGTGCGATGCTTGCTCCTTCTTCATAACATTTGATAGCAGTTTCTACAATTTCTTTGGATGTTTTTGAATGATTTTTCGCTTCAGGGTATATCCAAGAGTTTGCAGAAGTCATTGTGATTATAAGTTTTTTTTGTGTTGTTTTCATTTTATCGATTTCTATATTTTTATAAGCACATAAATAATTTTTCTTTTAATCTTTTTCATAATTAAAATTTAATATACTGTCATTATCCTTCGTATCTTAATGCTTCTGCTGGCGGAACTCTTGATGCTTTTCTTGAAGCTGGGAAAACGCAAATGAGAGTAAAAATAAATGCTATTAAACCTACAATTATAATCGGTTGCCAGTTTATAATAAAATCAAACCCCAAATCACTGAAACTATCTCTCCATATAATATATCCTGTGAATATTCCTAGAAATGTCCCAATTAGTATTCCAATTATAGCTATTGTTGATGTTTCAATTATAAAAGATGAAAGTACCATCCTTTTTTTGAAACCTATTGCTCTCATCATTCCAATCTCCTGCCTTCTTTCATGAACTGATCTTATTGTTATAATACCAAGTCCTGCTATCCCAATTATTAGACCTAGGGCCATGAAAGCATCAAATAGATAGAAAAATTGATTCATTGTTTTAATCATAGTCATAACAACAGTTTTAACAACAATCGTTTGCATCCCATTTTTTAAAAAAGAACTCTCGATTTCTTTAGCGGTTTTATCAACATCTTCCCCTGTTTTTATGCTGAAAAGAAAAACAGTTGATGTATTAAAACCGAATTCTTCTTCAACATATTTATTGTAGCTAAAAATACCTTGAATAAGTGTTGTATCAAGAATCCCAATTACTTTTTTCTCAACAATACTGTTATTTTTGTCTATAATTTTTATCGCATCTCCAACATCTAAGGATACTTTATGTTGAGATGGGCCAGTATTTACTATATTATTTTGCGGTCCAAATGTTCCATCAATAATAACAAGGCTAGCGTTGTTTCTAATTGCATACCATGCTTCTTTTTCATTTTTATATTCACTTAATAACTTTGAAAAATAAAACTCGTTTTCTTCAATAAAATTATCATCAACTCCAATAACTGTATAGTATATTTTTTCACCAGTATCTACGGTTGCGGAAATATTAACATTTCCAGAAACAGGAGCTGAATATTTTTCTATTTTATTATCAAGCTGTTTGTCTTTTAATTCTAGTGTAATATTTTCAATTGGGGTGTTAGGATTACAAAAACCTATTATTTCATATCCACCTGATGCTTCTTGAACTTGTTTTTCAATATTAGTCCCCATCATACCAATTATCATGGACATCGTGGTAATTGTGAAAATCACAAGAGCAAAAATAGCAATAGTCATTCCTGTTCTAAATTTTGATTTTAATGCATATGAGACAGCAGTTTTTGTAACAGCCTGACCTGATTTTCCTCTTCCAATTAAAAATGTTAAACCTTTTATAATTATATTTGAGTTAACCATTACAAGAAGCAATGAAGCAAAAACAAGAAAAATACCAGAAACGATGAACATCTCTATCCCGCTGCTGTATTTTGGAAAATAATCAGATGGTAAAACCCATAAAATAAAAAGTACAATTCCTACAAGATTAAGTGCAATTTTATCCCCAACCCATCTTCGTGATATTATTCCTGCTCCAAATATCATTAAAGAGATCCCTGAGATAAACGGGGCAGCTTGTTTATTTGTTACACCTAAAAATAATAGAAGTAACCCTCCTATAAAAATAAGTAATCCTGTTCTCAACATTTTTTTATCACTTCTTGGAATTGTTGGTTCAGGAATGTTTCGTATAGCACGAACTATGTTTAACTTTGAGATCCTATTAGATGTTAAATATATTGTAATAATGGTGATTAAAAAACCTGAGACAAAACCTATGATTATACTATTTAGTGTGAAAGTGAAATATTGAAGGATATTAATTGCACCAAATGATTTCAAGATTTCTTCAAGGAGAAATATAAGTATATAACCAATGCCTATCCCAAAAAATACTCCAATAAAAGAAGCAATTAAAGCATAAACTGTTCCTTCACCTAAGTACATTTTTTTCAAATGTTTCCTTTGCATACCAATTGCTCGTGATATTCCCATTTCAGATTTACGTTCTTCAGCAAGCATGACAAAAATATTTATTATAAGAATAACACCAGCTATAATAGAGAAAGTACCAAAAACAATAAACATATTTGAAAATTGTTCCATACTTTTTTTACCATTATCAAGTACATCCTTTTTTGTTTGAACAATTTTAAAATCTAAGTTATTAGAAATCTCAACTTTATCAAACGCGTTTTTAACATCATCAGTATAATCCATCCCATCATACACACCACCCTTATTAGATATGATAATCTGATTAATCAGCCCTTTTTTATTAAGAACTTCCTGAGCAACATCTAGTGATACATATATACTATCCCCAGAACCTGCTCTTTCTTCTTCTTTTAATATATAAGTAATTGTAAATGTTTTCAGAGTTTTACCATAAATAATAACTTTTTGACCAACTTCTGCGTTTAGATCTCCTGCTGTTTTTTTACCAATCATTATTTGATCAGAATCCAGGGTTGTCACGTCTTTTCCATTTTGATCAATAAATGAACCGAAGTTTTGAGCATGATCAAAATCAACCCCAATAAAACTTACACTTGGGTTAGAAAGGTTTGTATCAAGATTAAGAATCGCAACATGGTCACTAATCTGTGGTGATAAACCATCAATATATTCTGTGTCTATCTGGTTTTTTATATCATAAAATATTGATTCATTGAAATAATCACTTTCTCCAGTAGGTTTTAATCCTTGGATTATCTCATCAGTTGTGTAAAAGGATTTTAAAATCTCAGATTCTATCATATTATTCATTGTATCCCCGATTACAAGCGATGATGATATCACACCTGTTCCCACCATTAAACCAAGTATAACAATAGCAGCGTAACCCCTACGCTTAGAGATATTTCTAACACCAAGTTTAAAAATTATTCTGTCTCTTATCATTAAAAAACTGATAATACTCATTATTATGATAAATAACCCAAGAAAAAAAATTTCAATCATTTTTCTTCACCAATGCGTTGGAACATACTCTTTTTTTATCACCCCATCTCCCATTACTAGAACACGATTTGTTCTTTCCGCAATTTTTGAATCATGGGTTACTAAAATAAAAGTAAGTTTCTGCTCTTTGTTTAATCTACATATTAGGTTCATAATCTCATCTGAGGTTTCCCTATCAAGATCACCTGTTAATTCGTCACCAAAAACAATCAAAGGGTTGGTTACTAATGATCTAGCAATAGTTACTCTCTGACGTTGCCCTCCAGAAAGCTCTGCAGGTTTATGTGATTCCCATCCTTTTAACCCTACAGTCTCAAGGGACTTTAGGGCTCTTTCACGAGCAATTTTTGGTTTCTCTCTGCAGATAAGTAATGGTAGCTCAACGTTTTCAACCGCAGATAAAACTGGTAGTAAGTTATAAAACTGAAAAATAAACCCCATTCTTTTAGCACGATATTCTGTTTTTTCATCATCTGGCATCTTATTTAATTCTTTACCTTCGATTCTTATAAAACCGCTTGTTATTTCATCCAGTCCAGAAAGACAATTAAGTAATGTTGTTTTTCCACAACCTGATACACCCATTAAAGTAACCATCTCTCCTTTTTCTATCTTTAAATTTATTCCTCGTAATGCATGAACCTGAATCTTTCCTCCTGTATACACTTTATGAACATTTTCTGCCTCTATAATGTATTCAGTTTTTTCAAATGTGACCTTTCCTACAGAGCCACATTCAGGGCATGTCACTTTTATTACATCGCCAGGATTACCTGTACATGAGATTATACTCATACATTTTGGGCATTGAACATCTTTTTTTAAATTACTCATTTATATCACAGCTTTATGCATATTATAGTTGCGACTGAGAATACTGCGTGGTCTGAAACGCAGTGAAAGACCCGCAGATGAAAAGTCGCATCTCCTTTTTTCTCCCATCAAATCATATCTGTTTTTTGTCGCACGCGGCAGACCAAAGGTCTGCCCTATAAACGGTGCGACAGGAGAAAAAACTCTATGAATGTTATATATAGCGTTAGCTCTAAAAAGATTTCGGGTGACACCCGAAATAACTGGGTGACCATGATGTTTGTCACCCACAACAGGTATAACTGTTTTAGAAAACAAATCTACATCGACACCTGTATCCAGGCATTCCATGAACTTGAACGTTTTGGTTTTGAATTCGGTGACTTTGGCTTCGCTCTGAATCATGTTCACTTCTTAGTGAACATACCAAAGAAGTATTCAATTCAGACTGCAGAGATCATGCTGAAATCATATAGTGCAAAGAGGATGTTCGAAATCTTTCCTGGGTTTCGAAAACGATACCCACATGGTGGTTTCTGGAGTGGATATGACCATTACGAGTCAACAGGCTGGAAAAACTTAGAGGAATCTGGTGCTTACATTCGTGATCAACCGAACCATCACAAGATTCAGGTTATCGATGATCGGCAACAACGACTACCAAGCCTAGCCGCCGAGTGAGATACGGCAAGACCGAAGCCCCGAAGGGGCAGAGAGCTTGCCGAGGAACGAAGGCGGGACGGGATTATAAGGGCGCAGCCCTTATTTCATCTATAAATTCTTTGAATTTAACATTTCTATTTTCTATTAAAAAATTAAGATAATCAAAAAAAAATCGCTGCATATCCAATAAGTCCATCTCAATATTAGCAACTCATCTCTATAATATTTGCTTCTATAATTATTGTTTTTATACCTATTTTTTCAAATTCAACAACAACTTCCTGAATCTTTGAAGATGGGATTTTTTTAACATCAACAATTACAACTGCTATCTTATCAAAATATTCTTTTGATTTTAACGATAAATCCATTAAACACAAGAGTTTTTCTTCATTATCTGCAACTATAAGCTCTAATGCATAAGTCCCATCTATTACTATATCTAATTTATCGCCTTTTGCTGTGTGCCCTTGTGCGATGATATTATTTGGAAGTTTTTCTGTAAGAAAACTGATTAAAATTTTCTCGCAGTCTTCATCATTTTTAAATGAGGTTGGATGAAAATTATTTTTTATTAAACTTATTATTTGTTCAAAAGCATTTGATACGTTTTTATCAGAAATATAATCTGTTTTATATGAGGTATCATTAAAAACATAATCCTCCTGATATTGTTCAAAAGTCTGATTAGGTCTAATATTTGTTTTTTCTTTTCTTCTGGAATATATGGTAACGATTGCTAAAACTATAAATAAAATAAGCACCAAAATAACTATTATGATCTCAGTCATCAGCTTTAGATCATAAATATTGACATTAATAAAACATTCGAAATTAGTTCTTCTGTTTAGAGGTTTTTTAATAAACATTAAAATAAAAAAGAGTCATTCAAAAAGCTTAAATATTTAAACCCCTGTTGTAGCATATAAAGTGTAAGATATTATGATGCGTACTAAAGTAGTAAACGATTCAACAGATCTTGTTCCACTGTTAAGAGCCTTTGACAATGAGACAAAAAAAGAGGTTTTTAACCAGTTACTAGGAGACTGGAAACCATTAAGTGAAATAAAAGAAAAATATGGTGACGAAGGAGAAGAAGCTCTAGAGTATTTTGATAAAATGAAACTTGTGGAAACCAAATGGACAACCCCTGAAGACGGAATTGAAGGCCACCCTCAGAAAAAATACCGCTCTTATTACTCTGCTTTTAACATAAATATTTCATGTCCTGTTAATGAGATAAGTGAGATTTTCACAGTTGCATCATTAAATGAAAAAGAGTTCGAAAAACTAGAAAACAGGATATTTGATTTTGTTGGTGATGATGGGAAATTTGGAAACATGGTAGCAGAAAACTTCCATCTTTCAAATCTAGCATTAAAAGGTCTTGTTAAACGCTCTAACAAGTTTTGTTATAAAGGTTTAAAACTTAGCAGAAGAGACTAAAAACTTCTTTTTTTAAGGCGTTGTTTTTTTAAAGAACACCTGCATTCCTATTTTCAAGTTATGTATTACGAAATAATCATTCAGGCTCTATGGATTATAATACCAGCATATATTGCCAACGGGTGTGCACTTCTAATGGGTGGTGGTACACCTATTGATTTTGGTAAAAACTGGCGTGATGGTAGACGGATACTTGGTGATGGAAAAACATGGAACGGGCTTTTTGTCGGAGCATTTTTTGGTATAACAGGTGGTTTTGGTATAACTATTGTAGCTATTTATGCTAATAATAGTAAGGAGTTTGCTTTCCTTGGTTTAAATGATTTTGGTCGTTTCCCAGTTATGATCCCAATTATTTGCTCAATTTGTTTTGGAGCATTACTTGGTGATATAATAGAAAGTTTTTTAAAAAGAAGAATAGGAAAAAACCGTGGTGAAGACTGGATACCATTTGATCAACTTGACTTCATATTAGGCGTGTTGTTTTTTAGTTTCATTACTGCAACTATTATACAGTTTTTAGGTTTTACAGATTATAACTGGTTTACCCGGAGTTTTACAGTTTGGCATATCCTAGTTTTGCTCGTTGTTACACCTTTTTTCCATTTATTTGCAAATTTTGTACATAGAAAATCTAAAGCCTAAAAGTTTTTTAACTAAAACAAATTAATAAAAATGTGAGGTAGGAAAAAATGCCTAATGATGCTGATGAATCAATGAATGAAGAACTAAAACAATGGTTAAAAGAAACAAATAAAGAAATAAAAATCTCAGGGAAAACTGAGGATCATTCAAAGAAAAAACCATCAGGCATGTGTCAGATTTGTGGTGATAAAACTGCTGAGGCAGTATGCCTGAAATGTGGTAGATCAATCTGTAAATCATGTTATTTTAAAATAATTCAGGTTTGTAAGAAATGTGTGCCAAAAGAGGTTGCTGGTAAATGGGATGGTAGTCGTACTGATTGGGAGAAAAAACTAGAAGTAAAATGGGTTGGTTAATCGTATTTTTAATGTTTTTTTCTTTTCCAAATAATTATCACGATAAAAGACAAAGTTACCAGTAGAATTTCAAAACCTGGTATTCCTTTATCTTCAGAGTTATTACTAACTATAGGTTCAGAATAAGAAAAATCACATGATATTAATTCCATTTCATTTTGCGTTGGAACGCCTGTAGCATTATATCCTATGCTTTTAATAGTTAAACCTGTTTCTTTATCTTTATACTCAAGCAAATAATTACTTTCCCCGACAACAGTTTCTTTTATAACAAATGTTTCAAAACTTCCTGCAGTGACTGTAACTGTTTCTTGGCCTATGCATTCATATTTTGTTGTTATAGTAATATCTTCATCTTCTGTCACTGGTTCACATTCTGTCCCAATCAAATTTGTACAAGTTGTTTCTGTTTTTTCTTTTTTTACTGTTTCTGTCCAATTAGACCCAATTTCTATTGTTTCAGGTTCATCGCTAAATAATTTTTCTTCAATAGACAAATAATCTAATTTTGATTCATAGACTGAATTCTGAATATTTTCTTTAAGCTTGAATTCCATGGTAAACTCAGATTTTTCTAAATCCGCATCTTTAGGATAATAAAAAACTCCAGTCATTTTACCAGAATCTTCAACATATTCTATGTAGTCTAAACTACTATCAAGATATTCAAATGATTCAATCTCACCAGACATTT
>Ga0172364_10002740_pt1 | contig 14021 bp, 14 predicted proteins | sample LakKivSesite10cm_FD_114545 | JGI IMG/M metagenome (GOLD analysis project Ga0172364, IMG submission 114545) | Sediment microbial communities from Lake Kivu, Rwanda - Sediment site 10cm | ecosystem: Environmental > Aquatic > Freshwater > Lake > Sediment | place: Rwanda: Western Province, Lake... | reverse complement strand
TCAAGAATCCGCCCATCCTCATTCTTGATGAGGCGATGTCCGCCCTAGACCCCGAGTCCGAGAGACTCATCCAGATCGCCCTGGCCAATGTCATGAAGGGCCGCACGACGCTCGTCGTTGCGCATCGCATTTCAACCGTCCGCGACGCCGACCGCATTTTTGTCGTGGACTGCGGCCGGATCGCCGAATCCGGGACGCATGACGAACTCTATCGTCTGAATGGAATCTACCGGAAGCTTTATGACCTGCAGTTCCCTGAGGGGGAGGAGATCATCCCGTGAGGAGCATGACCGGGTTCGGCGAGAAGAGGTTTTCCGGTCCGGGACTCCGGGCCAAGATCCAGATCAAGAGCCTCAACCATCGGTTTTTCGAGTGGAACTACAGAGGGGCGCCGCTCGGCGATGCCGAAAGCCGGCTCCGGGCGCTGGCCCAGCGAAAGCTCCTGAGAGGGCGAGTCGAAGTGGTTGTCGATCTCGATTTTCTGGATCCCTTGAGCTGGGAGATTGTCATCAATGAGACCCTCTTGGAAAAAGTCCTGGCAGCCCTGGAAAAGGCGTCGCGGCGGATCGGAAGAGCCGCGAGCTTCTCGGTAGATAATATCTTCCACATCCCTCAAATCGTCGATATTCGGCGCCGCGAACTGACGGCTGAAATGAAGTCCTTCCTGGAAAAATCCTTCAACCAAACCCTCGATGAGGTGGTCAAGCAAAGGCGGCGCGAAGGTCGGGAGACCGCCCGCCAGATCGGACGCCACCTGCTTTTGGTCAAGCGGTCCCTCCGGCGCATCATCAGCCTGGCCAAGGCTCAGCCGTCGTACATCCGGGAGAAATTGACGCAGAGGATGAAGTCTCTCAACAGGGATGTCGCGATCGACGGGGAACGGGTCGAGGGGGAAGTGGCGTTGCTCGCCCAGAAAGCCGATATCGCCGAGGAAATTGCCCGTCTGAGAAGCCATGTCGCGGCCTTCGAGGAATGGACCCGGCACCCGCACGATGAGCCGGTCGGGAGGATGCTGGACTTTCTTTCCCAGGAGATCGCCCGCGAGGCCAACACCATTAATTCCAAGAGCCAGAATATCGCCATCACCAAGGAGAGTCTGGTCATCAAGGGAGAGGTGGAAAGCATCCGCCAGCACATTCAAAACATCGAATGAGGGAAAAGGGACGATGGTCTATGTCATTTCGGGGCCTTCCGGTTGCGGGAAGTCGACCCTCATCCGGCGCGTCATTTCTAGCCTAGACGGAGTCCGCTTCTCCGTTTCCCACACGACGAGGGCGAGGCGGGAGTCTGAAGTTGACGGGCGAGACTATCATTTTGTCAATCCGGATCGATTCCTTCGCCTGGTCGAAAAGGGTGCGTTTGTAGAGTGGGCGGTCGTTCATGGCGCCTACTATGGGACGTCCCGGCAGGAGTTGAGGAAAGCGGGCGGTCAGGACATTATTTTGGACATCGATGTCCAGGGCGCCGCCCAGGTCCAGAGAAAAATCCGAACGGCCGTTTTTGTTTTTATTCTTCCGCCGAGTTTCCGGGAGCTTCGGAAACGGATAGAAAGGAGGGGCCTGGACAGTGCCGCAGAGATCCGGAAGAGGCTGGACACCGCCCGGAAAGAAGTCCGCTCCTACCGGATGTTCGATTATGTTGTTGTCAACGATGACCTGGAGACGGCCGGGCGTGAGCTCGAGTCCATTTTGCTCTGCCAGCGGGCTCGTTTGGCCGTCCGGAAAAAGAGCATTGGACCCATCCTGAAGAGCTTCCGCGGCCGAGGATGAAAGCACACATGAAAAAAATCGCCTTGGGTGTCACGTCTTCCATCAGCATTTACAAAGCCTGCGAGGTTCTCCGCGGCTTCCAGAAAAAAGACTGCGATGTCCAGGTCATCATGACGCCAAACGCCGCCAAGCTCGTTTCGCCCCGTCTGTTCAGCGCTCTCTCCGGCCACCCGGCCGCGGTGGACTTATTTGCAGCCGACGGCTCGGACCGGATCGGTCACATCGCACTGGCCGAAGAAATCGCGCTCTTGGTCATCGCCCCGGCGACGGCCAATATCATCGCCAAGCTGGCCAACGGGATTGCCGACGATTTCCTGTCCACATTTTATCTGGCCGCGCGCTGCCCAGTGTTGATCGCGCCGGCGATGAACGAGGCCATGTATCTCCATCCTCAGACTCAGGCCAACATCCTCCGACTCCGGGAATCCGGAGTCGAGTTCATCTTGCCCGAGAAAGGATACTTAGCCTGCAGAGAAGAGGGCTGGGGCCGTCTGGCTGACCCGGAAAAAATCGTTGAGCATGGACTGACGGCTCTCGGGAAGAGTGAGACTTTGAAGGGCCGGACGGTCCTTATCACGGCCGGTCCCACCCGTGAGCCCATAGATCCGGTGCGGTTTTTGTCCAACCGGTCTTCGGGGAAAATGGGGTACGCTCTGGCCGGGGAGGCCCTCCGACGGGGAGCGGCGGTCGTCCTTGTCTCGGGCCCGAGCTCGCTTGTCCCTCCTCCGGGAGCTGAGTTCCGGCCGGTTGAGACTGCGGCCGAAATGGCCCGCGAAGTGAAAAAGAACTTTCGCCGGGCCGATGCCTTGATCATGGCCGCCGCGGTGGCGGATTTTCGGCCGGCCGAAAAATCCGAGGAAAAAATTAAAAAGGGAAAGATGCCGCCGGCCCTTCGGCTCACTGCGACCGAAGATATCCTGGGATCGCTGGTCCGGTCGGCCCAACGGTCTAAGAAGGTCGTCGTCGGTTTCGCCGCCGAAACCAGCGACGTCGCATCGAATGCATTTCGGAAGCTCAAGGAGAAAAAGCTCGACTTAATCGTCGCCAACGATGTCTCCCATGAAGGAGTGGGCTTTGATTCCGACCTGAACCAAGTGGTTATCATCGACCGGGCAGGGGCGACGGTCGAATCGCCCAAGGCGAGCAAGCGGGAGATCAGCCGGCTCATTTTGGACCGGGTTGAGGTTTTTCTTGGCCGGAAAAAATAGGCAACTTCGGAGGGGCTTGGAGCAAGAGCTCCGGTTTCTCACTGAGATCGGCGCGGACTTCATCTTTGCTCCGGATAAAAAAGGTGTGCCCGCTCCCGCTTATCAGCCGACTGAGGGAAAGCGGACCGGTGACGCGGGAGCAACCGTTCGCGCGGTGCGGATGAAGGACCCGGAGAAACACCGTATCCTCGCGGCTCTTGAAGAGAAAATCCTGAATTGCACTCTATGTCCCCTCTCAGGAGGGAGGACAAACGCCGTGCCCGGGGAGGGGGACTATTCCGCGGAGCTCATGTTTGTGGGTGAAGGACCTGGCTTCGACGAGGACATCCAGGGACGGCCCTTTGTGGGAAGGGCGGGCCAGCTCCTGACCCGGATCATCACCGCCATGAACTTCAAGCGTGAGAACGTCTACATCACCAACGTGGTCAAGTGCCGTCCGCCACAAAACCGGACGCCGCTCCGGGAGGAGATCGAGAAATGCCGCCCCTATCTCCTTGAACAAATTGCGACCATCTCCCCGCGGGTGATTGTCAGCCTGGGTAAGGTGGCCACGGACTTCTTTCATCCTTCGCCGGCCGGGATGTCCAGCCGGAGAGGGAGCTTCATCGAATTCGGGAGTATCCTAGTGATGCCGACCTTCCATCCCTCCTATCTCCTCAGGAATGAGGGAAATAAAGAGATCAAGCGGCTCGTCTGGCAGGATATGCAAAAGGTCATGGACGCTCTGGGTCGGAAATGACCCTGTATGCCGACGTGGTCCCGCCCCTTCCGATCGACCGTCCCTATACCTATACCGTACCTCCGGAGTACAGGGACAGAATTCAGGTGGGGTCGCGAGTGCTCGTTCCCCTGGGCCAGCGCCTGATCACAGGTTTTGTCGTCGGCCTCAGGAAGCGAAAACCGGACGCGGCTCTGGAGCTCAAGTCGATCGCCGGGGTGTTTGAAACTGCGCCTTTAATCTCTCCCGCGATCCTGAGTTATGCTGCCAAGTTGAGCCGCGCCTTTTTTCTGCCTTGGGGAGAGATCCTCCAGGCTGCTGTTCCACCATCGCTTCTCCCCAGAACACGGGCCATAGTCTCTTTGACGCCGAAAGGGAAGGAGGCGCTGGAGAAGAGCACTCTCAGTGATGAGGAGAGAGCCGTTGCCGATCAGCTGGTGAACCGAGCGCATTCGCCCTTATTTCTTAAAAGGAAGCTCCGGACGAAGGGCGTTTCCGCTCTCCTCGACAGGATGGAGAGGAAGGAACTGGTCCGTATCGAGAGAGAGCTAAAACGCACGAGCCGAAAAACAAATGAAGCGCCTCCCGTCGGGCCCACCCAGCTCGAGCTGGATTTTTCCCTGGATGAAAATCTCCGGTTGGCTTCCGGAACGATCATCGAAGTGCTGGCGAAGAGGGAGTTTTCTCCTTTTCTTATTGTGGGATCGCCGGGTCGGAGAGAGGCTGTGTATCTTCACCTCATTCGACAAACGATTTCGAGGTCGGGGAGAGCGCTGGTACTTGTCCCGGAGATCTCGCGGATGCCGGCGCTCATCGAGAAGTGCAAAAGCCAGCTCGGCGACATCCTGGCCGTCCTCCACAGCGGATTGACTGATCGGCAAAGAGAGCTCGAGTGGCAAAAGATGATCGAGAGTCGGGCCGGTGTCGCTATCGGGACCCGGTCGGTTCTTTTTGCGCCGCTCCCCGAGCTCCGTTTGGTCATCCTTGACGAAGAACACGATGAGAGTTATTCCCAGCAGGAAGGCCTTCCGTTTGATGTCCGGAAGGCGGCCAGAATTCGGGCCGAAGAGGAAAAAGCCGTTTTTGTTCAGGGAAGCGCGGCGCCAACGGTCGAGTCGTATCACTCGGCCAGAAAGGGAGGCTTCCTGATCGATCTTGGCCGCGAAACGCATCCAGCCAGAGTCCGGTTACTCGATTTCCGATGTGCCCGGGAGCTTGTGGATCCCCGGCTGAAAAAAGCCATGGAAGAACAGCTGAGGAAGGGAGAGCCGGCCATCCTGCTCTATAACCGGCGTGGGTATGCGTCTTCGCTCGTCTGCCCTCGTTGTGCTCACGTGCCGAGGTGCGACCGCTGTGACCTTTCCCTGGCCTATCATAAAAGGGAAGGGAAGTTTATCTGCCATGCCTGCCGGCGCACCGTTGCGGCCGTGCTCACCTGTCCCCGCTGTGGAAGCCATCTGACCGTCAGGCCGACCGCCGGTATTGAGGCCGTTGCGGAAGAGCTGAAAGTGGCTTTCCCCAGGAGCCGGGTCGAGATTTTCGCCGCCGACGAGGCAACCCGCAAAGAGAAAAAGGAGGCTATCCTCAAGGGATTCGAGAGAAAAGAGATCGATATTCTGGTCGGAACACGAGCCCTGTCCCATCAGTACGGGCTGCCGCCCGTCGGCCTGGTCGGCATTCTCCATCCCGAGATGGTGCTCCAGCTGGCCGACTTCCGGTCGGCGCACAAAGCGTATCTTCTCGTCCGCAGCGCCTTCCGGTTCCTGCGGGAGGGGAAGGCCTCCGAGCTGTATATCCAGACATCTGACCCCGATCACCACAGCATCCGGGAGGCCGCCCGAGGGGATTATACCGGTTTTTTTGAGAAGGAAATCCGCTACCGCCGGCTTCTGGATTATCCGCCCTTCAGTTTTCTGGCCGAAGTCTTTTTCAGTGCCGAAAAGGCCCGAAGCGCTGCCTCAGCCGCCCGGAGGTTCGTCGCTCGGGTGAGGGCTTTGGCAAAAAGTATCCAGGTTTATGGGCCGTCTTTGGCGTCACCGGCCAGAAAACGAGGGCTATTTCGGGTGCAGGTGAACCTTAAGGCGAGGAGGGCTGGTATCTTGAATGGGGTATTGCGTCGAAGCCTGGAGGGGATTCGCTCGGGAAAGTCTGTCTTCCTCTATCCCTAGCAGGAAAGAGACTCCCGAGACCGCTTCCGAGTCTAAGACGACTCAGTCAATCCCCTCGAATGATATAGAGCTGAATCGAGTCCTGGATTTCTTGCGAGCCTTCCCAGACGACAGTCGCTCGAACATAGACATCGGTATTGCTCCGGACATCGCCCTTCAGAGGTCCATAATATTGAGTTTGGGCTAGGCCGCTTGAATCCGTGACCACGGATAACATGTTCACCTTCCCTTCGAGATAGCCCAGGCTGCTCCTCCTCCCGGCCGAGTTAAGCAGCTCGAACAAAATGGTTCTGCCGGACAGGGGGATGCCATCGTACTTGGCCAGCTTAGCCGTTATCGTAGAGATTTGGCGATTGGTCTCGCCGGCGACGATGACGTTTGGGTTCGCCGTGAGTCCGAGAATGACTCCGATCGAAGACGGGCCCAGGGGCGAAGGCTCGCTGACGGTATCGGTTTTGCAGGAATTGAAAAGGAAGGGACTCAATGCCAATAAGGCCGTGATGAAATAAACTGTTGTGTTTTTTTTCATGGGGCTCACCTTTTATCGTGTCGGGTCACGGAATTCACTCGCTTTCCTCATCCGCGTAATTCGCGAAATAGATCGTCAGGTAGCCGGTGGCTTTGACCGTCCGGTTGGCCGCGTCATGCCCGTAGAACTCCACCTTGGCCGTGCAGGTCAAGACTTTTTCGGCTCCAATATCGACGAGTTCGATCAACGGAGGCTCCATCTTGGCCACTTCCCTGACAATCACAAAAGAGACTGAAGAAGTTGACCCGGCCTTCACGACGGTGGACAGCGACCCTTCGAAAGGATAGGGGACATCGACGCCGGGGACAGACTTGCCGTCGGTCCGTGTGTAGCTCACAAGGTAGCGGGTGACAAAGATGTCATTGTACTGAGATGTTCCAAGCCATGGATCGGGGTCCAATGTCTCGGCCCGGAGGGTGGCCGTGGCCGTGTCGGCGCGGATGCTTCCCGAGGACAGAATGACATCCGATTGCAGGAAATTCCCGCTCTTTCCCTCGGCGTCAGTGCCCAGGATGTTGTCCACGAGAAGAATGCTGGAGGACCGGGAATCATCCTCGACCGGGTTACAAGAATAGAGCGCCAGGAAGGCCGACACGATGACCGCTATGCGCAATGCCTTTTTTGTGGTGTTCATTGTTGCACCCCTTATTTAATGATTCGGGGAGTAATGAAGATGAGCAACTCCCGATTCTGTTTCGTCCGGGCAAATGATTTGAAGAGGTTGCCCAGGATGGGTATCGTATGCAGCAAAGGAACCCGGTCCCGAGTGATCGAGTCCTCGGTCCGGTAGATCCCGCCGATGACCGTCGTCCCGCCGTCGGGGATCATGACCGTGGTCTTGGCGCTCTGAGTCGTGATGGGCGGGATGCCGTTGACCAGGTTGGCAAAATCCGCCGCGTTGTTCTGGATCTCTATGGTCATGATAATCGTTCCCTCGGCTGTGATCTGAGGGGTGGCCTTGAGTTCCAGGGCGGCGTTGACATACCGCGTTGTCACCGTGAAGTTGGCCACGGTTTGAACGGGGATTTGCCGGCCCTGAACAATCTCGGCCTGCTGGTTGTTCTGAGTCGTTACCTTCGGGCTGGAAATGATCCGGCCCTCTCCGGCTGTTTCTAGGGCGGTGAGGTACATATCCAAGCGAAAAGTGTCCAGGATATTGGCGAAAGAAAAGCCAATGGCCGTGTTAAAGGCGGGCGCGGGCAGGTTGATGCCGTAGCCGCCGAGGGGACCTCCGGTTCCCTTGGTCACGATTCCCTGGGGGATCTGACTTCCGTCAGCCAGGATTTTGTTCGGGAATTGCAGGCTTGTCTGGTTCCCATAGAACGGGTCGGCCACTCCGCGCCAGCCCCACTGGATGCCGAGGTTGCGGATGAAGGTCGAGGTGGCCTCAACAATCCGGGCCTCGATGGATACCTGGGGCGTGGGGGTGTCGAGGACCGTAATCAATTTTTCGAGGAGGTCCAGATTTTCGCGGACATCGGAAATGATCAGTGTATTTGTCCTTTCGTCGATGGTGATCTCCCCACGTTCGCTTTTCTTAGAAGTCAAAAGGCTCATGACATCCCGGGCCTTGGAATAGGACAAGGTGATGGTCTTGACGATGAGCGGACCGGCCAGCTCCTTGCTTTCGTGGAGCTTTCTCTGCTCCTCGTCTTCACGCGTCAGCACACTGACCGGGGCGATGCGCAGGACGTTTCCCTCCAGGACTTTGCCGAGCTTGTTATTTCTGAGGATGATATCCAGGGCCTGATCCCAGGGGACATCCTCAAGGTTGCAGGTGACAACACCCCGGACTTCGGGGTCAAAAACGACATTGAGTTTGGCAAAGTCACCGAGATAGAGGATGACGTCGCGAAGGTCGGCGTCCTTAAATCTGAGGGTGATGATCTCGCCGGTGTATTTGACCTCTCTTTCCACGAGGGTTTTTGGCTCAAACCGCTGTTCTTGGGCCTGGGCGATGTTCAAATCCTCCTGGGTAGAAGAAGAAGTTTCTTGGATTGCCCTCCCGTTTCTCCCGTTATTGGCTTTGGCGGGTACAGCAGGAGCCGTCGGTTTGACCTCCGCTTTTGGAGCCTCATCCGACTTCTGGGCTGGGGGGGCGACCGCCGGCGGAGGAGGCGTCATCGTTTTCTCCGGTTTAGCCTCGTGGGCCGCAATGATCGGGGGCTGCTGTTCTCCGAAGAAGGAAATGCCGATGCCGCTATTATCCGAGCGAAAGTCATAATACTTGGGCTCCCGGAGGTCGAAGACCATCCGGGTGATGGATCGGGGATTGTTGAGCTGGAACTGGGCGACTCGCGCCTTCCGCAACCCGCACTTTTCGACCGGGAGAACGGAGGCGGGCTCTTCATAAACGGCGTCATAGACATCGACGACCAGGCGAAGCGGGTTTTCCAGAGTGAAGACCTGGGCGATGGTCCCGCCGCTCAGCTTGGCTCGGAAATGAACCCCGCCGTCTTTTTCCTCCATAGTCAGCTTGTTCATGAAAACGCTCGTCCCGGCGTTCCGCTCCAGCTTTTGCTGGACTTCCGGCTCCAGTGGAGATTCCTCGATCCCTCGTTGGATTCTGTTGAGCTCAATCACAGTCCGGTTTTCCTCGGAGACAACCGTGTAGGGAACGGGCTCCTGAACCTGGATTTGCAGCCGGGCCTGCTCCGGCCCCGTTTTTTCGAGCTGCACTCCCGTTACGACCTGGGCTTCGGCACTCTCGATCGGAGGTTGGGAAGCGAGGTTGACGCGGTCGAGCTCGAGCACAATCGTTTTGTTTGCATAATAGGTTCGGGTCAATACGAGCGGACTGTCGGCCTCAAGGAGAACCCGGGTGTTGAGCTTTCCCGGCTGGGTGGTGATTTTATTTATCGTGGCCGTCGAAAGGGAATTGGACCCAAGGCCAGCGACAATGACCAAAAGGCACGCTGTGGTGAAGAGCAGCCAAAAAGCTTTCCGTCTCATGTTTTAACGCTCCTCCGGGTTTATTTCTTTGATAATGTCTTTGGGTTTGGTCAAAGGGATGCCCCGCTCGTTAGTCTTGCGGAAGACGACCTGGGTAGCGGTGATCGACAGGATGAAACCGTCCGAGAGCTTGTCGCCCACTTCGAAATAGTGGGGGAAGCCCTGGGGGCCACTCAGGATAGCCGTATATCGATTCTTGTATTGGACGATCCCGACGAGGTTGGTGTCATCGATGTAGAGCTGGGGGGCGCCTCCAGGAGCGGCTTTTTCCTTGAGCTCTTTTCCGCCCAGCAGGTTTTTGAAGGGGTCTCTCCGGCCGGCCGCATCGTAGGTCGGCTGGTTGGCCGGGATGTCAATCAACGCTTCTCTCTCCGGCTCCTGCGGCTTCTCCTGGGAAAGGAGAAAGACTCCTCCTCCGAAGAGAAGACCCAGACAAACGAGAACAATTGTTGAGCGTTTCATGTCGTCCTCCTCTTGGGCTGAGGCTTCGCCGCCGGTTCGGCCGCTTCTTCCAGGAACATGTAGGTTTTGGCCGTAAAGGTGGAACTGATCGTCATGTCATCGGTCTGGTTGGTTAGAGCCTTGATGCTGAAGTTCTCAATATTGAAGATCCGGGCGAACTTGCTCAGCCGGTCGAAGAACGAGGCCAGGTTGTGGTAACTCCCGCGGATCTCCATCGGAATCGGCCACTCCGAGTAAAATTCCCGGTTGATCTCGCCGCGGGGACTGAAACGGACAAGGTCCAGCCGGGAGTCGAATGCCATCTGCTGGACCCTCCGGAGGATGACGTCGACCTCCTTGCGGAGCGGGATGATGACCTCCAATTCCTTCAGGGTCTGGGTGAGAGAAGCCAGCTCCGCCTCGATCTTATCGAGTTGCTGTTTCTTTTCCATGAGGGCCTGGACTTCCGCCTCGGCTTTCTGTCTCTCTGCCTTAATGCGGTTGAGTTCCGCCTGCTGAGGCTTGAAGTATAGGAAAAAGGCGCCCCCCAATATGACAATTGCAAGAAGGATATAACCATACCAGGGCATGTTTTTCATGACGATCACCTTTTCTTGAGCTTGGGAGCCGGCTTGGCGGCCGGCTTCTGAGGAGGCTGGGCGCCCTCTGGAAGCACATAGTTCAAGGTTAAAGAGAACTCCATGAACTGGGTATTGCGTCCTGTTCTCTGAGTGGACGAGATGAGGTTAACGTTGGCAAAGCGAGGGCTGTTCTCCAGGTTGAAGATATAATCAGCGATGAGGTTGTTGGACAGGGCATTGCCTTTGATTTGAATCGTCTGGCCCTGCGTCGAAAGATCCGTCAGCCAGACCCAGTCGGGGAGGTTCTTGCTGAGCTCGTCCAAGATGACGACAGCGCTGTCCTGCTGGGCCCGGAGCATCCGGATCAGGCCGATCTTGCGCTCGAAGATGGCCTTCTGGGCTTCGAGTTCTTCCAGTTTGGCGATGACGTATTCGAGCTTTTTCTTCTCCGCCTGGGCTGCCTGAAGCCGGCCTCTTTCCCGGCCGATCATGCTTTTCTGGAGGAAGAAGGCCGCTGCCAGAACGGCGATGAGGAGGAGGATAAAGACTGTGGTGAGGGGGAACGGCTTTTTGACCCTGATCTCCGGCCCGGGTGCGACGGGCCCTTCCCTGAATTCCTTGCTTTCCGGCTTGAGAAGGTTGATTCGGATCATGTTACTTTTCCATTTTCCGAGTGGCGAGTCCGACGGCCACACCGAAGAGGGGAGCCATTTCGTGCGGATAGACGGGGTCGAGCTTCTTCTCATCAAATGTCACGTTCCGGAAGGGATTGAATGTCTCGGTCTTGACGCCAAACTTCTGTTCGAAGGACTGCGTGATGTTCTTCAGCTGGGCCAGACCGCCACTCAGATAGATATTTTCAATTTTCTTTTCTCGCTTTTCACCGGCCTCATAGAAAGAAAAGGTCTTGTCGATTTCATCCAGCAGGTCCTTGATGTTGAAGCTGACCAGCTCGTCCACTTTTTCCGGGGCAATGGTCTTGACGGGGATGCCCTTCAGCAGCTTCTCGGCCTCGTCGAAGCTGAGGTTGAGCTCCTTGCGGATGTTTTCGATAAAGAAAAACCCGCCGAGCGACAGGTCGCGGACGAGCTGGGAAGTTCCCCGTTCGACGATGGCCACATTGGTGATATTGGCCCCGATATTGATGATGGCCACAATTTTTGACTGGAACTCCTCCGGATAGTTGGCCTCCAGACTGTTCTGAAGGGCGAAGACATCGACATCGATCGCCACCAGATTCTTGCGGGCCTGGTTGACGACATTGCTGTAGTTGGCGATCTTGTCCTTCTTGGCCGCGACTAATAGGATGTCCAGGTTTCTTCCCTCTGCCCCCCGGGGCGGCCGGAGGATGGCGTAGTCCACGTTGGTTTCCTCGTAGGGATAGGGAATGTTATGTTTGGCCTCCCAGACGATGGATTCCGCGAGCTCCTCCTTGTCCATGGCGGGGAGAGAGATTTTCTTGATGATCACCGAGTTGCCCGAAATGGAAATGGCGACATTGCGGTTCTTGAACTTGTTTTCTTCGAAAAGCAGTTTGATCGTCTCGACCACAGCCGTGGAATCGATGATCGTCCCCTCAACGATGGCGTCGTGGGGCAGGAGCTCGTAGCCGATGCGGACGACTTCATAGACGTCCCTCTCCCTCTTTTTTCGAGAGGTGAGCTCGACGGCCTTGATGGCGTGAGAGCCGATGTCCAAACCGACGATTCCTTTGTCTTGACTAAAACCCAGCATGTTTGCGCCTACCTTTATTGAGGTTATTTGTCAACGGAAAGCCTTCCCTTTTTGAGTTTTCCGCGGAGCTTTTTTTCCACGACCTCCGGAACGAGCCCGGCGACGGAGCCGCCCAGCGAGAAGACCTCTTTAACGACACCTGAGTTCAGGAAGGAATAATGGACGCTCGGCATCATGTACAGCGTCTCAATCTGCGGGTCGAGCTGACGGTTCATGAGCGCCATCTGAAGCTCGTACTCGAAGTCGGACACGGCCCTCAGCCCCCGGATTACGATCCGGGCCCTCTGGCGTCTGACGAAATCGACGAGAAGTCCATCAAAGGCCTTGACCTCGACGTTGGGCTGATGGGCAAAAATCTCCTGGATCATGGCCACCCTATCTTTAGTCGAGAACAACGCCTGTTTTTTGGGATTTTTGAGTACGGCGACAATGATCTTGTCGAAAAGCCTCAACCCCCTGAGGATGATATCGACGTGGCCGTTGGTGATCGGATCGAAGAATCCGGGATATACGGCTCTCGTCCTCATCCAAGGCACAGTGCTCTCACGCTCAACCAGGTTATCCATGTCATTATCAGAAAAGGGTGGCTTTGTCAACACAAAAACTCTCGACTTGCCGGATTTTTTCCGGTTCAAAGAATCCCACAGTCATTCGGGAGCGTCAATCACCTTTAGGGAGGAGATTGAAGGTGAAAAATCGCGGTCCGCCTCATCAATAAAGGGGATGTCTCTCCCGGCTTTCTGTCTCGGGGTCCGGCCGCGGTTCACCCCCCGATCTCCGACTCGGTCCACTCAAAAGCGGAATGATGCTTCCTTCGGGCTCAGAGGGCGTTGATTTTGCGCCCGGCTTGGGGGAGAATTAAAAAGAGAGGCCGCGATGCGACGACGATATCCATTTTGGTTCCTTGTCGGGCTCGGCTACATGGCTTTGGCACCCGTTCTCATGAGAGGTCAGGAGCCGGAAATCTATGCCAGACAGAGGCGGCAGATGGTATCTGAGCAGCTTGCCGGACGGGACATCACCCAGGCCCGCGTTCTCGAGGCCATGAGGAAGGTGCCCCGACACCTTTTTGTCCCGCCCCCCTACAGAGACCAAGCCTACGAGGATTATCCTCTGCCCATCGGAGAGGGGCAAACGATCTCTCAACCCTATATTGTTGCTTTGATGACCCAAAGCCTGAGCTTGGAAGGCGGGGAAAAAGTCCTGGAGATTGGGACGGGCTCGGGCTATCAAGCGGCCGTTCTCGCCGAGCTCAAGGCCCGGGTGTTCACGATCGAGATCAACCCTCAGCTGGCCGAGAAGGCGGCTCAAACGCTCCGAGAGCTCAATTACACAGATGTTCGGGTTAAGAGCGGAGACGGATTCTTCGGCTGGCCGGAAGAGGCCCCTTTTGATTGCGTGATTGTTACCTGTGCTTCTCCCCGCATCCCTTCTCCTCTTGTTGAGCAGCTGAAAGAGGGGGGCCGGCTGATCATTCCGTTGGGAGACAACCGTCCATTCCAGGTTCTGACGCTGGCGACAAAAATAGGGGGAAGGCTCAAGACAAAGGAAATCTCCGGTGTGCGCTTTGTCCCCATGACCGGCGAGGTGCAGAAGAAAAAAGACGGCTGAAGTGAATTGATTTTGAATCTGTTCCTGTGTTAATTTTGGCCCAGGAAAACGATGATCAAGTTCGGAACCTCGGGATGGCGCGGCGTGATGGGGGAGGAATTCACCTTTGCAAACGTCCGGGTTGTCGTGCAGGCGATCGCTAACTATCTGAGGCAGCGCTTTCCCGGCCGGACCATTACGGTCCTCGTGAACTATGACACCCGGTTTCTTTCAGAGCGGTTCGCCAAAGAGGCGGCTAAGATCCTGTCTCATAATCAGGTCCACGTATTGCTTTCCGACCGGGATGCTCCCTCCCAAGCTCAGGCCCATC
>Ga0172364_10002738_pt1 | contig 14025 bp, 18 predicted proteins | sample LakKivSesite10cm_FD_114545 | JGI IMG/M metagenome (GOLD analysis project Ga0172364, IMG submission 114545) | Sediment microbial communities from Lake Kivu, Rwanda - Sediment site 10cm | ecosystem: Environmental > Aquatic > Freshwater > Lake > Sediment | place: Rwanda: Western Province, Lake... | reverse complement strand
TTAGGCATTAAGCTTGTCAAGAAGATTCCAGGCCTGCCAGAAGAAAAGCCAAAAGAAGAAACACCTGCAAAAACACCCCGTTTTCCTGTTCTTCCTGCTACTCCTGCAAAAATCGAGATTTCAAAAGAAAAACTCAAAGAACTTGTGGAAGAAAAAGAAGAAGCTAAGCCCAAAGAAAAAGAAAAACCAGTAAAATTAGATGAAAAAGAAAAAACAGAATTCTAATTAACTCCCAGAACTACAAAGCATCCCAGTCTATCTGAATATACCAAGGAATAGAGATACACACCCTTGCATGCAATGCCTCAAGAAAACTATTGCGCCACCCGTTCCACAAATGTGCTACAAACTCAATTCTGCTAGGTTTTACTTTATAATCTCTTGCAATCCTTTCAAAATCAGGCTTTCCATCAAACCTGTACATTTTGTCAAATCTTGAGACATCAACTCCTGCTTCTCTCATATCCCTCATAACCCTTGCAGCATCTTTCCTAGGCTCGCATGAAACACAGACAACCCTTGCATCTTTTGTGCAATTTTTTCTCAGCGCTTCTAAAATTTCTTCAAACCCCTGTCTCTGGAAAAACCTGTCTTCACAGTCTTGGCCATTATAAGAAGTTATGTCCAGTACAGTTCCATAAGCATCAACAACAATAACCTTTGGCTTCATATATAATTTTCAGAAACAATCTTTAAAAAACTAACTATTTATCACTTCTTTTAAGTCGTAAAAATTCCTTATAATAATATCCGGCTTTTCTTTCAGCACTTCTTTGGCAGGATTCCATGCAAACCTGCCTGCTAATATAACAGAAGCGCAGCCTGCTTTTCTTGCCACTCTTACATCTTGTCCTATATCTCCTACATACCATACATCTTTCTTCCCAAACTTGTGTTTCTTGATCAAAGATTTGATAAAGCTTGCCTTGTCTGAAAAGTCATCTGAGCCGTAAAGCCTGTCAAAAATCCTCATTTTGCCTCCCAAGACATGCCTAACAACAAAACCCGGAGAGTTAGAAAGTATTATTTTCCTGATTTTAATCTCCTTCAGAGGAGTAAGGTCTTGCACCTTGATTTTCTTTTTCAATACAATCTTATGCACTTTTCTCCTTATATTCTCAATCTCATGCTTTGGCACATCCAGCATTTTAAGGACATCCTGCATCTTCCTTCCGAATGGAATCACAATATCAGTAACGCATTTCGGGCAGTAAAACTTTTCTTCCTTAAGCACTTTCATAATGCAGGAAATCCAGATTTTTTTTGTGTCAGCAAGCACGCCGTCAAAATCAAAAATCAGGATTTTTGGCTTCTGCACTGCTTTGATTTTTGATTTTATTTTCATCTCAGCCTCTTTTCTTATCAACCAATCATTAATGATACAAAATTGTCATTTATATAATTTGTTTTTAACCGAAATTAATTCACTAACCCCTATCCATCATCAAGAAGTCCTTGAGTGTTACCACACCTTAAAAGGTGTGGTTTGTTCGGATGTCGGAAATATAAATTTCCGAGCACTCTCAAGAATCTTTGATTCTTGAAGCTTCTGGATGCTCAGAAAAGGACAGTTGTTAAACAACTGTCTACATCCTGAAGGATGTAGTTTACTTTTCTGACATTAGAAGAATTACCTCTATATCCATTTAGTTAATTATTTATCAAAAACCCTCTGAGGCTAGCAGTTTATTTTTCTGGCATATTAAGTAATTTCTTATTATCTCTGCTTTATTTATTGAAGAATTCTTTGTTTTTTTGCAGGAAATCGTGTATAAACTTGCTGTGGTCTGCTTTTTCCACTACTCTTTGAAGATGATAAACCGGGATTTTTTCTCTTTCTTCTTTCATTGCCCTAAGTTCATTTGATGAGTTTTTATATGTGCTTTCTGACATTAGAAGTTCATTCTTTGCCATTTCTGAAAGCTTTTTGGCAAGGGCAAGAGTGTTGTCCGAGCTTGTAAACTTCAGTTTTTCAGAAGTTTTTTCAAGTATAAGCTTGCCTGAATGTACTGCAAGCCCGAAATCTATCTTTTCTTTAAACTTCTGGTTATGCTCATCCAGCTTTCCTTTTAATTCATTCGCCAGCTTTACAACAGTCATTTCATTCTTGAAAGATTTTGTCACCAGCGGCGCAAAAATTCCAAACAAAAAGTTATCATTTTGGTATATTGTTCCTCTCTTCTCAAGGATTTTGTCCTTTGCATTGTTAAGCAAGTCTTTAAACATCTCTATTTTCTCCACATTCTTGACATTTAATGCAAGCAGGCATGCTTCTTGCTTCTCTCCGTGCAAGGCAATAGTGTGTTCTGCATAATCCGGGCTTGCCAGTTTAGGCGAAATAATCTCAGAAAGTTTCTTCACTCCAGGGCCTATTCCAGTATTTTCTCCTAAAGCTTTTATATCAGCAGGCTTTTTCTCTGTTTTCTCCATGGCATTTTCCTTGACATCATATGTCTTTTTTCTTTGCCATACTTTTCCTGTTGTAGTGTATATGAAAAACCCCAATATGGCGAAAAGGAACAGCCATATCAATAAATATCTTCCAAAGCTCATGTCTAATGCCGCATCTTTTACTTTTATCGCGCTCCCTGTCAGGGCAACTTCTCCGCTTGCCTCATTAACGCCGTCTGAAACTTTTACATTATAAACTCCGTCTGGCGCATAAAGCTTGAATTTCTTGCTGCTTCCAACGCTTATTTTATCAACTTCAACAACTTTTAATTCTCCGACTATATCAACCTGCACTGGCTTTGTGTAAGGAACATTGCCCTTGTTTATCACAACTAAAGTATTATTTTCTATTGCAAACTCAGCTTTCTCGACTTTATTCACGGTAAAAGCTTTTACATTTACAAGCTCAAAAGCAGAAGTGTGGATTTCCCAATTTCCAGGGCTTGCTTTGTCTTCGATTGCTATTTTATCTTCTGCGCCCGATTTTATTATCCTTTCGCCCATCAGATTCCCTTCGCTGTCTCTTATTTTTACAACAACATCCTCTTCTTCTATCTCATCTTCTGCCTGATCATATATCATCGGCTTGTAAGTAACCTCGTTCCCAGGGTCTATCTCACTTGAACTTAATGCAATGTCCAGCCTTCTTGGCACAGATAGCATATTGATAATTACATCGCTGTTTCCTCTGTTGCTTACCTCACTGTTTATCTTTTCATAGATAAATGCTTTCAAGGCATACGTCCCTGCCTTCAAATTGCTGGGCATCTTGACTTCAATAGAAAACTCTCCATTTTTCACGCTTCCAGTAACATTTAATTCTGTGTTTTCAATATAAACATTCACAAATCCCTCAACTTTTCCGCCGTTTTTCTTTACAGCTGTCCCAGAAAGTATCAAGCTTTCGCTTGGCTCTACATTCGCTCTTTCAGAAGAGAATACCACATTTATTTCATTTGAAACATTAAAGCTCTGGCTTTTCAATACCTCGCTGTTTATTACTGCCTCTATGTTGCACAAGCCAGCCTTTGCCACAAACTGATTATTCAAAGGCACGCTTGTCTTTATCTCTCTTTCCTCGTTTACATCAAGTGATATGTATTCTTTGTAGAAATTTCTTGCCTCTCCTCCGCAATTCATATTCAATTCAAAGAACCCTGACATAGGGCTTACTGCCTTCACAATAACATTCAGGGCAATCTGGTCATTAAGATTGTATGTAGAATCTGTCTGGCTGAACAAAACATCTGCAGAAACAACAGAAATCAGGCTTAAAGCCACTAGCAAAATCGTTAATATTTTAAAAGAATTGTATAATTTTCCCCTCATTTTAATATTTATAACGAGAGTTTGTAAGTATTTAAAGATTTTGTTAGCATAATATATTGTATTTTTTACTCTTTTTGATAATTATTTGTTGTTATTTCTTTTTTAGAAGAATTTTTAAACATATTCTACCATTCATGTTAATGAAAACAGGCAAAAAAGAGGATGGCTTACTCGAAGATAATGAAAAACTTGTGAGAGAATTTGGAGCAAGTAGAGTTTCTAGCTTAAAGGAAATGCCAGACTTCTATACATTCAAGAAAGGGTTGATATACTCTCATCGGGATTTTGATAAATTTTACAAAGCAATAAAAAAAGGCGAGAAATGCGCGATTGTTTCGGGATTTAATGCCTCAGGAACAATTCATCTAGGCCATAAACCCGTTTTTGATACAAATCTGCACTTTCAGAAAGAATTCGGCATTCCAGTATTTATTCCGATTTCAGATGATGAAAGTTACGTGGCAGGAAAAGTTAGAGATCAGGAGGAAGCGCTAAAATATTCTTTGGAGCTTGCAAAAGAACTTTTGGCTTATGGCTTTGACCCTCGCAAAACTTATTTCATAATAGACCAAATTTATACTAATATTTATAATCTTGCAATAAAGCTTTCAAAAAAAATAACATTATCCGAAATAAAAGCAACTTATGGATACAAAAATGAAGATAATATTGGCTTGCATTTTTATCCGGCAGTCCAGTCTGCCCATATTTTGTTCCCACAAGAAAAACTTGGGATAAAAAATGTGCTTGTTCCAATAGGCCCTGATGAGGATGCTCATATAAGGATATGCAGGGATGTTGCGCCTCTTTTTGAACTCGAAAAGCCATCAATTTTGCATATAACTTTCATGCCTGGAGTAGATGGAGAAAAGATGTCAAAATCAAAAAATAACGCAATCTTTATAAAAGATAATGAAAAGACGATTAGAAGAAAAATTACTGGTGCATTTTCAGGGGGCCAAAAAACAGCAGAAGAGCAGAGAAAGCTTGGCGGAAACCCTGATGTAGACATTGCTTGCCAATATCTTTCAAAATTTTTCTTGGACGAAAAGGAAAGCAAAAAATTATTTGAAGATTACAGAAAAGGCAAGATTCTAAGCGGCGAAGTCAAGAAAATGCTGGCTGATAAACTGGTTGAGTTTGCTTCGAGTTTCCAAAAGAAGTTAAGGGAAGTCAAAAAAGAAGAAGTTGATAATGCGATATTAAAGAACGAATCTTAGTCGGAGAATTTGTGATTCTTATAACCTTCTTCAAATTTTCTTTTTCTGTTTTTATGCATTTTAAATAAGTCCATATCATGAAAGATTTTAAAGTTCTTTATGCCGTAAATAAGGAGTTCGTTACCATGAGTTCCACCATACTCTATTTTCAAATTCCCTAAAATTTTCTTATAAAACTTAAGATCATTTGAATGAGGATTATACGAAAATCCAATTTTGCTTAAAGAGTTTAATTTAGTGAGCATAACACTTCCTTCTGCCGCTGCGAGGCCCCTCAGGAACCCAGTCAGAATGTTTTTTTCCACGTCTCCCTTTGGATTTTGTATAATCTTTATAAATTTTTTTAATACTCCATGAAGCATTACTTCTACAAATACGCTGTTATCTAAAAATATTCTTGCAGAGCCATATTCAAGCGATTTGGTCTTCCCATAACTCTTATTCACGGAAACGATTTGATTTTGATTTATTTTTAATTCATTGCTCCAATACCTAATGCATTTTTCCTTTAAAATATCCTCAATTTTAGCTTCTGGAGTGCTATAAATTATTTGCATTTTCATAGCATTTCTAGGTAAGCCTAATTCTTCGAGAAGACCTAGACAATAATTAAGTGTGGAAGGCTCACAGTTATTCAATCTGAAACTCCGTATTTCTTCCGAAGTATTGCCATCTCCAAAATAAAACCCAATTAACTCTGCTAATTTTTCTGCATTAAATTTCTTTTTTACCTTGATATGCCCAGCTCCACCACCAATAGAATACCAAACATAAACGGAGTCTTTCGCATCGAGAACAAAAATTTCATCTCCAAAAATTGTCTTTTTGGGAATAAGTGCTCTAATATTTACAAGATAATCGTCGAATAATTGGCAATCTCTTAATTTGCCCTTTTCTTTGTCATAAACATTCAGAATTTTTACTATCGTTTTATCAGAACCTGATTTTATAAACTTTTTAGGAATAGTTATGTGAAAATCTTTATTGGGAATCTTAAAGATTTCCTTATCATCTATTTCTAATAGCAATATGTTTGATGGTTTTATCTGCAATTTTTGCCTAATCTCTTTATATAATGTAGTAACAAAATGGTCTTTTTTATCTCTTAATTTGCAGTTTATTGAACCTATGGGCATAGTCAATAATATACTCAGGAATATTTAAGCCTTTCTTGTAATTATTGAGTTAAATCAATGCCTTTTTGAAAGAGCATCAGCAAGAAAGGGAAAAGGCTAAAAAGATTATTGACAAGTTTCTGGTGAAGTAATCAAACAAGATACCTTTCATTGTCCTTGAAGTCGACAAATCTTATTTTCTCTGTTTCTGTGACAACAAACTCAAAATATCCCCTTATAAAATAGGGGTCAAAGTTATCACTTCCTTTCTTAATATAGTATAATGCCTTCCATAAAAAATTCTTTGCTCTTTTATCTTCTTTGCATTTCCATTCTGTCTTGTTCTCAAGATGCCCAACTTTTGCCCTGTCAATCTCAAAACTTGCCAAAGGCGTCTCATGACCAAAACTCAAAGTATCAAGCCCTCTTCCTATTTCTCCAAAAATATACCTGTCCCCTGATATCAGTATTCCCCCATAATCCTGCGGCCCCCACTCGCTTATCAACACAGAGTAATCCTGTTCATTTCCTTCAACAGCCCTTTTTAAAAATTCCCTGCATTCCCTAAAAGAACAAAGCCCTATTTTTGGTTTTCTTTGCAAATCCTTTCTGTGAGGCAAAGGCAATGCCCTTACAACAAACCCATTGTATCTTGCAATAAACTCCGATAAAAGTTTGTTTGTTTCTGTAAATTCTATATACAAACATCTAAACGAATCATAAATAGGCAATCCCGATTTTTCTAAGTTCCTTGCATCTTCCTGCTTGTCAGAGTCAAGTCTGTCAAGGTCAATCCCCCTTTCTCTTGCAGCCAGAATCCAGTCTCTTATGCTTCCTCTAAATTTTTCTAGTTCAGGCATTATCACAAAGTCTTCCGAGGTTTAATTCAAAAAATGTATCAACCTCTTTATGAAAGAATTTTGTCAGCTTTTCCTTGCAGCTTTCTGTATCGTGCCAGCAAGCATCAATATGCTCTTTGCTTAACTTTGCCTCTCCACCATTTGGCCTGCATAAAAATATTAGCATTGTTATAACCTGTCCGTAATCTCTCACAAAATGCCTCACACTCATAGGATATATTACTTCAACATACATTCCAGTCTCTTCTCTTATTTCTCTCATCAATCCAAGAACAGGGTCTTCACCAAGCTCAAGCCTTCCTCCAGGAATTTCCCATATTCCAGGGCTTTGCACATCATCTTCTGCTCTTTTTACAAGAAAAAGCTTGTTGTTCCTGACAATAAATGCCTTGACAGCAAGCCGAAAATTAACCACTATAATGTCTTTTTTCATATCCCATTTCAAGCATGCTTCTATATAAATTTCAAGTACTTTTTGAGTACAATAATACTTAAAAATCGCTTTTCAGTAAGGAGCAGATGGATAAGACAGAATTTTTCATTTCACTGGGATTCTCTGAATATGAGGCAAAGGCCCTTGCATCATTTACCAAGCTAAAGGCAGCTAATCCAAAAGAGATAAGCCTTGACTCGGGAGTTCCTCAAAATAAATTATATAGTATATTAAAGAACTTCAAAGAACAAGGCATACTAGCATCTTTGCCGTCTGAAACCCAGAAGTTTCAGCTGATAAATCTCAAAACTCTTGTTAATGAAAAAGTAAAAGAAAAAGAAAATCATATAAAAGAATTAAAAAAATATTCAACTAGCTTAGAAAATATAAAAGATAGTGAAAAACAGGCAGTGTTTTCATTGATAAAAGGCCAGCAGGCAATAATGAATAAGCTTGCGGAAGAAAATCCCAAAGCAAAGCATGAAATCCTTGGCGTCCAGAGAAACTGGAAATTTTGGGCAACTGGGATAAGGGCAATGCAGGCTTCAATAAAAAAAGGAGTAAAAGTCAGGCTTATAGGAATAATAAATAAAGAAACAGAAAAACGGGCAAGAGAATGGAAATACATTGGCTGTAAGATAAAAAAATATAATAAAAAGTTTGGGGAAAATCCATTAAGATTCAGCATCTTGGACAATAAATTTGCAAGAATAACTATAGGCAAGCCAGAAATCCCCAACCCAAAAGAGTACATAACAATTTGGACAGACTCAAAGCCTCTTATTGCATTATTAAGAAATCAGTTCATGCAAATGTGGAAATCCGGCCAAAAGTTCTAAAACAAACTATTTAAACCTCAATTAATTATCCTTGTTATGGCAAAAAAAGGTGTTCAAACAGGTTATCATGAACTCATAAAGGCAGGTTCTGGAAAAGGCTTTGACACTCCCGGGGCAATGCCTGGCTGGATAAAAACAGTTATAACAGTTGCAATCGCTGCAGCAGTTGTAATCGCAATAGTCTATATTACAAGTCCTGGAACTGGACAGCACGCAGGAGGAACAAGAAACTGTATTCTAAGTGTAATGGGAAATCCTCCAGACTGCAGCGACAACGACGGCACTTTAAAGAACACTTATGCCAATGGCAAGTTTGTCGGTGTATGCACTGGCGTTACTAATGACGGCGCTTGCATAAAATAAATCTCCCCTTTCTATAATTGTTTCTTCTTCATTTCTTGCAAAATCTTCCTGGCTTTCTCAAGCTCTTAGGAAGGATGCAAACATAATAGAATATGGAAATAATTATTAATCTAACTGTTTTATTGAATTGATGAATCAGAAACAACTTCTAATAGAAGGCTGCAAAGAAATTGCAGAAGAAAACTTGAAAATCACAAAAGAATTTGAGGCAATAGAGGATTTAAGCGGCTGGGAGTGGTAAGATGATTGTAAAAAGGAACCGAAAGGTTTAAAAGTAAGAAAATCTTACTTTCTTACATAAATCTAAATATAAATAATAAAAATAACATGGAAATAACTAAAATAAGCTCAAAAGGGCAAATAGTAATACCTCAAAATATAAGAATTGAGCTCGGAATTAATGAAGGCTCTGTCATAGCCATAGAAAAAATGAAGGATATAATTGTATTAAAAAAAATAGATGTTGACTTAATAAAGCAATTCAAGAACAGCCTTGCGGATGTAAAATCCGGCAAGATAAGAAGAGTAGCTTAATTATTGTTTCAATAAGTTTTTTAAATATTTTTTGAATTCTGGAAGCATTTTGATTATTTCGTCAATTGTCTCCTGCTGTGCCTTTTTCCCGCCAAAAGCCACCACTAAAACTGCAGACAAATCATCATAAACAAGATAGTAAACTCTTTTTTCCCTTATTCTCTTTTCACGAAAAAATCTATATCTTAATGAGTTGCCAACATAAGGATTTTCTTTAAGCTGGAGAAAAATCTTCTGAATAATTTTCTTATCTGATTTTGAAAGTTTGTCTGTCTCTTTTTCAAAGCTTTCAGTTACATACACTACATAAGCCATAACATAGAAATAACTTTTTTAGTTTAAATTAGTTTGCTTCTTCTTCATTCCCTGCAAAATCTTCCTGGCTTTCTCACTTTTCCAGCATCGCTAAAGGCGGAAGACATAGGTTTGTGAGAAGGGGACAAAGGAGGTGATGGAGGCGAGTTGTTCTTAAAGACTACAAATTTTTAGTTGTATATTAGTTTCCAAGCCAAATGAGTTAAAATAGTAATTGAAAAACCGACAGATACAAAAGAGACAAGTATATTCTGAATATTTAAACTGTTTATTAGCAAAATAGAAACAAATAAGAAAAATGTATGTAATAATCCCCAAATAAAAAACCATTTGTCTAAATTAATATTTTTTCTTTCACTGCGTATCATTTGTTGTATTTTTGATGAAATTTCTAGAATAAATCCTCCAAAAATATATTTGCCCACTTGAGAAGTAATAAGAATATATGGAATCAATTTTGTGAAAACCCAAAATCCTATAGTAAAGGTAAGCCAATATAACAAAAATATTCTAACCCAATCATTATCATTTCTATAAGATTTACCTCTTTTTTTATTCTTTTTCCAAATAATATAGCCTATAACTGCCCCAATCATCAAAACTATTGCAAACTTACCAGCTTGTTCCTCGTTAAAGCCAAAATTACTCATCAAAAAAGTTGCCACATATCCCCACAATCCAAAAATAAATAATGCAGCTATAATTCCAAGAATTATAACTAATACAATAAAATCTTTCTCTCTTTCTTCCTTTTCATGAACATGCCAAGGTTTTACTATAACTACGTTATGCCCTATTAAATAAGATATACTCCCTTCTTTTTATAGTTTCCTAAGTTTATTTTTGTTTCATTCTTTATAGTATTTTCCTGGCTTCTTAGTTTTCCCATGTTTTATTCTCCAATAGGTTTTTAAATAGTCTACCCTTAGAAAAAATATGAAGAAGAAATTTTATTTATTATCTTTATTTATTATACTCTTATTGAGTATTAACTTGGTTTTCGCTTTAGACATCACTTCACCCGGAACGTATGATGTTTCTGTTAGAGATACTATTCATTTAGAAAATGGTATGGCAGCCACAATCATTGAAATTAGTGACAGAATTCTAGAATACGGAAATCCTACCGGACAGTCCGCAGTTTCTATTGCAGCAGGAGGTTATGAAACAATTCTAAATGAAGGCGAATCTGCTGAAATGACAAAAAGCCAAATGACAACAACAAAGCTAATGAGGGTTAAAGTGAACTCTATTGATCTAAATGCAGGCAAAGCATCAATAACAATAACTGACTTATTAGCCGAAAAACAGAATTTGCCAAACGCAACACCCATATCCAATGCAAGTCAACAAACTCAATCACCAACTTCGACAACTAAAGAATTAATTACCACATATTATATTCTTGGAGGAATTATTGCTGTCTTATTAGTAATAATTCTTTATTTGGTTTTAAGAAAGAAATAAATTTTAAAATTTCTCCCAGCGCATATTGACAAAGTTTTGAATAGATTTTTATAGGACTAATTCTTAACAAAATCATGGAATCAAAATACGATTTCAAAAAAATTTTAAAAATTATAGGGTTAGTTGTACTAATACTAATATGCCTAGCATTAGTTGCATACCTTATCTTTGCAGTCTGGTTCATGTCTGCTATAGGTGCTTCTTCTAGCGAGGTTTATCTTGAAGTTCCAATGACTATCACAATACTAGGCTCAGACATTGAGGTAACTCCTCTAAACTATATTCCAGAAGATGCAGATATTTATGTGTTCACAAAAGAAAAAGCATCAATAATCCCGGAAAATTGTTCTGTAGATGCATTTCAGTTTGCTTTAACCGGGCCGGAAGTAATATACCCTGAAGTTGAATCTAAAACCCGGGGGCATTATCAAGAGATAAATTTTAGTACAGACAGATGGTTTGTTAAGTATGGCTCTCCCCAAATTAATGATTATAATATATTCCTTAAAGAATCAAACAATAACTATGGAGTATCAAAATCAAAACTTTCATCAAATAAAGACAATCTGCAGTTTAAATATTTGTTTTTTCCTTTTACACATTCTGACCCCTATGCATCTGCATTCACCTATCCTCCTGTAATTGACACTCTTGGATGCAGGGTTTATGTTATGGATTCTGGAATTGCAGAAGAAGAAATGTTGCAGATTACTGGAACTGAAGCTGTAAAATCCTGGGATAATTCTCAGATAATATGCTTAAGGTTGGATAATGTTCCCCCAAAAACATCAGCCTTTTCAACACAAGAGTGCACTTTCTTTAAAGCAGAATCAAAAACAAGCATAAAGCTAAACATTGACTTAAACAAAGGCCAAAAGAAAGTTTATACCCACCCAGTCTTGTAAAATCAAGGCCAAGCGATATTGAAAAACTTGGAATAAGAAGGTTTGTGAGGAGAAGAGCGTGATGGGTAATGAGGGGCTTAAAAAGCATTAAATTTTTTCAAATTCTGGCAAATATTTTTTAAATATTATTTCAATTTCTTTAGCTAATTTTTATACAACATTTAACCAAGGAGTAGAAAAATTAGTATATCCATGTTTTTCAATCCTTCCAAATGTATGAATTATCTCAATTCCTAGTTTAATCTTTCCTTTTTCTAATAATTCTTTGAATTCCTCTAATGAGATACTCCTACTAAATTCTAGTTTATGAGAGGAATTTGGTTCTACTTTTATTGGTGTCAAACCTTTTATTTCAATAAACATATTTCCGAACTCAAAATCCACATCTTCAATAGTAGTTGCACGATTGCCTTTGTTTCTTATTGTTGCTTTAACATCTATAGTGACTTTATGTGTATGCCTATCCGCTTTTGTAAAGCAAATCCTTTCTAATATCACCTTTGAACGAGAATTAAGTATATGCCAAACCAAGCTGATAATTCCAGTAACTGCACCCACTCCTCCAATAACTAAAGACGTAATTGTTATTATTTTTTCATTCATTTTCTCCTCAGCTTTATCTCTCCTTTTTTAGTTTCGGCTTCAAGATAATTTCTATCTTCAAAGTGAATTGACTTTGTAGGCACTCCTTCTTCATCATATTCTTCATAATAATTTTTACAGTGACCATGATAATGATACCTAAACTTAAACTTCTTTTTCAAGTTTGTAATATCTTGAGAGCCCAAGTTAGTATACTTTTTAATTCCGGGAATATGTGAAACAAAGATAAAATTTTGAGGATTTTTAATAGGATTACTTAAACTCTTTAAGATTTCTGTTATAGCAGGAAAATTATAACTCTTTTCTATTTCCTCACTGTCAGTATGTATTCCTGTTAAATAAAGTTCTTTATTAATTTTAATAATCTCAAAATCGAATGGAATCTTTAGTCCTTCTAGAGAATTAATCTCCCGAATAACGGGCAGATATTTTTCATCCCAACAATTTTTCCAAGAAAAAAGAGAGTCATGATTCCCTGAATAGAGTATAATAGGAATCTTTAGTTCATTGCATCTTTTAACAAACATTTTGAAAGCTTTTAGTTCTTTAAAAAATTCATTTGTCAACTGTTTTGAAACTTCAAACCCTACATAATATTTAGCAATCTCCATTTTGTTTGACTTTTTTTTGTGTTTTTTTATAATCTTCTTTACATCATAATACATTTCAAAAACACTTGGACTCTGCTTAAACACTTTATAATAGGGGTTCTCAGTACTAAAACCTGAAAGTACATCTCCAATAAAAATAATTGCCCTAAAATTTTCTTTTTTTATTCGTTTAAAAAGAATTTTACTTATTTTTAAGTTAAAATGCTCAATATCCGAAATAAATAAGAGTTCTTTTAAGTTTACTTCTTGGTCTTCTATTAATTCTGAATTGTAAGGCTGTTCTTTAGGGTTATTAAAATTTTCTTTCATTTTCCCTTCACCACCTTCATCAGCTCTTTTATATCCCCAATCTCCCAGTCAGCCCCGCTTTTGCCTTTTTTGACTTTGGGATTGCCATACCTTGCAAAAACAGTTTTTATGCCAAGGGCCTTTGCGCCTTTTATGTCTCTGTCAATCCTGTCACCAACCATTACTGCTTCTTCTGGGTTCACTTTCAGTTTTCTTAAGGCAACATTAAATATCCTTGAACTGGGTTTCTGGCTTTTGACATCGCTTTTTGTCAAGATAACATTAAAGAACTTGTCGATTTTCATTGCCAATAGCCTTGACCATGCATTCACGCCAGGCGCATCGCTTATTATTGCAAGCTTGTATTTTTTCTTTAGCTTTTTTAATACTTCAAGTGTTCCTGAATAAGGAGTCATATAGCTTTCTTTTGTCTTCTTATATGCAAGTATCCCGCATGACATCATCCTATAATCTATCTTTCCATTAACTTTCTTAAGGAATTTCTGGAAAATCTTCTGCTCCTCCATCCCATATTTTTCATAAATGTCAAAAATAATCTTCCTTGCCTTTTCTTTTCCAACTTTCAATCCGCATGAAATCATCGCGTCAAGCGCAGAATTAATGCATTCCCTTTTGAACTTCATAAAGTTAATAAGTGTGTTGTCGAGATCGAAGAGGATGGCTTTTAGTGG
>Ga0172364_10002737_pt1 | contig 14027 bp, 15 predicted proteins | sample LakKivSesite10cm_FD_114545 | JGI IMG/M metagenome (GOLD analysis project Ga0172364, IMG submission 114545) | Sediment microbial communities from Lake Kivu, Rwanda - Sediment site 10cm | ecosystem: Environmental > Aquatic > Freshwater > Lake > Sediment | place: Rwanda: Western Province, Lake... | reverse complement strand
TCTATGCTCATACACCTTTTCTTGAGCTCGTAGAATCCGTGCCACCAGGCGTAATCCGGCGCCATCATCGCAGCGCCGAAACGGGCGCGTCTTCCCTCATGATGCCATAATTCGTACATGTCAACTTCAAGCTGCTCGTCAAGGTTCTTTTCCCTGCTGAGAAGTTTTTTCTCATAAAGCTCGTCGATAAGCTTCTTCATCGGCTTATAGTAATTGTCGTTGTAATTTGCCACCGCCTCATCAAGGCGTTGAAAATGCCCCTTCGTCCAGGTCTGTGAGTGGCACGCCAGGCAAATCTGCTCCATTTTACGCCGCTCTGTTTGCCAGTCCGTCTTTGCCGGCCAGGGCTCAAAATCGCTCGGCCGGACCGTAAGCGGCGCCTGAGTTTCCCACGCCGGGCGCTCGGTGACATCGTGAGTGGCGGCGATCTTGTTCACTGCCGACATGTGGCAAACCGCACAGCTCGGCGTACGATAATCTACGCCGGGCGTCCACGCCCCCGGAGCGGCCCCCCAGTTCCAACCGTCGCCCTCGGCGTGGTAAATGGCGCTGTGTTTGGATTCCTCGAATATTTCTATTTGTGGATGGTCCGGACCCAGATGGCACTGGCCGCAGGCTTCCGGCTTCCTTGCTTCTGAGAGTGAGAATTTGTGCCGGGTGTGGCAGCTCGAGCAGCTTCCTTTGCTGCCGTCGGGATTTATCCTGCCGACGCCCACGTTCGGCCAGGTATCGATATTGAATTTTCCACCTTCGACTTTAACAATACTGCCGTGGCAGTGGTAGCATCCCGTTTGCCTTTCGATGCTATTGTTCATGCCGTCGAGCAGCCACGGATCAATCTTCCATATCAGTTCGATGGTATTGGCATGTTTGCTCCGCGCGTACTGGGCGGCCTCGGTTGGATGGCATCTGGAGCAATCTTTCGGCGAGACAATCGCACTGATGGGAATTTTATGGAACGTCAGATGGTTCTGGCTGATGTCGGGATCTGCGGGCCCGGCGGCGTGGCAATCCATACAGGATATGTTCACATGGCTATGCCTGCTTGCCGACCAGTCGGCGACAATTCCCTTGCTTTTGACGGCATGGCAGTCAATACATTTCCGGGCGTCTTCTGTGGTGTCTCCGATGATGCTATATTCATTAAGAGATGACGAGGCAGCTTGTGGCATCTCTTCGGCTCCGACTGCTGCAGCGATTGTCCAAGTAATAAAAATAGTGAATACAAAGATGTTTATCACACTTGTTTTCATTTTTTCCATATTACTTTCCTTACATAATAGGATGTACGTAATCTATTAATGAATCGGAGTAGTACAAGTTTTTTTTCGAATCAAGGTCAAAAAGTTACCGGTTTGTTAAATATTACTCTCAGTATTCTGGCGAATAACCGGCTTTCTGCTATAATACACTTATTGTTGTGGTTTCTTTTGTAGTAATATTTTCAGCCGTTCGTATCCTGCAGAAAATGAATTTGATATAATCCTTAACAGATAAGCGGAATAGTCATGTGTAAAGTTAAAGATAAGATTAAAATCTTGTTCCTTTGTACGGGAAACTCCTGCAGGAGTCAGATGGCGGAGGGCTGGGCCAGGCATCTGAAGTCCGACGTGATAGAGCCCTATTCAGCGGGCGTCTGGCCGGTCGGAGTGAGCTCAAGAGCGATACAGGTGATGGCCGAAGCGGGTGTCGATATTTCTTGCCAAACATCGAAACACGTTGATAATTATTGGGCGACCGACTTTGATTACGTTATAACGTTGTGTGATAACGCAAGACAATCCTGTCCCGTATTCACCGGTCGTGCAGAGATGGTTCATAAGCCTTTCGAGGACCCTACGTTTGTGGCAGGTAGCACTGAAGAAATCTTGAAGGCTTTTCGCCGGACACGGGACCAGATAAGGGCATTTGTGGAAACGCTGCCGGAAAGCTTAACGGATAATGCGTGAGCAATGAATGAACGGAGTGAATGAAGAATGAATTCGAACGAACTGGAAAAATACTCGTCCGCTTTTACTCTTTCGGACATGGAGATATTCGTGTTTCCGGAATTGGTGTACAGCTTGCTTCTGGCGAATATTATGAGCCCGATCATCTGGCAATGGCGCGAGCTTGACTGCTTCAAGAAACTTCAGGGCAAAAGTAAGTATAGAACGTTGATGCGTCTCAAACAATTCATCATCGATGAGTTCGAGTTCAACCTGGACCTCGAAACGTGGGGCCTGACGAATCAGTCCAAAGAGCTTAAAAGGTTCGAGAATTTCATTTCGCCCGACGATATTGCAAGGAGTAACGCTTTGTTCGGATACCAGGGCGACAAATACTATTTTGACGTTGATATCCGCCGGCACTTTGGGCTGGATAAATACAACAGCGACATTATTCCGTACTGGAAGACCGAAACCATTGAGGCGATGAACGCCTTTCGCCTTAAAAAAGGTTATAAAACCGCGGCCGGTGAATGTGTGTCGCTCTCGGCCTTGTACGCGGCGGCGGCGTTTATAATCTGTCAAATCCCCCTCGAAGACATCTACATGATACTGACGCCGCTACACTCACAAAACTTCATCGACGTACAGGATGGGGTTCTGACCAATAACAGAAGGCTCGTCACCAAAACGATGTGGTTCAACGGAACTACCATATCAAACAAGGCGCAGCGTGCGCTGCGTAACGAAAGCGTTACGATAGTCGCTCACAGCAGCGGTTACGTACATTGTTTATACAAAGACGCAACAATCGAGAAAGAACGCTATAAAAAATTTGTCAGGAAACTCGATGAGTATTTATCAACAGATTTATCCCTCACAGTCTTTGCAAACTTCCTGAGATCGAACCAAAACTATCAACAATACTTCCAGGTCTGCCGCGAATGTCACGGCCAGCCGCAATTTGTCAAGGCCGAGGTTCTTTTCCATTACGAGCACGGCAGCAATTTCAGGGTGGCCGACGAGACGTTTGACAAGCTGATTGCAGAAGTGTCCGATGAAGACTTTGTTCCGTATCAACTGCCCGGCAGAATTCGCTGCGACCAGCTCGACGATTTTATTCAGCAGCACAAACCAGACCTGAGAAAAACTCAGGATAAATCCGCACTAATAAAATTCGTCGGGCCTGTCATTTCGGACGCTCCGCTCTTTGTCGGCGACCTGACTGATTTTTTATACACAAAAGCGAAACTTCCGGACCAGGACAAAAATTTCCTTCCCTCCGATCCCTTTGAAATACCGCCCGAGTACGGCAGGAAGCAGATTATCGATTACCTGCAGCACAAGCGGCAAAGCAATACGACGGCGGACCTTGCATTTTACGCCTACCGCGACATGGAAAGCTGCCGCTGGACTCCCTTTATCAAGGCCGCGTTGGAACGTAATCCGGTTTCGATACAAATGGCCGGCTCAATGTCAATCGAACAGGTCTATGATTGGCTTGGACAAATGGAAAACATCTCGATTTACGACGGCGGGCGACTGGCACAACCTGACGAAGTGGCTAACTATCAGACCGGCGACGGTCTGGAAAAGGCCTTCTTCCTGGCCAATGTAATCCGCGAAAGAGATCCTGAGCTGGACATGGAAGTCATCACGGAAAATAACGAAGTAATTCTGAAAGGACAAAAAAAATACAGTTTCATATCCACAAAAGGCCTTAAAAAGAGGATTCGTATCCAGCCGGGTGAGGCGCTGCGCATCGTTGAATAAAGGATAATTCATCTCGGACCGACGAAAAAATATTTAAAATATTTTCTTTTCCGTGTTGACAAAAAGTATAAATAAGACTATAATTATCCTATAAGATAATAAAGGTCTTATATAATTTATGTTCGATGACGACTTTATGTAAAAAGGCTATCATGGATATAGTAAGACGGAATACGGATTACGCCGCTCGTTTGATGGTGCACCTTGCAAGACACTATGGCAACGGACCCATATCGACCAGGGCGGCAGCGGCTCAGGAGCATGTCCCTTATCAGTTGGCGTGTAAGCTGATGCAAAAGCTCAACAATGCAAAGCTCGTAGAAAGCTGTATGGGGCCAAAGGGCGGATTTGTATTGGGAAATGAGCCTTCAAAGATTAGCCTGCTTGAAATCATAAAGGCAATTCAGGGCCCTATTCGCATGAATCGATGTGTGCTGAACAAAGACACCTGTTCAAGGAAAAAGTCCTGTACCGTCAGGGAAAAACTCGTAAATATTCAACAGAGCATAACAAGAGAGCTGGCATCAATTACTCTCGACGAGCTAATTCGAGAGCATCGAAATAATGAAAATGACGGCATGAGAAAAAGGAGAAAGCAATGACAGGAAAAGATAAAAAAGCTCAGGTCTTGTCCGAGTGCACAGGTAAAGCTCAAACATTGCTCGAATTGGTCGTATACGCCGATAATTCGATCGTCAGTAAAACTTTAATCGATAAGACGGCGGGGACAATAACATTGTTCGCTTTCGATAAGGGCCAGAAGCTGAGCGAACATACGGCGCCTTACGATGCGTTAGTGCAAATTCTCGACGGAAAGGCCCGCATAACAATAGCGGGCGAACAAAAGGAAGTATCGCAGGGCCAGATAATCATAATGCCGGCCAATGTGCCGCACTCGGTTAATGCCGGCAAGAGATTCAAAATGCTGCTCACGATGATTCGTTCTTAAATCCGGAAATATGTCAGAATGAATAAAGAGTAGAAAACGCATAAACGTTCCAGACAAAAATAAAGAGCGTGGAGTCCTGATGATGGTTAAGTGTCCCGGACAAGATCAGAGGTTTTGGAAGCCGGAAGATATTTTCGAGGTTCAGTGCACGGGCTGCGGTCACGCTATCGAGTTTTTCAAGGACGAGCTAAAGCTCAAGTGCCGCGAATGCGGGCATATCGTTATCAATCCGAAAATTGACCTTGGCTGTGCTGAATGGTGCCAGTACGGCGAGCAATGCCTGGGTACCTCGGCGGCGAAACATGCAGGTTATATGAGGGACGTACTGATATGCGAAATGAAAATAGTTTTCGGCGACGACCAGAAGCGGATTAAACACGCCCTTGCCGTTCTGGGCTACGCCGAGCAGATACAGGCCGTCGAGGGCGGCGATCCGTTGATTGTAAAGGCCGCTGCGATTTTACACGACATCGGCATTCACGAAGCGGAGCGGAAATACGGCTCATCAGCGGGCAAATATCAGGAAATCGAAGGGCCTCCGATTGCGGAGGAAATATTGAAACGATATGACCTCGATTCCGGGGCAATCGAAAATGTATGTAAAATAATAGCAAACCATCACAGTTCGAAAAATATCGACACGACCGAGTTTCGGATTATCCTGGATGCGGACAGAATCGTGAATATCTCAGAGGACTATCCGAATGCGAGCAGGGATAAACTGGAAAAGATCATCGACACCAAATTCAAAACCCATGAGGGCAACAGAATAGCAAAAAACCTTTTTCTGAGTGCTGAACTGTAAAATGAATGGAAAGCGAAAGGAGAAGTATGTTTTGTTACCAATGTGAACAGACCGCCGGCGGTACGGGATGCACCAAAGTAGGGGTATGCGGCAAAGACCAAGACATCCAAAGCTTACAGGACACTCTTGTATTCGGGCTGAAGGGCATCGCTGCATACGCATATCACGCTCGGGAACTGGGGCAGAAAGATGAAGAAGTGGATGCCTTTATGCACGAAGCATTGTTCTCGACGCTAACGAACGTTGACTTCGATCTGAGCCGCTACCTCGGGCTGGTACTGAAGGCCGGCGAAATGAACCTTCGAGTGATGGAGATGCTCGATAAGGCACATACGTCAAGATTTGGCAATCCAACGCCTTCAAACGTTCCAAGCGGCACAAAGGCGGGACATGGAATCGTCATAACCGGCCACGATTTGCTCGATCTTTACGAGCTTTTAAAACAGACAGAAGGCAGGGGAATTAACATTTATACTCATGGTGAAATGCTGCCGGCGCACGGTTATCCTGAGCTGAGAAAGTTCAAGCACCTCGTGGGCAACTACGGCACGGCCTGGCAGAACCAGAAAAAGGAGTTCGATCAATTCAGCGGAGCCATACTGGTAACCACCAACTGTGTAATGATTCCAAAAGACAGCTACAGAGAGCGATTGTTCACATGCGGCATCGCCGGCGTTGCCGGAGTCAGACATATCCAGGGAAGGGATTTTAGCGAAGTCATTGAGAAATCTCTGTCGCAACCTCAGCTTTCCGAGAACCAGGAGGGGGTCTTGAGCACTGGATTTCACCATACCACCGTGCTTAGCCTGGCGGAAAAAATTGTCGAGGCCGTAAAAGCAGGTAAGATTCGGCATTTCTTCTTTATCGGCGGCTGTGACGGTGCCAAGCCCGGCCGGAACTACTTCTCAGAGCTCGCCGAGAAAGTGCCGGATGATTGCATTATTCTGACTGCCGCGTGCGGCAAGTATCGACTGAACGCCCGCGAATACGGTGATATCGACGGCATTTCGCGCCTGATTGATACCGGCCAATGCAACAATTGCTATTCCGTCATAAAAATCGCAGTAGCACTGGCTGAGGCGTTTAATTGCAGCATTAATGAACTGCCGCTCTCACTCGTTGTTTCGTGGTACGAACAGAAAGCCGTGGCGATTCTCTTAACGTTACTGCATCTGGGGATCAAGAATATACGGCTCGGACCGAGTTTGCCAGCATTCATCAGTCCGAACGTGCTGAACGTTCTTGTGGAGAAATACAACATTAAACCGGTCGGCAACGTAGATGAAGATCTAGCGGATATGCTCAGTTAAATTGGCTTAGCACAAGCTCTGCTGGGCCGCTCACAACTAATTTTATTTTAAAAGTAAAATTTGCCGAACAAGTAGGACTGATTTGGTCGTATATATTAAATGAATATTTATACAATTTATTAAGGAGAATTAAAATGAACGTCCTAAAAGTAACTTTAATTGTAGCAGCACTGCTTTTCATTGCCATTTTGTCAGGTTGCGAGGAAGGATATTCGCGCCAAAGCAACGTGAGCGGGGCCAATAGAGTCGCCTTTGAACCTACCGGAACCGGTTTCTGGCATCCAAGGCAATAAATGAACAAGATATAAAAGCAAGAGCGTGCGGCTTTTTGGAACAAGCCGCTAAACATATTTAAACCTTTAGAAGAGTTTTCCAGCCACACACGACGTGTGGCTGGAAAACTAATCGAAAACATATAAAACTCGACAGAACGAGAGTTTATAAGGATAAAATATCAGCAGTACAGGCAATTATTCAGTTGGCGTTTAAGTATTTGGGCAACGATTGACATTATTAAAATAACCTTTGCGGTTTAATATTTGACGAGGAATCTTAAGATGACCTTGCGAAACATTGTGAAGATAGACGAGGAGAAATGTAACGGCTGCGGCCAGTGCGTGAACGCCTGCGCCGAAGGCGCCATCAAGGTAATTGACGGCAAAGCGAGGCTCGTCAGTGAGATATATTGCGATGGCCTGGGAGCATGTCTTGGGCACTGTCCCCAGAATGCGATTGCTATCGAAAAGCGAGATGCTGAAGATTTTGATGAAGAAACCACAAAGGCATATCTGGCGAAGGAAAAAGATACTCAATTTCAGGCTGATTTTGTCTGCCCCGGTGTGGCCACGAAACAACTGAGAAAAAAGGCCGTGCCGGGCGATATACTTCCGGCAGGAGCAGTGCCGTCACAGCTTGGCCAATGGCCGGTGCAGTTGAAACTTGTTTCGCCTCACGCCCCATATTTTGCCGATGCTGATTTGCTGCTGGTTGCAGACTGCGTGCCTTTCGCAATTAGTGATTTTCACAATCGTTTTCTAAAGGACCATAGTATTGCCGTAGGCTGTCCGAAACTGGATGATGCGCAATTTTACATTGAGAAACTTGCGGCAATCCTGCGGGCTAACAAGCTCAACAGCTTGACCGTAATTCATATGGAAGTTCCCTGCTGCTCCGGCCTGACTCGCATAGCACAACAGGCCATCGCTGAAAGCTGTGTTGAGATGGCCTTTGAAGATGTTACAATTGATTTGCATGGTAACTTCAGTCGAACTGAAACAATAGGATTTAATCCTTGTCTCGGAAGCAGCGGTTTCTCGTCAGGCGAGGAATAAAAAATGAACGATTTTATCAAAACGGTAATAACGGATTTCTGGGACACCATTCTCGAAATGTCGCCGTATTTGCTTTTCGGCTTTTTTGTCGCCGGGCTTCTTTCTGTGCTGGTCTCGCAGCAGCTTGTTGAAAAACATCTGGGTGGTAAGGGGCCGTGGCCTCTGCTAAAGGCGTCGCTGTTCGGAGTCCCGCTGCCCTTATGCTCGTGCGGCGTCATCCCAGTTTCGATGTCATTATATAAGCACGGAGCGAGTAAAGGCTCTACGATAGCGTTTCTTCTTTCCACGCCTCAAACCGGTGTGGACAGTATCCTCGTGACATTGAGCCTTTTAGGCCCTGTTTTTGCTGTTTTCAGGCCGGTGGCGGCATTCATTACTGGTCTTGTTGGCGGTGCTCTGGTCGATTTATTCGAGCGTGGACCAGAGGCCGGGAAAAGTTCCGCTGAAAAATGTACAGATGAGTGCTGTAGCAGCAAAAAATCAGGCAGAGTCGTCAGAGGGTTGAAATACGGATTTATCACACTGCCGAGGGACATAGGCAGGGCAATGTTGCTGGGGCTGGTTATAGCGGCCTTTATTTCCGCCCTCGTGCCGGACGGCTATTTCGCGGAAAAACTCGGCACGGGAATTTTTGCTATGGTCGTTATGATGTTTTTAGGTATACCGGTTTATGTGTGCGCAACGGCCTCAGTGCCGGTGGCGGCGGCTCTGATATTGAAAGGCCTTACGCCCGGAGCGGCACTGGTTTTTCTCATGACAGGCCCGGCAACAAATGCAGCTTCATTCATAACTATCTGGAAAACTTTAGGCAGGGCAACAGCAATTATTTATCTTGCTGCAGTAGCAGGCTGTGCTCTTTTGGGCGGCATCCTGCTTGACTTCCTGATCACCAGCGTGGATATTGACATCACCGCCCATTCGCACTGGATGCTGCCGGACTTTGTAAAATACGCCTCGGCGATTGCTCTGTTGGTTATATTGGGCTACGCGTTACTCAGCAAGAGAAAAACCGGTCACAAGTAGCACTTGATACTACCTCGTCCAACAATCCACAAACAGGACTAAATCTTGCATGTCGACAATTCCATCACCGGATGGGCCCGGCGCAATATCAGCGGAAAGCTGTTCCGAAGTTTGCTGCCACTGATCCATTAAGGTCGTAAAATCCACGCAATCAACTACGCCGTCGCCGTTAAAGTCCGCCAGCACAGGCGACGTTAATTCTATACCGTCACCGATGCCCAGGTTGCGGGAGTATTGTTTGGAATATGGGTCATTCCAATGCTCGTGGATTCCCAGGCTGGCCAGAGCAACTCCGTTCTTGTCCGGGTCATAAAACGTTCCCGAAGGCGGATTGTCGGCCAGAGCCGCCTCGTGCAGGTAGTCTTCGGCGCCGTCGTAATGCGGATAATCATTCCACTCGGTCCACAGAAAATCGTAGCAGACCGAATCGATTGCCACCGGGTCCTGAGAAACAAATACGCTGGACGGCCAGTCGCCGTAAAACGGCGCCATGTTCCACTTGACGGGCCGCGAATCCCAGTTCCGCCCGGCAAAAAGACCATCGACAATATAAAGAACCGTCTTGCCGCCCAGTTCGGGATGGCCCATTAAATCCACGATGGCACGGTAATATCCCATGCCCCTGCGATTAACCGGCAGGCTGCTGTGCATGTCGTAATAGTCATATCGCTGACCCCGGAGCGTTCGGTCCGGATTCCGCAAAAGCGAGCCGTAATGGTTCTTGCCGCACACTGTTATTCCGCCGCTGTCATGGCTCTTGAGAATGGCGAAGTTAATCATATATTCCGCCTCCGCAAACAAGCTCGGTATATAGTCCTGTCTTTTGCCGTCTGCGTCGGGGGTACTCCAGTAGAACTCCACGTCTGAAAACGTCGATTCAGTCCGTCCAAGCCCGCCGTAACTGGCCATGTAGCATACGTTCGGGAACCTTGCGTGCACGATGTCATAATAAAAGGTCGGCATTATCCGTCCCGGGTCGCCGATAGCGATGTCCGCCTCATTTACCCCGACTACATTTACCAGTTGGTAAAGCAGCGAGATAGTCATTTGCGGGGAGTTGTCAATCCTGTTTCTATTGTCGGACCGCTTCTCGAACGTGCTGGTATTCGCGTTGTAACACAATGTATTATTTATCTTCACGGCAATCTTTTCGCCGGCGGTATATCCAACATCGCCTTTGCCCCGGCGAAGGTTAAAGTTCCGGAAAATCGCGTCCCACGCCGCCGCATCCGAACTCTCGCCGGCCAGGCCGCGAATCGCCCGTGAAACCATTTTGTCCACCACCGCCTGATTCGTATGGTTGTCATCGTACCAATGCTCGGGACAAGAATAGCCGTCCCAATCTGTAGCATTCGGATCGTGTATCCACACGACGCGCCCCGGCTGCATGCCCTGGGCAACACCAATTGGCGCATTAGGAGTTTGTATAGCGGCCATAGTCACCTTCTCTTCGCTCGAGCTCAAAGCCATCCATATAAATCCAATGCTCACAGCAACGAACACCGCGCACAGTACAAAACGCGCTTGCGTACGATAGTGTTTGGCTTTACGAAAAGCGCTCATCGAGCCGGCCAGCCCCAACAGCCAGATAACAAAACCCGATGCCATAGGAAAGGCCACCCGCTGGCAGGGGTACGTTGCCCGCGAAGGCTTCGGCAGGACTCGCACCAAAAACCATACAAGCGCGACAAGTCCGGTGAATGGAAAAAGCCAGAACAACCAGCGACCTTTTTGCTTGTGACCAGAACGCGTATCTATTTTTGGACAACCTGAAGAAACAGACTTTTTTCTTAATAGCAGCATTTTACTTCCTTCCGAATAATTCTGAAAAATATTTACCACTCCCCCTAATCCTTAAAAAAATCTAAAGGCACACGTCATTATACTTGCAAATCGAATAAATCGGGGCGTCAGGACCTGAACCTGCGCGACCTCTTGACTCCCAGTCCCTTCAAAAGACTCGGTATTAAACTGGAAACGCAGTTTTTCGTTCATAATTGCGGCTTTACATTCTATTATTGTATAATCAAGTATAACAAAGTCCGCCGAAAAGTCAAGCACAAGTCAAGCCAGTAATATTATCACTATTTCCCAAGTCTGGCTGATTCTCGATTATCCCGCGGAACAATTCTCCTTTGACATGAGCATAATTGTCAAGCGTTAGTGTGATAGTTGAATAATTGAGTATTGATTGATGGCAAGGCCTTTTGGTAAAATCTGATGTAGAGAAGCCGGATGTTATTAATATTAAGGACCAATAGACCGTGCAAAAAAAACACATAATAAAGGATCGCATTAAGCCCCCCTTGTTTCTCATCCACCAAATACCGATATCCCACATTTAAGGTCACTTAGGAGGTTAATATGCCAAACGAATCAGACAACTTAAACAAGATCGAACAAGAAGCTCAAGAATTAGTAAATAAATTACAAGATCTAAATTCACAAATAAAATCGTATGCATCTGCAAAGATATCTCTTCAAGAGACAAGCCAAAAGATTGAATCACTGATTAAGGCTATGAAAGATTTAACAGAGAAAAGCAGCACGATTATAGCTAAGTTCGATGAAATTAGCGGTGAAAGCTTATTACACCAACTGGAAGATATACAAAAGAAATTCGGTATTCTCGAAATTGCTCTAAATACAAATAAAGATAATATGAACAGAGCAATTTCTACGCTCGACGAATTAAGCACTTCAGGAAAAAAGAATATACGCGTGCTTGCATACACATTTGGTGGGATAGCTACCATCATTGTACTTCTGCTTATTAAGACATTCGTTATAGACGGGATTAATATCTCAGAAATTTTAACAAGACTGAAGGGTATGATATGAAAGTGCTGTCTGTCGCATCGAGTTACTCAGATCTGCCTGAGCAAAACATAATTACTATAAGCAGAATAAAGGATTCTGATTGTCCCTTCCGATACTACAAGAATTATGTGGAGACACCTAATATGTGATCTCATTTACCTTCTGTAATAGGATGGGCGGTGCATGTTGATAGCGAGTTGCCCTCCTCTTGTTATCTATGTCGTGATACACACGCTTCACTTGTTCTATATCCAAGTGGACCGCCTTCGCGACTTCCTCAGGCGGGATAATGTGATTCTTTGCATACAAGCAGAGGTCCAGAATATCGTGCGGCACAGAGAAATAGAATTCCTCTTGATCTTGTGGTATCGAATAGGTGTCAGTTGTCGGAAGGCGCTTGCATATATCTTCCGGCAGTTTGAGAAACTTGGCCATTTGATAAACTTGCGTCTTGTAAAGATGTGCAATTGGTTTAATATCGCCGGCTCCGTCGCCAAGTTTCACAAAGAATCCTTGGTCATACTCCTGGCGGTTCGGTGTCCCCACAACGGCGTAATTTAGTTTATCAGCATAATAATATGTTAACATCATTCTGATACGCTGCTTGAAATTGGTAGCCGCTACGATTTGGAGATATGCTTCAGACGGTAGTCTCGCCTTTATTTGCCTGCCATCTGGTGACTGGACGACCACCGAAAAAAGCCGCAATTTGCTTTGAACGAGCAAAGACGGAAGTACAATCTTGCATTTATAGTCTTGATCATATTCAGGTATCACGCTTTTGATCGCTTCATCACGATACCGATAACATCCGACTGCCGTCAGAATCTCTGTAATGTCTTGTCGCTCCGCCTGTATACCAAGATGATCTACAATCATATCGCTAAGCGTCAACGTTTGAGTAGAAGACTCCTTTTCCGGCAAGAGAAGCCCAAACACCCTGTTTTTGCCCAGTGCTCGAACACAGAGCGCCGCTACAAGGCTGCTATCAATTCCTCCGGACAGAGCGATAACAACGCCCCTCTTCTTAAAGCTTCTTATTATGCAATTTCGTATACCTGCTGCTATTATCGCCAGCTCTTTGTCGCAATCCAGCTTGAGCGCATCCAGGGAAAGAATTTTTCTTTTCTGTGTGAGGCTCATTTCTGACTTTCCTGTAACTTTTTCCTGTTAATCTTGCCGTGTGAAGATCTGTGTAAATCTGAAACAAACTCCACATACTTGGGGACCAATAATGGCTCCAGGTTGCTCACGCAGTATTTTAGTACATCTTCCTCTCTCAATTTGTCAGTTGTCCGCACAATAAATACTTTGATCACCTGTCCCAGCATTTCATCCGGCACCCCGACCACTGCGGCCTCGGCGACATGCTGTAACTCACAGACTACATCCTCCACTTCCCTGGGGCTGACCCGCTCGCCTGCGGTTTTGATCATATCGTTTTTCCTGCCGACGAAATACAAGTACCCCTCATTATCCTTCCGGAAATTGTCACCAGAGTACAGCCATCGCGAGACGGGATAATCTCCGGGACGATAAACGTCAGCGCTCATCTGTGGATCATTCCAATAGCCCTGCATTACATTGGAACCTCTGATGGTTAACTCTCCAATTTCTCCGGGCCCTACCTCATTTCCGTTATTATCCACAATGCGAACTTCACAATTCGGTATCACTTTGCCTACCGAAGAGGGCCGCTGGTCCAGTTCCTTACCCGCAAGGTAGCAGACACGCACGCACTCAGTCAGGCCATACATGTTAAAAATCTTTGCGGAGGCAGCCAACCGGCGTAAACGAGTAAGGTGTCCAACCGGCAGAGCATCGCCCGCGCTGGTTATATAGCGAAGCGTGCTGAAATCATATTTGCTGATATTCTCCATTTGGAGCATTATAGCCGCCATGCTCGGTACCAATGGAAAACCAGTGACTTTCTCTTCGGCAATCAGATTCAATGTGGCATGAGGAAAAAAAAACGAACGTTCGAGAATGACTGTCCCGCCAAACATTATTGATGTAAGAATTTGATATAGACCATAGCCGAATGATAACGGCAATACGTTAAGAACGATATCGTCTTGCCGATTATCG
>Ga0172364_10002736_pt1 | contig 14029 bp, 12 predicted proteins | sample LakKivSesite10cm_FD_114545 | JGI IMG/M metagenome (GOLD analysis project Ga0172364, IMG submission 114545) | Sediment microbial communities from Lake Kivu, Rwanda - Sediment site 10cm | ecosystem: Environmental > Aquatic > Freshwater > Lake > Sediment | place: Rwanda: Western Province, Lake... | reverse complement strand
AACTCCCCACCTTCCGCACCAAAGTAAACAGCATCGAGTTTGATCTTGCTTTGTTTGTTAACCCTCTGCGAAGACAGCTTTGCATCAAAAACTCTGGGATTTTTCCTTCCCTCTTCATTCACCCCTTGACCCGATATCTCCCATATTTTTGGAGATCCGGAGAGGACGAATTTCACATTTATTTCATTGATGGCTTTCCGAAATTTCTCATCCGCCATCAATGAAAGAAGAGACTCCATCCCCTGCGTTCGTATTTCCCACTGGGTGTTACCATAGAAAGGAGATTGAATGTGACCGTCTATCCTAAATTGACGATTCGACTGAACCGCCATGCCGAGGTCTCGATTCGCATAGACAATCTTCGGCAAGAGCTCCAGGGTATCTCCTTCAACGGACACCACATGCAAGGATCCGCTGACTTCGCCTGTAAGATCTGAAAGAGGCCCTGCCAAACGAATGGTCATATCCGTACCACATCTTGCCAATCTCTCTTGACTCCAGGAAGGAAGAAAGGATAAAAAATTTCCATTGACATTTAAGGCCAAAGACGTTTGCTGACGGGAGGTAGAAAAATCCATCTTTCCTTGTAAGGCCAGATCCAACCCCTCTTTCTGAGTTCCCTTGCCTTGTATTGTAAGAACACTGTCGCAAAGGCTCATGTTCCCCTGAAAGCGATCAAATAGAACGCCGTACGCTTTGAGGTCTTTGGAAACGAAGTCCCCCCTCATCATGGAATTGTTCAAAGGACCTGTGATATGCATTCCAAACTGAGCTTTTCCTGATAAAGATATTCTGGACTTGGGAATCGCATTCTGAAAAAATGCGGGGATGTCAAATCGTGAACAGAGAATCGAAAGGTCCAACTGCGGATCAAGTATGTTTTCCATTTTGCCTGAAATCGTCAGAGGAGATCCGTTAAATTTTTCAATGGTTCCTTCCAAAAGAACATTCCGACCTTCCAGTATGCCTTTCACATTCACATTGTCGAAAGAGAGCTGTGCTTTTCGGAAAGAAAAAGAGCCATCCCGAATTTCCAAAAAACCAGAAGCGCCTCCTTTCCAGTCGTAGTCTACTTCACCCCACATCTTTCCGGCTGTTACCTGAATATAGCTGGGAAGAAAAAAGGGAAGTTCAGAACTGGGTTCGGATTCCTGAAGTAGAACCTGCATTCTTAGGGGTCGTCCCAACGGAAGATTCATCTGACCCACCACTTTCAAATTTTTACTGTCCGATTCAAACAGGTTGCCTTCCAGACGTACAGTCGCAGAATCTATCGGAACAGAATCAAACCAACCGTCCAAAGAGTGAGCCAAGCGCACCCGATTCCCGGAGGAATCTTCCACCGCGACCTCCGCATCCGCAACCGTGATTCGTCTTACCGTTTCCAGTTCGTCCATTGCTCCCTGAAAATCGGCCAATTCCTCCTCTACAGAATGCATCTCCTCCCTTTGAAAATTTTTTCGTACGATCACTACAGGGTGAGTTAACACCACATCGTGTGCTACCTTGTAAGGCACAAAACGGTATTTAAGGATATTCCAGAGGCTATAGCCAAGGCGAACATCGTCTATCTGCAAAGCAAAAGAGCGATCCTTGGGAACCAACAGCACCCCCTTAAAGTGAATGCTGCGCAGACCCATTTCCACTTTCTCAATGTCTGAGTCCTGAGCCAACAAAGGGCGAATTCTCGCCAGCAGTGCTTGTTTGATTTTTTCATCGCCCCCGGTAAGGCGCCAGCCCCAATACCCACCCACTACCACAGCACCTACCACAATGGCAACCACCAGGATCCATTTTCTTTTTCGCATGGACGTATCCGTTAAAGAAAAAATGAGGAGACACAAAACCCCTCATGCCATATCGCCTTGCTTTATGTTAGACGTCTTGCTTATTGCATAGTTCCTCATTCATCGCAAATCAAATCTTATCCGCCGCCAATTTTTTATTTTAACTGTTCACTGACCTTGCCAAAACGTCTCTCTCTTTTTTGAAAATCTTCGATTGCCACATACAGATCTTTTCTTCGGAAATCGGGCCAAAGAACACTTGTAATGTAAATTTCCGTATAGGCCAATTGCCACAGAAGAAAATTGGAAATCCGAAACTCTCCGCTGGTTCGAATGAGCAGATCCGGATCCGGCAGCTCTGCCGTGTAAAGATAACGCGACAATGTCCTTTGATCTATATCGTCCAAGCGAAGCTCATCCTTCTGAATCCGATCTGCAATTTGCCATACGGCAGAGATGATCTCCTCCCGCCCACCATAATTCAAGGCAAGATTCAGAACAAGCCCTGTGTTTTTTCTTGTCGCTTCAATGCCTTCAAGAACCCCTTCCCGGGCATTCTTGGGAAGATTTTGAATATCTCCTATTGCCATCAAGCGAACGTTGTTCCGGATCAACTCTTCGATCTCTTTCCGAAGCGTTCGAATCAGAAGCGTCATCAATGCAGACACTTCTTCTTGAGGCCGTCTCCAATTTTCCGTCGAAAATGTGTACAGCGTTAAAATCCTAATTCCCAATTCGCCGCAAACCTCCACAATATCCCGAACGGCCTTCACGCCTTCCCGATGACCTGCCACCCTGGGAAGACCTCGCTGTTTTGCCCAGCGGCCGTTACCGTCCATAATAATAGCAACGTGGCAAGGAAGCTCTCCCTGAGACTTTAATTTATCCTGTCGTTCCCGATCTGTCATTCTGAAATGCGTTTCCCTTACACTATTTTTTGCAATTGAAAAATTACAATCAAATACAGAAAAAGTCAAGGATTTATTTGGTGTTGACTTTCGTCCAAAAAGTGGTTATTTTTTACAGCGAGCAAACTGTGTATCTATTGAAAATCGGAGAAAGCATGGCATCCAAGTCCCAAAATAGTGATCTCCAAACAATTCACGAACTAAAAAACGCCCACACACAAATTATCCGAGAAATTGAAAAGGTCATTGTGGGGCAGCATCACATTGTTGATCAGCTTATGATCTCTCTTTTTTCACAGGGGCACTGCCTTCTCATTGGTGTCCCCGGTTTGGCCAAAACGCTTCTCATTTCCACACTCTCCCATGTTCTCAATCTAAAATTCAGCCGCATTCAATTTACGCCGGATCTAATGCCCTCGGATATCACAGGCACCGAGATTCTCGAAGAGGATCGCACGTCCGGCAAAAAAGCGTTTCGTTTCGTCAAAGGGCCGGTTTTCGCCAATATTGTCTTGGCCGATGAAATCAACCGAACGCCTCCCAAAACCCAAGCAGCCCTTCTCCAATCCATGCAGGAGCATGAAGTGAGTGCTTCCGGAGAGACCTATAAACTCGACGAACCTTTTTTCGTACTGGCAACCCAAAATCCTATCGAGCAGGAAGGAACCTACCCTCTCCCCGAAGCCCAACTGGACAGGTTTATGTTCAATCTTTGGATCGCTTACCCGTCCAAAGAAGAGGAGGCGAAAATTGTTCATGCAACCACCGGAGGATTGGAACCCAAACCGAAACCGGTTTTGGACGCCAGTACAATTATTCGACTTCAAAAACTGATTCGCCGTGTTCCTGTGGCCGATCTGGTCGTTGACTTTGCTGTGGATTTCGTACGGAAAACCCGACCGGACAGTGACACCTCTCCCCAATTCGTCCGTGATTGGATCAGCTGGGGAGCAGGACCAAGAGCGTCCCAGTACCTCATTCTTGGAGCCAAGAGCCGATGCGTCCTCGACGGAAGAACCACACCCGATATAGACGATGTCCGAGCTGTCACCAAGCCTGTTCTCCGCCACCGCATCGTGACAAATTTTAATGCCGAAGCAGACGGCGTGAGCACCGTGGATATTATTGACCGATTGCTGGACGGAAATGGATGAACACCTGCTCGATATTTCCAAATTTTACCTGCTGTCCGTAAGGCTTGTCTGATCGCAAGGAAGGGAAAGACAATGGCATTACTCGTCCTCATGCCGGGAAGAAATACCGATACATTGGTGGCCCGAATGCGGTCGCTTCGCCCCAATCTCGATATTCGGGTGTGGCCCGAGATCGGAAATACATCCGACATCGAATTTATTGTCACATGGAACCATTCGCCGGGAGAACTTAAAAAGTATCCAAACCTAAGGGGCATCTCGTCCTACGGAGCCGGTGTGGACCACATTCTCCGAGATCCCGAACTGCCGGAAGGCATCCCAATCGCGCGCGTTGTGGATCAAAAATTGATACACGAAGTAAGCCAGTATGCGGTATCCGCAGTCCTCAACCAGAAACGCCATTGGGAAGGGTACAGGGAAAATCAGCGTAAGAAAAAATGGCGTCCCATTCCAATGGCCAAAACTGACGCCATCGGCATTTTGGGTCTGGGTCAAATAGGACAAACGACTGCCAGGGCATTTGTGAAGCTGGGCTTTCACGTGTACGGCTGGGATCGAGCACCCAAAAAAATCCAAAGCGTGCACTGTTTTCATGGAGAAGCACAATTTGCCCAACTTCTATCCGTGGTTGATTATCTCATCTGTTCTCTTCCGCTGACACCTTCCACAAAAAATATATTGAACAAAAAGACGTTTCGTCGGCTCAAACAGGGAGCCTATGTCATCAACATGGGACGAGGCGATCATCTCGTGGAAGAGGATCTTCTCGAAGCCATCGAAGAAGGCCACATATCGGGTGCATGTCTGGATGTGTTCCGAATGGAACCTCTGCCTCAGGGTCATCCCTTTTGGAATCATCCCAAGATTACAGTAACGCCCCACATCGCTGGCATCACAGATCCGGACGCCGTGGCAGGTCAGCTTCTTAAAAATTACAGGAGAATGCAAAAAGGACTCCCTCCGTTAAACACAATCAACAGGCAGCGCGGTTTTTAGAGGATCGAACATCGTATTTTCTTGATATTGATTTGTATCTGTACTATCTTTGGACAATACGAAAAACGCAATACAAATTTTATTTACAACACCCTTGCTTTCATGGCAACTTTCGAAAACGGAAAGGCATGTCCGGAAGGGAGGTGAAGGGAGGTTTCAATGACAAAAAAGTGGCGAGCTTATCTCTTTGCGATGGCAGTCTTCTTTTTTTTGATATTGCCTTTTGCCAAAGCGAAAGAGCAGACCGACAACATCCATTATGAAATCTGGGTGGAACTCGACCATCAAAACCGTATGCTGCACGGAAAAGAAACCATCACCTGGTTCAATTACACCCGGGATGAAGTAAAGGACATTTGGATTCACCTTTACTGGAACGCGTTTAAAAACGAAAAAAGCGCTCTGCTGCAAGAAGCCAAAACGTCTAAGATTTCTATTCTGGATTTGGACGGAAAAATCAAAGAGGGTGAATGGGGATGGATTGATTTGAAAAGCGTACTTTTGGAAGACGGCAGCGATCTGTTGGGTGCCGCGGAATTTGCGGCTGGGGATCAGCCGATAAGGTCCGAAGATCAAACCGTGATGCGTATTCCTCTTCCCAAGCCTCTCAAGCCAGGCCAGAACATCACGCTCAACATCGGTTTCGAATCCAAAATTCCAAGAGCACTCCTGCGATCGGGTTACTACCACGACGGGTATTTCTTCGGTCAGTGGTTTCCCAAACCCGGCGTGTACGAACAAGGGAAGGGATGGAACTGTCACCAGTACCATCTTAATAGTGAGTTTTTTTCAGACTTTGCGGAATTCACTGTGCATATTACCGTTCCCAAGGCGTTTGTCGTGGGAGCATCTGGCAAAGAGATGGCTCGAAAAGAAAATGAAGAACGGGGGACTGTAACCTACACCTACTGGCAGAACCGCATCCACGATTTTGCCTGGACTGCGGATCCAGACTACATCAAAATCGAACGCGATTTTATAGCCAGTAAAGAAGTGACGCCCGAAGAATATCAAAAAGTCGCTTCTGTCCTCCGACTTCCCATGGAACGAATCAAACTCGGCAATGTAAAAATGATCCTGCTCATCAATCCGGAACACAAAAATCAGGTAGAGAGACACTTTAAAGCCCTGAAAGCGGCCATAAAATACTACGGTCTCTGGTACGGTCCCTATCCCTACGAAACCATCACCATGGTGGATCCCCCTTTCCGAAGTGAAAGCGGCGGCATGGAATATCCCACCCTGTTCACGGCAGGAACACATATTCTTCAAAGCAGGGAGGTCCACAATCCCGAATCTGTAATCATTCACGAATTCGGACACAATTACTGGTACGGCATGTGTGCCAACAATGAATTTGAAGAAGCCTGGCTCGATGAAGGCATCAATACCTATTCTACGGGGAAAGCATTGCGTCACGCCTACGGGGGCTCCATTCTTCCCGTCCGCATCAACGGGATCCCTTTGACTCGCTATAGTGACAAAACCACGTACTTCGATTATCAGATAGATCGGCTTGCCGGAATTTTGATTGCCAAAACGGATCCCATCATCACCAACGCATGGCAATTCAACAATATCATCAGTTATGGATTCAATGTGTATTTTCGTGCTTCTGCCTGTCTCTATACGTTGGAAAATATTCTTGGTGAAGATGTCATGCTTCGGGTGCTTCGGACCTATCAGAGAGACTTCCGCTTCAAACATCCCCACAGCGACGATTTCATCAAGGTCGTAAACCGCGTATCGGGCAGGGACATGACGTGGTTTTTTGACGAATTTTTCTTCAAGGCCAATGCGTTCGATTATGGCATTGGCTTGGTTTCTTCAGAAAAAGTGCAGAGTGCTCGGGGCATGTTCGATAAAGACGACGCCATGGTCGAAATTGACACACGAAGCGCCAAGAAGTTGGACAAAGCGGCTGAACATCCTCAATATCTTTCCATAGTCAAGGTACGGCGTCTTGGAGAAGCAAAACTGGGTGGAGACGTAAGACTGGAAATCAAAATTGTATTCGAAGACGGATCAACCCTCATGGAAAATTGGGACGGCCAGAGCCGCTGGGCCGAATTTCAATTTGTACGCCGCTCCAAAATAAAATTCGTGCAGATAGATCCTGACAATAAATTTCTTATGGATGCCAACATCACCAACAACAGTTATAAACGAAATCCGGGAGTCGCCGGCGTGCTGCGCTGGACGAGCACACTTTTCTTCTGGATACAAAATATAATGCAATATGCTACCGCTGTGAGCTAAGGGGAGGAAAAATGGGCTTTCTTTCGTGTTTCCAAAAAGGGAGTACGATCGTCAGTAAACGGGTGAAAATCCTCATCTATCTTTGGGTCATCAATGTGTCTTTCTCTCTGATGGTGATCGCCCCAATTCATGCATTAATAAAAAACGATGTCTCCCATTCCCTCATGGGCGATCGCCTGCTGGAAGGGTTGGACTTTTTGTGGCTGGGAGATGTTATTTACAAATTTCAAAACCTTGTCCCAATGCTTGCCGTCTGGTTGGCCATTCCAACGCTCCTGCACATGCTCTTCTACACGTTTCTTAATGGTGGGATCATTGGAAGCCTCAAGGAATCTCAAAGAAAAGTGACCTTAAAAAACTTCCTCACCGACTGTGACGCCTATGCCTGGAAGTTTTTTAAGCTGTTTTTACTATCCATTCCAGTCTATTTCATTGTGATCGGATTGATCTACCGCCTTATCGGTCAAATAACAGGACTTTTTACAAAAAATGCCTCAACGGAATGGCCTCTCTTGGTTTTTTCCAATGTGAAAACGATCCTCTTTCTTCTTCTCTTTTCCGTAGTCAACATGTTTTTCGATTATGCAAAAATCCATCTTCTTTTTACCAGGGGTCGAAGCGTACTGAAAGAAGCGTGGATCACCCTTCAGTTTTTGTTTTCCCGATTTTTCAGAGCATGGATACTCTACCTCTTCATCGCCCTTTTGGGTCTTCTTCTGTTTTTCATTTACATGGAAATTGCGTATCTTTTACCCAAGAACCACACGCTACCGATTCTTATTGTTTTTATCTGGCAGCAAATGTACATCTTTTCACGCCTGTGGATAAAACTCAATTTTTTTGCTTCCCAAATGGAATTTTATCGCCAAGGGAAAACCCCATAAAAAACGAAGGAAGAACATGCCGCAAGAAAAAAATCCTTTACCCGATGGAGTGTATGCCGCCACTCTAACGCCGTTAAAGGACGATCTCAGTGTCCACCACGACGCATTGGCAGCCCACTGCCGATGGCTTCTCAACAACGGCTGCAACGGCATTGTTCTCCTCGGATCTACGGGAGAGGCAAATTCCTTTGCAGTGCACGAACGCATCCAATTGCTCGATGCCCTTGTTGAGTCTGGTGTCTCTGCACATCACCTGTTGGTCGGTACGGGATGCTGTGCTGTCCCGGATACTGTCACCCTTACAAAACACGCCGTCCAACGAAAAGCAGGCGGTGTTCTGGTTCTGCCCCCCTTCTATTACAAACACGTCAGCGATGAAGGTCTGTTCGCCGTCTTCGATCAGATCATCCAGCAGGTGGGCGATTCCAGTCTTAAAATCTATCTCTACCATTTCCCTCAGACGAGTGGCATCCCATTCAGCCGCGGCCTGATACAACGTCTGATTGCTGTTTATCCCCATACGGTAGTAGGCATAAAGGATTCGGGCGGCGACTGGAATAACATAAAAACCCTGTGTGCCGATTTTCCCCATCTCCGGGTCTTTGCAGGAAGTGAAAAATTCCTTCTGGACATCTTAAAAATAGGCGGCACAGGATGCATCTCTGCCACAACAAACATCACCTGCAAACTTGCAGGAGAAATCTACGCCCGATGGCAATCGGACGATGTGAGCGATTTACAAAAAGAGCTAACAGCCATGCGAAAGGCCTTTGAGCCTTATCCATTGTTATCGGCTTTAAAAAGAGTCATGGCCGAGTGGACAAATCAACCAATCTGGTTGAACCTGCGTCCACCCCACACCATTCTCGGAGAAAACGAAACGGCCTCTCTCTTGAATGCATTGAAGGCGTTTCCGCATATTCAAAAAATATTTTCCGAAATTCAGAAAAAAGCAAACACCGTCCAAGTCCTATGAAACCGGTCACTGTCTATCGAACAGCCATATTTTGAATAATGCATTATTCCCCGTCCTTTCCGGATGGAGAGTTCACGTGAACAATTTGAAAGGGGACAGTCCAATGAAATTTATTGAAGATCCAAGAATCAAAGAGGCAAGAAAAAGTCTTGCGCTGGCGTGGATTTATTTTTTCATCTATCTTGCGGCGATCATGGTATTGTCCTATACGTTGGGAATAACACCCTACGTATGGGGGCTGCCGCGATGGGTCGCTCTGGGGAATATAGGCATCCCTGCCCTGTTTGTCATCGCACTTATTTTTGTGGTGGAAAGATGCATTCCGGATATCCCGTTGACCGATGAGAAAGAAAAAGAGAGGGCAAAAAAATGAACGCTGCCATCCTTTCGTTTTTGTCGTATACTGGCATATTGATCGCAATCGGCATCTGGTCCTATCGTATTGTCGAAAAAGTACCGATCTCAAAATACGAAGAAGAGTTCTATGCAGCAGGAAGAGGGCTCGGAGGAATCCTCGTTGCATTAATCATTGCAGGCGGACTGGCCAGTGCTGGGACGTTTATCGCTGGGCCAGGGATGACCTATGCCTACGGTTACTCCTGGGTGCTGATGAACAATTTTCAGATTTTTATGAATCTTTCCCTATTGGCCCCCATCGGCATTATTGTCGGTATTGTGGCGCGGAGGGTCCATGCCATCACCTACTTGGATATTTTTAAGGCAAGGTATCAGAGCAGGACCATCATTGTCCTCCTTGCATCCTTAGTGACCGTATTTCTTCTGCCCTACATGGCAACTCAATTCGTAGGAGCGGCAAGGGTCATATCGCAAATGACAAAAATGGGATACATCACCTCCCTGGCCTTCGGCTCCTGTGTGGTGCTGGTTTATTGTGTATTGGGGGGAATGCGCGGAACGTCCCTGGCGACGCTTCTTCAGGGCATTGTAATCACCGTTGGATGCATACTCCTTTTTGTTGGCACGGTCCACTATGCTGGAGGATTTAAGCAATCCACAGAAATTTTGGCTGCAAAAGACATCCGCTTTCTTTCTCCGACTGCAGGGGGGCAGTTTCCTCCACCTTTTGCTTTTTCTATCGCATGCATTACGGGTTTATTCGTGGTTGGAATGCCTCATGCCATGCTGGGCGCCCTGACCTACAAAAACACAAAAGCGCTCAAGAAGGGCATCTGGATGGGGGGCATATTGGTTTTTATTTGGACACTGCTTCTCTGTATGGCGGGTGTTATCGGCCGCGCGATTAAACCCGATCTTGCCGTTCCTGACGAGATCAGTCCTTGGCTTGCCATGAACGTCATGCCCAAAGCGCTGGGAGGAGTTGTGATGGCAGGGACCGTTGCCGGAATCCAGACAACGGTGGCTGCTATGGCCATCATCATTACTTCCAGCATTGCAAAAAACCTTCTTAAAGAAATCAATCCAAATGTGTCGCCGGAAAAAATCAAAACCGCTTCCCGGTGCACGATGGCAGGCTGCCTGACCATCGCCATTGGGTTGGCCCTTTTACAACCTCCCCTGATCCAGTGGATTATCTTTTTTTCCATAGGCGGATTGGAAGCAGCGACTTTTGGGCCGATCCTTTTGGGCATGTTCTGGAAGAGAGGAAACAAGTGGGGAACCATTGCCTCCATTGGCTGGGGAATGGCAATATACGGACTTGCCAATACCGTAGCCCCCAAACTCGCATTATGGGGAACCCATCCATCCCTGGTCTCCGTTCTGTCGGCTTTGGTTGTCTATGTTTTTGTGAGCCTCGCGACTCCGCCACCGGAAGAAAAAATCGTACAGACTTTCTGGGGAGCCTGGGAAACAACATCAGTAAAAACTCCGTAGATCGTATCAGAATCAGGAGGACTTGCAATGAAAAATCCAAAAATCACCCGTGTGGATATTTACAAAGCAGACATTGAATTTCACGAACCGTTCCGGATCGCTATTATGGAAATTACAAGTGCCCAGAGTCTTTTTATTAAAATCACGACCAATGAAGGTCTGTACGGATTGGGGGAGGCCAATCCCACAGCTGGGATTACAGGAGAGACGCAATCCATCAACCTCGCCGGAGCCGTTGATCTCGCCAGGTTACTGCTCAACAAAGATCCTCTCAATATTGAAGAACGGACGAGAGAAATGGACAAATTTTTAATCCACAACAGCACGCTGCGCAGCGCTTTTGATATGGCCTTGTACGATCTTCTGGGCAAAATTGCGGGTCTTCCTCTGTATGCGGTTCTGGGAGGAAGGAAACGCTCTTTCTGGACAGATAACACCATAGGCATTGCCGATCCGGACACCATGGCAAAAAAAGCCCTGGATTACAAGAATCGCGGATTTCGGGCAATCAAAGTCAAACTGGGTACGAACCGGGTTCAGGACATTGAAAGAATCCAAAAAATTAGAACTGCCATCGGGAATGATTTGCCCATACGGATTGATGCGAACCAAGGCTGGGACTATCAAACGGCCATCCATGTGCTTAAGGCTCTGGAATCCATGGGAATTGAATATTGCGAGCAGCCTATTGCCCGATGGGACCTTGAAAATATGCGGAGGATTCGGCAAAACACCTCCATTGCAATCATGGCCGACGAATCTCTATTCGATCATCACGATGCTTTTAAACTGGCCTCCATGGGGTGTTGTGATTACTTCAACATCAAATTGGCCAAGTCAGGGGGAATCCATACGGCTCTGCGGATTAACGGAATTGCGGAGAGCGCCGGCATTGCCTGCATGGTGGGCTGTATGACCGAAACCCGGCTCGGCCTGACAGCAGCGGCTCATCTTGTTTCTTCGCGACCCAATATTCGATACGCGGATCTGGACGGCTATCTGTTTCTGAAAAGCGATCCCATTATTGGCGGCACCCAATACAATGTTGGAGAAATCACCCTCCCAGACGCACCCGGTCACGGCGCAGATATTGATCCCAATTTTCTGAAAAAGTGCGAATCAAAGACGATTACGTAGAGACAGAAGATCATGTGTGTTCTGTTAAAATCATCTCCTTATGTGCGACGCATTATGTAAAGCTTGGGCGGATGGATTTCTCTCTGATAGGATGACGTTACCGCACGCTCTGCGACGTCACCCGAAAGTCGCTGTCGTAGGTTACAGAAACCTGGCCATTGACTTGGCCTTTCCATGAAACAGACGTCGGAAGAGAGCCGTCGTAGGTGTAGCTCAAAGTATCGAAATCCGGAGAGATGATGTGCCGTAGTTGCCCGATAATTCTTCCCAATGAGTCAAGTCAAAAAAAATTGGCCTCAATATATTTGAGGCCAGAGTGAGGGTGATGAGGATACAATGATTGAATTTACTCACAACTAAATATACCATTAAAATACCATCTTTCACCATGTTTTATTAAACAACATTCGACCCAATTTAAAGGTTTATAATTTGAAGATTGGTAGAAAATCATCGGTGCATCTTTATACTCATCTAAAATATCAATTTTAATTCTTAAGTTTTCAGCATTTTCAAAATAGTGTCTTACAGATTTTTCCCCAACGAATAAATGTTTATATAACCAACTATCATTGGTGTATAACAACTCTTTTATTTCAGAATAATGATATAGATCATCGATAAAATATGTTCCACCTGGTGAAACATATTTTAGTAGTGTTTCAATATCTTGATTTAAAACTGCTATTCTCAATTCATTGGCTATCCCCTCTATTTCTTTTAAATTGTTATCATTTTTGCACAACACTGCTGTAATCAACAAAAGAAACAGACCAATAATCAAAAATGCCCTGCGCATTTTTGCCTCCTCATTTACATACACTGTTTTTTAAAGGATAGTTATTTTCTTTCGGCAATATCGTTAATGGATCAATACGAGATTGTCCTTCTGCTGGACGATATGTATAATGGACATGCCCTCCTGTTGAACGTCCACTCAGATCGGTCATCCCAATCATTTCACCTTCACTAACTTGTTGGCCCACCTTAACGGAAGCCGTTACATGAGCATATCCCGAGATACTCCCATCCTCATGTCTTATGAGTATCTGATTTGCACCCGTCGGTGATGTATTAACTGCAATCACTACACCACTGTGGCTTGCTACAACGGAACCGCCCACAGGATTTTCAATGTCGATTCCATAATGAAACCCTGGAATTGGATTGGTACGATATCCAAATGATGATGTCACGCGGCCTCTGCCTGGCCATGTTTGTAAACCAAATGGATCGGTTCGATTGATGGGATCATTCAGACAGTAGCTGTATACATTGACTTCTTCACCCCAAAACCCAATCGGATCCTTCGCCGTCCACCTCCCAATTTTTGCGTCATAATCCCTCGTTCCAAATCTCACCAAACCTATCTGTTCATCAACCAACCCACCTGCATAACCGAACGGCTGAAAACCCGCCTGAGGCGGGTCTCCGCTACCGCTCCGATCATCAATAATATTTCCAAATTCATCATAAGAAATAGACTGAACCACATTGCCAGTTGCATCAACCACCAGTCTTACACTGCCGAGATGATCTGTGATGAGTGAATAAATCATACCTTCTTTCACCACATAGTCTGGTACATGTCCTTTCGTTCCATAAACGAATCTTGCAGAAATGTTACCCAAACTGTCAATCTCTGCAATGGGATTAATCTGATCCTGGTATATCCACCCTTTCTTGAATTCGCCATTGACTATCTTGCCAACTCTTCGATTCTGACCGTCAATAATATACTCCATAAACGTACCATCAGGAAGATTGACAGAAATCAGGTTACCAAGCAGGTCGTAGTTGTAAAAAGTGGTATCACCGTTTTCAGTTTTAAATTTCAAAGAACCGCTGGCTGTGTAGCCGTAAGAAGCATTGCCATAGGTAAGAAGCCTGTCCTGATCATCATACGTTCCAAACACTGTTCCAGAAAGAGTAGTGTGAGAAAGCCGATTGCCGTTGTCGTCGTAGGAATATGTTGAGATGGTCGTGTCATTCCGCTGGACTTGAATCAGGCGTCCACTGAGGTCGTAAGAATAGGAATAGGTATTTGTCTTTCCGAAAATATTTTCCGTAATTT
>Ga0172364_10002735_pt1 | contig 14029 bp, 17 predicted proteins | sample LakKivSesite10cm_FD_114545 | JGI IMG/M metagenome (GOLD analysis project Ga0172364, IMG submission 114545) | Sediment microbial communities from Lake Kivu, Rwanda - Sediment site 10cm | ecosystem: Environmental > Aquatic > Freshwater > Lake > Sediment | place: Rwanda: Western Province, Lake... | reverse complement strand
TGATTTTTACATGATGAACCGGACACTTGAGCTTGCAGCATTTAGCGGGCTTGTAGTTGAAAAATTAGGGCTGACTGGGCTTGAATACTCTTGGTTTCCATTAGATATTTTTACTTCAAAAATAAGAGGCGTTCCTGTTATTTTTGTTTACAATCTCTCAGGTATAAAATCAGATATTAAAGCAGTCAGGCAAGTTGACCTAATACATAGTGCAGATGCATTTATTAGGGGAAGAGGAAGTACGCTTGGTTTTGTTGAAACAGTTATTGAGGAAATGCCTTCAAATTTAAAGCAGGATGCAGTCTATCAGAAACTTTATGAAAAAGATTCAGAAAAGACAAAATACGCGTTTGGAGAAGCCACAGATGAGAGAATTAATCCAGGCTGGCGCTACAAATTAAAGAGGCTTATTTTCGGTAAAAAGAAGTACTTTGAATATAAGCCAGAGTACCATGGACTCCGTAAGGTTTAAAAACCAACATACACCTTGATATTTCTATGAAAGCCAAAATAGTCAATTACAGAGGCTCATACAAGAAGCAGAACACAAAGCAGATGATAGTACAAGTTGATGGTATAAAAGATAAGGCTTCTGCAATTGGATTAAAGGGAAAGAAAGTAGTTTGGACTACTCCAGCAGGCAATAAGATAATTGGAATAATCGCACAGCCTCATGGAAACAAGGGAGCAGTAAGAGTCCACTTCAAGGAAAAAGGATTGCCAGGACAAGCATTAGGCACAGAAGCAATTGTTGAATAAGTATTTTTAGTAATTGATTAATTTAATTACAATTTAAAGTTCTTAGTTACTTTTACGTATTGGCTTTAAAGCATATTCTCGCATGTAATCTGGAAGCTCAGCTATCATTTTTGCTGTTGGCTTACCTCGTGATAATTGTCTATAGTCCTTTGATTCCTCTTCTTCCATCTGCCTTATTTTAGTGTCAAGAGAATAATTTTGCTTTTCATTGTAATTAAACCAAGCATATTTTGCCTCAGATAAATCAACTTTATGCTCCTTTATCTTATTAAATTGTGAAAATAAATAGTCAAGCCTCTTAAGGTAAGTATATGCTCTTTTTTCTTGAGGTATATTTTTAAGATAAAAATTAATTAACTTTGATTTTAATTCTTCATTAAGCTCTGAGTCCTGAATATAGTTGTATGTTTTTGTAACAATTTGTTTTAAGTCAACTTCAACAGAGCCAGTTGCATTTGTCATCTCTCCAGAGAGTCTGCTTAGCTGGTATGTTTTTGTTCTTAATTCGTGGGCAAGCCAATTTGGTACAGGATGAGATGTTGTTGTTATTGTGTTCAAATATTTTAAGTGTTTTATCAAATTTGGTTCAAGTAAAGAAATAATCTCATCAAGTTCAGAAGAATCAGTCATAAAAAATCACATTTGAATTTTATTTAAAGAACTGCCAAACAGGATAAATTTGAGCAGTAGCAGGGGACTCTTTGTATAATTGCTTAACTTTTCCATCAGTGATATCAAATCGTGCAAAAACTTTTCCAGAATTAGTTTTCAAATAATAAGTGCTTGTTGGCCAGTTAGAGGCAACCTCCTTAAGTCGCTTAATAAAATTTGCCTTTGTCTTGAGGTGCTTTTCCTCCAAGTACAAACATCTGCATTTTCTATATGGTGCGATATAAGTGCTTCTAACACGCATAACTGAAAGTCTTGGTTCAAATTCTGGTTTAATTGCCATCTTAGTAAAGAGCGAAACAAAGCAAAATTCTTGAATTCTGCTGGTATCGCTGAACTTGTTCAGCGAAACAAAACAGCCTAGGGCTGTTTCTCGCTAATAGTACTATAGGTCAGGGGTGTTTAAAAGACTTATTTAGCATTTTCAGAGAGTTAATATCACGTTTTGTGATATGTGACATCTCCTAGCTACTTGATTCTGGATAATTTAGAGCCGATGTGTATTGGTTTAATTATTTTTTATTTTTTGGACACGGCTAACTACTGCACGACGCCAAATCCAATTAATCTCCATCGGCTGAAAACTCAGCCGGCACGTTAAGTGCACAATTCGTTAGTACGATGTGCACTGCTTTTAGGTTGCAATATCAACAGAATAAGAACTACTGAACTACTCCGAAACCGATAAGTCGCCAACGGTTTTGAATTTGTCTGCTTATTGCTGCCTTTGCGCCCTTTGAAGCAACAATAGGCTTCCTTAAAGTAGCATACATCTTGTTCTTTGCAGATCTCTGCACAATTCCAAGTGTTGTTGATGTTCCGATGTTAAGCATAACTGGCTCATATAGCTTAAATGGCTCGATCTTTGTCTCTTCCCTTAATCCAATAACGTGGTCAAATAATTCAAAGTTCATGTTCAAGGCATTTGCTGCTTTTGGTGTTTTGCCAGCCAAGCCAATTACATTTCCAACTAATGAGTCTGACTTTGTAACAGCAGGATCAAGGTTAGTTGAGATTGCAACTGATCCTCCTGGACCCTTTTTGTCAATCATAACATTTCCAGATACAATTCCAGTTATCTTTGTCTTTAAGACTCTCCACTCAACTTGTCCTCCTTTTTTCTCGATTTTCAGGCCAGGCTGAATTTCGATTTCATCGCCGACCTTAAACTCGCCCTGAATAATTGCTCCGCCAAAAACTCCGCCAACTAATTTTTCTGTTTCAGCGCCAGGCTTGTTAATGTCAAAGCTTCTTGCAACATAAAGTATAGGATCTTTTGCCAAGTCTCTTTCAGGAGTCTTGAAATAGTGCTGTATTGCAGCTAAAATTACGTCGATGTTTACCTTTTTTTGCGCAGATACAGGTATGACTGGAACTTCGAATCCAAGGATTTTCTTAGAGTATTCCAGGACTTGCTGATAATTCTTTTTTGCTTTTTCCTTTGTAACAAGGTCAACTTTGTTTTGAATTATTATGATGTTTTTAATGCCTAAAACTTTCAAAGCCATCAAGTGTTCGCTTGTCTGAGGCTGAGGGCATTCTTCATTTGCAGCAACAAGTAAAAGCGCGCCATCCATAATTGCTGCGCCAGTGATCATAACAGCCATTAATGTTTCGTGTCCAGGAGCATCAACAATTGAAATTTTTCTTACTAACTCAGATTTTGTTTTGCACTTTGGACATTCCTTTTGATTTGTCCAGCAGTCTGGCTCTGGGCAGTTTGGGCATTTCCTGATTTCAGCATCAGCATACCCGAGTTTGATTGTGATTCCTCTCTTAAGCTCTTCAGAATGAACCATTGTCCACTTGCCTGTCAGAGCTGAAGCTAGTGTTGTCTTGCCGTGATCTACGTGTCCGACAATACCAATATTAATCTCTGGCATCTTCTTTTCATTATCCTGAGCCATAATAGAATTTTGGGCAACTGCCTTTAAAAAGGTTTAGAAATCATCTCTTTCCTTACGGTATTTTTTAAAACTTGCCTCATTGATTATGTACCTGTCAGATGCTTTTGTAACTGAGATTTTTTTAAGATATTCCTCAAGAGTTTTTTGAGCTTGATTTTCAGCAATGTACTGCTGATAACTTTGACTTTTTTCCCGCATTGTTCCTATCCAAGTTCGAGCATAAAGTTCGCCTCTTACACCCATAATCTTTAGCCACAACCCAGATTCCTTAAACTCAGGTCTAATTGAAGGATGAATAGCGTGAACCCAAAGCAGGCAATCTTCTTTTTCAATAAATTCAAACCCGGTCTTTTCTCTTATGTCGTCTCTAATTTTTTGATAAAGCTCAAATTCTTTAGGATTCATAATATAAAAATAAAGCAATAAAATATAAAATGCTTTTGGAAAATCAAACTAAGCAGCCTTACTTGCTAACTGCTCTCTTTTCCTTGCTCTTTGGCCTAAAGCATCTTTGTCCGCACTTTTTGCAAATTACTTGCTTGGACATAATCTTGAGATTGTCAGCTCGAACCTTGGCTTTGCATCTTCTGCAAATCCATACTCGATTAAATCTCCTTGCGATTGCTTCAGGTATTTTCATTGTTATTATAAGGCTCTTTATGCTGATTTATAAATCTTTCTTTGAGCTTACTTTGTGCCCTTTACAACTTTTCTTCCTATGATGTTCCAGTAAAGGATCTCCTTGCCAGCAACTACCTTTTCCTTAAATTCATCAGGTATTGCTATGTCAAAGTTCTCAAATGACTCTGAATCCATAACACTTGCATTGCTGTCTACTATTGTAAGAACTTGTGCTGATCTCTTTTCAATAATTGGCACTTCAACTTTTTCAGAACATACATATAAACCGACCTTCTTTGATCCAGTTAATAAGCTGATAGCAGTGACTCTGCATTTTGCACTTCCGTGCTTGCCTGTTTTTGACTTTTCAATTGTCTTGATTTCGCAGGCATCGCTATCCATTATAACATAGCTGCCTGGCTTTAAGCTTCCAATTTCTTCGTTTTTAATATCTCCTTCAACCATAACACAGCCTCCATAGCTGATTGTTTCAAACTTAATCAAATAGTATCGCTTTTTATAGTTTTCCAAAGAGCATAAATCTGAAATTTAAAGTAAACTAAAGCAAAAATAAAAGAATAAAGAGTCTTTTCAGACTCTAGTTTTGTCCATTTCTGGATTTGCCTTGTGTTGAATTGCCTTCTTCATCCTCAAGGTCATCTTCAGATTCTAATTCATCTTCTGAGTCATCTGTGCTATTGTCATCTTCTTCATCGTCCTCAGAATTATTGCAGGCACAGTCCTCGCAGTCGCCAGTGCAGTTTCCTTTTCCTTCACAGCCACAGCTTTCGTTTCTGTCTCTTGTTCTGTTCTGGTCTCTTTCCTCTGTCCTGTTTTCCCTTCTATCTAGCCTGTCTTCTATCCTTTGCTGAATTCTTTCTTTTATCTTGTTTTCAAGCTCTTCAGCCTTTTGGATTCTTAAGTCAATCTTTTGGCTTAGCTTTTCCTTTAAGTCTTCAGGAATATTTGGATTAGCCATTATTTTTGCTCTGACTTTTTCCATTGCAGCAATATGTCTGGCCATGCCATTTTCTATTCCAGTGAAGTTTCCATTTTTAGCTTCTTCAACTTGAGCCTGGATTTCAGCGATAACTTCTTCATGCAGTTGTTCTGCTTTTTCCATTGAAGCTTGCTTCTTTGCTTCAGCCATTGCCTTAAATTCTGCTAATCTTTCTTGGGCAATTTCTAATCCAATCTTTGCTCTAGTCTCGCCAGCTCTTGCTAGATTTAATCTTAATCTGTCAAAAGCAACATCTAATCCGTAGAATGCGCTGTCAGGAGTTGTTCCTGGGCTTGGCAAGTCTAATGTTTCATTTGTTTCAGTAACATTTGTTACATTTGTTTCATTGTTTTCTTCTGCAAAAGCAATTGCAGGCAATAAGAATAAAGCCAACAAGCTAATTGCAATAAGTAATTTTTTCATTGCATGCCCCCATTTTTTGAGTAAGAAGATAATTTAGGAATATAAAAATTTATTGCAAGGCAAATCTTAGGACTGCTGCAACGCCGCCAAGGCCGTTTATCTGCTCTCCGTGGCGAGTTTCCTTTGATACAATAAATACTTGCCCGCCGACTTCATCAACAGCATCGATTAATGGCTCAGTTATCTTTTCATCCTGCTCTTCTGAGACAAACAAAACTTCGACAGCGCTTGCTTCAACAGCCTTCTTAACTTCTTCAGCGCCGTAAGCAACAATATTTGGCCTTGTGCTTAATAATTGGAAAAACTTGTCAACTGCCTGTCTCTCTCTTGTTAACTCTTCTTTTTCAAGAATATCATCGCTCTTGTCAACCAGCTCATTTAATCCAAAGTCTCCAGTATATCCAAGATGCTTTATTCCGATTATCTTTTGCTTAAGCGGCGTTGATATAAATCCGCCGTCAACCAAAGTTTCTTTTGTTGGTCCAGGCCCACCGATGATAATGCCTTGAAGCTCCTTAAGCTTGCTAAATTCCTCATTAATATGATCCCCTACTTTTTTGTAAAAGTCCTTTGCCATATTCTCAACAACTCTATGAAGTCTGTTTGCAGACTGTCCTCCAGCAGCAAACTTTCCAGGAACCATTGACTTTAATGAAACTAAAGGAATGATTGTCTTTCCCCTTAACAAAGCAATGTCAGCTTCTCTTCTGTCCATAACAACTAATCCATAAGTTGTTCTTGCCTCAAGCTGTTCCTGCAGTGGCTCAAGGAAAAAAACTTGGTCGCATCTGTAGATCTTGACTTTCAAAGCTTCTGGCGGCTCAATTGACCAGATCTTCATATCCATAATTCCTTCTCTTTCAGAAACATTTCCAGAAAAAAGAGCAATACCGTTTTTAGGAGTTTGCTTAAATGTCCTCAAGTGCTGAAGCATCTTGTCTAAGGCAGCCTCAACATTTTTTCTTGTTGAAGTTGATTTGATGTTTCTGGCTGTTCCAGCTTCAGTGGCAATCTGATTAGTTATGTTGTAAATAGCATAGCCAGCAGGCACATAAACTGAGATAAGTTCAGTATGTCTTGCCCTGACATTGCTTAATTCCTTTACAAGCTTCTTTAGCTTGTACTGAAGCTTTCTTTTTTCATCCATAATCGGCCTCGTGTATAATTAATTAAACAGGATATTCAACACTTATAAATGTATTGAAGCGCTGCAAGAAAATAATAATTAGCAGACCTTGAGTGCTTCGCCTTTTTCAATATGAAGCTGGTTTAGTCTCATTGTTCCTTTGATTACATCTTCCATTCTTCTAAGTTCTGTTGGGTGAGGAGCCTGTAATGAGATCTTTTCCATTTTATCTCCGAGTTTTATTTGATTATCTTGCTTGTACTTTCTGATTAAAGCAATTGCTTCAAGAGCCATCTTTCCATCTTCAAGAAGTTTCTTGTCTGGCTCATCCAGCTTTGCAAACTGCTTTATGTGTATGCTCTTTGCCTGCCAGAAATGTTTCTTGTATACGACTTGGTAAATTTCTTCTGTGATGTGCGGAATTATTGGAGCCCACATCTTCAATATCTCCAAGAGAACATTATAGAAAGTCCAGACAGCAGCTTTTTTGCTCTTGTCATCTGTGCCGTAAATTCTGTACTTGATCATTTCCAAGTAATTGTCGCAAAATTCATGGAGGAAAAACATTTCAAGTTCTTTTCTTGCCTTGCCCATTTCAAAGCTCTCAAAGTAATTTTTGTAAGTCTTCATTACTTCAGCAAGCCTGCTGTATATCCACTTGTCAACTAATTCAAGCTCAGGAGCGATTTTTGGCAAGTGTGCTGAATTCATTTCAGCAAATCTTGCTGTGTTCCATAGCTTTAGTATGATTTTGTTTCCTCTGACAATTTCCTTTTCCTGGAAAGGCATGTCTTCTCCAATGTTTGCTGTAGCTACCCAATACCTAAAGGCATCTACATTGTACTTTCCAATAATATCATCAAACCAAATTGCATTTCCCTTTGACTTGTGCATTCCATGTCCGTGCGAATCCAAGACAAATGTTCCAAGCATTATGTTTTTCCAAGGAATTGATTTCTCGTGATACCAGGACTTTACAATTGTGTAAAATGCCCAGGTTCTGATAATGTCGTGTGACTGTGGTCTTAATGACATTGGATAGATTTTTTTGTACCAAGTTGGCTGGTCATAACACTTTGATGCAACTTGCGGAGATACACTTGAAGTCATCCAAGTGTCGAAAACATCTTCCTCTGGCACAAATTTTTCTGAGCCGCACTTACACTTGTTTTTCTTTGGCTTGTCTTTTGTTGGGTCAATTGGCAAGTCTGTTAGTTCTGGGAATGTTGGCTCATTACATTTTGCGCAGTACCAGACTGGAATTGGAACTCCAAAAAATCTCTGTCTTGATATGCACCAGTCCCAGTTGAGATTGTTAACCCAGTCTTCGTATCTTTTTCTGTAAAACTCAGGATGCCACTTTACTTTTTGGCCCTGTTTGATAAATGCTTCCTTGTTTTGCAGCAACTGAATAAACCATTGCTTTGTAACTATGAATTCAACAGGAGTTGAACATCTCCAGCAAACTCCAACAGTCTGCTTTAGTAATTCCTGCCTTATGAATGCGCCTTCTGCCTTTAAGTCTTCAAGCACTTTTTCTTTTGCTTCATTTAATCTCAGGCCAGCATATTTTCCAGCAAGTTCATTTAGTGTTCCGTCCTTGTTGACTATGATCCTTAATTCTAGCTTGTGAAGTTTCCACCATTCAATGTCTGTATTGTCTCCAAATGTACAGACCATAACAATTCCAGATCCAAAGTTTGGATCAACTTTAGCATCAGCAAGTATCTTTACTTTTTGCTTGAACAAAGGTACAATTGCATTCTTTCCAATAAGTTTTTTGTATCTCTCGTCTTCTGGATGGACAAAAATTCCAACGCAAGCAGGCAAAAACTCAGGCCTGGATGTTGCGATTTCAATTTTTCCGCCATTTTCAAGATCAAAGTAAATGTAGTTTAGGAAAGTATCTCTTGCCTTGTCTTCAACTTCTGCCTGGGCAAGTGCTGTCTGGTGGTAAGTGCACCAGAGTGTTGGCTCTTCTGCTCTGTAAGCAAGTTTCTTTTTAATTAAGTCAAGGAAAGATGCCTGTGCAACTTTTTGCGCAGAAGGGTTTATAGTAGTATATAGCAATGACCAGTCATAACCGTGGCCTAACTTTTTGTAAACTCTGTCAGAATATGCTTTCTCAACAAGCTTTGATTCTTTTATGCACAGCTTTCTAAATGCTGATTTTGTTGTTGAAGCCTTGTTAATATTGTACTTTTCCTCAACCATCTTTTCTGTTGGCAAACCATTGTCATCAAAGCAAGGGGGGAAATAAATCTCACAACCATTCATTCTAAAAAATCTTGTTGGTATCTCTAGTTGAGTGTAGTGTAAAGCGTGACCAATATGCAAGTGACCTGCAGAAGCATAAACTGGAGGAACATCAACAGAAAATATTGGCTTTCCAGAGTCTGGATTAAACTTGTAGATTTCTTCCTTTTCCCAGAATTTCTGCGTTCTTTTTTCTATGGCAGCAAAATCTGGCTGTTGGTCCAACTTTTTTTTGAAGGTCATCTTGAAATTTAATAAACTAAAGTGTATTTTTAAAGATTGCTTTATCGAGTTATCTGCTAAAAGTGATTAATCTGCTTAAAATCAGTATACAGAGATACATTTTTAAACAATAATATCCTTATTTAACTTATGACAGTCATATATGCTTTTGAGCCAAGAAATGCCTGGACAGAAGAAGAGCCAGACAAGCTTGAAGAATTAAGAGTAAGCCTTGTTAAAGGTGGAATTTTAAAGACTTGTTCAATAACTAACAGTAAGAAGTTTCCATATCCATTTCAGAAGCCAGACAAAGTTTCACTGGGAGATTATTTTGGCGAAGACGCAAATTATGAACAAATAAACCGCGAGCTTGATTACTTGTATAATCCAGCAAAAGGAGAATACTCTGTTCACGATTGTTCAGATCCAAAAATAGTTGAGACAATCTGCAAGAAATTCAGAGATATGACTGTTGACAGAATAAACAAGTCAGCAAATTATTCAATCTCATGCCTTGAAAAATCAATTCCAATTGTTCAAAGCGGACAACTAAGATATGATCGAATAATTGATGAGTTTAAGAAAAGACAGGAGAGCTCAAAAGAGGATTTGGTTTCAATGGTTAACAATTTCTTTTACTTTAGGGAGTCAAATGAAAAGCTAGTAAACTTCTGCGCAAATATATTTAAGTCAAGCGAAGAGTTTTGGGTTGCAAGAATCGAGGTTGACGGGGAAAAGATCTCCGAAGTCAAGAAGTACTTAGACCAATCTAAGCTAGCGTACAAGGTTTTAGAGTCACAGTCATTGATAATTGTATAAAAACAGTAAATGATTTATACTTCGGGAGTTGTTTAAAATTTATGGTCGCTGAAGTAATACTTGTCAAGGAAAGAATAATCAAAAAGTTAAGAGAACAAGTTAAGGCAAAAATCTCAAAACACTTTAAAGCTGGAGAAAAAATATGCATCAAACTCCACATGGGCGAGTATGGAAATTTAAATTACGTGCGCCCGCCAATTATTGAATTAATTGTTGATGAATTAAAGAAAGCTGGATGCCAGCCATTTTTGTTTGACTCATTAGTTGCTTATCAAGGGACAAGAAGTACTGTAAGAGGAGCATTGGAGACAGCAAGAAAGCACGGCTTTAGCAAGGAAACTATGGGCTGCCCAATTATTGTTTCAAATGAAGGCGTTGACTCAGATACAATTCATTTTAGCAAAATGGAAGTCTGCAAGGATATTGCAGATGCAAATGGAATGATTGTAGTCTCACACTTTAAGGCGCACTGCATGGCAGGTTATGGCGCAGCAATAAAAAATCTTGGAATGGGCGGCGTGCCAAAGGAAATCAAAGCCTTGATTCACGAGGAAACAGAAGCAGAGCTGGCGTATCCTGAAAAATGCGTAAGCTGCGGAACTTGCGTGAGGACTTGTCCAATTAAAGGAGTTAAGCTCGGCAAAAATAATAAGCCAGAATTTACAAGCTGCTGGGGCTGCGGGGCTTGCGTGATGAAATGTCCGACAAAAGCATTAAAGTCAAAAAATGAAATTGCTCTTGGCGCAGGATTAGCAGAGTCTGCAATGGCTGTGCTTGGCGAGCTTAAGGAAAATAAAGTTTTTTACATAAATGTTCTCTTTGATATTTCAGACAACTGTGATTGCGAGCCAGTCGGCGATACAGACTCTCCAAAAGTTGTAATGAAAAATCTTGGAATCTTGCTTTCAGAGGATATTGTTGCAATCGACAAGGCCGCATTTGACTTGGCTGACACAGCAAGCAACATGGAGTTTAAGAAAATCTGGCCGTGCGACCCAACCTTACAATTTAAGACAGCAGAAGATCTGAAAATGGGCAGTACAAAGTACAAGATTGTTGAAAAGTAAACTTTTTGTTGATTTTGCAGTTACAAAGTTATTTATTTTAGAAATATCTCTAAAAAAGCATGAAATTAAGCAATCCCTTAAAGTTTATCATAAGTTTGCTTATTTGTCAAGCCGCAGGAATTTTTGGATCATTACTTACATTTAATGCTATTCAGACTTGGTACATTACATTAAAGAAACCAGAATTTGTTCCGCCAGGAAGTTTAATCGGCATGATTTGGATTGTAATCTATTCCTTGATGGCAATTTCACTGTTTTTGATTTGGTCCAAGGGACTGAAATCAGAAGAACATAAATTTGCAATAAAAGTTTTTGGAGTTCAGCTTTTGCTGAACGCATTGTGGTCTCCAATTTTCTTTAATTTAAGATCCCCATTTTTTGCATTTTTGATTATCATTGCACTTTGGATAGCAATTGCAGCAACAATTTACTTGTTCTACAAAATTTCAAGAATGGCAAGCTACATATTAATTCCATATATTCTGTGGGTAACTTTTGCAGCTTACCTTAACTTTATTATCTGGCAGTTAAATGCTATATAATTTTAAAATTAAATAAAAATTAAAAATAAAATCTAAAAATTCTTACTTGTATTTTTCAGATATTTTTCCAATCCAGATGATTGCAATAACAGCTATTACTGTTACAAGTAGTGCATATACCCAAGGACCATATTTTGCTACAGAGTATAGCAATCCGCCTGGCAGGAATAAGCTCTTGATTGCATCGTTCCATGCAAGTGCTGCTATCAATCCAAATGCTGCTGTAAGTAAAGCAGTCATCTTTTCTAATAGTTCTTTCTTAAATGTGTTTGCCATAATTTTAGAAAAAATAAGATATATAAAAAACGGTGTAATTATCGAGTGCGGATTACTTTACTCCTTGGCAATCATATACATCAAGTTATGTACTGCTTTATCAAATAATTTTCTCTCTTTGCTCAAGTATGCAAAGTTAACGAGATTAAATGAACTTGCATAATATTTTCCTTTGGCTGTGATAACATCATAGAGGTCATTTGCCTGCATTCGTTTAATTATCTCATAATCTTTTTCAATCTCGCCACAAAGTACGAGGAAAGGCGGTACATATCCACATCGACCAGTATACGGCTTTTTTCCAGTTATCATTTCAAATGCCTCTTCAGCAGTCAAGACTCCGAGAATCGAATATTTTATTTTTTCTTCACGCGTCATCAAACCAAGATACTTATTTGAATACTCATTTAACTCCTTGTTCATTTTATCAAATTCATTATCAATCATTTCGAGTATATTTTCTTCAACCATAAAAGAATAAACGGGATTCTAATCTATATATGTTATGGATAAAAACTAACTGAAATAAGTTTCAGTAAGGCAAGCCTTAAAAACAGACAGCGTCACTTATATTTATGGCATTAATTGATCCAAGCACAATCACAACTTACTTGATTTGCGCTGCACCATTGCAGGCATTTAAGTCAGCAATACTTATTCCAAGATACATAAATTATGCTCGCGGAAAAAATCTTGACGAGAAAGCAGTAGATGACGAGAGCTTCCCAATGTATGCTCTACCTTTTGGCTTTGATGCACTTTATTTTTTTGGAAAGGCAACACAAATAGCAGTTGAACATTATCAGACATGTGCAAGACATGAAAGAGAAATGGCCGCAAAATCTGTGAAATTTGAAAGAGCAGATAAATCTGGCCTTGAAAATAAAATAAATAAAAATTTCTAAGTGCTCATCTTTAAGCTGGCTTTCATTCCGTCTCTTGCTGCAAGAGTCCTGATGCCTGTTCTTCTTTGAATTTCTCTTGCCTCATAAACTGGATTAGCCTTGAGCATCTTTGCGCCATAGTGCTGTATAACTGCTAGTTCTGGTCTTACTTTTTCAATAAGCTTGATAGCATCTTCTGAGCACATATGTGTTTTCCAAAAGTCTTTGTTTGGCCTTAATGTGTTTATAATCAAAACCTTACAGCCCTTGAAATGATCGCCCAGTTCATCAAAGTAAGCTGTATCTGCAGTATAGCCAATTGAAATCTTGTCAGTATCCACCCTAAATCCATTGCAGTCTGTGTCGTGTTTTGTAGGAGTTATAGTGAACTTGAGCTTATTTATCGTGATCTTGTCGCCAGGAGTAACAGCGAAGCATTCCTTTAGCTTAGTCTTGTAAAAAGGCTGTAGCCAGCGGTTGCCTTCAGCATCCCCATCAATAATTCCCTTGCCTGTAATGATGACTCCTTTTGTATGTATGCCTCCAAGAGTCATTGCATCTATAACTGCATTTAAGTCATTAACGTGATCAATATGGCTGTGAGAAACAAAAATAATGTCTGTTTTGTTTATTCTTGCACCAAACTGCTTTGATCTTACTAATGCACCTGGGCCTGGATCAACCAATATCTGGTACCCTGACAAATTCATTAAAAATCCGCCTGTACCCACTAGCTGGTTTGTGACTACTATCCTTCCGCCACCTGTACCCAAGAAGATAATTTGATCTTCCATATTCATTCCTTCCAATTTGCAGCATTTGAGCTGTCATTTCGTTATTTATAAAGGACTGGCTTGTATTTATAGCTTGTGTATAATTGAATTAAATGAGCTAGAATGCGGTTTTACTCTTACTTAGAATTCTTCTTCTTAGGCTTTTCTTCCTTTTCTTCTGCTATTGATTTAAGAAGTCTGAGATAGCTTGTAAAGGAAGTTGGAATATTTTGATAAGAAGTGTCAATTGTATTTTCCATATTGTCAATATACTCTGAGTTCTTTTCAGCGAGTTCATCAAATAAGCTAATGTAAGTAACATTACATTTAACAGCATCAGGTCTGCTGTCATAGTAAACTTCTGTTCCAATTATCTTGGATTTTAAGATTGTCGCCTCTTCAATTGTCCGAGGATAAATAAACTGATTGCCTTCCTGATCAACGATTTTGTCTAAGTAATATCTTCCGATCCTTTGCTTGTTTTCGCTTGATATCAGTTTTGGCATTTTGCTTAAGAACTAAAATATATTTAAAAAAGTTTTGCAAAAAATCAAAGGCAAAGCTTTTTCTTAAGTGCTTGTTTAATTTGGTCGGCTTTTGAGTTTGAAGCTAATCTTTGTGTGATTCCCGCATTAGCAACTATAAAGTCCATGTTGTAGTTTTTATGTGTCTTACCGTATTGTTT
>Ga0172364_10002734_pt1 | contig 14030 bp, 15 predicted proteins | sample LakKivSesite10cm_FD_114545 | JGI IMG/M metagenome (GOLD analysis project Ga0172364, IMG submission 114545) | Sediment microbial communities from Lake Kivu, Rwanda - Sediment site 10cm | ecosystem: Environmental > Aquatic > Freshwater > Lake > Sediment | place: Rwanda: Western Province, Lake... | reverse complement strand
GATCAGCTTTCTATGTTGAAAATTGGTTCGTGCGGTTGTTGCAGACATCAAACAGTCACACACTCTTATTAGGACGATCCCACACGGGAATCTATCGGAAAGTGAAGAGCATGGTAACAAAAACAGTCTGGGCTGCAGCCGCGGCAACAATAGTCATAATCATTGTAGCATCAACATACTACTACTATAACTATGCTGCTCCTTTTCCCACTTCCACTTCTACCCCTTTTCCCACTCCTGCTGCTACCGTTTCTCCAGCCCCCAGTGCTGTCCCTTCTCCCACACCCAGTCAATTGCTTACTCCAACGGATCAGGCAGACCTGAGCTGGGCAGGCTACAGCGTGGCGTCTAATTTTAGCGATCCTAAGCCGGTGGTTGCAGGAGTCACAGGCTCGTGGGTCGTTCCCCAAGTGGAGATATCCCAGAACGATACGTTCTCAGCGGTATGGATAGGCATAGGCGGAACCTTCGGCCACACGCTAATCCAGACCGGAACCGAGCAAGACTGCGTGAACGGAACGCTCTACTACTCCGCCTGGTACGAGCTCCTACCTGACTATTCAAATACGATAACAACTATCGAGGTTTCTCCGGGAGACACGATCTCGGCGTCAATAGACCTCGTGAACTCCGCGGAGAACTTGTGGGCAGTCTACATAAGCGACGTCTCAACGGGCCAGAGTTTCAATCAAACCTTCCCTTATAATTCGAGCAGACTTTCCGCTGAATGGATCGTTGAGAGGCCCGACGTCGACAACAAGCTGAGTCAAGTAGCAAACTTCGGCAGCGTCACGCTGTCAAACTGCAAAGCGACAATGGCTAATGAAGTTGAAGCCTTCGGCTACTTTCACTCAATAAGGATGTTCATGTACAACATGCGGGGAACCCGACTTGCCGACGTTTCAAATTACAGCAGTGACGGGTCAAGTTTCACAGTGGAATACCTGACATCATAGTGGCTGTTCCGAATTTAAGCGGGGTTTTCAACTATGCAAGCACTACCAAAACCTGTAGCCAAGAAAGCCACTGTGGGTTTCGCATTGTCATTAGTCGCCGGCATACTCATACTGCTACAAGGAATAGTGCGTCTTGTCCGCACTCAATGGATCATGGAATTCGGCATGGACGAATTTAGAAGGCGCATCTTCGGAGAAGTCTTGGCGACGACACTCGGCATCATCGCGGTTGTCTTCGGAATAATCGTTATCATAGGAGCCTACCTCATCTACCAACTTGGAAAGGAGGTGGTCGGCGGCATCCTCGTCATCGTCTTCTCAGCAGTGAGCATCTTCACCGGAGGAGGCTACCTCATAGGGCTCATTCTCGGAATAGTCGGTGGAGCCCTCGGTCTAGCCCAAAGATAACAAAGCAGACGCAGGAAACCATCAGACTATCGAGGACACCCTGATAGCGGCAGTCTTGATCTGTATCTGACGTTTTCGCGCGGCTAATAGCTTTACCACACAAAAACGTTACTTGCGAGCAGGCGAAAGCGATGACATGCTCACTTTGAAAGCTTTATGAAGTTGCTGTACACTGTGATTAGTACTGGAAGGAGAGCCTCTTCTGTGGAAGTTCTGATTAAAGCGCGAGGCCTGACCAAGACATTCGGCAATCTTACAGCAGTGGACCACATCGACTTTCAAGTTTTCAAGGCAGAATGCTGCGGCTTCCTCGGACCCAACGGAGCTGGAAAAACAACCACAGTGAAGATGATCCATTGCGTTTTGCCTCTGACCGCGGGCGAATTAACGGTCGCGGGAATGAGCGTTTCCGAAAGGCAGAGGGAGATAAAGAACATGGTACGCGTGGCTCCCCAAGAGGATAACCTTGACCCAGACTTCACCGTCATAAAAAACCTACTGGTTTACGCCCGCTACTTTGACATCCCAAAGACTGAAGCCCTCAAACGAGCCGAAGAACTGTTCAAATTCTTTCAGCTAACAGAGAAACGAGAAGTCATAATTGACCAACTGTCAACAGGCATGAAACGGCGTCTGATCCTAGCGAGAGCATTAGTCAACGAACCCCAGATACTCCTGCTTGACGAACCCACAACTGGTCTAGACCCTCAAAGCCGACACCTAGTCTGGGATGAAATCCGAAGCTTAAGAAAGCGGGGCGTCACCATAATCTTGACAACCCATTACATGGATGAAGCCGCAACGCTGTGTGACCGCACTCTGATCATGGACAACGGCAAGATCATCGAAGAAGGTTCGCCTGCAGAGCTGATAAAGAAGCACATCGGCGAAGAAGTCCTGGAAATCGAATACGACGAAAAGGCGATGAAGACATTACAGGAAAAGTTTCCAGAAGCTCGCCTTGAGGTGGCCAGCGACAAAATTCACGTTTTCACCAGGCAGCCCCATGGAGTCTTTGAGAATTTCCTCGAAAATTTTCCCACAAAAGGCGCCACCATCCGCACCGCAAACTTAGAAGATGTTTTCCTGAAGCTGACGGGTAGAGGTCTTAGAGAATGAAGCTGTCAAACCGCTTCGCTTCAAACCTCAAGTTGCCAAAACTGACCTACAGACTTTGGAAAGTATGGCGCAGAGACTTCGACGTCTTCATGAAAACCTACAAAGTAAACTTTTTCCCGCCCCTGCTTGAGCCCATTTTTTATTTGGTTGCGTTGGGTTTCGGCTTGGGCGGTCTTATCCCGCAGATTCAAGGCATACCCTATATGCAGTTCATAGCGACAGGATTAGTGGCTATTTCCATGATGTACGGCTCATTCTTCGAGTGCACATACGGTTCTTTCGTGCGCATGTATTACCAGAAGACCTTTGACGCGATAATAGCGACTCCCGTAAGCGTTGAAGAAGTCATCGCAGGAGAACTCATCTGGGGCGCCACCCGCAGCCTCATAAACTCCGCCATCGTGCTAGCCATAGTTGCAGCTTTCGGTTTAATCTCAAGCCCATTCTCCCTTTTCGTGCCATTATTCGCCTTCCTCATAGGCTTGATGTTCTCAGCCCTTGCCATGTGCTTCACGGCGATTGCGCCAAACATAGACTTCTTCAACTATCCTGGGTTTTTGTTTATAACGCCCATGTTTCTGTTGTGTGGAACATTTTTCCCATTATCACTTCTTCCTCAGGCAGTCCAGACGTTCGCGTTGGTTTTTCTTCCTCTTACCCACGCGGTGATCTTGAGCAGAGGATTGATTCTCGGCAGTATCGAAGTCCCTATGCTCTTCAGTTTTCTGTGGATAATCGGCGTCACGATTGTTTTTTTCATATTGAGCATAAACATGATGAAGAAAAGGCTGATCAAATAAGGAGAACGGTAAAAACCAGTCAGATGTTCTGTACTTCTATGCCTAGAACTGAAGCCACGTACAAGTAGAAGCTTGCGAGACCCTTCCATCTTCCCCAATTCTCCGCGGTCTTGCGCGCTTCTTCGCTGGTAATCCTTCTCTTTTTGCAATAGTAACGCGATATTATCCGCCTCAGTCCAAGGTCATCAGCGGGCATTGCGTCCAACTTCTGCATTCCCCTGACCATGGTCATTTCCGCAGTCCAAACTCCGATTCCTCGAATCTCATCAAGCTCTTTCACAATTTCCTTAGCGCTTTCATATTTTTTGAACTTCTCTAACTCCAACTTCCCATCCGCTATCAGTTTCGAAATTTCTTTGATGTACTCGATTTTTCTCAGGCTTAGGCCACACTGGCGAAGTTGCTTGCTACTTGCGGAAGCCAAATTTCTCGGCGTCGGGAACGCGTAATAGACTTCCCATTTTAAGCGTAAAGTGTCGCCGAAAGCCTTGATCAATTTTCTTTCCATACTGCCCGCGACGTTTAACGAAATTTGCTGCTCAACGATTGAATCCAATAGTGCCTCAAAAGCGGTCTGTGTTGTTGGACTTTTTAGTCCTCGCATTCTCCGTGTCAATTCCGCCATTACCTTGTCGTTTTTTGCTTCTTCATAGAAAGGGTTAAGATCAAAGTTCAAGTTAAACAGTGTGCCGATGATTTCTGCGGCTCTTCTTTTATCGGTGTCAGAAATTTTTTGATCGCATGTGAGCTTAACTGACAGTTTGGGCTGCTCAACGGTCCCTGATGACTTTATGGCAATCAGAGTTGGTTTCTCATCGAGCCTTATGACCTGCCAGAATTTTCCATTCTGATAATTGCTGATTTGTCTGTCGCCGCCGGAAAAAATCCTGGCGCTTAGGTCAAAATCAAAAGGCGGTATAGCTTTTACCGTAAAAACTTGAGTCGCGGTCAAAAGCCTTCCTCTTCTAAGTTCTGTAGCCGCTGAAGCTGGTTGCTAGAAACACCAAGTATAGGAATAATAAAATTGCGGCTTCTCGCCAACTTAACTTTTCCATCGACAGAAAGTACCACAAGAAAAGGTTTGATATGAGCGAGAATATGACTAGATTAGAGAAAGCAGCTATATTGATATTCAGGGGCGAAGCGAGCAATGGCACGCCTAGAATGAATGTTATGTTTATGAAGCAGCTTCCAACGGTGTTTCCTAACGCTAAGTCCATATGTCCTTTTCGAACAGAATTGATGCTTGTAGCCAGTTCTGGAACGCTTGTACCGAAGGCAACAATCGTGGCGCCAATCACGACGCGTGGTATGCCCACGCTTTCGGCAATGAAGGAAGCGGAATTGACTATAAAATAAGCACTGCCCACCACTCCAGCAGCTCCCAGCAGCGCAAAAATTGTATATTTTCGAAGCAAGGGTCGTTCTCCTCCCAGAGTACCTTCTTCTCTAATCCTTTTCACTCTGGAGAGCTGGTAAAAATAAAAAACAAAGATCGCTATCAAGACTATTCCAATAAATTGACTTGCGAATCCTATGTAGAGCAATGTCAACGGAATGACCGATGCTATAAAGAGGCCAAAATACAGGCTTCCAATTTCCTCTTTTGCCACACCCGGAGAAATGGATGGGTGGTCTGAATTCTTAAGGGCTACTAGCAGAAAGCATATGCCGAGTATGAGGCAGATGTTCACAACGTTCGAGCCTAAAACGTTTCCGATAGCTACGCCTACGCTTTCGGGTTCTACCGCAGCAAAAACGGAAACGAAAAGTTCAGGCAGTGACGTGGAAAACGCAACTAGGATGAATCCCACAGTTGTTTTGCCGAAACCAGCTATACCCGCCACTTTCACTGAATTGCTAATTGTCAGATCGCTGGCTTTGCCCAACGCAACCAACGCAGCAATAAGAACAAGCGCATTGCCCAATATTCCGAATTCTTCAAACACGCCAGCGACCACCTTCTTTTAAACTCGTGCTAATACAACATTAAAAATATTGCTCATCAATAAGAAGTAAACATGATCACAAAACAAAAATCACGCTGTCGCCACAGATGTAATTATGACTGCGCTTGACATAGTATTTCTCGGAACTGGTGGCGGGAGATTCGCAACAATAACTCAAAAACGACGTACAGCCGGGATTCGCTTAATGAGTGAAGACTTGAACCTTCACTTAGATCCAGGCCCAGGCGCCCTTGTCCATTCGATCAACGAAGGCTTAGACCCGCAGAGACTCGACGCCGTTTTTGTTTCCCACTCCCACCCGGACCATTACACCGATGCGGAAGTATTGATTGAAGCTATGACTCACGGCATGACCAGAAAACATGGAGCGCTAGTCGCGGCCAAAAGCGTTCTTGAGGGAAGTAACGTTTGCGAACCCTCGATTTCCAAGTATCATCAACGAATGCCCGAACTGACAGTAAAAGCCATACCTGGCATGAAACCTCAAGTCACCAACATAAGTGTTTCAGTGACCGAAGCGAGGCATACAGACCTGGACGCTGTAGGCTTCCGATTCATAACGGCAGACCGTGGCGATATCGCCTACACAAGCGACACGGAATACTTCGACGGCATAGGGAAATACTACGAAAAAGTAAGGCTCCTTGTACTGTGCGTCATGAGACCTTCAGGAAAGCCTTGGAAAGGCCACATGACAACAGACGACGCCATAAAAATACTTGAAGAAAACCGTCCAGAACAAGCCGTTTTGACGCACCTCGGAATGCGGATGATATTCACGGGGCCGGCAAAAGAGGCGAAATTGATTGAAGAAAGAATTGGAGTTCCCACGGTTGCTGCTTCGGATGGCATGATCATAAATTTTGGGGAGAGCATCGCCATACGCACGGGCAAAGTGAAAAGTCAACAAGAATTGAACAAGTTTTTCTAAAGAATTTTTAACCAGAAGCTTACGTATAGTAAACATCATGGGATACGAAACCATGCGGATAGTGCTGAGGATAGGCGGGTCAGTCGTCGCGTCACCAATCAACCCCGAGTTGATCAACAAATACGCGAACTTGCTGAAAGATTTGCGGTCTCAAGGCCATGAGGTCGCAGTCGTCGTCGGCGGCGGTTCATTAGCAAGGGGCTTCATTAGAACGGCAAAGAGCTTGGAACTTGACGAAGACGCTCAGGACGAAATTGCGATTTCTGTCTCACGAATCTTAGCTCAGCTCTTTCTCAAGAAACTCGGGCACATGGGTTGCAGAACCGTGCCCTTAAACGTTGAAGACGCCGCAAAATGCCTGAACGAAGGAAAAATAGCAGTCATGGGTGGCCTAAAGCCGGGCATGACCACCGACGCTGTTGCAGCGTTGTTAGTTGAACGCACAAAGGCTGACCTACTAGTTAAGGCCACCGATCAAGACGGTGTTTACAACAAAGATCCCAGGAAGCACTCGGGCGCTGCAAAGCTGGACCATCTCTCCTTCGAAGACCTGTCAAGCGTGTTCGCCGAGAACAAGCACAAAGCTGGAATCCATCAGGTCATCGATCCAGAAGCTGTTAAAATCTTGAAACGGCAGCGCGTCAGAATTATTGTTGTAAACGGGTTTAAGCCTGAAAACGTTTTAGCAGTTGTCAAAGGCAAAAGAATCGGCACGGTTATCGACTGAGTTTTCTATTCTTCAGCGTTACAGTGAGTGCAGTTTTGCGTTTCACACTGCTTGGCGTGCCTCAAAGGCTAAAACCAGTAGAAGCTTTAAGATAGAAGTGACACCATGTCATGAAAGAAGGTTTGTGAGTTGAAAAGAGCATATCCAAATCAACCAATCGTGGGTGTAGGAGCCATCATAATTCATAACGGCAAGATTCTGCTGGAGAAAAGAAAAAACGATCCGGGAAAAGGCAAATGGAGCGTTCCCGGCGGACTAGTTGAATTAGGAGAAAACATAGAAGAAACGGTATTACGGGAAGTAAAAGAAGAAACCAACCTTGAAGTTGAAAACCCCCAGCACGTTGATGTTGTGACTCACGTAAGTCTGGACAAAAACGGGAAAATAAAATACCACTTTGTAATAATAGACTATCTTGTGAAGGTGAAACGCGGCACACTCAAGGCAGCAAGCGACGCAGAAAAGCTACAATGGGTTCCTTTTGACGACGTTGAAAAGTACAATCTGACGGAGAGTTTCAGGGCTTTCTTTGAAAAAAACAGACAAAGACTGGAAAGCCTAAGTAACACTTAGTGAGTCAACATATGGCTAATTTGATTGGGTTCTGCAGAGAAATCCTATGTCATGTTCACGTTTACCTGTATGCCTTTCCTCACGCTTTCGGTTACTGTGCAATAGTTCTGAAAGATTTCTAAGCATCTGGAGAGGCGTGGTTTGTCCTCTTCATCCACTTCTACACGTATCTGAACATCTATGTCTTTTATTCTCAAGTATCCGTCTTGATTCATCGCTGCAGTCGCAGTGACAACAGTCTCAACGTTTTTGACCTTCACCCTTGACTTGTACAGGGAATAAAGGAGGCTTGAGCTTAGACAGTGCCCTACGGCTGCGGATAAGAGGCGTGTCGGGTTCGGACCCCGGCTTTCTCCGGTGGGTTTCGGCTCGTCCACCGTGAGATTCGAGACGTTTTCCAAGTCAAATTTGATGTTGAACTTGTAGCCGTCGAGGAACTTTAGCTTAGTTACAGTTTGAAACAAAACGTCACCGCATAGCCAAAACTGCTAAAAACCCTTATATTCCTTTTCGGTTCGGCACCTTATACACGAAGTGCCTAATTCATATTTCGAAAGAATAGTCTTGTCTCGCCCATGGTTTTCAAATCTAAGGCTTTGACTTTGGTAACCATTGGAAAATCTCTTACGACCTTTCCGAGAGCGAGACAGTAATGTGGCGGCAGATCTCTCGCGATGGATTTGACTGTTTCGGCATCCACGCGTGCGGCGCGTGAAACAACGTCCAGATCATGCTCGTTGGTGAAGTTGAAGAGGAATATGTTGTCTGCTTGGCGGTAGATGTTCTCGCGGATCGTGTCTGGCTGATTAGTTATAAATGTCGTGAAGATTCCGAAATGGCGCATGCGGGTTACGATGTCATCCCAGTAAGTCTCGCGGAGGTACATGTGCGCTTCTTCAGCGAAGAGAAAAACTGCCTTCACTTTCCAGCTTGTTAATGATTCAACAAGCTTTCCGAGGACATACTCAACGACTATCTGGCGATCAATCGCAGAGGTATTTCGCAAGTTTACGACAACGGCGCCTCCTTGATCCTTTGCTTTCAACAGGCATTCTTCCAATAGTGTGGACTCTGCAGCGTTATCTGTGAAAAAACCCGAATTGACTAAGGCGTGGTAACGCGAAAACAGCGCGTCGCGGACGTGCTGGTTACAGTTCCAGTTCCGTATCGTTTCGCCTAACTCCTGCAGCGTGAGATTATCCTTCTCTTTCAGCGATTTCCATATGCGTCTGAACTCGCGGGCGGATGTTCCGGGCAGGTGAAGGGCATGGATTAGAATTCCGAGCAAAACATGTAAGTCCAACTGTTTGAGGGCTACTTTGAAGTTTTGAGAGGGCGTTAAAGCCTGAATTTTGTCGTAGTACGCGTTCCTTTTCCCGTCGGATGTCATCCCTAGACTCAGGTATTCACCGTTCAAGTCGAAAACAACAACAGTAGCCTTGTAGCCCACCAAATTTACCATCAAAAGCTTAGACAGATGAGATTTGCCAGTTTCTTTCTTGCCAGTTATTATGTTCAATCTGCCGTCAAGCGATGACGCATCTATCGTGAGGAGCGACGAATCTTTTGTGTAGCCTAAGACTATCGGAAGTTTTCCATCGACCCTCGCAAGCTTGAGAAGCGTTGGAATCGACAGCTTTCTTATCGTTGACTGTGAACGTGAAGGAAGCCAGGAGCTGCTGGGACTTAAACCTTCATTTTCGATTGTTGCTCGGATCTTGCAGACAAGCAAACTCGCGTCCTGAATGTACGTGATGTGCGGAGCAATTTCCAGTGGGTCAATGTCTTCGCCTTGAATTAGTTCACCACCGTCTGGAAGCGTACGTAGCAATTCTTCAAGGATGCCTGGAATGCTCGCAAACTGCACGTCAATTGCTTGCACAATTAATGCTTTTCTGGCGTCAGCGTCTTCGACGAGTAAGTAATCGCCTTTCTCAACGGTCTCATTGGGAAAGCTCAGAATTTGAACGATGTTGCCTTCTTTCTTGTACAGTTTCATGAGAGGCTTTCTCCTTTACCGAAGGGACCAAACAAGAGCCTGTGCATGTCTGGCCTTTGGATTATTCTGAGCTTGTACTTGCACGTGATGAAATGTTGCATGGCCAAGACTTCGTTAGCGGTGAAGGTGCATAGGATGTGAGCTAACCGGAGAGTTTCAGGGTAGCTCTGCAAAAGCAGGTCGTTTCCCAACAGTTTCTGAACAGCCTCGATCCTATGCTGGAATGGAATCTCTTTGTCGATGTCTAACCTGAAAGCGTAGTTTGCCTTGCCTAGCCTAGCTACGTAAACGTCACCTAACAAAACCGTTGGTGGTTTAGGTTTTAGCCCTGTTGTCTCAAGCAGATAAGGTGGTTCACAATGAGGTAGTAAGTCAGTTATGAGGTATCCATTAGTCCTCAAGCTTGTCGCCTTGGAGAAGGCGAGAACTGCATCATTCTTTTTTCTTGCGTTACCGAGAATTTCCTTAATACGCTGTACTGGAGCGTCTGCTGTTCCGGAGGTTAGGGAGCCATCGAATAGGATTAGTCCGTTGCTTATGGTTTTTGAAAGCATTTTCTGTAACCATTTTTCTAGCAGGTTTGCTATGCGTGTTGGCATCTGCAAGAGGTTTGGTGAGCCCTGATGGCTGCAGCCGTATGAAATGTTGAAGTAAGCTTTCTCCAGCGTGTTGTAGACTTCTCTTTTGTTTTCTTCAGTTATGTGGAATATGAATGGTCCAAGCCTTGTGTATCTGAAGTTTCTGTTTTGTTTCCATACGTTTGCGCCTCTGACGGCTATCACTATTCCCTTGCTGGTTTCGCCGATTTTCATGGTTGATGTGTCGACTGCGGCCACTATTGTTTCTTCAAATTTGGGTTTTAGTGGTAGTGGCTGAAGCATTATTGTGGGCGTCTCTAAGATTCCGGCTTGCTGAGTGTCTTGTTGATTTAGTTGAAAATATTGGCCATCTGCTTGTCTTAAAGAATATAGGCTCAGTTCAAGGAAACGTTGGGGTAACGTTGTGTCTACTCCGGGTTGTGGAAAGTTATATTTTGGTGTTGCTGCAATAGTGTATTGTTCAATCACCAAGATTCACCAATAGCCAATAGCACATGGTGGAAATATTTAAATGTTGTGCATGTACATCTTGCGCAATACAACAATCAACAGGTGACAACTTGACAGAAAAACCGCAAAAACCACCAATAAAAGTGAAAATGAAGATCGGCGACATAGAATTCGAAATCGAAGCTCAAGAAGACCAACTGCAAACCGCCGTGGACAGGATACTCGCCACAGTCACCGAACGCATGAAAGACACACGCCTCGCTGAAAGAGAAGCGCCGCCGCCAAGAGCCGAAACTTGCAAAGGCGTCATCCAGAAACTATGGGAAGAAGGCTGGTTCTCTGAGCCAAGGGGACTGAGCGAAGTCCACGACGAAATGGCACGCAGAGGATTCCACTATGACCGCACTGCTGTGGCCCACGCGCTGATAGATTTGGTTAAAGACGGAATCCTTACCCGCCAAGGAAAACCGCGACGATACCAATACGCACAGAAGCGACCGCCACCGTAATAGTGCCGGGCGCAGAATCCTTAAAAAATCCTCTTGGAGCCAGTAATATTTGACTGCCGCAGGAATCGTTGCGGGAATCGGCTTCGTCAACCAACTACAGGTAACGGTAATTTACATTTTTTGGACGCAAACCGCCGTAACCTTACCTAACGCAGGTTGTAATAGCAAGCGCAGAGCATGAAATATCTAGTATGAATAGAAAAAGGAGTGAGTTGTGTTTTTAGGTTTGAGTTGGAGTTGTAGGGGCGGGTGCTGGATGTGTCTCTTGTGGTTTAATTTGGAAAAAGGCAATTGCAAGTAACAGCAGAGAAATCCATACTAAAATTAATCCTAGTCCGAAGATTATGATTAATACTGCGCCTATTAGGAATAGCAGCCCAGTGGTTGAGAATAAGCCAACGCCTGCTTTTATCGAAAGCGACGTTAACGAACGCCTGACAAGGAAGGCTGTGATGATAGAGAAGATCCAGAATACGATGAAAACTGTGATAAGTCCTGAAAAGAGAGGCAAAACGTCATTAAAAGATATATTTGCCGTGTTAGGTGTTAAACCTGAAAGTGCCGCCCAATCGCCATTCCATCCTGGAAAGAGCTTATAGAGAAAATCCGTCAGCGAAGTCAGAACCGTAAAAATAATCATCACTACTGAAACGACGCCACCGACTATTGCAACAATCAAGCCATAAAGCGCGTTATTGAAGATGCCTCCTTCACGATAGTAGCCAGCCAAATTGTATAAGGCAACCAAAACGAGTATTAAGCCTACAAGTTCAATGATGCCGTAGGTACTGATGACGGGTATTATTCCAATGAACATCAGTATTGCGCCGACGCCGCCCAATATTCTGTTAGTTTCCAACGCCATCTTCTTTTCTCCTCAGAATATTCGTCTCTGCACATTAAAGATAAAAGCTTTTTTCGATTGGTTTTTATAAACTGAAATTGCACTTTTGAAGTGCATCATTCAAAGCGTATACTCTTTCCGACTGTACCTGTACCATATATTGAATTGAACCTGAACCTACCGTCAGCCTACATCCTGACTATATCAAAACCATGCTATATGTGAATTCAATCCTGTATACAGCCGTTGTAAGCTGTTTTCTCCAAATTCATGCAAATCCATCATTGTTGGGCTGGTTGGATTAAAATTATCTTGAGTTATACTTGGCAGTTTAAATAAGAAAGAGGTTAGCATGCGCAAACTCTGAACGTGCTTTTTCCCATGAAGATTAAATTTTGACCGACCACCAAGAAAAACACCGAAAAATTTTGGAAAACAGCAGAATCAAATTTTAAACCCAAACCCAAACCCAAACATTAAATTTTAATCCAACAGCGTGTATGAACATCTTGGTGGTAGAAGTGGACGAAGATGATGTAACAAAAAAGCGCGTGATAGACTATTATCATTATGCAACGAGCAAAGAGAATGAAGGAGACGGAAAATTCATGAGTTTGCTGAAGCAAAACCAGCACAAGCTGATGACAAAAGACGAATCTGTCTGTAAATTTGACGCTGAGTTATTTCTAAGAATAGTTAACATAGCCCTGGATGATATGCCTAAACCAGCAATGTACTGCAAAGATTATGCAAATTGTAAAGAGAAGACAGCTTTCCCATGCAAGGAATTGGAGAAATGGTTGCAGAAATGGTGGTTTGGAAAAAAGTGAAAGTTATCGGGTCTGGGTTGTTTGGGTTTAGGATTAAAGTCTTATCAAAACGGCCGGAAGGTCTGTGTTTGGTTAAGGCTAGGGTGGTCAACCACTCCGAAAACGGTTAAGAAACTGTATACTGGATTCAGCATACATCTATAGGACAACGGAAGAGGAAAGGAAAGTATACTGTAGATAGAGGGTGTCGAAACTGAGTAAACATAATAGAACTGCAAAAACAGCAAGTCAGCAAGGCATGATCATCAACGCGTACAGCAACATTTATCAGATTCGAAAAGAAACATTTATATCAGCTAAGACGCCTTCAAATTCATTTCGGCGAATGACAGCTAGTCCCGCAATTAATCGGCGGCGGCTCAACCCCAACTAAAACGGCGAAACAAACGCCGGAGAGAATGAAGCGGTTGGCCTCCAATTGCGGGAACAAACATGAAGACCTGATAAGCCTATTAGGTCCGAAACGGGCTTTGACGTTATAGTGGCTACGTTTCCCCTCCAAATCCAGTTGACCCAAAGGCCGTACAAAAACAATAGTATCCTGCACGATCAACTCCGGTTGATCCTGCCGGACCCCACTGCTATCGGGATGGGACTAAGACATGCTAGTCGAGCGCTTCCTAGCCACGAAGGAAGCGCGGCACACAGCTCAGTAACGCGTGGCCAACCTGCCCTTGGGACAGGGACAACCCCGGGAAACTGGGGCTAATCCCTGATAGGCGAAGAACCCTGGAATGGATCTCCACCCAAAGGGCGCCTAAGTCACGCTCTTAAGCGCCGCCCAGGGATGGGGCCGCGTCCGATCAGGTTGTTGGTGAGGTAACGGCCCACCAAGCCTATAACCGGTGCGGGCCGTGAGAGCGGGAACCCGGAGATGGGCACTGAGACAAGGGCCCAGGTCCTACGGGGCGCAGCAGTCGCGAAAACTTTGCAATACACGAAAGTGTGACAGGGCCATCCCGAGTGCCGTCCGCTGAGGATGGCTTTTACCCAGTCTAGAAAGCTGGGGGAATAAGGAGAGGGCAAGTCTGGTGTCAGCCGCCGCGGTAATACCAGCTCTCCGAGTGGTGTGGATGTTTATTGGGCCTGAAGCATTCGTAGCCGGCTGGGCAAGTCCCCTGTCAAATCCACCGATCTAATCGTTGGACTGCGGGGGATACTGTTCGGCTAGGGGACGAGAGAGGCCGACGGTATTTCCGGGGTAGGGGTGAAATCCTATAATCCCGGGAAGACCACCAGTGGCGAAGGCTGTCGGCTAGAACGCGCCCGACGGTGAGGGATGAAAGCTGGGGGAGCGAACCGGATTAGATACCCG
>Ga0172364_10002732_pt1 | contig 14031 bp, 14 predicted proteins | sample LakKivSesite10cm_FD_114545 | JGI IMG/M metagenome (GOLD analysis project Ga0172364, IMG submission 114545) | Sediment microbial communities from Lake Kivu, Rwanda - Sediment site 10cm | ecosystem: Environmental > Aquatic > Freshwater > Lake > Sediment | place: Rwanda: Western Province, Lake... | reverse complement strand
TTAGGAATGACAATGAGTGTATCGCAGACGGGAACCAATCTCTCGATACCTTCCTCAGACTGATCACGTCGGTGTTGTCCTTCGAATGCAAAGGGGCGGGTGACTATGGCAATCGTGAGAGCTCCAGCCTCCCTTGCGACGTCTGCCATAACCGGGGCGGCTCCTGTGCCTGTGCCCCCACCCATTCCAGCCGCTATGAAGACCATATCCGCATCGCGCACAACTTTGCGGAGCTCTTCTCGGCTCTCCTCGGCAGCCATGGTTCCAACCTTGGGGTCACCGCCGGCCCCCATGCCTTTGGTTACCTTGGGGCCAATCTGCACTGTGGTGATTTTATCCTCGGACGTGGTGGTGTATGCCAAAGCCACGGCGTCGGTATTTACTGCATAAAGGTCTACTCCGCTTAACTTGCCTCTCGCCATGCGGCGCACCGCATTCGACCCACCCCCGCCCATGCCAAAGACTTTAATCTTAGCGGGAGGAGTTACTACCATATTACTGTCTGCCATCTTTCTTGCCTCCTTCTATCTCTATTCTTCTTTATTATTTGATTTTCAGTCGCCAGTTTGGATGTTTACACTCTTCCCCAGGGAACAAGTTGTCTGACAGTTTTGACTCTTTCGACAACCTTGTCGCGTAACCCTGTTTCGTTTCTTATCCAGCTCTGATCCTGCCGCCAGTTCTTCCCACCACAGAGCAAGATACCGACACTGCTCGCGTAGGCGGCATTGTGAAGCTGATCTGCCAGGCCGGACATGGCAGGGGGGACTCCTATGCGGGTGGGAAGCCCTGTAACATCCTGGGCAACAACCCTTATCCCACTGAGGTTGGCGGTGCCCCCGGTCAATACCAGGCCCGCAGGAAATTCGGATACGTAGGCAAGGTAGCTCTGAGATTGCACCTGATGCACCAATTGAGAAACTATCAGCTTCATGATCTCATCTACGCGTGCCTTGACGATATCGCTGATATCCCGCTTGTATATTTTCCCTACACCGTCGAAGTTGACCTGGATCGCCGGCTCTTCTTTATCGTCGGGATTGTCCTTTTCCCCTACATTGCAGCTCTCTTTCTTAAGCTGTTCTGCCATCTCGACTGGTATGCCTAAGCCAACAGACAGGTCTCTCGTTATATGATTGCCGCCCACGGGCAGAACTGCTGTTAGGAGCAGGTTTCCATTCTTATAAGCAGATATGCCTGTAGTGCCGGCACCGATGTCCGCAAGCACAACGCCGGCATCGGTCTCGTCAGGATGGAGTACCGCTTGAGCACTTGCCAAGCATTGAAGAACCAGTCCTTCGATATTTAGTCCTGCTTTGCGAGCACATTTGGTGATATTCTCGGCAGAACTCTGGGGTATGGTAACGATGTGCGTGTCCAGGTCCATCCTGAATGCATGCAAGCCTTTGGGGTCCTGCACACCGATCTGAGTATCAAGGGTATACTGTGTCGGGATCACGTGCAGCAGCCTTCTCTCCTCGGGGATGTTGATTTCGCGTGCCACTTTTAATGCCCTTTCAACATCTCCCTGGCGGACGGCACGGGCATTCCTGCCCACACTTACCGAGGCACGATTGCCCTGGGAACAGATATTGCTTGCGCTGATCCCCAGGTAGACAGACGTTATACTCTCACCGCTGGTCTGCTCGGCTCTTCTTACCGATTGCCTGATCGATTCGCTGGCTTGATCGATATCGGCAACCAAACCTTTATGTATCCCGGCAGAGGGGGTTATGCCGATGCCCACTATCTGGATGGAACCTTCGGCATCGACATTTGCCAGCAGGCTGCAGACTTTGGAAGAGCCTACATCCACAGCTGCCACCATTTTTTGTTTCATTTTTGAGTTGTCCTCCTTCCTTTTCTTAATCGGTTATTGCCAATCCTTTTTGTCATTTGACTTTTTACCGGAAATATGTCCCTCTTTGCGCAATTACTCTTCACATAACTTTCAGCAACGTCGAATCATTACCTGGAAGACAGAGGGCACACCACTTGCCTTCTCGGCCTGGCAGACGTGCCTTTCGCCTCCTTTCCAGCTTCGAAAATCGGTTTGATGGCAAGAATTCTCGCGGGTACTACTAATGAGGAATGGCAATATCCTATCTACATTAAAAGAAGCGTCAAATTTTTTTCCAACGGCTAATAAAATGGCAAACGGGCGATAACTTAATATTGTTTGTGGCAAAAATATTTACCCTGGAAAACCCTGTGCTGCCAAGGACACAGCTATAGAGCCTTTTGCCTGGTGGATAATAGTCCCGAAAATGAGTATCGGAATAGTATTGAGATGCTATTGGCAGGATAACCAGACACTTACGGTTCTTTGTAAAGGTACTCGACTTTTTGAGACTGAGTTGAGGCAGGGAGCATCAGGCTTTCGGAAAGTGGCGTAATTATTCATTAAGGCCGTAAAAAAGGAGCTATTTTTCATGGGGAAAATCGGTTGTCCAAGTATTGATTTTTTTATCCGGACATGATATGCTTCAGCCCGACATAGCTTCTGCTCAAGGGGGGACATGTGCAGGGCAAACAGAGAAGGTTGACAGAGGAGAGGTTGCCCCCTTACTTATCCTACAAGGTTTGGCGAAAGTTGCTCCATGAGCTGTCAACACATAATCCGCCTTCACGCTTTGATTCCAGCTATTTTGATACCCTGAAGATAACCAAGAGCTGCCGGTCTATGTTGAAGGGTACGCTTCTTTTTCTGGACTTGATGTCTAATGATGGTGTTCCTACACCCAGGTTGCAGCAGTTAGTCAAGTCGGATGGTGAAGCGCAAAAAGCGGTCCTGGCGGAAATGGTGCGAAGTGCATATGCGCCCTTGTTCACAGATTTAGATGTTACGCGAGCTACGCAGGCGCAGATAAAGGAGTACTTCTATTCTCAGGGCGCAAGCGGGGACATCGGGCGTAAATGCTTGAGCTTCTTCTTCGCTATCTCTGCTGATGCTAACATATCACTTTCCCCGCATCTGAGGAAATCAGGTACCAGGAGCCGAGGGAAAAATAGTGCCATCGGCGATGTGCTTAAGCCGAGGGCTGCTAAGTCAACTGATGATGGTGGTGGAGTGGAGTGGGAAAGAATGCTGTTGGAAAAGTTCCCTAATTTTAACCCGGAATGGTCGGAAGAGCTCAAGAAGAAATGGTTTGACGGCTTCAAATTCTTGAAGAAGAGCCTTGAGACATCGGCTCCGCGGAAGCGGGCCTCCACCTCCCGGCGCTGAGCCTAAGCTAACTAACTTTCTCAGTACCATCTACAATGGTTCCCTTTCTTAACTTGCTCGCAGAGCTCTTTTCAAGTTGCTATTGACTTTATCAGATGCCTTGCTTATTCTGAGGAAAAGGGATGCAATTCGCCAAGGTGTCCAGTCGGGGTTAGCTTCAGAAATTGTGTGTAAATTCATTGATGATTCATATTGACATGTTATAGACGCTAGTTTACAATCGCCTGCAAATAGTAATGAATATTAAGGAGGTAGAGGGGAAATGGCTCCTGAGAAATTGCCCAGAGTAGTTTGCTACGATTGCGTAAACAGACATCATCTAGTGGCTGCATGCCCCAAATGCGATTCGGGCGTTCTGGTAACAACGTGCCCGGAGGAATTCAACGGCATCACGGAAGCCGTTTGTAATGACTGCAATGCTGCAATCGGCTTCTATGTGGTCATGAAAGAGCGCAAAGCCTGGCTTCTAGCAGAGCCTGTTGAGGTTGTAAGCACTAAGCCGAGAAAACAAGGTCGCAAGATTGCCTCAGATGAAGACACTTCATCGAAATGAGGCGTTGCCGACATAGTGCGCACCAAGGCTCTGTCTTTAGTTTGGTGGTGCAGTAATAAAGTGCCCGGGTGTGATTTCATAATTGCCTGCAAGCAGGAATGAACATGAGGAGGTAAATTAATATGAGCCCTGAGAAGTTGCCGAAGGTAGTATGCTATGATTGCGTCAATAGACATCACTTGATAGCCAGGTGCCCGGTATGCGCCACCGGGACACTGATGACAACTTGCACAGATGATTTTAACGGCGTTACGGAGACTAATTGCACGGAATGCAATGAGCCGGTGGCCTTATATGTGCTTATGAAAGAGCGCAGAGCCTGGATACTGGCGCAGTCCATAGAGATGATAACCAAGCGCGTTACTTAATAGCAGGCAATAAAATAGTACTCCGTTTATATTCACTGTGGTGTTAGTAATTTACAGGAGTGGATTGAGATTGGAGATGGTCTCTTCCGCTCCTGTATAGATTCGGGGACTCGGACCTCACGGGCTGCATATCGAGAGCCGCTATATCATCGCTTCCACTGCAGACCAATCTACTGTACCAGAATTCATCTTTAGATTTAGATAGCGACAGGGTGGCTTCCTATCTCGTATTGTAATTTACAAGGATTATAACGTATGTTATAATTACTAACTTATTGGATAAAACGAGGTGATTATATGATAGCGAAAGAGAAGAAGCTTACTACCGTCCGCGAGTATCAGCTTCATGAAAAGGACAGCGGCTCCGCCGAGGTTCAGGTCGCCCTGCTCACGGAACGCATAAATCAACTGACCGAGCACTTAAAGGCTCATGAGCATGACTATCATTCCCGCAGGGGCCTGTTGAAGCTGGTAGGTCAGCGACGTCGTCTTTTGACGTACCTCAGTAAGAATGATGTGAAACGCTATCGACAGTTGATAGCAAGACTCGGTCTCCGCAAGTAAGAGAATTTCCCAGTGGGGTAATAGTTAGGGAGGTTGTATTTTGACAGCACATTCTTTCAAAAGAGAGATCGGGGGAAGACCCCTGATCATCGAAACAGGAGCGCTTGCCGGACAGGCTAACGGCGCGGTCACAGTTATGTATGGTGAGACTGTGGTTCTGGTTACGGCGTGCATCAGCACTGAACTTAGAGAAGGGCAGGATTTTGTGCCGCTCACGGTGGACTACGAGGAGAGGCTTTATGCCGCAGGGAAAATCCCCGGCAGTTTTTTCAGGAGGGAAGGTCGGCCTGGTCAGGAGGCTGTGTTAACAAGCAGGCTTACAGATAGACCTATACGACCGCTTTTCCCGAAAACTATGCGCAATGAGATTCAGGTTATTGTAACTGTTCTCTCTGCAGACCAGGAAAATCCTCCGGATATTCTGGCTATCTGCGGCGCATCCTCGGCGCTGGGAATCTCCGATATTCCTTTCGGTGGCCCGGTGGCTGCTGTCCGCGTTGGTTACATAGAGGATGAATACGTGCTAAATCCTACCTTCACTCAGCTCAATCAAAGCAAGCTGGATTTGGTTGTAGCGGGAACTAAGGATGGAGTGATAATGATGGAGGCAGGAGCCAAAGAGGTGGCTGAGGATGTAGTGCTGGGAGCTCTTAACTTTGGGCAAGAGGCGCTACAGGAGGTAATTAAACTTCAGGAGGAGCTTATTCAGGCTTGCGGCAAGCCTAAATTGGAGTTGCCGGGAAAAGAGCTAAGCTCGGAACTGCGAGAGACAGTTTCCGCTATGGTCCGAGACAAGATAGGCTCGGGTCCTATCTGGAAGGACCGAACGGAGCGAGAAGCGATTCTGGACAAGCTCGAGGAAGAGGCTTTAGAAAAGTTGGGAAGCAGCTACTCTCCTCAGGAGATTAGTAATGCTTTTGATTTAGGATTGAAGCAGGTAATAAGGGCTCTCGTTTTGGAGAGGGGTATTCGCCCCGATGGCCGCAGTGTGACTGATATCCGCCCGATTACATGTGAGGTTGGGCGTCTACCCCGGACTCATGGTTCGGGAATGTTCACAAGAGGACAAACGCAGGTGCTGACTATCGCCACACTCGGTTCGCCAGCCGAGGAACAGAAGATAGACAGTATCGGGCAGGAAGAGACAAAGCGGTATATGCACCATTATAACTTTCCGCCTTTTAGCACTGGCGAAGTAAAGCGTTCCCTCACTCCAGGACGACGCGAGATCGGGCATGGAGCGCTTGCAGAACGGGCGTTAGTTCCTGTGATTCCCGGTGAAACAGAGTTTCCCTACACTATTCGTCTGGTCTCCGAGGTGCTCAGCTCTAATGGCAGCACTTCGATGGCCAGCGTATGTGGCAGCACTTTGTCGCTGATGGATGCCGGTGTCCCTATCAAGTCTCCGGTAGCCGGGGTAGCCATGGGGTTGATGACGGCGGATGATGGTAGATATGTCGTGCTTACCGACATCGAGGGCCAGGAGGACTTCTTTGGCGATATGGACTTCAAGGTAGCTGGAACGGCCGAGGGTATAACAGCCCTTCAGTTGGACCTTAAGATAAAGAAAATAAGTCCTGAGATTATGGAGAAGGCACTTAGCCAGGCCAGGGATGCGCGAATGTTCATTCTGGAGCGAATGAAAGAGACCATCAGCGCCAGCCGTCCCGAACTAAGCAAGTATGCACCACGGCTGACTAAAATAACTATAGACCCGGAGAAAATACGAAATGTGATTGGCTCCGGCGGCAGGACTATCAGGTCGATAATGAGCGAGACGAAGACCACTATCGATGTAGAAAATGATGGGACAGTCCTTATCGGCTCGCCTAACGAAGAGGCAACTCAAAAGGCTATAAGGATCATCGAGGAACTGACCCGCGATGTTGAAGTGGGTGGAATATACAATGGGCGTGTGACACGGGTAGTCAACTTCGGTGCATTTGTTGAGATACTTCCTGGCAAAGAGGGACTGGTTCATATCAGCGAGCTGGCTGACTATCAGGCCCCGAGCGTTGAGGATGTAGTCAAGGTCGGTGATGAGGTAATGGTCATGGTCACCGAGATCGACCGTCTCGGCAGGATAAACCTTTCCCGCCGCGCGGTGTTTCAAAAGCTAGCCCGGGAACCAGGTGCCGCCCCAAGCACTGAACAGAGACAGTCCTCAGACTATCCTTTCAAAAAACGCACAGAGTCTCGGCCTGCGCATCGCCATCGCGATGAAGGCGAGCGCGAAGGAACAAGACCACCCAGGGAACGACCCAGGGGCGTTCCTCACAGAAGGCCGCCTGCCAGCAGGTAGGCTGAAAAGCAGGGATAAATCGAGGAGCAGATGGAGCGGGTAAAGGTTCTGGTACATGGCGCGCTGGGGAAAATGGGGCAGGAGGTGCTCCACGCTGTATCTCGTGACCCCAAGCTTGAGGCGGTGGCTGGTGTCGATGTAAAGGCTGGCAAAAAGGAAATCCTGCGGCCTGACGGGGCGAGTTCGATTCCATTATATCCAGACCTGGAGTCAGCTCTTCAGCATTGTCACCCTGACGTTTTTGTGGACTTCACCAATGCCGAGGCCGCGATGCCCGCAGTGCGAACAGCGGTGGGACATGGTATTGCTGTAGTTGTGGGAACCACAGGGTTGTCTGATGCTGAATTGAGGGAGATAGAGAGCCTGTGCAGGCAAAAGAAGGTGGGGGCGGTAGTGGCCCCCAACTTTGCTATAGCAGCAGTGTTGATGATGCACCTGGCAAAGGTAGCGGCCAGGTTTTTCGATTATGCCGAGGTCATCGAGTTGCATCACGAGCAGAAACTGGATGCTCCCTCCGGAACTGCTCTGGCTACGGCAAGGGGCATGGTTCAAGCCAGGGGCAGCAACTTTGTCCACGTTTCTGCTAAGAAAGAGAATATTGCCGGCAGTCGGGGTGGTGATTTGGGAGGGGTGGCAATTCACAGCGTAAGGATGCCGGGGCTGCTTGCCCACCAAGAAGTTATTCTGGGCGCACCGGGGCAGACGCTAAGGATACGCCTGGACCAGATAAACCGGGAGGCCTTTATGCCCGGAGTAATTTTAGCAATTAAGCAGGCAGCCGGACTTAAGGAGGCGGTTCTTGGGCTTGATAAACTTCTGGGCCTTTAGGGGGAACATTGCTTATAAGAAAGTACCGTATAGCTATAGTCGGGGCTACCGGATTAGTGGGTCAGGAGTTTATCAAGGTTCTGGAGCAGAGGGATTTCCCGTTATCATCGGTCCATCTTTTTGCCTCCAATAGATGGTTAGGTAAGAAGCTGTTTATCAGTCATCGGGAGGTCGAGCTTAAAGAACTCACGCCTGATTCCTTCGACCCGGTAGATATCGCTTTTTTCGCCGCTGGTGAAGAAGTTAGCGAACATTTCGTCCCTATAGCAGTTAAACGGGGTACGGTGGTGATAGATAGCAGCGGCGCTTTCGCGATGCATGAAAATGTCCCCTTGGTGGTGCCTGAAGTTAATCCCGAAGACCTGGAGCATCATCGAGGTTTGATAGCTAACCCTAATTGTTCTACTATTCAGATGCTGGTTGCGCTGCACCCGCTGCATAAAGCCAATCGCATTAAGCGCATCGTAGTTGATACATATCAATCTGTGTCAGGCACAGGAGCGGCCGCTGTTGATGAGCTTAATACTCAGACCAAAGTGGTTCTCGAGGGCAAGAGCGCTGTGCCTCATGTTTATCCTCATCAGATTGCCTTCAATCTGCTCCCCGAAGTAGATGTTTTTCTGGATGACGGATATACCAGAGAAGAGTGGAGGATGCGCGAAGAGACCAGGAAGATATTGCACGATGATAATATCGCTGTTTCGGCAACGTGTGTCCGTGTGCCGGTAGTTATAGGACATAGCGAGTCCATCCATGTGGAGTTCAGCGAACCAATGGGTCCCGAAGAGGCGCGGAAGATTCTGGCGGATTCACCCGGGGTTAAGGTGCTTGATGACCCCGCCGTTAACCTTTATCCTTATCCCTGGTCTGCGGCTGGCTCGGACGATGTTTTTGTGGGGCGCATCCGTCGCGATGTTTCTCATGAGAATGGACTGGTAATGTGGGTAGTCGCCGATAATGTGCGCAAAGGCGTTGCTCTTAATGCAGTCCAGATTGCTGAGCACCTAATTTCTAAGGGATGGATATAAGATGTCTCAAGGAGGTGGAAATTGGCGGAGCTAGGTCGGCTCATTACAGCGATGGTTACTCCTTTCAATAGCAAGGGAGATGTAGATTACAAGCAGGCTAAGAAACTGGCCCTGGCGCTGCTTAAATCAGGGAGCGACGGGCTGCTTGTTTCAGGGAGCACCGGCGAGTCGCCAACTCTCAGTAAAGAGGAGAAGCTGCGCCTTCTAGCCGAGGTGAAGTCGGCAGTAGGCGACAGAGCGGCGGTGGTGGCTGGTACGGGTAACTACAATACCAGAGAGAGCATAGAGCTTACACGGGAAGCGGAGAAGGTCGGCGTTGATGCTGCGCTGTTAGTAGTGCCATATTACAATAAGCCGACTCAGCAGGGACTGAAGGAGCACTTTCAGGCAATTGCAAAGAGCACATCGCTTCCCTGCATTCTATATAATGTGCCCAGCCGTACCATTACCAGCCTCTCGGCTGACACGGTTATCGAGCTCAGCCGGATCGATAACATCGTCGGATTGAAGGAGGCAAGCGGTGACCTCGTGCACACAGCAAAGATACTCAGTGGTGCGAAGAAGGGTTTTCTGCTCTACAGTGGCAACGACAACGATACTTTCCCCATTCTTTCGATAGGGGGCTACGGAGTTATAAGTGTTGCTTCGCACCTGGTAGGGATTCAGATGAGCGATATGATTGCGAAGGCGGTCGGCGGGAAGACAGCCCAGGCTGCTGCGATTCACCATAAGCTGTTGCCTTTAATGAGCGTCCTTTTTGTTGTGTCTAATCCTATACCTATTAAATATGCCCTGAATTACGTAGGGTTCAATGTAGGTAAGCCGCGTTTGCCCCTTACGCCACCGGATGAGAAGTCAGCAGCAGCGATAGAGGCCGTGGTTAAGAAGTACAAGATAGATTTGCCTTTGGGCTAGATGCTAACAGGCCCGGTTTTGAGCAGCCCCTGGAGTGCCCAGGGGCTTGTTTTTTTAACTTCTACGTTGGCCAACTGACCGAGGCAATCAGTGTCACTCTCGAAGAATACCAGCTTGTCTGTCCTGGTGCGGCCATACCATTTACCCCTCTTCTTCCCTTCAACAAGTATTTCCAGGGTATGGCCCAGGAGACGGTCATTGAGCTCGGAGGCTATTTTGCTCTGCAATTCCTCGACCTGCTGCAGCCGCCTCCGCTTTTCGGAGAGTGAGACATTGTCCTCAAGCCTTTTCGCTGCCAGTGTGCCGGGCCGCGCTGAGTAGGCAGCGACGTGAACGGTATCGAATCTCAGGTCAGAGAGCAGGTCGATAGTCCGCTGGAACTGCTCTTCGGTTTCTCCGGGAAAGCCTACAATGACATCGGTAGCGAGAGCGGCGTTAGGAATATCGCAGCGTATTTGTCCGACCAACTCGCGATAATATTGCACGGTGTAACCTCGCCCCATTGCTTGCAGGATTTCGTTGTCGCCAGCTTGAACGGGCAGGCTGATATGCTCGCAAACCTTGTCCAGTGAGGCCACGGCCTGAATAAGCTTCGGGCTCATATCCTTGGGGTGAGAAGTCAAAAAGCGAATCCGTGCCAGACCTTCGATGGAATTCAGTTCCCGCAATAGGTCGGCCAGGCCGGGCTTGCCGGGGAGGTCATGCCCGTAAGAATCGACATTCTGTCCCAGCAGGGTAATCTCTTTTACTCCCCGCTGCACAAGGCTCTCTGCTTGGCAGCGCAGTTCAGCAATAGGGTGACTTTTCTCCCTCCCCCGCCGGTAAGGGACGATGCAGTATGAGCAGAAGTTATTACAGCCCTCGATGATGGTTACGAAAGCTGTCGGTGAAGGTGTGGAGGTGGTGAAGGTATCCGAAACTTTGGGTGTCCGTGTTTTTGCCAGTTCCAGAAGCCCGTTAAATTGCCCCGGTTTCAGGAAGAGGTCAACATGGGGGAAACGGTGTTTCAGTCGGTCGACATCCGAATCGACCATACAACCGGCAAGGGCCACTACGACATCCGGGCTGAGCCGTTTAAGCTCTTTCAGAGAGTCGAGCTTACCGAGAACGCGGTTCTCGGCGCTCTGCCGCACCACGCAGCTATTGAGCACTATGAGGTCGGCCTTCTCTATCTCGGGAGCACGCCGATAGCCCAGCTTTTCCAGGCTGCCTGCCAGTTGCTCTGAGTCTGCTCGGTTCATCTGGCAGCCTATGGTCCAGATATGGTAATAAGCCATGCTATCCTTTCTGCCTTTGAATATAATTCCTTCTTAATTATATCAGATATGGCTTTGCTCTCGGAAGTAATGAGATGGCTTATTCCGGATTACGCAGATAAATTCCTCCCGTTCATGGTTCGACAATCCTTCGACAAGCCTGTCCTGAGCGAAGCCGAAGGGCTCAAGGGCGAACGGTAGGAAGGCAATTTTCGAGGCATGATTGGGTTGACAAGAACCGAAGTTGTAGCCTAACATTCTGTGATGGTCGATATTCCCTAAAATCATGAGACACAATAAAGCAGGATAGGTGATATGTTTCCCAACGCGCTGAAATCTTTTTACTATGCATGCAGTTGCAGAATCTTTAAGAGAATGGACAAGAAATATGCCTTTCCCGAGACTGAATTTTTGATCGAGAATGTTCCCGATGAAGTATGGGGGGAAGTAGGGGACAGCTTTACTAACTGGGTCTATCAACAGGGATTTTTTGCAGCTTTGATAAAGTGTTTCGCCAGCAGTGAGTCCTTAAAGATAATCGATTTTGGCTGTGGGCACGGGAAACTGGCCCCTGTGAGTGTATTTTTTACCCACCCGGAAGGCGAGTACCTGGGAATAGATATTCAAGAGGGCTACATCAATTATTGCAGGCGTAAATATGCGCAATTGCCGAGGGTTCGATTTCACGTTTCAAAAGACTGCAATCCTTTTTATCCTAAGCAGCAGCAAAGTACCGCCGCTGAAAGTAAATCTTATGGTGCCGATTGGAATGTACCCGCTGATTCCACTGATATTGTGATGGCGCTCTCTGTTTTCACTCATTTACAGGAAGCCGATGCCTTCGGGTATATCAACAAAATACATACCATTATAAAACCGAATGGCCTGGCTATCTTAACCTGTCACCTTGTTGAGGAACCGAGGGCGGAGCCGGGATTTATTTTCAACTACAATCCGTTTCTCGCCAGCCTATTTAAATTTACTACAACGCTGCCCGGCAGTTCCAACTGGTTTACGTGCAACCCGGCCTTACCCGAATCAGGTATTGCTATGAATAGGGCAGGGTTGAACAGTCTGATACAGGGGAAGTTCAGGATAGAGCTTATCGTCAGAGGCTCTGCGACAGGGGGTAAAGACCCGTTTCCTCAAGATGTCGTGGTGTTAAAGAAATTGACCGGCTGATAAAGGGCAGGCTATCGATATTCTGCTCTAGAATCGTTTGAACAGCCTGCAGATCGCCAGGCAGAGCCAGAATTTCAAATCCTTATCTTTACCTTTTTGGAGCTTCAGTTCAAAGAGGCCATCATCTCGTTGCCGACGTTTTAGCCAGTTCAGGGCATTATCTATATCATGATTCTCTCGGGTTAATCCGATTAGTGAAAGTGAGTTGAGTGCAGAGACTATGTCGGTGAACCAGAAGGGGAAGGGCACGCTTTCCCAGTATTGAGGAGTGTTTCTATCTGGATAGACATCTCTCTTAAAAAATCGCGATGCCAGAAGTTTTCCTGCTGTCACTGCTTCCGGAGACTTGCTGTATTTTCCGGAGGCGGCAAAGGCACGCAGAACTACGCCTGTTACGAGGTGAGAAAAGGGTTTTGCAAGGTCAGGCTCTATCGTTATGGCCATCGCGATATCCGCATATTTGGCGCCGACCGTTCTTAAAGGGATGGCCCAACCCTCATCGTTCTGGCGGATGGATAGGAGCCAGCGGAATCCTCTCTTGATTCTCAGGTCGTTATCGTAACCTGCTTTGATGAGGAGCTCCATTATGGCGGCGCTGTAGTTGGGGGAGTATTGATTTCCATAAATGCCCCTGAAGTCGCCTTGGGGGGTTTGCTTTGAGAAGAGGAATTCGGCAGCTTTTTTTATCGCAGGATGCCTGTTGTCTAAGCCATATTTTTCTATAAGTATACCCAGATTCCTGTATGTCTCTATTTGGTTATAGTCCTCTTGCGAGCGCAGGTAGTCCTTGCCTCCACCGGGGTATTTCCACGAGCCGTCTTCTTGTTGCCTACGAAGGAGTCTCTTGACCTCGGGTAATTCCCATAATGTTTCTATCGGCTCCGCATTTTCATTCAGAAGGCCTCTCCTGACAAAATATTGAATAGCCCTATTGTTTGAGGAAATAAGGGTCGGTATGGGGTCAACGCGCAGTTCTCTCCGCCAATTTTCCATTTGGTTCAACACTCACTGCTGAGAGACAAGGATTTCCTAATTGAGAGATTAGCATGAGGAGAAGGCTCTGTGATGCACAAAAAAATTCAAACTGGCGGAGGGAATGGGATTCGAACCCATGAGGGAGGTTTCCCCCCCTAACCGCTTAGCAGGCGGCCGCACTAGACCACTATGCGATCCCTCCAACCTCTGGCATATTATAACCACAAAAATATTTTTTTCCAACCACTAATACATAGAAGTCTCAAAGTTTTGAGGATAACTGACAGTAAGCTGCACTATGTCAGTTGAGAGGGTCAATCGATTTGAGCTAACGCACCCGGAGAGGATATTTAAAGCTATGTTTGGATGCTTATCCGCCTCTGGCCGGGAAGGCTCTCAGACTCTGAGGTTAACCTTGTTCGGTCGGTGTCTCCTTTTTCTTCCTGCTGAAGAGAGACATAACCCAGATGAAGGCTTTCATCTCCCAAGTGATTATCTTCATCACGATGGGTATGCTCATTAGCTTGATAACGACTCTGTTGCTCATCAGCTTCATTAACATTCTATCCCTCCGACCCATATCTATTTTTGTCTCCTCGATATTCTGCGGCGGGCCTGCTCGGCCTCCTCTGATAGCTTGCTCTTCATCTCTGCAAATTTGACCTTCCAATCTGTTTCCTTCTGTACGTCGATCTTTATCTTAAATTTGATAATCTGTAACCGTATAGCGGTATAAATGCCGACCAGCCCACCTCTCCAACTGAAATATAGCCAGCGAACGAGTTTGATTATCCATACGAGTATGCCCAGGTCGATAGGGAAGAAAAGCAGGAG
>Ga0172364_10002731_pt1 | contig 14034 bp, 6 predicted proteins | sample LakKivSesite10cm_FD_114545 | JGI IMG/M metagenome (GOLD analysis project Ga0172364, IMG submission 114545) | Sediment microbial communities from Lake Kivu, Rwanda - Sediment site 10cm | ecosystem: Environmental > Aquatic > Freshwater > Lake > Sediment | place: Rwanda: Western Province, Lake Kivu... | reverse complement strand
ATAGCCCCCTCCTCCCGGTTCAGCTCCTGGATACCAGGAAGCCCACCACTGAACCCCAAGATAAGTGAAGAATAAAAGAAGTGGTAGCCAGCTTGCGCTTCCCGCTGGCGGGAGCAGGGAGAGAAAAGAATCTAATTCTTGAGTAGTTCCCAGTTGTTCAGTAAGTCTTAATTTTAGCCCCTCCATCCCTCCCACATATCTTATCCCTAACACTGCCAGAACAATGGAGCCGGTCATTGCCATAATGAATTGGATAAAATCAGTCACCACCACTCCCCAGAGACCTGAGAGGCTTGCGTATAGGACAGTAATCAAAAGGCATATCCCAATAGCGGTCCAGCGCTCAATCCCGAGAGTGATATTAACTATGGTTGCCATTGCGGAAATCACCCAGCCCATTATCACGGAATTAACCAAAAGTCCTAAATAAATAGCTCTAAATCCCCGAAGAAACGCTGCGGGCTTTCCCCCATAGCGAATCTCTGCGAACTCTATATCAGTAAGCACGCCCACCCTTCTCCAGAGCCGGGCATAAAAAAATACAGTGAGCATCCCGGAAAAGACAAAGTTCCACCAGAGCCAGTTTCCAGCTATTCCATATTTATACACGAGCTCAGTGACCGCTAAAGGGGTGTCTGAAGAAAAGGTGGTTGCGACCATAGAGGTGCCTGCGAGCCACCAGGGAAGCCCACGACCCGCGCCAAAAAATTCAGTGGTGTTTTTGCTGGCTCTGCGGGAATAATAAAGCCCGATTAAAAGCGCAACTAAAAAATAAATAATCAGCACCAGCCAATCTAAGCCAGATACCCTCAAAACGCTCTCCTTTTTTTACCAGGCTCCTTTATTGACCAGCACCCGGAACTCACTTTTTCTTATTGGGTCTTGGGGATAGGTGAGAATGATGTCATCCTTCTGGTCTCCATTTAAATCCTCACTGCTCGGCACCAAGCCGATTGGCACTGAAATTATCTCCTGCTTATGAGTCCTTCTTCCGAACTGGTCTTTAATCACCACCACCAGCTCCTGCGCGCCTTTTCCATAAATCAGGTCATCAATGCCGTCGCCATTAAAGTCTCCGAACAAATTGGGAAATCCGCCAATCATTCTCCCCTCGTTGAAGTCAATTCTTAAGTTCAATTGTTCTATATAGGTTGGCTCATTGGGCAGGGTATGATTGGTGGAGAGGTAATACCTCCAGTCAAAGGGGAAATTGTTGGTGAGCATCACTTTTGCCGCGGACACGATGCCTATCTGAATGGTCGGGACAATCAGGTCGTTGTTTTTATCTGAGTTGATGTCCCGAACAAAAGGACCAATCAGCCAGGAATTGAAATTCCAGCTTTTTGCGGGCTTGAGATTATTTGCCCACCAGCGCTCTTTCCCTAAATAAATTTTTAGGCTTCCTTTTTGATTGAAAAATGAGCCGGAGAGAAAATTAAAAATTAAGTCCGCTTTCCCATCATCATCTAAATCTGCGATTTGCAGGCTTAATCGTCCTCTTTCCCTGGGTCTTGGTATATATTCTGGAGGTTTAAAATTCAAGCGGAAACAGGGCTGGGAATTATAAATCCCCTCGGAATTTTGTCTGTAAATCCAGACCGGTCCCTCAGAGATGGCGAATAGTTCAGATTTTTTATCTCCCTCTAAATCAGCGGTAAAAAAATTAGGGGTGTAATAACTAATCTCCATTTCCGAATGAGGAAATATCTTCCGAAGCGGAGTGATAGAAAAATAGTTCACATCCAGAGGAATTTCTATGCTGGTCTCCTGCCAGAGAGAATCAATATAATAGAAAATTTTAGCAAAGCCAAAGCTGAAAATCAGAATCTCGTTTGTGCCATCTTGATTAAAATCATAAAGAAAATTGTAATAAACCAATTTATCCGGGGCAGGTATCTGAAGCAAAAAATGAGAAAAATTTAAAAGTGTAATCGGTCCCTCTAAGCGGGAACCAAGATAGCGATAGTATTCTACGGACTGTTTGCTTAAAAAAATCACCACCTGACCTTCTTCTCCGGGCAGAACCCCAAAATCATATAAGATAAACCGCTCCGGCAGTTCTATGGTCAAGGAATTCTTCTGCTGATAATTAGTGTCTGAATCCGCTCTAAAGACACTTAAATAAGCCTTATCTTTTCCATTCAGGTTATTATGATAAATCACCAATAGCTCCTTGATTCCATCCTGGTCAAGGTCTGCGGGAATTACCTCCTTGATTTCACCATTCACCTTGAGCTCGTTAATCCGAAAACTGGATTGGGCAAAAGCCAGAGCAGGCAGAAGCCAGATTATCGCAAGTTTATATAATCTCATATTTTCCCTGTTTTTATCTTTAAAATAATAGATTAGCTAAAAGCAATTAGCAACTGGTTGGAAGATTATGCTTGGTTCTTGACTTTTAGTCAATTCCAGATAATTTGAGCAAAGGGTCAGAGGGGTAGGATGAATAGAACGCGTAAAAGCTTTCTCCGCTCAAAAAGCCGGCCCTTTCCGCTTTATGGGAAAAAACTCTGGCGGATTTTTGGGCTTTTGATTTTATTATCTTTAAATTTTAAAGCTCTTGCCCGGGAGCTAAAGCTCGGTCTCAGTCAAGCGATTGAGCTGGCTTTAGTCAATAATCCTGAGCTCAGAATTCAAAAGTTAGATTTAGAGATAGCCCGAATCAGCATAGAGCAGGTGAAAGCTAATTATGACCCATATTTTCAAGCGAGTGTCAATAACTCAAGCGCACAGCGTCCAAGCAGTCAACCGATTTTTGGAACCGAGAGCAATAGCTTAAGCGTTAATTTTAGCACCGGGGTCTCCACCCCCAGCGGTGGGAGCGTATCTTTGGACTGGAGAAATTTGACGCAGGAGTCCAATTCTCCTTTTATGACCTTGAATCCAAGTTATTCCTCGGACCTGGGCTTAAATTTTTATCAACCACTTTTAAAAAATGGTTTAAGGGACTGGCGGAAGCTGGATGTCAAAAGAAAACAAAATGATTATCAGCAGGCAGAGCTGAATCTAAAATCCAAAGCCCTGGAAATAACCTCCCGAGTGGAAGACGCGTATTGGTCATTGGTCCGAGCAAAAATGGACTATGAGCTAAATCAAAAGAGCCTGGACCGGGCTCAAAAGACCTTAGAGCTGACCCAGACCAAGGTCCGAACCGGGCTTTCTCCAGAGGTCGCTTTGCTTCAGAGCCAAGCCAATTTAGAGAGCATTCGGGTGAATCTGCTGAGAAGTGAATCTGAGCTTGCCCGAGCAGAGAATGCGCTTAAACAGCTATTGTATTTTGAAAGTGAAGAGGAGTTATTGTCCACTGAGCTTATCCCGACTGACCAGCCCTTGGCCCAGGAATATGAATTTTCTCGGGAGGAATTTTTAGACAATGCGCTGGATAGTAATTTTATGGTTCAGGGGCTGAAGCTAAATTTAGAGAATCAGCGCTTGGCGAATTTGCGGTCTAAGAATCAGCTTTATCCGGAATTAAATTTATCTGCGGGATTGAGTTTGAGCGGACTGGCTGGGGATTCTGAGCCCACCACTCAAACTGTGCCAACCGGGTTCGTGATACCTAACCCCTATCCTACCCCTCATCCTTATATTTTAGAGACCACCACCATAACCACTGCGGAGAGTGAATGGGAGGGGACTTATTGGGATGCGGTTAATCGGATGCTGAGTGGGGATTATCTGAGCTGGCAGGCAGGATTGACTTTTAAGCTCCCGTTCGGCAATCGCTCTGCCAAAAGCCAGTGGAAAACAGCGCAATATAATTATGAAAAGGCCACTTTGGAGCTGGAACGGCAGAGTCGCCTGCTCAGATTTAATTTAGAGAGCCTGCTTAAGGATTTGGATACCGCGTATCGCGCCTGGCAGACCGCTCAATTGGCGAGGGAGCTTGCGGAGAAAAGCTATCAGATAGAGAGCCGGAAGTTTGAGTTAGGGTTAAGCACCCAGTATCAACTTCTGGACCAGGAGCAACAGCTCCGGGAAGCGGAAAAAAATGAAATTTCCGCCTTGATTGAATATAATAAATCTCTGGCAAGGATTAAGAGAGCGGAGCAGGGCTATTTAGAGGCACAAGCAGTGTCTGCGATAAATCTGAGCGGGCTGAATATCCCTTCCATCACTACTGGAGGGGTATCAGGGCTTGGCGGATTACCATTTAATTTGAGTAATCTTCCCAGCGGAGTGGACCTAAATATGCTAAAAAGCTTAGGGATAAATCTACCATGAAAAATAAAATCTGGCTCTGGATTTTTGTTCTGCTCAGCGGGATTGGTTGTGAAAATCCCAAGCCCGCGACTCCGCCTATCCAGCTAAGCGGACTCTGGGATATAAGTTTCTTCCAGGAAATCGCTCAAACCACCAGCTACTTGATTGAGGTGAGCGAGTCCGGCGAAAGCGGAACCGCTAAAATAAGAGTTTATAATGACCGGGGAGCTCGCTCTCCAGATGAGATTACGGTCTCAGAGGGCGATACAATTCCCCTGGGCGCCTGTGGAGTCTCAGTGATTTTTTTAAGACCATCTCCACCAACACCTCTTTATCTGGTAAAAGGAGACCGCTGGCAGGTGGTGGTGATAGGAAAAATCGCTTATCCACCTGAGCCGGCTCCCAATAATCAATCTCAAGCGATAGCGAGTAGCTCTGGCGAGTATAGCTGTCTTATTAGCCAATGTTCTAATGGGCTTTACGCCAGTTCTTTGCCTTTAGGTTATGATTTTCAGGATGCGGTTCTTACTGGTGAAATGGAGCTATCCCAGATAGAAATCACCCAGAACAATAGTAACCTCCAGGCGGTTATTCCAGAGGAGCATATTTTATCGCTTTATTTGGTTGGTCATAGCCGAGGGGACCAGATTCAGCTCTGCTATAAAAGAAGGCTGGAGAGCGATGAGGAGGAGGTTAGCTTTTTTCGGGTTCGGTTAGTGGACACTCACTTATATCAATTATTAGAGAGCGTTTCGGAGACTGAATTCGGAAACACGGTTCAGACAGTCTGTCATAATTTTCAAGCAGAGGGAGACAATGTCCGCATAGATTTTATTTTCGGGCTTTCGGATTTTAATGATATTGCCCGGCTTGACCAGATTGAGCAAGCAGTGAATGGCGAGACGGTTTTCAGTTATGATTTTGAAAGTGGAGGCTTGGAGAATGACCTTGCTTTTCCTTATCAGCGGTTTGAAATCCGCTCCCCTGATTATCAACAGGGAGACGCAGGAGTAAGCGGGATAAATCCGATTGATGGCAATTATAGCTTTCGGGTGATTGGAGGTCGGGAGCTTATTTTCTCAGGGGCAATTATCCAAAACACGAGCGATGACCTTGCTAATTCATTGGGACAATTTGGCTCAACGGTCTCAGGGATAAATTTTGAGATTTTTGAGCCTTTCAAGAACGGATATTTTGCGTCTTTAGCTGGCGCGGTTCAAGGCACCAGCGCGGTGATGGGCGTTTTTAGCGGAGAAAAAATCTCCTGCCAGGACACCGGGCAATTTATAGTCAGCATAAATACTGGGGAGATTATAGCCATTGACCGGACCTGGGAAATGAGCTTAAATGGAGAAGCAGAAGATTGTTTTGAAGGAGACACAATAACATTTGAAAAAATTTTCAGTCCATTTAAGCCAGCGCAAAAAGCCGAGCGGTTTTATTCTGACCCCACAGAGCCTTTGGTGGATGACCTTGCCAATAGATATAAGCTAATCGGCAGAATCAGCGGCAGCCTGATTTATTTTATACTCACGGATTATGACCAGATAGACTATCGCAACGTTATTTTTTATGGAGCCATAAATCCAGAGGTTCTGGCAGAAGAGCAAAACGCTTCTCCGGCGGTGAGCGGGGATTTTAATGGCTGGCTTAAGTTTGAATCCGGCAAGAGATGTCAAACCAGTGGGACTTTTGAGGTGATTTTCACTGATAGCCCATAAACTTAAGAAGGGAAAATAAATTTGGAGAAGAAAATGGGGATAAAGGAAAAAGTGGTGGTGGTTTTTATGCTTTTATTTAGCCTGATTGCGTTAGACTGCTCTCGGGAAAAAATCAAAGACCGGAAAGAGAGAAAAAATCCTGCTTTGGAAATAGAGGCGATTAGTGTGGAGGCGGAATATCCGAGTATCCGCTCAATGGCGGAGAATTTGGAGGTGAGCGGTAATCTTGAGCCATTAGCGCTGGCAGAGGTTTATGCCAAACAAACCGGGCTGATAAAAATGGTTTATGTGAAGGAGGGAGATAGGGTCAGGGAGGGGGAGAGGCTTGCCAAAATTGAGGATGATGAGATTCAGCTGAGTTTTCGCCAGGCTAAATCCAGCTATGAGTTGATGAAGGATAAGTATCAGCGCTATCTGGAGCTGTTTAAGGAGAAGATGGTCTCTGAGCAGGAGTTTAAGGAGATAGAGCGCTCTTACCAGGATGCTCGGAGCAATTATGAGCTTTACCAGCTCAGGTTAAATAATACTGAATTAACCAGCCCGATTGAGGGAACAGTAGTGGAGAGACTTTGCGAGCCTCACCAGCTTTTATCTGCGATGGAAAAGGCTTTTAAAATCGCTCAATTGGACCAATTTAAGGTGATGGTCTCGGTCACTGAAGCCTCGCTCTCTAAATTGAAGCCCGGACAGGAGGTCGCTATTCGGATTGATGCTTTGGATAGGGAGACCATCCACTATCCTCATCAGGGAGCCATTTACAATATCTCTCCCCAGATTGACCCCAATACTGGCACCTCCAGGTTAGAGGCGCGAATCCCCAATCCTCCGCCCGGGGCTCAACCCGGAATGTTTGTTCGGTTGAAAATCATCACTGCATATAAGCCAGAGGTGTTAGCCATTTCCAAGCGGAGTCTGGTTCGGGAAGAGCCAGCCGAGGTCTGGGTGATAAAAAATGGGCAGGTAGAATTAAGGCGCATAGAAACTGGACTCGCGGATGAAGGGTTCATAGAGGTGGTTGATGGACTGGGGAAAGAGGAGCTGGTAGTGACTGCGGGTCAGGAGGCATTAAGCGATAAAAGCAGGGTCAAGGTGGTTAATTTTCAGGAGAGCCAATTGACCGGTGAGCGCGCAAAGCCAGAAAATTCGGAATCGGACTTTAATTCAGGGGCAGAAAACAAGTGAATTTTACCGAGCTTCCGGTTCGCAGACCCATTGCCATAACTATGCTGGTGGTCGGAATTATCCTGATTGGATTGGTCTCTTCCTCTAGGATTCCTTTTAATCTTCTCCCGGAGATAACCTATCCCAAGGTGACGATTCGCACTGAATATCCTCACGCCGCGCCAGAAGAGGTGGAAAATTTAGTGACCAAGCCCATAGAGCAAGCGGTTGGAATCATCAACAATGTGGTGAAGTTGAACTCGGTCTCAAGGCCCGGAGTGAGTGAGGTGATAGTGGAGTTTCGCTGGGGAGTGGATATGGATGTTGCGGTGATGGACATTCGGGAGAAACTGCAGATTTTAGAGGGCTTTTTGCCAGAAGAGGTGAAAAAGCCTGTGCTTTTAAGGTATGACCCGAGCACGGACCCGATTATGACCATTGGGGTTGCCGGTAAAATTCCGCTTTCGGAGTTAAGGTTTTTGGTGGAGAGGGAGATTGAGCGGGAGTTAGAGCGGATTGATGGGGTGGCCGCGGTCAAGGTGGAAGGAGGATATGAGGATGAGATAGTGATAGGGCTGGACGAGAAAAAGCTCACCAGATTTGGATTAAGCCCGGACCTGGTGATTGACCGATTAAAGAGGGAGAACATCAATCTGGCCGGCGGGACTCTGACTGAGGCCGGGGAAGAGCTTGCGGTGCGCACTCTTAATGAGTTTCAAACTTTAGAAGAAATCAAGGGCATCATTATCTCAAGTCAAGCTCCCACCAGCGCTGGAGCTGGCAAAACTTCTGGATTGAATTTAGCTATTTCTGGAGGCTCTTTAGGCTCTGCCAGTGGAATTGCGGGATTATTGATGGGGGGACTTTCAGGTATTTCTGGATTAGGCGCGCTTTTACCAGGGGGAGTCCCAGCTGGAAGCGAGGTTAAGGTTTTGGTGCCGATTCGCTTAGGAGATATTGCCGAGGTCCGTGCTCGGCATAAACCGAGAGAGCAGATAGTTCGGCTGAACGGAAAGGAATGCATCAAGGTTTCTATTTATAAAGAGGGTGATGCCAATATCGTTCAGGTCGCAAATTCAGTTCATCGGGCTTTGGAAAAAATTTATAATAATTTCCGGGTAGAGGCTGCGAGTGAATTTGAGCTTAAAAAGCTAAATTCAATCAGGGAAAGAATTAAGCGGACTCTTAATTTTGGATTTTATCTTTTTTTTAACTTTAAGCCTTTTCAGCTTTATCAACCTGAACTTCATCTAATAAATGAGCTGGAAATAGTGTCCATCTCGGACCAGAGTCGGTTCATTAGAGAGGCTATCTATTCTGTGATTCAGTCTGCGCTCTGGGGAGGGTTGTTAGCGATTTTAGCGCTTTATTTTTTCCTTCGCAACTTAGCCAGCACCATCATCATCGGGCTGGCGATTCCTTTAGCGCTGATTACCACCTTTAATTTGATGTTCTTTTCTGGAATCAGTTTTAACACCATGAGTTTAGGAGGGATGGCGCTGGGGGTGGGAGTGCTGGTAGATAGCTCAATTGTGGTGTTAGAGAATATCTTGAGGCATCGCTCTTCTAATCCGGACTTAAGAGCCAGCGCGGTGATGGGAGCCAAGGAGATGGTGGGTCCGATTACTGCCAGCACCCTTACTAACATTATAGTTTTTTTCCCGATTCTTTATGTGGAGGGGATGGCAAGGCAGATTTTTGGGGATTTAGCCTGGACCGTGGCTTTCAGTATGGTGGCGAGCTGGGTGATTGCCTTGATGTTAGTGCCAATGATGAGTGTATTTTTTGGGGAGCGAGTGCGGATTCCAAAAAAGCTTCTGGATATAGACCTGGAGAGTAGCTATCAGGAGTTAAAAACAGAGGAATGGAGACCGCATAAATTTCCCAGATGGGCCGATTTCGTGAAATTTCCGCCTGAAAAAGAGCCAGGCTCAAGAGCGCGGTTGATAAGGATACTCAGCATAATAAGCGTCTTGGTTAAAGGAATGATAGAGTATGGGTTTGGTGTTTGGTTCTGGCTTTTGAGAGAAAGTTTTGGGAGAGCTTTTAATTGGCTGACTAAAATTTCTCAAGGGATTTTATATTTCCCCTTGCAGGGGTTTGATAAGGGATTTGGCTGGCTGAAACATCATTATCCCGGATTGGTGGGATGGGCTTTAAATAGACCAAAGAAAATTTTGGGGTTGAGCCTGGGATTGATAGTTTTATCCTGGCTTGGGCTATATCTAACAGGATTTGAGCTATTACCAGATGTTGACCAGGGGGAGTTCAGGATTCATTATCGGCTTCCAGTTGGCACGCCTCTTTCTGAAAATGACCGAAAAATGACTCAAATTGAAAATAAAATTCCCGCTCTCCCAGAGGCAGATAAAATCACCAATCTTTTTACCACCATTGGCGCGAGCATTGCGACCAGCGCCCTGGAGACTGAAAAGGGGGAGAATTTATCTGAGATGGCAATGGTCTTGGTCAGTAAAAGCCAGAGGGATTTTTCAGATGACCAGATGATTGAGCGGTTTCGGCGGTTATTAAAACAAGAGGTGAGTCTTAATTTTGGTTTTTCCAAGCCCCAGCTTTTCAGTTATAAAAATCCGATTGAGCTGGAAATCGTGGGCTATAATCTTTCGGATTTAAGAAAGGCGAGTCAATTAGTGATGGAGCAGCTGGCTCAGATTCCGGGGCTGGTGGATTTAGATAGCTCGGTGAAAGAGGCTAATCCCGAGGTCGCGATTATTGTTGACCGGGAGAGGGTGGGGCATTATGGATTAAGCTCCAGCCAGATTGCGGAGATTCTGAATAAAAAACTAAAAGCCAATTTTGCGACTCATTTTAGAGAAGCGGATAAACAGACCGAAATCGTGGTGGAGGTGAGAGAGGACCAGAGAGCAACCATTAGCCAATTATCTAATTTAAGCATTCAGCTTCCCAAAGGGGGCTTGGTTCCACTTTCTGCTTTGGTGGAGATTAAGCCCAGTCAAGGACCCGGCAATATCACCAGAGTAGGGGGAAGTAGGGTCGCGCTAATCACCGCTAATCTTCAGGGAATCACTTTAAGCAGTGCGGTGGATAGGATAAATCAAAAGCTTATAAATTTGGAGCTTCCTCGGGGATGTTTTTACCGAATCACCGGGCAGAACGAGGAGATGAAGCGGAGCATAACCAGTCTTTATTTAGCGCTGTTTTTAGCGTTATTTTTGGTTTATATTGTGATGGCGGTTCAATATGAGAACCTGGTTCATCCATTTGTGATTATGTTCGGAGCTTTTTACTCGCTGATTGGGGTCACCATTCTCTTTCTGCTCACCCGCACCACCATAAATGTGTTCAGCCTGATTGGGGTGATGATGATGTTAGGCATCTCGGTCAATGATGCGATAGTTTTAGTGGAGACCATCAATTTGAGAAGAAAAGCGGGTCGGGACAGAGTCCCGGCGATTTTAGATGCGGTGCAGATGCGGGTTCGGCCAATTCTAATCACTACCTTGACCACGGTTTTAGGAATGGTGCCAATGGCGCTTCCTTTAGGAGCGGGCTATGAACTGCGCTCACCAATGGCGATTGCGGTAATCGGGGGACTTATCACCGCGACCATCTGCACCATGACCATTGTGCCGGTGGTTTATTTGATAATAGACCGAGCAGGAGAAAGGCTTTTCGGTTTCTTTAGGGCTGGGAAGTGAAAATTTCTGAGTTTTCTGCCAGGTTTCCGATTGCGGTGATAATGCTTTATATCACCTTAGCGGTTTTAGGGATAATCGGGATTAAAAAAATTCCGTTAGAGTTTATGCCCAAGATGGATATGCCCTTCATTAACATTCTGGTCAGTTATCCGGGGACCAGTCCGAGCGAGATTTGTGAAAATTTAGCAGAAAAAATAGAAGAGGCAATCAGCACGATGTCCGGGATAGATAAAATCCTGACCAGGTGTGGTCCGGGCAGAGCAGAAATCGGCGTAATTTTAGGAACCAGCGCCAGAACCGAATATCAGGTGCTTGAGGTTCGGGAAAGAATTGAGCAGATTCGCAATCAATTGCCAGAAGACCTGCCTCCGAGCTTAGTGTTAAAATTTGACACAGACCAGTGGCCCATAATTTTTGCTTCAATCGGCGTTCCGGAGAAAAAGGTTCATCATAGTGAGCTTCTGGAACAATTAGTGATTCGCCCCTTAAAGACTGTTGAAGGAGTGGCGGATGTCCAGTTTTTCGGGATGGAGGAAAAGCGGGTTCGGGTGGAGATTGACCAGGAGCTTTTGCTCAATTACCGGGTGAGCATTCTTGAGGTTTATGCGACATTGATCGCAAACAATCTTAATCTGAGTTTGGGCGGGATTGAGCATTTAGGAAAGAAATACTCGGTTCGGTTAGTGGGAGAGTTTAAGAAGCTGGAGGAGCTCAGGAGATTAAGGATTAGGCCAGATTTGAGTTTAGGGGATATTGCCCGGATTGATTATGAATATATAAAGCCTCCGTTCCGGGGGCGGGTGAACCTTAATCCTGCATTTATGATGCTGGTTCAGAAGGAGGCAGGCGCAAACACAGTAGCGGTTTGCAGAAGGGTGGAGAAGAAACTTGAGGAGATACTTAGCCATCCCCAGCTTAAAGGCGCAGAGGTAAAAGTTTGGTTTAATCAGGAAGATGAGATAACTCGGGCGGTGAATAGTTTAAGGAATTCTGGTTTAATGGGCGCGGTTTTAGCCTTTTTTGTGCTCTGGTTTTTTCTTAAGAATTTCCGGGCTACTTTTATCATCTCTTTAGCTATTCCTACCAGTATCCTGATTTCGGTCTCCATTATGTATTTTTTGGGAATGAGCTTTAATGTGATTAGCTTAAGCGGGCTGGTCTGCGCGATTGGGATGCTGGTGGATAACGCCATCGTGGTTTTGGAGGCGATTTATGCCCGAAGGGAGAGGGGTGAGGAGCGGTTTTTATCAGCGGTGAAAGGTGCGGATGAGGTGGGGCTGGCAATAACCGCGAGCACCACTACCACAATGATAGTGTTTCTTCCTTTGATTTTCAGTCAGCATAAAGAGGTCTCGGTGCTGATGGGGCAATTGGGCTTGGTGGTGGTGATTACTATTGGAGTGAGCCTTTTGGTGAGTTTGACCTTGATTCCTCTGCTTGCCAATATCTGGCTCACTCAAGATAAATCTCAAAAAGCGCAATGGTTTGAGCGGATAGAAAACTGGATGATAAGTAGATTGGATTTTTCTCTTTCTCATCGCAAGTCAGTTATTTCTGGAATTTTTTTATTATTTGCTTTTTCTTTATCTTTATTTTTCATCCCCAAGGTGATTGAGAAGGAATCTATTCCCAAGGCAATGCTTCATATTCTTCAGCTTAACCTGAGCTTTGACCAGAAGCCCGGTGAAGAAGAGATTGATGAAAAATTGCGAGTTTTGGAGAAGCTGTTTTTTGCCCATAAAGAGGAATGGGAGGTGGAAACCGTCAACGCCTTGATTACGCCGGATTTCAAGAGGGTAAGCCTGGTGATGAAAGAGAACCGGAAAAGGGTAAAGACCGTGGACGCGCTACAGGAGAAAGTAAAGGAGCTGTTGGATAAAGAGGTGAACTGGCCCGGGGTGAGATTAAATTTCAGCACGATGGCAATGGGTGGACCGGACCAGGAGGTAAGTCCCACCACGATTAAGGTCAAAGGAGATGACCCGGAGCAGGTTTTTTATTTTGCGGAGCAGTTGAGGGAGCGCTTGAAGGGGTTAAAATCTATAAAACTGGTAGGGGAGCTGGAAAAGGAAGGGGAGCGGGAGCTTCATATTGAAATAGATAGAGAGCTTGCTCAAAAATATGGTTTTGACCCATCTCAAGTCGCTTTTTCTATTGCCTATATGGTCCGGGGAGCGACCGTTGGCAAGTTCACCACTGAGGATAAGCAGATTGACCTTTATCTTCAGCTGGAAGAGGCAGACCGAAGAACCTTGGGCCAGCTAAAAGATATGACCATAAAAAACTCAGAAGGAAAACCGATTCCCTTAAAAAATATCGCTCGGTTCTATATCAAAGGCATTCCGGACCGGGTTTTAAGAGAGAATAGAAGATTCACCGTGAAGATTCCGCTTTTTCCCGCGGTTAAAGACCTGGGCATAGTTAGAGATGAGGCAATGAACGCTTTGCGGGATTTTCGCCTTCCCAAGGGATATATCTGGGTAATGGGTGAGGAGTATCAGGAGCTTATTGATATGCTTTATGACCTGATTGTAAGTATGCTTTTAGCAATGGCTTTAGTCTATATTGTTATGACTATGCAGTTTGAGTCTTTTTCCCTTCCTTTTGTGGTGATGTTCACCATTCCCTTAGGAGCCATCGGGGTGGGGCTTACGCTTGCTCTTACCCGGACCACCTTTAATGTCCTTTCTGGAGCCGGGGTATTGCTCCTGGTCGGAATCGTGGTGAATAATGCTATTGTATTGGTTTCCCATATCAATAATCTTAGAAGGCAGGGAATAGGTGAGCGGGAGAGTTTAATCAAAGGCGCTAAAGACCGGTTGAGACCAATTGCTATGACCTCTATGACCACGGTGATTGGCTTACTGCCAATGGCTTTAGGGCTGAATGACACTGGAAGGATGGTCTATTCTCCTTTGGCTTTGGCAGTGATGGGCGGAATGATTGCCAGCACCTTTTTCACTCCCTTAGTAATTCCTCTTATTTATTCAGTTTTAGATTTTTTGAAAAAAAGAATAAGTCTGCTTTGGGGATACCCAAATCAAAAGCCAGAATAATTTTTAACCTTGGCTTATGGCTCGCTTGCCCATAAGATTACTATGCAGTCTGCCATAACCAAAATAGATTATCAATCCGATTATTAACCAGATGAAAAGCCTTAACCAGTTTTCGCTGGGAAGAGAGAACATCAGCAATAGGCAAAACATAACTCCCAAAATCGGCACAAAAGGAAAGAGAGGCGATTTGAAGGGCCGAGGAGCATCAGGTCT
>Ga0172364_10002729_pt1 | contig 14038 bp, 19 predicted proteins | sample LakKivSesite10cm_FD_114545 | JGI IMG/M metagenome (GOLD analysis project Ga0172364, IMG submission 114545) | Sediment microbial communities from Lake Kivu, Rwanda - Sediment site 10cm | ecosystem: Environmental > Aquatic > Freshwater > Lake > Sediment | place: Rwanda: Western Province, Lake... | reverse complement strand
CTTAGTTAGATCGTCTATGGTTGCTTTAATCATTTCATCCCTTGAGCCACTCAAGTGAAAACCACCAATTACTGCGTGAACCTTTTTTATACCCGTCAGCTTCTGCGCCTGTTTGATGGTGTTGATGATTCCTGCATGGGCGCAACCAGAAACAACTATTAAGCCTTTATCTTCAAGATTCAGAATTAGAGCTTGATCGTCCATCATCACATCTTCTATGAGCCTTCCATTTTCCACTGTCCAGAAATTTTGGGGCTTCTCGTAAGGTGTAATCCGTTCTATCTCGCCAGATGTTATGATGCGTTCTATGATTGTAACAGGGTTCCTTGCTAATAAAAGACCTCTAGACAATTCTAGTTCACAAAGTTTGAAAGGTATACCAATGTATCTGAGGTTTGGAGCTATCTTGAATTTCGGATTAAATGCATTTGGGTGAGCTATAATAGGGATGTCTCTGTTAATCTTTTTGAGGATTTCAAGCAAGCTGCCTGTGTGATCATAGTGCCCATGACTCAGGAATATGGCATCTATCTTCTGAATGTTTATGCCTAGGATTTCCATATTTTGTAACAGTATACTTGGAGATTGCCCAGTATCCATCAGAATCGTAAATCTGGGTTTAGTTCTCTCTATAAGTATAGATAGTCCATGCTTAGCTTCTAGTCCCAGAGCCTTTTTTGGTGCGCTTACCGAGTCTTCGACGAGAACAGTCAACTTGAAATTCTTCATCATTATGCAAACCTTCTATAAAGGAGTCTCACAGCTGGCAATATGAAAAGCATGAAGAAGCCCAGAAACATTGAAGCCATATATTCTGTGTCATACGCCGTATGGTGTGGGCAGTCATAGTTTTCACCCCTAATAGAATAACAAATCAACCGTGTATAATAATCCATCAACCATATTATGCATCAATATCGGACCGGCTAGGCATTTTGTTTCCTGATAAATGTAACTAGATCCAAAACCACATAATGTAGCAAAAACAAGATGCAACGGTAACGAAATCCAAGAACCGCCAAAAAAGATATGGGGACCAAAATGACCTACACCAAATATAATCGCTGTAATCACTGAACCAATATGAAAATCCCACTTGTATATACTTACAATTCCCTTCAGTTCGTTCATTAGAAGTGTTTGCACCAATCCTCTGGTTATACTTTCTTCAAATACACCAACAAAAATCCACTGAAATGACAACATTCCCAACACATTTACTGGAGAAAGAGTATACGGATATGCAGGTTTAAGGGGGTTCCCAGATAATACCTGGGGAAGATGATCAGATAGAATTCCAATTAGTCCCAGTACTACTCCTGTTGTTATGCTGACCTTAAGTTTGGGATTTCGTCTCGACAAAGTAAAGCCATAGACGCTAAATTTGCCTTGAGAAATCCGCCAAATAATAATCATACCTGCTGTAAATGCAATTAAGTCTCCTATGTACTTGGGTATCCACGGAGAGCTTTGAGCTAAAAGGTTGAACTCAGGAATCCTATTAAGAAGGGCTAAAACTAGAAAACTTGCTCCAAAAGCAATGCCTAATCTCAGGCATGATTTCCCAATTGCATGCCATCTTATTTCAATGTCTTTTGCTCTAATCACGTAATATATCCTCCTAAATTACGACCGCTGAGGAATATGTCGTATAACGGTTTGCGGATAAAAAAAGTTGCCAAAAGCAATCTGGGACTCGGCAACTCGGTGCCTCGATTATTGGTGAGCCTTCCAAGGCATTAAGATTCTCCACAGTTAAGATGCTGTATTCAACTCTGACCAACTTCACTACACACAACCCTATGGGATTAGGGCGGGACGGGCTTCTGCAAGCGAAAACACCTTTCTCCGCATTCACCGTATGCCTCCTAGGAAAAACTAAGAGAGTTTCTCTTTCCTTTGTACTGCAGCACAAGTGAATCCAGTAAAGGATGATTAAATGGAAGAAATCCTCTATATCCTTAAGTCCAGCAGAAAACTCCGGTGAAACACGTATCTTTGCTTCTTGCTTACCAGCTTTTTCAACAATTCCAATAGGGCATAGTTTAATCTTCTCAATCATATTTTTGCACCCATCTTCCTGCAAATCTCCATCATTAATCTAACCGATTCTGCCTCCAAATCAATGGCTTGCATCAAACTCAATCATTGAACCATTGTTTGATTAAAGGTGGCCTCGGTAATACTCAGTTGCTGGGCATCCCACGCACTGTTCAGATTTGTATCTGGCGCATGGTTTACAGTCAACATTGCACGGTGGTGTGGATAAATCTTTACGGGCTAAGTGCCTCCTAACAGAAATAAAAGGTGAATAGCCAATGTCCCTTATTGGGTAAAACTCTGATCTACGAATTCCTTTTTCGCTTCTGAGCGAACATTTTTCCATTGATATGCTTTCAAGAGTTTCCTGGTTCTCAGCCACTACCAAAGCGATTACGTTATAGCCGCCAATCGTTGTGAACATATGGACCACCCTAGGACAATCTTCAAAACGTTCAATTAGCCTCTGTAAAGTTTCTGGTCCATCAGTCTCAATCAAAACGATAGCTGAACACAAGTTGAACTTTTTTAGGCTTAACTGAGCAGACACTTTGATCGCTTCACTATCAATAAGCTTCTCAAGCCTCTTCTTGGCACCCATGCTTGTGTAACCGATTATTTTACCAAGCTCTTCAAAAGTCGTGCGACCATCAACCTGTAGCTGAGATATTATTTTTCTGTCGACATCGTCCATTCTCAATCACAAGTTTATTTTCTAAACGGAACATATAAATATAGTTTGTGATTCAAACTATCAAAGAAACAATCCTGGAGTAAGAGAAGTTGACACAAGAATCATACAGTCAGGATTTCCAGCACATGGAGTCCAGAAACCAGATCTTAGATGAGCAACAAAAGTCGCTTAGGGTAAGGATGAACAAAGTAAAACACAAGATTGCAGTGATCAGTGGCAAGGGAGGTGTAGGAAAAACAATGGTAACAGTGAACTTAGCTATAGCCTTTGCCAAGCTTGGTAACCCCGGTCGAATAGGAATACTTGACGCGGACATTCATGGACCATGCGTTCCTAAAATGTTGGGCATAAAGGGACAGATTCTTCAAGCGGGTCCGCCAGGCGTGTTCCCTGCAACTGGTCCATTAGGGCTTAAGGTTGTCTCTATGGATTTTCTTCTGCCAAACCAGGAATCACCTGTGATATGGCGGGGTCCCTTGAAGATGACGGCAATCAGGCAGTTCCTCTCCGATATTGTCTGGGGTGAACTTGAACTTTTACTCATCGACTTGCCTCCGGGAACGGGTGATGAGCCTCTAAGCGTGATGCAGCTCTTGCCAGAAATGGATGGTGTAGTTATTGTTACGATACCCTCAGAGGTTTCTCAAGACGTTGTTAAGAAAGCCATAACATTCGCTAAGCAGCTAAACGTTCATGTAATAGGCATAATAGAGAACATGAGTGGCTTCGTATGCCCAAACTGTGGAGCGGAAATAGACATATTCAAAATGGGCGGGGGAGAGAAAATCTCGAAAGATTTAGATGTGCCATTCCTTGGAAGAATCCCCATTGATCCAAGAATATGTGAAGACTCAGACAAAGGTTTACCATTCATCATCGAGCGTACAGATTCACCCTCAGTGAAAGCCTTCCTAGAAATAGTGGGAAAAATAGAAGATTTTCTGGCTGAAAGTTCAAATCACGTGAATAGACATGAAGGCAGGAGGTGAATTAAGTTGAGGGTTGCTATTTCAGCCGCAGGTCCAAGTTTGGATGCTCCAGTTGATCCGCGCTTTGGCCGTTGTGCCTACTTCGTTATAGTTGACACAGATACAATGCAGTATGAGGTTATCCCGAACACGAGTTTAAACGTAGCCAGTGGTGCAGGAATCCAAGCCTCACAGACAATAGTCAGAAGGGGCGCCAAAGCAGTTCTAACAGGAAACATAGGACCAAATGCATACCAAGCTCTCTCAGCATCTGGAATCCAAATTATAACAGGTATAGCAGGAATAGTTAGAGAAGCTGTTACAAAATATAAAAAAGGAGAGTTTAAGGAGACGGATTTGCCGACTGTCAGTGAGCATTTCGGAATGGGCAAAGGTCGCGGAATGGGTCGTGGAAGGAGATGGAGTTAACTTGAACCTTCGATTGATAGTTAGTGTAAATGGTAATACAGAGTCCTTGCTGGTAAGATAAATCAAGTGCATAAAGGAGGTGAAAGTAGATGCGGGTAGTAGTTCCCGTAAATGAAGATAAGGGTGTAGATTCGAGGTTGTCGGAACATTTTGGTAGGGCGCCTTTCTTCGCTGTCTTTGAACTGGACGAGGATGGCCAAATTATGAATCAGAAGGTCGTGCCAAACGAAAGTGAACATTTCGGTGGAACAGGTTTTCCTCCAGACCGAATATTGCAACTTAAACCAGACGCTGTCATCACTTTTGGCATGGGACCGAGAGCTTTAAGTTGGTTCCAAGAAGCGAAAGTAGCGGTTTTAAGAGCAGACTCAAACAAAGCCAAGAGCGTGATTTCATCATACGCCAAAGATGAGCTTGAAGAGTTAACTGAAGGCTGCCACCACGCCCATCACCGGTCTTAAGGTTCGATTACAGAAGAGGAACGCATTATGGGATTTTCGGAGTACAGAGAACTATTAGAAAGCCCATCCAAGCCATGTTTACATGAGCGAGGAACTATGAATTGAGCAAAAAGAGAATAACCATAAGCCCGATTACTCGCCTAGAAGGACACGGCAAGATAGAAATTTTCTTAAATGAGGAGGGAAACGTTGAAAACGCCTATTTTCAGGTTCCCGAGCTTAGGGGCTTTGAAAGGTTCTGTATTGGAAGAAAAGCTGAAGATATGCCTATAATAACTTCGAGGATCTGTGGCGTCTGTCCCGTCGCTCATCATTTTGCGTCGACGAAAGCTTTGGATGCTGCGTTCAAGGTGGATCCTCCCTCTGCAGCCAAAAAGCTCAGAGAACTTATGTATTGTGGTTATATGATTTATGATCATATACTTCACTTCTACTTCCTAGGTGCACCAGACCTTGTTGTAGGTCCCGACGCTTCACCAAATGAAAGAAACATTTTTGGAGTAATAAAAAAGGTTGGCTTGGACATCGCTAAAGAAGTGATCAAGTATCGATCTTACGGTCAGAGAATTACTGCTATTATTGGGGGAAAGGCAACTCATCCCGTGTGCGGACTGCCTGGCGGTATTTCCAAACCTATCATGGAGGAAGAACGTCAGGAAATTGAGAAGATGGCAGAGTCCAGTGCTGAGTTCGCGAAGTTTTCAATGAAGTTGTTTAATGATGTTGTGTTGAAGAACAAGAAGTACGTTGACATGGTTCTGAATGATGCCTATACATTGAAAACATACTACATGGGTCTGGTTGACGACAAAAATAAGGTTAATTTCTACGATGGCAAGGTTAGGGTGGTTGATCCGGAAGGCGAAGAGTTTGTGAAGTTTGCTCCAAGGGAGTATTTAGATGTTATTGAGGAGCACGTTGAAGAGTGGAGCTATGTCAAGTTTCCCTACCTAAGGAAGATAGGTTGGAAAGGCTTCATGGGTGGATCAGAGAGTGGCATCTATCGTGTTGGGCCTCTTGGAAGGTTGAATGCTTCGGAAGGTATGGCGACACCTCTTGCACAGCAAGAATATGAGAGAATGTACGAGACCCTTGGCGGAAAGCCTGTACATTCAACTCTCGCATACCATTGGGCTCGATTGATAGAATTATTGTACGCAGCTGAAAGATGCCTAGAACTGAGCAGGGACGAGGAAATAACGAGTAGAGATGTCAGGAATAAGCCTGGCATTCCAGGAGAAGGAGTCGGGATCATTGAAGCTGCGAGAGGCACCCTAATTCATCATTATGTTTTGGATGAAGAAGCCTTGGTGAAGGATATTAACTTGATAGTGGCCACGACAAACAACACCCCAGCCATATGCATCTCCATAAGAGACGCAGCCAAAGCCTTAATACATGGAGACAGCGTAAGCGAAGGACTGCTGAATAGAGTGGAGATGGCTTTCAGAGCCTATGATCCCTGCCTTGCATGCGCCACGCACTTTGCAGTAGGTCAAATGCCCCTTCAAGTCAACATATACAATCATAAAAGACGATTGTTGAAAACTCTCGAAAGGTGAATAGTGGACGGTTTTGGATGTGAGAAAATGTCAAGAATAATGGTTAAAAAATTCACCGAAGAGGAGCTCGAGTTATTGGAAGAATCAGGATATTCCAAGAAAGCTATCCAGCTATATATGGACAAAGTCAACATGGGAGCAATGGTGAATCCAGACGTAGTCCAGACCTATCTTGGTCCTTGTGGAGACGTAGTAAAATTATACTTAAAAATCAATAGGAAAGGAATTATCGAAGATGCGAAGTTTTACTATTTAGGCTGTCCAGGTTCAGCTGCGTCCGCATCCGCAATGACCGATCTTGTCAAAGGCAAAACCATTGAGCAAGCAAAGAAGATATCAGAAGAGGACTTGTTAAAAGAGCTAGAAGGCTTACCAAAACAAAAACTCGATTGCCCAAAATTAGCCATAAAAATGCTGCAAAAAGTACTTGCAAAATATAAGAAAAAAGACATCCACATACATGATAGAGGCTGATAGAAATAGGAGGAAACTACATGGATGAACCATCATCCAATTTTCATTTTAAATTCATGTCTTTCGGCTTCAAATTTCGCGATTTCTTCTTACCTACCAAGAATATCTTGAAAGAGGTTGGGAAAAAACCAGGGTTTCATATACTCGATTATGGCTGTGGACCTGGGAGTTATACAATCGCTGCTATAGAATTGGTGGGCAAATTAGGGAAAGTTTACGCCTTGGATATTCATCCACTTGCAATTCAGTGCGTTCAGAGTATTGCTTCAAAAAAGCAATTGGCGAATGTAGAAACTATTTGTTCCGATTGCAAAACTGGATTGCCAGATAATAGCATAGACGTAGTTCTATTGTACGATACACTTCACGTCTTGAGTGACCCAGATAGAGTGCTTGAAGAACTACATCGAGTATTAAAACCAAACGGAATTCTGTCGTTCAGTTCTGGTGGTCATATGAAAGAAAATGAAATACTCTCTAAGGTAACAAGTAAAGGATTGTTCAAGCTATCGACAAAAGGCAAAAGAACATATAGTTTCCTGAAAGAGGAATATAAATGAGCGACATATTTTACCAAATCATATGGATGTCCATTATCACTATGGGAACGATCATTTATGTGTTGCCAGAGTTCTTCAGAAAGAACGAAAATGCCAATAAGCGTTACCGGAGATACTCTGCAAATTTTGGCATAACGCATGGCCTGCTTATAGGCGGGTTGTAAAAGAGGCCATAAAATTGATTATCTCTATTAGTAGTGGAAAGGGAGGAACTGGGAAAACCACTGTGGCTGTCAACCTAGCTCTTGCACTTGATAATGCCCAGCTTATAGACTGTGACGTTGAGGAGCCTAATGCGCATATCCTATTGAAACCCAAAATACTAGAGGAGAAACCTGTCTTTGCTTTTTATCCATCGATTAACGAGAACAAGTGTACTTACTGTGGAAGATGTACTGAACTTTGCCAGTACAACGCCATATTCGTTACCCAATCAGGTATCATGGTTTTCCCTGAACTATGCCACAGTTGTGGGTTATGTGTTTTAGCTTGTCCAGAAGGAGCAATTAGCGAAGAAAGACGGGAGATCGGGATCATAAGGAAAGGAATCGCTGATGGTGTTGATATCGTCTATGGTGAGCTTAATGTTGGAGAACCTATGGCTGTGCCTGTCATAAGAGAGGTAAAAAAGATGATTCAGAAAACTAAGGATGTGATAATTGATGTTTCGCCCGGGGCTTCTTGCCCTGTTGTTACAAGCGTTTATGGAAGCGATTTCGCTTTGCTTGTAACAGAGCCGACTCCTTTTGGTCTCCACGATTTGAAAATTGCTGTCGAGGTTTTAAGAATGCTTCAAATTCCGTTAGGCGTGGTTGTGAACCAAGCTGGAATTGGCGATAAAAAAGTCTATGAATACTGCGAGAAAGAAGGAATTCCGATTATGCTTGAGATACCGTTCAGCAGGAGAATCGCTGAACTCTATTCCCGCGGTGTTCCCTTCACACTGAAGATGATAGAATGGAAAGACCGATTCAAGCAGCTTTTTAAAAATATTAAGGAGCAAGTGAACAGGTGAAGCAGGTAACAGTTTTAAGCGGTAAGGGAGGGACGGGGAAAACTACCCTTGTTGCGTCTTTAGCTGTGTTGACTGGCAATGTTGTGGTGACAGATTGTGATGTTGATGCACCAGACTTGCATATGCTTCTAAAACCAGATATCATAAAGGAACAGGAATTCAGAGGTGGAAAAGTAGCTGTTATAGACAAGGGAAAATGTATAGCCTGCGGAAAGTGTGTAGAAGAATGTAGGTTTAACGCGATAAGAGACTTGGAAGTTGACCAAGTCTTATGTGAAGGATGTGGTGTTTGCGCTTATATATGTCCAATAAAGGCAATAGAGCTTGAGGAACAGGTCTGTGGTTACGCCTATGTTTCAAAGATGAAGTATGGCTTCATGTCTCATGCTAGGCTTAACCCTGGAGAAGAAAACTCGGGAAAACTTGTGACTCTTGTTAGGCAAAATGCTAGGCTGATAGCTGAAGACCACAATCTTAATCTCATCCTGAATGACGGATCGCCTGGGATTGGCTGTCCAGTCATAGCTTCAATAGGCGGTGTGGATCTTGGCGTTATTGTTGTTGAACCAACATTATCTGGAATTCACGACATGGAAAGAGCCTTGAAACTACTTGGTCACTTCAAAGTCAAGCCGATGATTTGCATAAACAAGTATGACTTAAACGTTGAAAACACAAAAAAGATTGAAAAGTTTTGTAAAGATAACAGTGTTGAGGTTGCTGGCAGAATCTCTTTTAACGCTGTTGTCACTGAGGCGATGGTTTTCGGGAAACCGGTCTTGGAATACTCACCTCATAGTACCGTTTCAAAAGAGATAAAGAAAGCTTGGAAGAATGTCTTGGGGATTCTCCGCAGATAGTGGAAGTGAAATAATTAATATGTGTTCCTCTTCCTTCGGGAGCTATGAAGGTTTTATCGTAGAACGCCAAGTTCGCAAAGGCATATAGGAAATAATCAAGAGGGAATATATTTGGGAGTTTGATCTATGGAACGTTTGATGAAACATCTCGGGTTTGTTGGGCATCTTGGGGATTTCCGGTTCAAAAGATGGTTAGATAGTCATGCCCTTGAGGTTCTTGTTGAGATAGGTGTCAATGCTGGTCAGTGGGTTCTCGATTTTGGATGCGGTTCTGGCACATACACGTTTCCAGCCTCAAAGTTAGTGGGAAGAGATGGACGAGTTTACGCTTTGGACATAAATAAGAGTACTTTGGACACGATGGAAAAGAGGGCTGAGCAAGAAGGGCTGGAGAACATTATACGAATTGACGCGTTGGGTGGAAAAGGCATTCCAAAAGAAGGTGAAATCTTCGATCATGTGTTGTTGATTGACGTACTTCAGGAGATTACTGATAAAAAAGCTCTCTTCAATGAAGTTCATAGATTACTGAAGCCAACCGGAGTCGTCACCATATATCCAATGCATATTACTGAAGAAGAGGTTGTAAGATCAGCTACCACTACAGGCTTTACCTTAAAAGAAAGAAAATTCGATGGAAGAATACTCATCTTTTCACGAAGGAACTAGGTTAGATAACAACGAGTATTATCTATAGCAGAGAGAAAAAAAATTCTAAATGGTGAACATGAAGGAAAGATAGAACACAACATGAAGAGCTGAAAAAATATGGGTAAGGAAATGATAGCTTTCGGACCTGTTCCTTCAAGGCGATTAGGTAGGAGTTTAGGGATAAACAACATTCCCCCGAAGAACTGCTCTTACTCTTGCATCTACTGTCAACTAGGAAAAACTACACGGATAAGCATAGGAAGGAAGGCTTTCTGTAGCCCAGAAAAAGTGTTCAAAAAAGTCAAATGGAAAGTTGAAGAGGCGAAGATGAGAGGCGAAAAGATCGATTACCTAACCTTAGTCCCAGACGGGGAACCAACTTTAGACGCAGATCTCGGTAAGACTATAGATCTTTTAAGGCAAATAGGCATACCAACAGCTGTCTTGACAAATGCTTCACTCTTATGGCGTGAAGATGTAAAGGAGGACCTTCTAAAAGCGGATCTCGTTTCCTTAAAGGTCGATGCTATCAGCGAAAACCTGTGGAGAAGAGTAAACCGCCCTCATAAGTCTTTGAAGATAGATACGATATTAGATGGAGTGATAGGCTTCTCGAAAACGTTTAAAGGAACAGTTATCACGGAAACTGTACTCGTGGACGGTGTAGACTATTTTAAAGAATTCGAAAAGATAGCGGATATTCTATCAAAGGTGAAGCCGAAGAAGGCTTACGTGGCTGTTCCTACAAGACCTCCCGCAGAAGGATGGGTTAAGCCCGCCCGTGAAGAAATTGTTAATGAAGCTTTCCAAGCTTTCTCAAAGAGACTGAGATGGGATAGAGTTGAATGTCTGATTGGATATGAGGGGGATGCCTTCGCCTCCACTGGAAACATAGAAGAGGATCTACTTAGCATAACATCAGTTCACCCCATGCGCGAAGAAGGAGTCAAAGAACTCTTAAAGAAAGCAAACGCTGATGAGAGTATAATCAGCAATCTATTACACGAAGAGAAACTTATAGAGCTCGAATACGAAAACCACAGATACTACATGAGGAAACTTCCAAGTAGAATAACTCTAAAAAAGTAAAAATCATTACTTAAATCAGCAGATATTTCTCGCTAGATTCTCAATGATAAAAAATTTTTAACCAGTTTATAAAACTCTGCTTTCGAATTACTTATGCTTTTCCTCATCCTAACTCTTAACATTGACAGACATTAAGAATCCTCTAGCTAGAGAACCTTTAGAACTGCCAATGGAAAACTTAGGCTGAAGATCTCATTTATTGGGTTTGGGTAGACTTTGGCTAGTTCTTCAGCTGCTTCTTGGGGAACTCCCTCGTGGATTAGGTTCTTCGTGAAGATGACTTTTGCTTTCCGATGGTTGTATTTGGCTTTTACTATTAGACTTAGGGATTGGATTGAAAGCTTAAAAATATAAAAAAGGCTTATGAGGGCAGCGGTTAGTCGCATTGTCTATCTCCTTTGGTCTTATAATCCGCGTTCTTTGCCCATTCCTTTAAGGGCTTCACTCCACTTGGTAATGGTTCCTAGGTAGTCTTTTGTCATGGCTAATGCTTGTTCCTCGGGAATTCCGCCTTCTTTGAGATTCTTGTAGAAGACTGCTACTGCTTTACTGATGTCAGCTGCGGCTTGGGGACTGAAGAATGCATCGAGGACCCCTTTCACAAGACCTGGGATTTCCTTAGACACTACTTCCAAGATGTTGGCAATCTCTTCTGGCTTAGGCATTTCATGCCTTCGTTCACTCATTTTTTTCTTCACCTCAAGTATATTAGGAGTGGATAAAAAATATGAAAGTATTGGATAATTTTGGTCAATGAGATGATCATTTGGAAAGGCGGTAATAAGTTCCCTCTTTGATTAGAGCTTTTTCCTCTATGATTTGGTTCACTCTCTTCCGGATTGTTGAGCGTGAGGCTTTTCCTCGTTGGTAACGGACTTCCCTAGTGAGCTGGCTAATGTTTTGCGGTCCTTTTAGAGCGATTGTATTGATGATGATCCTACTTATCTCGTCTCTTTTGGATATGGATTCTATAAGTTGTCTCGCATAGACTAGGCGGTCAAGGGTCTTCAAGGGCTCTCCATAGAGGACTGTCCACATTTTTAGGCTTCGAAGAAGATTAATGACCTCCGGATATTTTTGGCTCTCCGTGAGGATTGCCTCTATATAGTTAAGACGCTGAATTATCCAGTCCAACTTTTCGTAGAGAGATTTAAGGGAAACTTCCTCACTTGACAAAGCTACTCGATAAATAATATTAACAACTAAGCATAATACTATTATGTTTATTTAGAATTTTAAAAAAGAAAAGGTTTCGATCAGTATGCGCTTCTTGATCTTCTTTTTTTAAAAGTATTGTTGAAGTACTTAATTCCGCCCCCTAATCTTAATTGTTATTCTCCGATTGCTCCAACAAACATTTTGTAATTCGAACAATTCATATATATTGCAGTTTATCTATGAAGAGAGAGGAGGAGATAGAGTGTCAACTGCTCGTTTGCTCACTTTCCTTGTTTTTGTCTCGCTGTCACTTATTGGTGCAACTTATCTTCTCTACTTGCAGTTACTCTATCCCTCATTGGTACCGGGGGCACGGTGGCGGAGAAAAGTTTTTTCTGACCAAAACTAACAACTACACTTTCCAGATTCCTTGGTTCGCTTATTCCAGGCTCCACCTGAAGCTTCAAGTCAATGATACAGTTGAACTCTATGTAGATGATAAGTACATTTGTGATTGCACACGGCATGATTTTGTTATAGAACCAAGTAAAGAAGCTCTTATCATGTTGAAATCAAGCTCCTCAGTTTCGGGTATGTTTATAGCGCAGCAGGAAATTCCCTTAGAGAAACAAATACTTGCCTCAAGCCTGCTCTTGATAGGTTTCGTAGGAGCAATCATAGTATTAATAATAAGAGGAAAAAGCAATCGTTTCATCCTAGGAGGGCTTAGTGATAGTTTCTGATAATCCCTAATATCAGACTCAGTGCACTATTTATGAGGTCTTTGGTGTTATATACCATGGATACTTCTCTCCATGCATTTGTGACTGTTGCAACATTTAACTTGCTTTATTCGCGCCATATTTATATTGTGTTAATGATTTCCGAGATAAGAGATAGTCATAATGTAGCACTAATTTAGTTTAAAAACAAACCATATTTGGTAAACTAAAGATATTCTACATGATAAGAATGATACATACCTAAATATTGCATATTATTTTGCTAGATGTACGGAATTAAACAGAGAAAACGTAGTGTCCCTTTTCCAATGTTTCTGAAATAGTGCACAGCATTCGGTGGCACGAAAACTACGTATCCTGATCTTAATTGTTTCTCAGAGCCATCGCAAAACACAATTCCATCGCCTTCAAGTACATAAACCTCATGTTCCCAATCGTGTGAATGTTCAGGAGTATGGCCACCTGGTACGATCTCGAATAGCCTCATAGCAAAATTTTCTGCACTATCATTCTCTTTATTGATCAGCCACCTTACCAGTACACCTTCTGCACCGACTTCTTTCACTTCGTTGCTTGAAATTTGCTTATAATGAATAGCTTTGAATCCCAAAAAGCAACCCTCTAAAGCGTTTTAATATCATATGAATACCTAAAAAGATCTTCCTTCTAATAATAGTGATTATGGTTCAAATAATAGAATTATCCAAAGAAGGATTGCAATTAAGATGACGATGAGGAAAGAAAAGAAAGATGAGGGAGTTTTCAATGGGCTCTCGGAAGTTGAAAGGACAAAGACCGAAACATTAATTTTTTATACTTCAATTTAATTTATGTTGTACCATCTATCTACTAGTACATATATCTAATCTAAGAAGGTAGGTGGAAATGGAGCCACCAACGTGGGAAGAAAAGTGTTGTCGCTGCGAAGGCGATGTTAAGAAAAACCTCTATCCTGGAAAGAGAGCATGCCACTTAACCTGCGGTCCATGTTTATACCCTGATGATTGGAGCAAATGCAGTTCATGCGAAATCGTTGGGCATTGTATATATGCGTTGGAATATCTTAGGAGTTTGAAGCCTAATGGTTTGAAGAAAGGATGTTATTTCAACCAGCAACTCACAGGCGATGAGACATTGTATCATACCCTGAACTTCGTAAATGGACAACAACACTTATTGGGCATGACCGGGGAGAAAGCATATCTAGAAAACTTAAAAAAGGCAAATACCAGAAGCCCTTGTCTTCAAAAATAAATAATGCAAGGTTTGAATTAATCTTCACGCAGAGTTCATTTACATGTTGAGAGGTATAATACTCGAAAGCTGATTAGGCT
>Ga0172364_10002728_pt1 | contig 14042 bp, 16 predicted proteins | sample LakKivSesite10cm_FD_114545 | JGI IMG/M metagenome (GOLD analysis project Ga0172364, IMG submission 114545) | Sediment microbial communities from Lake Kivu, Rwanda - Sediment site 10cm | ecosystem: Environmental > Aquatic > Freshwater > Lake > Sediment | place: Rwanda: Western Province, Lake... | reverse complement strand
CTCAGCGGCGCCAACCTCCGCGGCGCCGACCTCCAAGACGCCAACCTCGTCGGCGCCGATCTCCGAGGAGCCGACCTCAGCGGCGCCATCCTCTACGACGCCAACCTCGTCGGCGCCGACCTCCAAGACGCCAACCTCAGCGTCGCCTACTACCCGACTGATGACGTTCCTGCGGGATGGCGCAGGACCGAGACCGGTCACCTCACCTCTGCCTGAGCATAGGCGCCCTGGCATGGCGCCGTGAGGTCTGCGGACATCATGTCCGCTGAAGGAGAACACATGAGCGATATCTACAAGCGCACCATCGAGTTCGAGTTGTCCAAGCACCACGGCGCGGCCCGCAACCTGAAGGCCGCCGCCGTGCAGGCGTGGGGCAAGCCGCGGAGTGAGGTCGAGGCCGCCATCGACGCCAACGTCGTGGCGCAGTTGCCCAAGGGATACAGCATCCTCAAGCGGGTGCCCATGGGCGGCGTGAAGCCCGGGGAGACCCGGACGCTGCTGCTGTTCGGCGACCCAGGGGGCGCCCGAATCGGCTCGGTCGAAGTGGCCTACACCTTGCCGAAGGGCGGGTGACCATGAGCAGGCCCAGGGCTCTGAACGAGAAGGAGCTTCAGTTCCTTCGCCGGCTCGCCTTCCGCAAGGGGGTGCCGGAGCACAAGCACTTCCAGGACAAGCACGTCCTCGCGCTGGTCCTCAAGCGCGGGCTCGTCGAGGACGTGAAGCACCCCTGCGGCGATGGCATCGCCATCACCGAGAAGGGCATGATCGAGGTGGCCAAGAGCGGGCGGTTCACGCCCTACGATCCTGCCCTCGTCATGGAGCGGTACAGCGCCATCCTGCCGAAGTTCAAGGCCAAGCTCAGCGGCATGGCGCTCCGGGTCGTGGGGCTCCAGGAGTGGTGGAACCCGGACGAGCCGTGGGAGTTGATCCGGAACCTCACGTTCCTGCGGATGGAGGAGAACCTCTGGCGCAACTCCGCCCACTTCGCCCCCATGTCCCTCATCGCTGACGTGCAGCACTGGCTCGAATCGGAGCTTCGTGGCGCCGAAGGGTACAAGGACAATCTGTACGAGGCCCTTGTGGCCGAGTTGAACAAGGAGTGATGGCATGGAGATCAAGGACAAGGACGGCGGGTTCGAGTTGACGGTGTTCGTCCCATACAAGTCGATGGGCGACATCGTGGAGATGCTCGGGGTGCAGGCCAAGGAGCTTCGCACGTACGCTGGAATGACCTGGACGGAGGGCGCCTCGGAGGCTTGGATCAAGTCCGCCTCGGCAGACTTCTTGGCGAGGGCTGAGTTCCTCGAAGGGCTCAAGGAGAAACTGGAGTCCGACATCTGACAGCCACGCCGGCAGGCAGGGACGTTCGAGCCGTCCCCGTGGCGCCGCGGACATCGTGTCCGCTGAAGGAGAAGGACATGGCAACCAAGAAGCCCAAGACCAAGGACGAGACCTCCAACCCCACAAAGATGCGCTCCATGCTCGTCGAGGCGATCATGGACGGTGAGGGCGGCGCCGACGCCGAGGAAACCGCAGAGGCCGCGCTGAAGGCGTACCTCGACGAGCGCACCGACGCGCAGATCAAGCGCATGTACGAGGACATCATCGCGCGCCCCATTCTGGTCAAGGTCGTGACCGTCGCCGCGCTCCGCAAGTGCGCCAACGACAAGGCGCTCCTGTCCGACCTGGGCGTGAAGGCGGACCTCCTCCGGGAGATCGCCGGGGACATCGAGGATGGCGACCTTGTGATCGAGGAGGCGTGCGAAGATGACTGAATACGTTTGGCTTGTCCGGGTTGATGACTCTGAGCCGGACGTGTGGTACTCGGAGGATTCCGCCATGCACGCTGCGGTTGACACCGTGGACGGACTCGCTGACGCAGAAGACAGGTCCTTCTTCTACGAGGACACCGGGGTGGCTTACGAAGACGCACCTGACCAACAGTTGGTAGGCTGGTGGAACGACAACAGGGAGCCCAAGGTTCTCGTGACCAAGCACCGGGTTCTCGGACTGAAGTAGCCACGCTGGCGGACCGTGGGTTCGACTCCCACGGGTGGCGCTGCGGACATCATGTCCGCTGAAGGAGAAAGCATGTCCTGCAAAGTCCACAAGCCAAACCCCTGGACGTGGCAGTCCGACGAGACCTATCCGGACAACGAGTTCGAGCACGGCTACTCTGTGCTGACGACCACCTGCTGCGAGTGCAGGAAGCTGCTCATCGTCCAGGTGGCCCACGCCGCCATGGCCGACGACACCCACGGGCCGACGCTGCCCATCCTGGGTCTGCCGGAGGACAAGTGACCCGCTCGATCCGCGGCATCGGCGTCAGCATCATCGCTGACTCCACCGACTCCAAGCTGGTCATAAGCAAGCGCAGCCCTGGCGCCATGCTCCGGTGCGCTGCGACGTACCGGCCCATCCGGCAGACCTGCCGAGCCGACGAGTGCGCCCTGCACCCGTCCCGCGCCAAGCCGGGGCACAAGTGCTACGTCGTCCGCTCCAACGTCGGTTTCCACAACCGACGGCTGGAGGCGACGGCCGAAGCAAGCGGCGCTACCGCGCTCGGAATCACCCTGGAAGAAGCCCGCCTCATCAAGCAGTTCGCTGAAGCTCAGGTGCGCCCCATCGGGTTGGATCTGCGCCTCGGCGTGTCCGGGGAGGTCAGCGGGCCCCGGGGCGCACGGGAGTTGGCCAACTCCGCAAGCCTGTGGGTGCGCCAGGTCGGCGGGCGCGTCTGGGGCTACACCCACGCCTGGAAACGCATCCTGCGCCGGTCCTTCGGTTCGGCATCGGTGCTGGCCAGCGTGGACGACCCGGCCGACATCGCCAGGGCCAAGCGACGCGGCTACGTCCCTGCCGTCGTGCTCGACCGGCACGAGGGGACGGCGCCGGTCACGGTGAACGAACACCGGTTTATCCGATGCCCAAACGAGACCATGGGGATGGCGTGCGTCGAGTGCCGCCTGTGCCTCGACGACACGAGGCTCCGCGAGCGCAACCTGGGCATTGCGTTCGCCAAACAGAAGCGCAAGTTGCCCATCATCGGAGGTTGAACATGGAGAAGATCGACATCGACATCGACGACGGGCCCGTGACGCCCGACCACGACGGACGCGGCAGGGGGTGGCAAGCCATCCTGATCCTTGACCCTGAAGCCAGGGAGGTGACCGTCCACGCCGCCATCGGAGGCGCTGTCCCCGCGCCTCTCTGGCACGGCCGGTGGCTGTCCGTGAGCCTGAAAGCCGCCGCCAGCGGCGAGCACCTCCGCGATCTGCTGAAGGGCGAGGAGGCCATGGGAATCCTGAACGACATCTTCGACTGCTACGAGGGTTCTCGCTGGGACGGGCACAACCACGTTGGCGTGTGGAAGTGCGAGGTCCACGACGAGACTGAGCACGGAACCGTCAAGACGTGGCCTCATCACGCCATGACCGAGGCGCTCCAGCGCATGGTCGAGGACGTGCCATGCTTCTGGTCGGCCGCTGATTGGCTGGAGCCCGCTTGGTCGGAGTGCAAGCGGGAGGTCCAGAAGATCATCGAGAAGACCGACGAGGGCCCCGACAGGGACGACGCCATCTCTGTCCTGGTGGACGAGTGGATCACGGACGCATCCACGAACGACGCCTTGATCGACGCCGATGACCTGCGGAAGCAGATCGGTGCCATGGTCCAAGAGTTGGCCGAGGAAGCGTAGCCGCAAGGTGTACGCGAGGTTCGACTCCTCGCGGCGGCGCTGCGGACATCATGTCCGCTGAAGGAGAAATCAGATGAAGGTGAAGATCCTGCGGAAGACCCTAGTGGAGCACCGAGCGTGCTCCGAAGTTCTGGAGTGGTTCGACGAACTCGTCCTGTCGATGGGGCAGGAAGTAGACCTTGAGTTCGAGTGGGACGCCCTGTCGATGGTGTGGTCGCTGAAGTACGAGGACTCACGGACATGGGTCCGATGGGCCATCAGCGAGGGCATCCTGCCCTCGTGGAGCCTCCGCGGCGCCGACCTCAGCGGCGCCAACCTCTACGGCGCCGACCTCCAGGACGCCATCCTCTACGGCGCCAACCTCAGCGGCGCCAACCTCCGTGACGCCGACCTCTACGACGCCGACCTCAGCGGCGCCAACCTCCAGGACGCCAACCTCTACGCCGCCATCCTCTACGGCGCCAACCTCTACGACGCCGACCTCAGCGGCGCCAACCTCTGCGGCGCCGACCTCCAGGACGCCAACCTCTACGGCGCCAACCTCTACGGCGCCGACCTCTACGGCGCCTGCCTCCGCGGCGCCAACCTCTACGGCGCCAACCTCAGCGACGCCAACCTCCGCGACGCCGACCTCAGCGGCGCCAACCTCCAGGACGCCAACCTCCGCGGCGCCAACCTCTACGGCGCCGACCTCTACGGCGCCTACTACCCGACTGGTGATGTTCCTGCGGGATGGCGCAGGACCGAGACCGGTCACCTCACCTCTGCCTGAGCAGGGGCGCCTTGGCATGGCGCCGTGGGGTCTGCGGACATCATGTCCGCTGAAGGAGAAAGCAACATGAAGGTGAAGATGACGTTGTCTGTGCGGTACCTTCCCGAGTGGAGGCTCCCGGAGGCCATCCGTGAGATCGTGCAGAACGCCAGGGACGCGCACCTCGACGGCCACACCATGTCCTTCGAGCACAAGAAGGACAAGCTCGTCGTGACCAGCCAGGGTGTCACCCTCAAGCACTCGGTCTTCCTGCTCGGGGAGACCGGCAAGGAGGGGCGCACCGACACCGCCGGCAAGTTCGGCGAGGGCCTGAAGTTGGCCATGCTGGTCTGCGCCAGGGGCCGCATCCCCATGACGATCCGCAACGGCCCCGAGGTGTGGGAGCCCAGGATCGAGTTCGACGACCAGTTCCAGCGTGACGTGCTGGTCATCCACATCCGGGACGGCAACAAGGATCTCAACCGCTTCCAGGTCGAGATCGGGTTCCCCTCCGAGGTGTGGGAGGAGCACAAGTGGAAGTACCTGTTCGTCGAGCCTCCGCCCCGCAAGGAGGTGGTGAACACGGCCAGGGGCAAGCTGCTCCTGGGCGAGCGGTACAAGGGCCAGGTGTTCGTCAAGGGCATCCACGTCTGCTACGTCCCCGACCTGGCCTACGGCTACGACTTCAACCACGCCGACCTGGACCGGGACCGGCGGGTGCTCTCGTCCTGGCAGATCCGTGACCAGGCGAGGCCCATCCTGGAGGAAGCCCTGGCCCACAAGGAGGGCATCGACCGCAAGACCATGTACGAGATGGTCCGCACCGGTCAGGCCGAGGCGAAGTTCTCGGAGTGGGACACGCCCGACCCGTCCCTGGTGGACAGCATGTCCGCCGAGTTCGAGGAGCTGCACGGCCCCGAAGCGTTCCCGGTGGCCAACATGGAGCAGGCCGCCGACCTGGAGCACCTCGGCAAGCGCGGCATCATGGTGGGCGACAGCCTGCTCAACGTGCTGAAGCGCAAGTACGGCGACATCAACAAGGTGCGCGAGGCCCTGGGCAACGAGGTGCTGGAGCACATCCAGCTCGCCGACCTGACCAAGGACGAGCGCGACTACCTGGAGAGCGCCGTCGAGACCCTGGCGATGGCCGACCCGAAGCTCGACCTCTCGCTCAAGGACGTGGAGGTGGTGACCTTCCGGGACGCCAGGCTCCTGGGCCTGCACCAGAACGGCAAGGCGATCTTGGCCCGGTCCCAGTTGGCCAGCCGGTCCAGGGCGCTCGGCACGCTGCTCCACGAGGTGGCCCACCGCAAGGGCCCCGACGGAGACAAGGCCCACGTCGCCGAGATCGAGCGGCTGTGGGCGCTGGTGTACGAGGGTATCTGCTGCTAACCTGGAGGCTCCGATGAGAAAAGTAGCAGCTCTCTACGTCGACATGAAGCGAGGCCCCTACGCGAAGATGGAGGGCGTCGCTCCCGTGGGGCTGCCCTACGACGCGAGGGGATACGATGGACCCTACCCCATCGTGGCCCATCCTTCCTGCGCGCCATGGGGCAGGCTCGCCGCCATGCACGGTCACAAGGAGACCAGTGTCCGGGACGGTGACAAGAGTTGCGGCCCCATCGCCGTCCAGCAAGTCCGGGCGTTTGGAGGCGTGCTTGAACATCCCCAGGGGTCAAGCCTCTGGAAGTTCATGGAAATGCCTCCCCCGGGAAATGGCGTCGACAAGTGGGGCGGGTACACCATCTCCGTGAATCAGTGCGACTGGGGCCACAAGTGCAGGAAGCCCACATGGGTCTACATAGTTGGAGTTCACCCATCTGACCTGCCGCCCATGCCGCACCCGGGGACTCCGACCCACTCCATGGGCGTGAAGAGGGAGAAGAGGGTTTACCCCGAGTTGCCCAAGTCGCAGCGACACCTGACGCCGCCCGACTTCGCCGACTGGCTTGTCGAGGTGGCGCGTCGAAGTCGCTTGACTTTACCATCGACACGAGCGAACGTCTCCCGACGGGACATCATGTCCGACGAGGAGGCGACGTGCTCACCTACCAGCAAGCATCGGCGATCAAGGCCGCCATGAATGAGCCGGAGAGGGCCGTGCCCTTCTCCCGGACGTTCTTTCGTGGAGGCCACGCCGCCAGCAAGACCATCAGCCACAAGACCGCCTACGCCCTGGCGAAGCGCGGCCTTGGCATGGTGAGGCCGGGGGTCCACAAGGACGAGGGCATCTTCGTTGTTGTGGAATCCGGCGTCACCGAGTACATGCGACACAAGGAGAAGATCATGAGCGAAAACCAAGAGACCATCGCCGAGGACGCAGCCCCCACCCCCAAGAAGGCCCGCGCCAGCAACGGCAAGTCCAAGCCGGTCAGCAGCCTGAACCTGATGACCCACCTGTCCGAGGAGCCCGAGGTCCTCGCGGTGTGGCCCGAGGACCTGGAGCTTGCCTCCGACGGGCCCCTGTTCGACCGGAGGCAGATCGAGCCTCTCAACATCCAGGTGATGAACTCCATCGAGACCAAGGGGATGCGCGTCAAGCCCAAGGTCAGGCGCAAGCCGGGCGAGGACGACGTGCTCCAGGTCATCGACGGTCGCACCCGCGTGCGGTCCGCCCGGGAGATCAACAGCCGGCTGGAGAAGGCCGGGCTCCCCAAGAAGAAGATCCTGGTCGAGGTCGACATCTGCACCAGCGATGCCATGGCGGCGGAGTTGAAGCACATGTACAACGAGGAGCGCCTGGAGCGCGACCCGCTCGGCAAGGCCGAGGGCATGGTGGAACTCCTCGGCTACGGCTACAGCGTCACCGACGTGGCCACCATGTTCAAGGTGAGCACCAAGACGGTTCAGCGCGCCAAGAAGCTCCTCGGCGCCAGCGACGAACTGAAGGAGGCGCTCAAGGAGAACAAGATCACCCTGGTGCAGGCCCTCGACTTCGCCAAGTTCCCCACCGACGACCAGGGCAAGGAGATCGCCGAGTACCTCCAGGCCCTTGACCAGATGGACAAGGACCGCGAGGAGGCGACCAAGCCCAGCAAGGGCGGCAAGGAGGAGCCTGCCCCCGCCGCCGGTCGCCCCAAGAAGAAGCGCCGGTCGCTCCCCTGGGCCAAGGTGGAGTCGATCTACCGCGGCATCACCAGGCACCACTTCGACGACGGCAAGGTCCGGCACACCGACGCCGACATGGCCGAGGCGGTGAAGCTCGCCATGAACTTCCTGGGCGGCGGCGGCGACAAGGCCCGCAAGAGCTTCGAGGAGTTCATGGAGGGCATCGGCTTCGGGATCACCCCCGAAGAGGGCTGACAGCCACACAGGCAGGCAGGGACGTTCGAGCCGTCCCCGTGGCGCCGCGGACATCATGTCCGCTGAAGGAGAAGACAACATGGGCAAGAAGAGTTCCGGGAACACCGACATCGAGCGCATGGAGTTCCCCAACCTCAACGGGTTCCAGTACCGCTGCGCCGCTGAGTTCTACAAGCGCAAGCCGGAACTGGTCGTGCTCAACATGGAGAACGAAATCGTGGCCACCATCTGGCAGATCAAGCCGGGCCACTTCTTCTTCGGCAAGGGCAAGGAGAAGATCACGGCCAAGACCGGGACGTACCTCGGGCACATGACCGTGGAGAAGGACAAGACGATGACGTTCCACCTCGTGGACCCGACCCAGCGTCCGAGCCACGACCCCAAGCGGATCAAGATGAAGTTGCCCGACTTCGCTACCGCGCTGGTCTCGGCCTTCGGGGCGTACCAGGAGATCCTGAAGATGCAGGAGGCAGCGTGATCGACGAGGACTACCTCGACGACCGCCAGGTCGGCTTGAAGCTCAAGTCATGCGGTGGCTGCGGCCGGCTCCTCGTCAAGAGCAAGCTGTGCCCATCGTGCGTGGAGAAGGCACGCATCGCATCGACGACGCCGGCTACGCTCCGGTACTCGAAGAAGTCCAGGATGCTGCTGGCTGCCTTGACCTACCCGTCTGTCACGCCCAAGCTCATGGGCCAGACCATCGGCTACGACCGCAGCACCGCCGGGGCCGATCTGCGCTGGGCAACCAATGTTGCGAGGATCATGCTCCACGACGGCACCATCGTGCGGGCGTTCGCCTACGGGAATGGGCGGTACGCCGTGAAGGTGGAGGATAAGTTATGTCCAAGCCCATCAACCTGGAGAAGGCGGCGTGGCTCGCTCGGTCCCGGAGGCCGGAATATGGGTCCGGTGAGGCTCGGCCTTACAAGGACGACAAGGAGGTGGTCTCCGCCGAGCGCAAGACCGTCGTCGTCCGACACTTCGGCAAGGATCGACTCGTGATGACGTGGATCCTCAAACTTAGTTGCGGACACACCGTTTACGTGAACGTCAGCGTTCGCTCGATGTACTACGACGTGCAGCCGAAGACCCGGGGCTGCTACCACTGCAAGGATAAGTCATGAAGATCAAGATGCCAACGTCCAAGGAAGAGTTCATTCTCAGGGTACTCATCGGTCGAGGTCGTCTCTACGCGGGTGAGATCGTGTCAGTCTCGAAGGTCAAGTTGAAGCCCGGCGGGGTCGGAGGCCAACTTCGGGGCATAGAAGAAAAGGGTCTGGTCACCTCTGAGTTCGAGGAGACAGCGAACCCCAACGGGCCCCGTAGGAAGTTCTACATGGCCACCGAATACGGCAGGAAGATCGTGAGCCGGATCGACGAGATGAACAAGGAAATCTTCAACCTGTAGCCGAGGGAGCCATCATGTCCGGATGGCTCACAGGATCCGCCGGCCCCGGTGCATGTCCGAGGCCCGCAGGTTCCTGCGCCTGTGGATGCGCGCCACTGGCTGATTCTCTGGACATCATGTCGTGTCCCTGGCATGTGAACCATGCCATGAAGTACAACGTTGAAGCCCTCGAAGACCTTGCCCGTGCAGTTTTCTGCAAACACGTCTGCGTTTATGTCAGGCAGAAAGATGGGAAGATCGAGTACGAGATGTACATCGGCCACGACATCTGCGGTCAGGGGGCTACCCTCTCGGAGGCGTTCGAGAACACGATGTCCCTGGTTCAAGACGCTCACCTCACCAAGAAGGAGCACGCCGCCCTGGATGCTCTTTTGGAGAAGATGAAGGCGGCGTGATAACCTGCCTGCGTGAGGAAAAACCCGCTCTATCCTTCGGTCCGCGCCACTGACAAGCAGGTCCTTCCGCTGGCCGACCTGCGGAGGTCCCTGGAGGACCCGGCCAAGGACCCGTCCTCCGTCGAGAAGGCCGCCCGCGCCGTGGCGAGGATCTGGGCTGACACGCTGCTGCCGCAGGAGCAGGGCGTGGCCTACGAGTTCTATGCCAACGCGCTTCTCACCTGGCTCCCCAACAAGTCGCGCAACACGCGCCGGTCCTACGCCGGCACGCTGGTGCAGTTCTTCGACTTCGTGAGCCGGTCCCGCTCCAGCGGCGGCGACACGCTGAAGCTCGTGGCCCCCCACCAGCTCCGCCAGTCGGACATCGACGGCTTCGTGGAGCACCTCACCCGGCCGGCCATCCACCCCGAGACCGTCGTCCGGGACAGGGCCGAGCGGGTCGTCTTCGAGTGGCTCCAGGACTTCTTCGCCCGGAATGGCGGCGCCAAGACCGACTCCAACAAGGTGCGCGACGGCCTCAAGGCCGAGGGGCTGATGGACATCGTGTCCGAGTACCGGGTGCCCGTGGGGTTCCGCGCGGCGCCGAGCAAGGGCTACGACGCCTTCGACATGGCCATCTCGGCGCTGGCCCGGAAGCGCCTCGTCCGCCGCGTGCCGGTGGACCCGGCCCAGATCGTCGCCGCCACCCCGCTGAAGGAGCAGGAGATGCACCCGCTCTACGGCCTGCTCCCCGCCCGGGTTGAGTCGGCCAATCGCGCCGCCACCCAGATCCAGCGCGTTCGGGCGCTGTCGAGCTTCTGGAGCCACCTGCTGACCGACAAGAAACTCGGCATGAGCCGCCGGCCGGCGGCGCTTGAGCCCATCAACCCCTGGGTCGAGGCGGGCTCCACGGTGAAGGCTGGCACGGGCGAGGATGCGATCCGCAAGGCCCAGCGGAAGATGTCCGTCGAGGACCTGACCAACGTGATCCGCAAGCTCGGCTCCGAGCGCATGGACAGCGCCGGGAAGTTCATGACGGTCAGCAGCATCCTGGCGGTCCGTGACGAGCTTGCGGTGTTCTTCTTCGTGTCCACCGGCCTGCGCCGATCCGAGGGGCTGATGGCGCGCGTCCAGAACCTCCGAGAGCCCGCCGGCCTGCTCGCGCTGGACCCAGGGCGCGAGTTGATGATCCTCGGCGGCATCCGTCGCAAGGGCAAGCGGCAGGACGAGGAGGTGTTCGTGCCCCGGAAGATCCTGGACCTGCGGGCCCACATGTTCGGGATGATGCGGCAGTACGTCGACGAGCACGCCGAGGTGGTCGCCAGCATCCAGGCTGCTGCCAAGCAGCAGGGCGACGACGCTGAGAAGTCGGCTGCCATGGCCATCGCCCGGAGGGAGACGTTCCGCAAGTCGTTCCAGGCCGTGCTCATGAACGCCAACCAGGGGCCGCTGGTGCCGGCGCTGGGACGGTGGGGCAACGCCGTCAACAAGGCCATGCACAAGTCCAGGGAGGATGGGATCAACCTGCCCTGGGGGGACCTGTCCCAGGTGCCGATGGACGGGCGCAACCTGCTCCACCGGATGCAGCTCCTCGTCGGTGGAAAGGAGGAGCGGAAGCTCAAGTACCACCCTCACTCCCTCCGCCACCTGTCGGTCACCATGGCGGAAGGCATCGGGGAGGGGAGCGCGCTCGGCCAGGCCATTGCAGGCCACCGGTCGGCGACCACGACCGACATCTACCGGGACATGGTGTCCCTCCAGGCCGCCGCCGTCCTGAAGGTGAGCCGGCGCCTGACGGACATCTTCACCAAGGTGGAGCAGGGGCTCCAGCTCGCCAAGGCGCCCGCTGGCGCCGCCGAGATGCCACCGGTCGTGGAGCAGCCGGTCGTGCCGGAAGCCCCGGCGGAAGTGGCCCCCTCCCCGGAGCCTGTGGTCCAGCCGGAGCCGGTGGAGACGGAGGCGCAGAAGGCGATCCGGGAGCAGCAGGAAGCGTGGGAGAAGCGCCGCCGCGAGGCCATCGAGCCCATCGACATCAGGACCCGCCAGATCCAGCGCGACCTCGCCGAGGTCATCCGGGAGAGCTACAAGCCGGCCGCCCTCGTACTCGCCTCCGAGAGCGCCGCCGAGGCCAGGAACCTTGCCCACGAGGCCAAGGAGGAGCACGTCATCCAGCAGGGACCGGAGGTCGTGCCCCAAGATATTGGCACCGGCATATCGGTCGTGGCGCCACAAGAATCCGCCGCGCCGAAGGGACGCGGTCCCAGGCCCCTGGCTCTGCCCAAGGGCGTCAAGAAGGCCAAGGGGCGGGAGTCGACCGTCAAGGGGATGGTGGACGCCGCCCTCGACTCGGTGCCCCCTGGGCAGTGGTTCCTGAGCGCGAGCGCGTGGCAGCGCAACGCCGAGTGGACGCCCGTGGTGTTCATGAGCAAGGAGCAGATCGAGGCCACCCTGTCCTCGGGGTACATGTTTGGCCCCCAGGTGGTGAGCCTCTACGGCCTCACCACGAGTCCGAAGCACGAGAAGCTCAGCATCGTCATGTCGATGCGGACGTACCTGCCCTACGTCTACTACGCGAACAGGGCGACGGAGAGCCCAGGGGAAGGCACCAACGCTCCCGTCATCGTGAACTTCGACAACGAGATGGCAGGCATCAGGCCGATCCCCAGGCAACTCACGCCCAACGCCGAGCCAGAGGCGCCCAAGAAGGCTCGCAAGAAGCCCGAGATCAAGGTCTTCCCCGAGCGCATGATCTACCTCCCCATCCTGAACCTGAGCAACCAGGCGCTGGTCGACCGGTTCACGGAGACACTCGCGTACATCTACGACGACGGCAAGGGCGGCGGGCTCCGCGTCAACGAGCCGGACCAGGCCAAGGCGATGGTGCGCTGGCTCTGCATCCTGTTCTCCATGTCCCGTCGCGTGCAGAAGGAGATGGGGGACACGGTGTCCTGGATCGGCAGCCACGACATCCTGCCTAAGATCGGGGAGACCACCAGCCAGGCGTTCAACCGCACCCGGGCCAAGGTGTTCCGTGAGCCGGAGCCGGACATGCTGGTGTCCTTCCTCGTGCGCGAGGGAGTCCGCCTCTACGGCCTGATGGGCAACAACTTCCGCATCGCCGATGCCCAGAACCGGCGCCTCCTCGTCGAGACGCGCCTGGCCAACGTGCTCAACGACGCCTCCGACTACCAGCAGGGGGACGTGGCCTCGTTCCTGTCGGTCTACAAGCTGCCGGACTGGATCGACTCCGAGGACCCCATCGGGGGCGACAAGGGGCTGGACCCCCAGGAGTTGGCCAGGCTCAAGCAGTGGCTCCGGACGGTCGGGGCAAAGATCACCTCCACCATCGCCTTCACGGAGCAGGCCGCCGACATGGAGCAGTTCTGGGCGCTCATCGAGCCATTCGCCGGGTCGAGCGCCAAGACCATCGAGATCCCCGGCGACCTCACCGCCAAGGCCAAGGCGTTCAACCGGCTGAATCAGGTGGACCTGCTCCTCGGGGTGCGTCGATGCCTGCGTCACATGTGGGAAATCTACAAGGTCAACAAGTCCCTGTTCGAGTTCCGGGGCGTGACCAAGGTGGACAAGATCAACCTGATCTGGGGCCTCTACTGGTCGTGGATCCTGCCTTCCCCAGCCGAGGCCAAGGAGCGCCTGCGCGAGGCCGGTACCGCGCTGTCCAAGGACGCCGTCCGGGACGCCATCGAGGTCATGATGATGGAGACCTCCAGCAAGGTGATCCTGCAACGGTTCCAGGAAGCCTTCGACAAGTTCACGGAGTTGGCGAGAAAGCACATCAACAACACCGCCCTCGACAAGCGCAAGGCCGCCGCCATGATCGAGGCGGAGGCCGCCAAGATGGCGAAGGACATCGCGGACATCCTGTTCAAAGGTGACGTTGCTACCGACTCGGCGAAGAACACGACACTGCGAGCCCTGGAGAAGTACGACGCCACGCTGGTCGAGTCGGGCCTCGAAGGAGCCACGGTCAAGTCCATCCAGGCCGCAAGGAAGTCCACGAAAGAACTCGTAGAAAAGATGGCATTGTCACCCGGCAAGGTGTCCTACGTGGACCTGAAGGACATCTACGCAGCGGGCACTTCTAGCCTCGCCGCCACGGTCACATCCTCGGCCATCCTGCTCACCATGGCCAGCGCGCTCAGGTTCGAGGGATTCGGCGAACAGGCACTTCAGTTCAAGGACGAGGATGCCGCACCTGCCCAGGATGTCGAAAAGGGCGCCCCGGTGACCGACAAGGGCAAGGTGACGCAAGATGTATCCAACTACGACGACAAGTTGCAAACGGCTTACGTCGACCTGGTCAGCGTTCTATCCAGGCCCCAGGCCACGGACACTCGCGTTGTTGCGCTGGAAAAGGAGGCCCAGGGGGCCATCGCAAAGTACCAGCGCATGATGAGCGCGGAGAGGGTAAAGTACGAAGACCTCGACAACTTCGCCCTGTCCAAGATGGTCCCCATCGCCAAGAAGATGCGCGAACTCGCCAAGACCATG
>Ga0172364_10002716_pt1 | contig 14069 bp, 10 predicted proteins | sample LakKivSesite10cm_FD_114545 | JGI IMG/M metagenome (GOLD analysis project Ga0172364, IMG submission 114545) | Sediment microbial communities from Lake Kivu, Rwanda - Sediment site 10cm | ecosystem: Environmental > Aquatic > Freshwater > Lake > Sediment | place: Rwanda: Western Province, Lake... | reverse complement strand
GTAGAGTAGAGTGGTAGGGCTATAAGCCCTACCTACCCCCTCATCAAACCGTACGTGCGGTTTTCCCGCATACGGCTTTCCTAAAGACTTCTTCATTGGCTTTCACAGGCAGTCTTTGTAAAGAGTATTTTGTCGGGTCTATCAACCCATATTGTTGTACAAGTACATCAAAGGCTTTTTGTCTGTAAAGCCTACTCTTTCGCTGACTTTTTCGGTTAAAATATCGATGCAGTTTTGTTGAAAGATAATAGCGAAGTCGCCTTTTGCTCATCTGTGGATAGCTTACTCCTTCTATTGTATAGTAATTTAGCCATCCCCTGATTATTGCATTGAGTTCCACCGCTATTGTTCCAGCCGCACTGTGACCATGTTCCCTCAAATAACTTCTGACCTTATCTCTGATCTTTAGTTCAGAGTGCTTACCGGGTATTATTTCCCAGTATTTCTTCCCTTTCACATAGAGATCCCGACTGTAACGTATGGTGAATCCCAGAAAATCAAAGCTCATTTCCGTGGCTTTTACCTTTCTGGTTTTCTTCTCATTAAAGGTTAATCCCATACGCTCAATCAAACCGTAAAGTCTTTCCGTTACCTGTTCGGGTATCGCTTTACCCATCAGTACAAAATCATCTGCATATCTTATTATTTTAACCCCATATTTATAAAACACACTTTTAGGATTGTTCACTATCCTGTCAAGCAGATGCAGGTAAACGTTCGCAAGTAATGGTGATATCACCCCTCCCTGCGGTGTTCCTGCCTTGCTTTTCTTACCTCCTTTAAACTGCCCGTCCTCAAATATCGGAGCCTTCAGCCATTTCCGGATTAATCTTAAAATGCGCGGGTCTGATATTCTTTCTTTCAACACTATTATCAGTTTGTCATGAGGTATCGTGTCAAAGTATTTGCTTAAATCAGCTTCCAGCACCTCTGTTTTTCCTTCTTTCAGATTTGCCTTTATTGCCGTCATCGCTCCCTTTGAACTTCGCTCCGGACGATATCCATATGAACTCTCCTCAAAGTCCGCTTCAAATATGGGTTCAAGTATCATTTTACATGCTGTCTGCGCTATCCTGTCTTTTACCACGGGTATCCCTAACGGACGTTCTCCACCGTTGGCTTTGGGTACCATTACCCTTTTTACCGCCTGTGGTCGGTATTGCTGAGTCCTTAGCTCCTCCCCTAATTCCGTCAGGTATTTCTCTACTCCGTATCGCTCCACATCTTCTATTGTTACTCCGTCTATGCCTGGTGATCCTCCATTTTGCTTCACTACCTTCCAGGCTTCTCGTAGTATGTATGGAACGAACATCTTATCGTACAGCACATAAAATTTATACCCCTTTTCCTGTTTGGCTTTCTGATATAGTTTCCTTTGAAAGGTTTCCAACCTTTCCGCATCCGGTATCTCGCTCCGCCGCCTGTTAAACAGTTCTCCCTGTCCGGCTGCTCCAACACTATTTTGATTATTATACATCAATTTGTCCGTTGTCTCTTCTGAAAACTTTATCTTTAGCAATGCCCCTTCGCTATCCACGCTTTTACCTTTTCGTGGGTCATACACTACTACGGGCATCTCCGACTCCCTCGCCAGCCTTGACCGGGCCGCGTTAGGGTATCCCACGTTCATGTGTTACCTTCTCCTGCACGCAACACCATACCACTCAGGGTATCTGCCAGACTGCTTCTTGCCGTTACTTCGTCTGGCATGGCAGGTTTCATCATATCCGAGAGATTGACCGATAACCATAGGTTTAACGAAGCTTAACTGGTGCAGCTTACAGAATCGTATTGCCTGAGCTTCACAACGTTTGTTTCCGCGCAGAGTGTCAGGTATACTTCAACCTGAACGGCAAATTGGATTGAAAAGAACTTTCATCTTTTTAGGTATTTGTTTATATTTACACACGCCTCGTGGCGCACCAGATAAAACGGATGATCGCGGATTTCGCTTACCCGTAATTTATCGCTATCGCTACAGGTCGGTCGATTGAACGATATGACCGGAATATCGGGAATTACTTTTTCTTATAGCTCCATCCTCCGGCAAGGCCAAAGATAAACCAGGCAAGCGCTATGGTGCCCAGTGTAAAAATAGTATCGCCAATCATCCTGAGCCATTTAAAAATAACGATGTTATGCTGTTGCATGAAAGATGCCGAACGGGCATACCAGTAACCATGGTTGACGCTGGCAACGGTCTGGGCTAAACCCACCGGAAGGATACTTATCAGCAACATGGCAGTCAAACCGATATTGATGCTCCAAAATGCAAACTTTATCCATCTGTCTTTCCATTCACCATCTTTATTCATGTCGCGCAGAACAAAGAGCATCAGTCCGATCCCCAACATGCCATAAACACCGAATAAAGCGGCATGGCCATGAACGGGAGTCGTATTCAAACCCTGCATATAATACAACGCGATAGGGGGATTGATGAGGAACCCGAAAATCCCGGCGCCGACCAGGTTCCAGAATGCCACGGATATAAAAAAGAAGATAGGCCACTTATAAGCTTTGATCCATTCGCTGCTGCGGCTGACCTTAAGCTTATCGTACGCTTCAAAACCCATCAGCGCCAGAGGCACCACTTCTAGGGCGCTGAACGTTGCCCCAAGTGCCAGCACTGCCGTGGGTGTCCCGGTAAAGTACAAATGGTGGAATGTCCCTATAATTCCCCCGGAAAGGTACACTATCGTTGAGAACAATACAGCCGTTGTGGCCGTGGCCGGTTTAATCAGTTGCATGCGTACAAACAGGAACGCGGTAACCACGGCGGCAAAAACTTCGAAGAAGCCTTCAACCCACAAGTGGACCACCCACCAACGCCAGTATTCCGCCATAGCCAGATTGGTTTGACGGCCCCACATTAATCCGGCACCATAAAATATGGCGATGGCGGCTGTGGAAATCAGGAATAAAGTCAATAAATTCCGGCTTTCCGATTTCTGTTTTAAAGCCGGCCAGATAGCCCTGCCCATCAATAAAAGCCATATGATCAATCCGGCAAAGAGGAACAGCTGCCAGAAGCGCCCCAGGTCAATGTATTCATAACCCTGGTGGCCGAACCAGAAGTTCTGTATTAATCCAAGTCTCTGCATGACACCCATCCATTCGTTGATGAGCGAACCTAAAACGATAACAAGTAAAGCACCGAATAAGAAATTTACGCCCAGTTTCTGGAATTTGGGTTCCTCTCCCGAAATGGCAGGAGCATAATACAAACCTGTCGCGAGCCATGACGTGGCTATCCAGAAGATGGCTATTTGTATGTGCCAGGTACGTGATACCGAATAGGGTAGAAATTTCGCCAGCGGGATGCCGTATAATGCCTGCCCTTCTACGGTGTAATGGGCTGTAATGATCCCCATGACCACCTGCACCAGAAGCAGGGCTGAGACAACCCAGAAATATTTAAGTGTTGCCTTTTGCGACGGGGTTTGTGTTTCACTTTTTACCGGGAAACTCACAGGAACGGTTTCGACCGCCTCGTCTCTTTTACGGGCATAAAACCACACCATTAAACCAATCCCAGCAATCAGCATAATGACACTGAAACCGGTCCACAGCAATAGGGAACCCGCCGGTTTATTACCGACCAGCTCATCAGCCGGCCAGTTATTGGTATATGTAATATTTTGACCCGGCCTTTCGGTGACACATGCCCAGGATATCCAAAAGAAGAACGCATTGAGTTTCCGCACGCGTTCAGGATCTTTCAGTGAATTTACCGGGATGCTGTATGCATCCCTTGTTTTATCAAGAGCCGGGTCGTTGGTAAACAATCCGGCGAAATAGTCGCTGTTGTCGGCAAAAGCCTCAGCCCTTAGCGATGAGATCGTCAGGATTCCGGTTTCTGCATTGTAGGTGTTTGTCCTGATATCTTTTTGCAGGATGACTTTTAATTCAGCCTTACGCTCATCTGAAATCTTGTTAAAAGGTAAACTGTCAGATTTCCGGGATAGCTTGTTAAGGATATAAACAGCCTCTTTGTGAAGCCAGTCGGCACTCCAATCGGGAGCCTGGTATGCGCCGTGGCCCCATACCGTACCCATTTCCTGACCGCCCATCGACTGCCAGACATTCTGGCCGTCTTTAATGTCCTGCCCGGTAAATAATGTTGTACCATCAGTCGTTACGACCTTTTTAGGAATCGGAGGGGCTTGATGATATATTTCATCGCCAAAATAGAGGAGTACTCCAAAGGATAGGGCTATAACGGCAATAAATCCTAACCAAAGTTTTTTTGTTGTCATAGGCGTTCATTTTATTTGTGAAACTCGAATTTTAAGAACGTAGTGAATTAAAATTTGTAAGTTGAACAATCCCGCCGGAGGCGGAGGATATTATACTCCACCCCTTGAGGCGGAAATTGGGTTCAGGGTACCGCTGAAGCGGTATTTCGCAGGCTCAACTTGCCCTGGGATACATACCCGTGATTTGTTTGTATTCTTATATTCCGAATTGCAAGGTACAAATTTATAAAATATTTTTAATAAAAGACAAAAGGGTCTTTTAGTATGGTTAAAAATTTTTTATAATTTTGTCAGAAATCAGAATCGTGAAATATGTTTAATAAAGAGACAGAATATGCACTCAGGAGCCTTGTATATATCCAATTACAAAATAACGATAATAGAAGGCCGGGTATTGAAGAAATAGCAGAAGAAATTGAAGCACCAAGGTTTTTCACGGCCAAAATTTTACAACGTTTGGTTAAGCATGAGATAATACTATCTGTTAAAGGCAAGGGCGGCGGATTTTACTTTGACAAAAACAAAGCCGATCTGCCAATTAAAAGTTTGATCATATTGACAGAAGGAAATAAAATATTTGACAGTTGTGGTTTTGGTTTAAAACATTGCGATCCAAATAATCCCTGTCCGTTACATGAACAGTATGCCCCCATCAGAGATGCGATTGACCGGCTTGTATCAGCTGAAACGATACAATCACTGGTTCAAAAATATATTCTGAAGGAAAATAGAAATGAAACAGACACATAGAGTTCTGTGATATGAGAAGTGACTGTCAAATGTTTTAACTTTATATGTGATTAATAATCAAACAATATGAGCGAGTTCATTAATAATTCAGAGAAACGCAAAGAGCTCTTAAAACACCTGATTTTGCAGTTACACCAGGGCGAAGCCCCGGAGCTGGTCCGTAAACGCCTCGTCGAACTCTTGCAAAATATCCCTTATAACGATGTGGTGCAAGTGGAGCAGGAACTGATTTCGGAAGGATTGCCTGAAGAGGAGATATTAAAAATTGCGATATTCACACGATGGTGCTTGACGGGCATATCGACCGGAGCGGTAGCCAAGCTGTTCCTGAAGGCCACCCGGTGGATGTGTTCAAAAAGGAAAACAAAGAGCTTCTTAAAGTTATTCATGAAACCAGACAATTGCTGGGTAATCTTCATTCCGTTCCTGAAGCGGCATTTAAAGAATATTCATTGAAAATCCTGTCCTGTTTTAATGAGCTGATGGATGTTGATAAACACTATAAACGGAAAGAATACCTTGTTTTTCCATACCTTGAGAAAAATGAGATAACGGGACCGCCTCAAGTGATGTGGGGCAAGCACGATGAGATACGTGAACAACTGAAAGGATGTATGGAAATATTGCGTACCGAAGGCCTGAAAAAGACAGACCTTGAAGATGCCCTTGAGCTGCTTTTTATTCCTGTACTGAGGGCGCTGGAAGATATGACCAAAAAGGAGGAGGACATTCTGTTTCCCATGTGCATGGATGTGCTTACCACCGGTGACTGGTGGCAGATACACAAGCACACCCTTGAGTTCGGTTTTACCCTGTTCGATCCCAAAGTGGAGTGGAAGCCCGAAGGTTTGCAAGCGGAGGCTCATGAAAATAAGGACATGTTGGATGAGAATGGCTCTATCCGGTTGCCGTCGGGAAGTTTCACGGCCACAGAGATCATGGCTATCCTTAATACCATACCGTTCGATATGACATTCGTTGACAAAAACGACAAGGTAAAATACTTTACTCAGGGCCGGGAACGCATTTTTGCCCGCAGCCGCTCCATTATCAACCGCGACGTGAGGTTGTGCCATCCTCCGGGAAGCGTCCACATTGTCGAAAAAATACTTGACGATTTCAAATCGGGCCGTGCTTCCCATGCCCCTTTCTGGATACAGATGAAAGGCAAATTTATCAAGATTGAATATTTTGCCCTGCGCGACGGGAATGGTGAATACCTCGGCACGCTCGAGGTATCGCAGGATTTAACCGAAAACAGGGCGCTCGAAGGCGAAAAACGTATCTTATCATATACTGAAAACAAAGGATAATATGGAAAAGCTTATAATAACGCCAAAAACCAAAATATACGATTTGCTGGAGGCCTATCCTGATCTGGAGGATTTACTTATAAGCCTGGCCCCGGAGTTCAGGAAACTGAAAAACCCGGTACTGCGAAAAACCATTGCGCGCATGGCCAATCTGAGCCAGGCCGCCACCATAGGGGGATTAAAAGTGGAATACCTGGTCAACCGGCTCCGTGTAAAAGCCGGCCAGGACAACATCGAACAAATTGACGATACCGGTAAGAAGTATATGACTACCTGTCCCGGTTGGTTTAAGAAAGAATCCGTCACCAACTCGATAGACATACGTGAGATGCTGAACCGTGGGGAGCAACCTGTGCATGAGGTATTGTCCGTCATAAGGAAACTGGGCGACAACGACATTCTGGAAATTATTGCGCCTTTTATACCGGCACCGTTGCTTGATAAATCGTTGAGCCTTGGTTATAAACACTGGCTGGAAAAGAAAGGAGAGGGGGAGTTCAGGGTCTATTTCCGGAAATAATGCGCCCTGCGGTCTGATGTCTATTGTATTACCTGAGACTGCCTTCTCATTTTGACGGATTATAATTTGGGGTTGAGGATAAGTATCTCGGAACGGGAAAAACAAATGTCTTCGCCAGATATATTTCGTAATTCTGGTAAAATTATCTTCTAACCGCGATAATCCGTGTTCCATTAAACGTCTGATAGAACACAGATAACGCGGATCGTGCGGATTTGCACGAATTGCGCCTACCTGTGAAATCGTGCTCTTAGCTTTTCAACGTAATACCGCCCCCCAACAATATAGCAATATAGCAATATAACACTATAACAATAATTTAATAATTGAGCAATGGAGCAATTATACAATTGAACAATGAATTACAACATTTAGCTAACTTTGTATAAATAATTGATTACTCATGAAACCCGAAAATAATTCGTATTCTACAGAGGCTTCCTTACGTGAGCGGATCAAAGAACTGGCTTGTCTTTATGGCATTTCTGAATTAGCCCATCAGGATAATTTGCCGTTGAATGTATTTTTGGAGAATGTGTTAAAGTTAATCCCACCGGCCTGGCAATACCCTGAGTATACGGTTGCAAGAATAATATTGGACGATAATCATTTTGATTCTGCTGAATTTCGTGAATTACCATATAGGCAGTCGGAACAAATAGTAGTCGGCGGACGGCCGAGAGGAACCATTGAAGTTTATTATATTAAGGCCATGCCTGAGGCCGATGAAGGGCCATTCCTTAAAGAGGAAAGAAAACTGATTCAGGCTATTGCACAGAAACTGGCCTTAATCATTGAACGCAAGGAAGCATTGGAGGAAAAACAACGGCTTTATGAGCAAATCAGGCATACCGACCGGCTTGCAACCATAGGTGAACTGACGGCAGGAATCGCCCACGAGATCAATGAGCCGCTTGGAGCTGTGCTGGGATTTGCCCAATTAGCCATAAAAAATAAAAATCTGCCCGAGGAAGCAAAGAAAGATCTGGAAAAAATAATCAAAGCAGCACTGAATGCCAGGGAAATAATTAAAAAATTAATGTACTTTTCTCATTTAATGCCGCAACGCTTTGAAATGACGGATATCAACCATATCATTAAAGATGCTTTGTATATTCTTGAATCTCAGTGCTTAAAAGAAAATATCACGGTTTCGTACTTTCTTGCCGATCAGCTTCCCTTTATTTTTGCCGATACGCTACAGATAAATCAGGTCGTTGTCAACCTCGTGGTCAATGCCATGCAGGCTATGCCGGAAGGCGGGAAATTAATCCTTTCAACTTTCAGTGATCCGGAATCAGTTTTTCTGACGGTCGAAGATACCGGGATAGGCATGTCAAACGATATTCAACAGCACATTTTTAAACCTTTTTTTACAACCAAGGAAATTAACAGGGGAACCGGGTTGGGGCTTTCCGTTGTTCATGGGATAGTTACCGCCCATAAAGGCGAAATAAATGTAGAGAGTGAAAAAGGGAAAGGGGCAAAATTTGAAATCAGGTTTCCAATAGCAGAGGTTCAAAATGAAAAAACAAAATGACAATGAATCCGAGAAAATTCTCGTGGTTGATGATTCCGTCGAAACCCTGGAATTGATCAAAAGAAATTTGGATAGCAAAGGGTATCTGGTTTTTACTTCAGACAATGTTGCGGATGCCATTATTTTTTTAGATACAACGCCTGTGGACCTTGTGATTACCGACTTGCGGATGCCTCAGACGAACGGTATTCAGCTTGTGAAATATGTCCGTGAAAATTGTAAAAATACCGAAGTTCTTGTAATTACAGGCTATCCATCCATTGAGAGTGCGGTAGAATCCATCAAATCAGGGGCTGACGAATATCTGATAAAACCATTCACTGATGAGGAACTTTTTTCAGCCGTTCAGAAAGCAATAGACAAGATTGCCGCAACAAAAGCGACCCAAAAACAAACATCTTTTCAGGGTAATGTTTATGGTATTATCGGGGAATCAGAGGCCATATGCAGAGTTTTTGAGGCCATAGAGAAGATCGCATCTACGAATGTAAATACGCTGATTACAGGCGAGAGCGGGACAGGCAAGGAATTGGTTGCACGTGCCATCCATTACAGGAGTGACCGGGCCATGGCTCCATTTGTTGCAATTAATTGTGCTGCCATCCCCAACGAATTATTGGAAAGTGAGTTATTCGGATATATTAAAGGAGCATTCACCGGCGCTAACGAGACCAGAGCCGGCTTTTTTCAAACAGCCGACGGCGGTACCATTTTCCTCGACGAGATCAGCAACACCAGCCTGTCAATGCAGGCAAAACTCCTTCGTGTCATACAAGAGAAGGAATTTTATATGGTGGGTGATAAAAAACCTATCAGGATTAACATCAGGATCATTGCGGCCACGAATGTCGACTTATTCAATTTTGTAAAACAGGGACATTTCAGAGAAGACCTGTATTACCGTCTTAATGTTATAAATATTCAGATACCACCCCTGCGTGAAAGAGAAAATGATATATTCCTGCTGATTAACTTTTTTACAAACAAATATGTCAACGAAATCGGCAGAAAAAAAACCCCTTCCTATACCGACAAGGCATTGGAGGCCTTTAAAAATTATTACTGGCAAGGTAATATCAGAGAACTGCAGAATTTAATTTACCACCTTATTGTTATGGTGGATAGTGATACTATTGATATTACCGATTTACCTCCGTCTATGCGTTACTATTTTCAGAATAAACCGACATTTAATAAAACGCTCAAAGAAATAGAAAAGGAATATATCCTTAACGTATTAAGTTCGGTGAAAAATAATAAAACTGAAGCATCAAGAATTTTAGGGATTGACCGCAAAACCCTGCGCAACAAAATGTAAAGATTCATCCTTTTTCTGAACATGCAGAATAAGGAATTTATTCCCGGCCGGGTCAAAACTCCCCGATTATTTCCCAATACTTGTCAGGTTAAAAGGTTATTAGTTATTCGGTTCAATCTTTTTTAAAAAATGTCAAATCATTGATTTTACAATGGTTTGACTTGCCTTGTTTCTCTTTTTCCCGGTCTGCCGGGGTAGCCCGTTTTTTATTGGTACCGATATTGAATAGGGCAGCCAGACAATTTAAAATTCATCTCAAAACAAAATCCCACTAAGATGAAAGTGATTACGATAAACGAGAGTACCGGTATTTGCTCGACCTGTATTCATGCAGAACATTGTTCGACGCGGAAATCATTTAAAGGTAAAATATTGCATTGTGAGGAATTTGACGATTATATACCTCAAACATTGCCGGATAAAAAAAAGACAAATAAAAAGGAATTACCCGTTCAATACGCACCGGTTAAAGGTCTGTGCCAGAATTGTGATCAGTTGGGTACCTGTGTCTTGCCAAAACCTGAGGGTGGGGTATGGTTTTGTAACGAATATCAATAACTCCCGCAAATATTATAATTACAATCTATTGTCATGAATCCCGAAGTTGTGGAAAGAACCATCTGTGTTAATTGCAATGAATTTGATATATGCATCCAAAAAAGATTGCAGCCTGATCATAAATATTGATACAACAACATGGTATTGTGAAGAGTACCTATAAAAAACAAGTATGGACACAATTACCGATATAAGGTCTGATATTATTGAAAAAAGTATTTGCAGCACTTGTAATAATCTGGACCGTTGCCTGATTATTAAAACTTCCCCCAAACCAATTGTCTATTGTGAAGAATTTGATTCTTCATTGACCACCGGAATAAAAAAATTTGTCAAAGCATTGGCAGCCAAACACAATGATCTTCTCATTCCCATTTTGGAGGAGGTTCAACAACATTATAACTATTTACCTGAAAAGATTCTCAGAGAAATTTCTTTTCAGTTAGACATTCCGATGAGAGATGTTTACGGAGTGGCCACATTTTATAAGGCATTCAGTTTAAAACCAAGAGGGAAGCATCTTTTATCGGCCTGTATGGGGACAGCATGCCACATCAGGGGAACGAAATCGGTTGTCACGGAAATTGAAAAACAACTTGGCATCAGATCAGGAGAAACAACAGCCGATAATGAAATCACATTTGAAACCGTGAATTGTCTGGGAGCATGCGCATTGGGCCCGGTGGTGGTAGCGGATGGCAAATATTATACCGGCGTAAAAAAACAAGCAGTAAAACAGATTATTGAAAAGACCATAAGGGGAACGGATATTATCGATGCCGCAACTGATAAACGAATCTTTCCCTTAAGTGTAAATTGTCCCCAATGTAATCATTCACTGATGGATAATAAAAACCTGTTAGATGGTTATCCCTCAATAAGAGTGACTATTACATTCAACGGGATACATGGATGGCTCTGTTTGTCTTCTCTATATGGTTGTCATACATATAAATCTGAATATCAGCAACCTAAAGGCAGTATAGCCAATTTTTTTTGTCCCCATTGTCATTCCGAATTATCCGGTTCATCAAAGTGTCCGGAATGTTCCACCGATATGATACCATTGATAATAAATACCGGCGGTGTTGTCCAGGTTTGTCCGAAACGCGGCTGTAAAGGGCATATTTTGGAGATATAGCACCACCAGTTCAACAAGAACACAAATATGAAGCGGTTAATTTCAGTTGAAAATTTCGTCGAGTTCAGAAAAGTCATTCTAGGTGAAGAGAAAGATGATAAGCCCTGTTTGGCAATATGTGCAGGTACAGGAGGCCAGGCAAGCGGTTCAAATGATATTATCAGGATCATAAAACGTTATATAATTGAACACAACCTCAATGAAAAAATTTCCCTGAGAATCACGGGATGTCTTGGTTTTTGCGAAATGGACCCGTTCATTATCGTTGAACCGGGATTCAATGTGTACCCGAAATTGAAGATGGAAGATGTGCCGAAAATTATAAATGCTGCTATTACCGGAAAGGTCATTAAGGAAATGTTGTACAAGGAACCCGGTGGTGTAAAACGATTTGGGTCACAATCGGAAATACCTTTTTTTAAGAACCAGACAAGGACGATCCTGGGTAATAATCAAAAGACAGACCCGATCAAAATATACGATTATATTAAAAACGGCGGTTATGCGGCGTTTGAAAAAGTTATCACCCGGCCGGAACCGGAATGGATCATAGAGGAAATTTCCAATTCAGGGTTAAGAGGACGGGGAGGAGGGGGCTTTCCTACAGGTCTTAAATGGAAACTGGCCAGGCAGGCAGGTAAATACGGCATTCAAAAGTTCATCATTTGCAATGCCGACGAAGGCGATCCGGGAGCTTATATGGACCGAAGCATTCTGGAGGGAAATCCACACTCGGTGATTGAAGGGATGATGATTGCCGGTATCGCCATCGGCGCGACCCGTGGCATAATATACGTAAGAACGGAATATCCGTTGGCTATCAAACATTCGATCATTGCAATAAATCAGGCACGCAGCCTGGGAATATTAGGTAAAAATATACTTGGAAGCAGTATTGATTTTGATATCGAAATCATTAAAGGAGCAGGTGCTTTTGTATGCGGAGAAGAAACTGCGCTGATTAAATCCATTGAAGGGCAGATGGGTCAGCCGAGACAACGCCCGCCATTTCCGGTTAATAAAGGTTTATTTGGATCGCCGACTTGCATTAATAATGTGGAGACGCTGGCAAATATACCCGTTATTATTAACCTTGGAGCCAGGGATTATGCCAAAGTGGGAATACCCGGTAACACGGGGACAAAAATATTTTCATTGGTAGGAAAAATAAAGAATACCGGATTGGTGGAAGTACCTCTTGGAACGACCATAAAAGATGTGGTATATAAAATTGGGGGCGGATCAAGCGGAAATGCCAAAATAAAAGCCATTCAAACCGGCGGTCCTTCAGGCGGATGTATCCCTGAAAGCATGTTTAATATTCCTATTGATTATGAAAGCCTGACCAAAGCCGGTTCCATCATGGGATCGGGAGGAATGATCGTAATGGATGAAAACACCTGCATGGTTGATGTGGCCAGATATTTTACCAATTTCCTGCAGGAAGAATCATGCGGGAAATGTTCCTCATGCAGGGAAGGCACAAAACGAATGAATGAAATTCTTACCAATATAACTGAAGGGAAAGGTAAGATCACTGATATTGATCTTTTGATGGAACTTGGTTCGGTAATAAAAGATGCCTCCATGTGCGGACTGGGGCAAACGGCCCCCAATCCCGTGCTGGCGACTTTAAGGTATTTCAAGGACGAATACATTGACCACATTGAAAAGAAGAAATGTACTGCCGCCGTCTGTAAAGAAATTATCTCTTCACCTTGTCAGTATACCTGCCCTATCGGTACAGAAGCGTGCACTTATATAGCCCTTATTGCCAAAGGTCAATATAAGAAAGCGGTTGAAATCATTAAAAAAGACAATCCGTTTTCATCCGTTCTCGCCCGTGTATGCCACCATCCCTGTGAATTGAAATGTAAAGCGGGTGAACACGGAGATCCGATAGCAATACGAAATTTAAAACGGTTTGCGACAGATTATGCGCTGGAAAATAATATCGAAGCAAATGTCAAACCGCTAAGGAAAGACAAAGATTCCAAAATAGCGATAATCGGATCCGGACCTGCGGGGCTGACATGCGGATTCTATTTATCACAAAAAGGATATGAGGTTACCATATTTGAAAAACAGAATGTATTGGGAGGCATGCTTACCCTGGGCATTCCTGAATATCGATTACCCAGGAAAATCGTTCAGGCTGATATCGATTATATAAGAAGTTCAGGAATGGAGTTTAAAACCAATACAGCTCTTGGAAGGGATTTTCATCTGGATGATTTGTTTGTCCGGGGCTATAAAGCCGTGTTTATTGCCACCGGAGCCAATATGTCCCTGAAATTGAATATCGCCGGTGAAGATGTAAAAGGTGTGATTCCCGGGATGGAAGCATTGCTAAACCTTAACATCAATAAAAGCATTGAAATAGGAAAGCGTGTCGGAATCATCGGAGGAGGAAATTCAGCCGTTGATGCCGCAAGGAGTGCTTTACGTTCCGAGACATCCGAAAGCATTACGGTGGTTGACACGGCAAGAAGCGCACTTCGAACCACCAAACCCGAGAATGTGACCATTTTTTACAGACGTTCAATTTCCGAAATACCTGCCTATAAAGAAGAGGTCGAAGGCGCAATGGAAGAGGGTATTAAGTTCGAATTTTTAACTGCGCCTGTCAGGATCATCTCTGAAAAAGGCCGGCTTAAAGCCTGCGAATTT
>Ga0172364_10002712_pt1 | contig 14080 bp, 2 predicted proteins | sample LakKivSesite10cm_FD_114545 | JGI IMG/M metagenome (GOLD analysis project Ga0172364, IMG submission 114545) | Sediment microbial communities from Lake Kivu, Rwanda - Sediment site 10cm | ecosystem: Environmental > Aquatic > Freshwater > Lake > Sediment | place: Rwanda: Western Province, Lake Kivu... | reverse complement strand
GAAGTCGTTGTCGATGGCAACACGGTGAAGATCAAGTGCTATCCCGTCACACTCGCCGCCTACCGCGTCAACTCGCCGGAGTCGACGATGAACGTCGATATGCGGCTGATCGGCACCGGCGTGCTGAGCATCGGCGTGGAGGTCCCCGCCCCGCCGCCGCAGAATCCGCCGGCCGCCCCGCCGCCCGCCGAAGCCAAGCCCGATGCGAAGCTGGCCCCGCCCGTCTTTGTCGATCTCGTGCCGTTCTACCATTCGTTCAAGCCGCTGGTGATCTGGCTGCCCGCGACCGGCGGCGGCAAGCCCTACAACGTGCGCCCGGGCAAGTTCGAGCTGGTCGTGAAGCCGGGCGGCCTCGAGGTGCCCGGCGCCGATGCCCGCACACTCGGCGACATGATGATCCGGGGCCACAAGCTCTACGTGCCATTCCGCGGCTACCCGGTCGTGGGCCGCACGATCCGTTCGCGCGCCTGCCAGGCGGTCATCCCCTCGGGCGGAACCTTCGGCGTCGGCGGAGGGGTGAACGCCGCCGAGATCGAGACGATCCAGCGCGGCGTCCTCAGCTACGAGGAGGAGGTGGTCCTCACCTACTCCGGCGAGCTGCACCGCTTCATGGCGGGCAACGAGGTCAAGCCGGGCGAGCGGTTCATCGAGGTCGAGGGATCGCTCGCGCAGTGGCCGGAGAAGGCCTTCTGCTACGACAACTCGCACCCGGCCAACGCGGAGCCGCGGATCCTGGCGGTCGAGCGCGGGGCAAGCCCCCTCGAAATCGGCAGGCCCGGCCGGATCCGCGTGCAGTGGCTCGACTCGTCGGCCGGCCAGACGGTCGCGGCCCCGGAGGTCGTGTGCTTCTTCTGCCCCTTCCGGCTCGACGCCCGCCCGCCGAAGGACTGGCTGCGCGTGGCGGCCTCGCCCGCTGAAGACCACGTTTTCACCGTGACGCCCCCGGCCGACATGAAGCCCGGCGTCTATACCTTCAGGGTGGCGGTGTGCGAGAAGGACAAGCCCGACCAGGCCACGCCGTGGTCGGTCGAGGCCCTCGTGGGCGTGGTCGATCCCGCCGCGGGCGGCGCCCTGGCGATCTTCACGCAGAAGGCCCGCGACGCCTTCGTCTGCGGCGAGACGTTCTACCTCGGCCTCGGCGTGAAGACGGTGAAGCCGATCCCCGCCCGCACCGCGGTGGAACTCGACGTGGCCGACCCGTTCGGCCAGACATGGCCGCTCGCGCGTGACGCGACGCCCCGCGAGATCGCTTCCGCCGATGCCCTGCACTTCTGGCTGAAGGGCGAGATGACCTCCCGCCTCGCGCCCGGCAGATACACCGTGACCGCCCGGCTGGGGCCGCTCACCCCCGCCGAGTTCACCTTCGACCTCGTCTGCCCCGACAAGACCACGAGCTTCGCCACGCTCCTCCACGGCAAGTACTCGAGCATGGAGGGATGGTCGGGCAGGCTCGAATCGACGCGCGACGGCACTTGGACGGCCGAGATCCTCGCGGCCGACCTCGAGGACCTCGGGATCAACCGCGTGGTCTGGAGCGTCATGGGCTCGCCCATCGGCCGCTACTACCGGCAGGAGCCCGAGCGGCGCCTGGAGGACTTCTACCGCAACTGCCCCACGCTGCCGCACTGGCAGAGCATGTACTACCCCACGGCGCGCGAGCGCCTGCTCAACAGCTTCCTGCGGCACGGGATCGACTTCTCGCTCGACATCTTCCCCTACGAGGACGACGGCCAGCCGTCCTACCTCCCGCACATCATCGGCTCGCAGCGCTACACGGCCCTGCAGATGCAGGCGATGCGGCACAGCCCCGCCAACCTCGGGCTGTGCGCCTTCAACGAGCGCTACGCCCAGCCCGGCTCGAACTGGCCGCCCGGGATGCTCGAGATCCACATGCGGGCACTCCAGCAGAACTTCGTGAGCACCTTCGGCTACACGATGGGCGACGCCGGCCGCGCCAAGGAGCGCTTCCTCAGCCGGCCCGCCGCCCAACGCGACCCCGAGGACGTCGAGAAGTACCGCCCCGCCGGCGAATGGGGCGACTACCAGTACGACGAGTTCGTCCGCCGCACCGTCGAGGCGGGCAACAAGGTGGCCCAGGGCTTCCGCAACACCACGATCTTCCGCTCGTTCGCCGGCATCAACGGCTACGTCACCGGCTGCGGCTACCCGCCGACGATGTACAAGCCGCTCGACTGGGCGACGACGGTGCTCTACAAGGACGGCTACGGCTTCGGCCCCGCCGTGCTGTTCGGCGCGCAGATCACCGACGTCCTCAACTGCCGCGACGGCCTCGAGGTCGTGCCTTCCCTCGCACTGTGGGGTTCCGGCACTTTCCCGCAGCCCTACACCAAGCAGCTCTTCAACGCCCTCAGCCAGCGAGTCGACGGGATGGGCGCCTTCGCCTACCACTACGACTTCCAGAACGGCGGCACGCGCTCCGACCGCGACCTGCTGCGCAACATCTTCCGCGACATGCTCACCCCCTACGGCGACTGGCTGAAGAGCCTCGGCCGCGGCTACCGCCAGGTGGCCGTCTGCTACAGCCGCAGCGCGCAGATGCTCTCCAGCGCCAAGCACATCACCCCCGACAAGCAGGCCGAGGGCATCTGGATCGCCTGCATCAGGGCCGGCTTCCCCGCCGACTACCTCCGCGACGAGCAGATCCTCGCCGGCGAAGGCGAACGCTACAAGGTCGTCTTCGTCCCCGGCTTCACCCAGGAAAAAGAGATGCCCCCGAACATCCGCGAGGCCCTCCAGTCCCTCGCCCGCAAGGGGTGCGTCATCATCGCCGAAGACTCCAGCAAGATCGACATCGACGGCGTCGTCCGCCTCAACCACGGCTTCGACCGCTATTCGCTCTACAGTCACTCCGTCTTCTGGTTCCCGAACCACTGGGACGCCGACTGGATCCTCACCGAGAAGCTGACGCGGGATCTGACCGAGCTGCTGCGGGCCGAGCTGCCGAAGCACGTGCCGCCGGCGGCAGTCTCCACGCTCAACGTCAGCCCCGACTGGCTCCAGCGCGGGGAGACGTCGGTGATGGTGGTGCCCGACTTCGAGTACCCTCAGTTCACCTACGAGCACATCGAGCAGTTCCACAAGCCGTTCGTCACGCAGATCAGCTTCCCGCGGCGGGGGCCGGTGTGCTACGACGTGCTGGAGAACACGGAAGTGCCGGTGAAGATCGACGGCGAGACGGCGTCGATCATGGCCGACGTCCGGCACTACGGCGGCAAGCTCTACGCGTTCCTGCCGGCGAAGATCGGCGGCGTGTCGCTGCGGGCCACGAAGACCGTCGCGGCCGGCGAGCCGATCGGCCTCGAGATCGAGGTGATCGACGACAAGGGCCGCGCCATCCAGGGCTCCTTCCCGCTCAGGATCGAGATCCTCGCCCCGGACGGCAAGGCGGTGCGCACGATCTACCGCGCGGCCGCGCCGAAGTTCAGCGGCGAGTACGTGCCCGGCCTGAACGCGCCGGCAGGGTCGTGGAAGGCCCGCGCCTGCGAGCTGATCAGCGGGAAGACGGCTGAGGCCGTGGTGACGGTGGGCGCCCCCGCACCGCCCCCGGCGCTCAAGGCCGACGATGCTGCGGTCTGGGCGACGGACGTGCCCGCCGTCCGGGCGCTCCTCGCGACGCAGAAGCAGATCGCGATCCCCCTCGAGGCCGCCACGCAGCAGTGGGCGCGCCCCGAGGCCGAGCGGCTCGCGCAGGGGCTCCGGGCCAAGGGCCTGAAGGCGAGCGTCGTCGACGCCGACGCCCTCGTGCGCCCGGTCGGCAACGACATCCTCGACGCCTACCATTCGTGGCGGGCCGAAGCCTACCCGCCGCCGCTCAAGGTTGAGCTGCCCGATCCCGAGACGCAGAAGCCCGAGTCGGTGCCGGTGATCGCGATCGGCAAGCGCTGGGAGAGCCGGCTCATCGAGAGCCTGCTCGACTACAGCGTCCTCGCCGACGTGCCGTCGGAGCTGCACCCGGGCCCGGGCCGGGCGCTGGTGCAGTACGTCTGGAACGCCTTCTCCGTCGAGGACGACCTCGTCTGCGTGTCGGTGTCCGATGCCGAGGGGCTGCGCAAGGCGGTCGACTGGCTCCTCAGCATCCCCCAGGGGGAGACAGGCCGCACCTACAAGCCGAAGATCGAGCCGCCGCCCGCGCCCAAAGGCGAGCTGGCAGCCGGGGCGCCGGCCGAGGACCACAAGCAGTCGTTCCGCGCGCTCTATGGCCGCGAGGACGAAATCCAGAACATGGCGATCGATCCCGCCACCGGCCGCATCGCCATCGGCACCAGGGGCTGGGGCCACAACGTGTTCTGCCTCGACGCCTCCGGCAAGAAGCTCTGGAGCCGCTACCTGCCCGAGCACAACGTGCACCGCGTCAGCTTCTCGCCCGACGGCAAGAAGGTGATCGCGGGCGTGGGGATGCCGGCCACCATCTACGTGCTCAACGAGACCGGCGAGATCCTCTTCCGGTTCGACGCCAGCGAATACCCCCAGCACCGCTTCCGCAACACCGACGAGCAGAACGGCTTCCCCTACATCATCAACCCCGTGAGCGGCGACATCTACGCCTGGGGCAAGACCGGCGTGATGTGCGTGGGGCTCGACGGCACGAAGCGGTGGTTCCTCGATCGCTGGGAAGCGATGCAGAAGCTCGAGACCGAGGTGGTGCAGGAAGGCTCCCTCGGGATCGAATTCGCCCGCGACATCAAGGACGCCGCGGTCAGCCCCGACGGCAAGTACTTCGCAACGGCCGAGGAAGTGAAAGGCGCCACCACCGAGGTCGAGCGCGGCGGCGGCCCCGTCAAGCTCCCGATCTCGAGCGCCGAGGTCGTGATCTTCGACGCGCAGACACTCAAGGAGGTCAAGCGGCACGTCGACACGCGCCTCTGCATCTTCTCGGAAGTCGTGTCGCGGCTCAACTGGCTTCCAGACAGCTCGACGCTGATCTTCACGCGTGACCGCGACATCTGGCGGATCACCCTCAGCGGCGAAGTCGTCGCTGAACCCTCGGCGGCTGTCATCCGCCCCCCGCTGCTGCTGGCCGTGCGCGACCGCGCCGTGCGCTGCGAAGACCGCGACGGCTCGCCGGTCTGGATACGCCGCGGCCTGCCGCTGACCGAGTGGGTGCCCGCGCCCGACTACAAGCGCTTCTACGGCCTCGACACGCGCGGCACGCTGCACTGCCTCGACGCGCCGAACGGAGCGGACCTCTGGGCCGTCGACACCGGCCGCAAGGGCCTGTTGCGCCTCATGCCCGACGGCGATGTGCTCGCCGGCGGCCTCAACGGCTCCGTCACGCGCTTCTCACCGGCCGGCGAACAACGCTGGTCCGTGCTCCTGCGTACCATGCACGAGGTCCCGGGCGACTACGATGCCTTCGTCGCAGAGGCCCGGCACGGCATCGACGACATCAGCACCAGGCTCTACCCGTCGATGCTCGATGCCGAGGGCGACCTCGATTCCGTCGTGCGCTTCGGGCTCGACGTGGTGAAGAACGGCTCGTTCGAGGAGGATTCCGCATGGGAGCTGACGAAGGAAAGCGCCGGCTTCGCCGAAAGCCGGACGGGCAAGCGGGGCCTGCAGACCAGCGGCGGAACAGCCACGCAGGCCGTGGCGGCGCCCGTGATCCCCAACGCCACCTACCTGCTGGAGTTCTACTACCGCCCCAAGGCATGGGACGACGCACTGACCGCCGGCGTGAACGTCGGCGGGCCGCGGGAGGTGCTCACCGGGATGCAGTTCACCGGCGAGCCCGGCAAGTGGCACTTCGGCCGCCTCGCCGCGAAGGCCTTCAGCGACACGACATCCCTCACCGTCGGCTTCGAGGCCGCGAAAGGGACGGTCGACGTCGACGACGCCCGGTTGCGGTCGGTGCGGTTCCCCTCGCGCAACTTCCTCTTCAACTCCGCGGCCCACGCAATCAAGCCGCGGTTCGTTGACGACCTCTCCACCACGCAGCGCGGCGTGCCCCGCAGCCTCGAGACCGAGATGCTGAGGCGCGACCACGTCACCTGGTACGTCCCCGGCGGCGGCGTCGGCAGCCGCGGCGAGGGACTCGAATCGATGGCTCTGCTCCAGAACGGCCAGCTCGACGACGTCGGCAAGATGTGGCACACCCAGCCCGACCCGATCGCCTTCAACATCGGGATGATGCAGGCTCGTTACGTCTCGCACGTGGTGATCTACTTCTCGCACCAGTACCCCGGCGAGCAGTGGCCCCGGTTCCAGATCAAGGTCAACGACGTCAAGACGAAAAACTACGTCAACGTCGCCTCGGTCCGCGGCAACCGCCGCCATTTCTGCGTCGTCACGTTCCAGCCGATCCTAACCGACCTGATCTACATCATCCCGGTGGGCGGCGTCACGCAGTGGGACGCGACGATCACCGAGGTGGAGATCTACGGCCCGCTGGGCGGCCCGGAGACGGTGAAGGGCTGGCCGAAGGACCCCGAAGCGATGCCGATGTTCATGGCCACGCCCTCCCACGTGCGCCAGCCCGCGAAGGTGGACCTCGTCGGGGGCACCGTCGAGGTGAAGGCCGTGGGCCTCGGACCCTATTCGCAGTTACAGTCGATGGACAACACCGGCGCGGGCGTGGCCGCTGCCGACGGCAGGCTCTACCACTGCACCGCGGGCGGCCAGTTGATTGCGATCGGGCAGGACGACAAGGGAAACTGGCGGCAGCTTGCGCGCGGCGACACCGGGAGCGTCGCCCTCACCGGCACGCCCGCCCTCTATAGCGCCCGGGCGCTGGTGCCCTCGGCCGACGGCGCCCTCTACTGCCTCGCCGCCGTGGATTGCGCCGTGCAGTGGAAGTACCAGGGGCGGGGCCGGATGCTCTCGGCACCCCTAGCCGACGGCGACGACGTCTACGTCGGCTCCGACGACGGCAACGTCTACAAGCTCGACGTCGAGTCCGGGATGCTGCTCTGGCAGACGCAAACAGGAAGCCGCGTGCGCACGTCGCCCGCACTCGCCGACGGCCGCATCTTTGTGGCGAGCTGGGACGGCAGCCTCCACTGCCTCGGCAAGGACGACGGCAGGGAGCTGTGGAAGGCCCCCATCGCCCCTTACACGATCTCGAGCCCCGCGGCGGCCGCCGGAAGAGTCTACATCGGCGACGAAGACGGCTTCGGGCACTGCTTCGACGCCGCCTCGGGCAAGCCCGCGTGGAAGGTGAAGGTCGGCGACCGGATCTCCGCCACGCCGGCGGTGACCGACCGCGGCGTGATATTCGCCGCCGAAGACGGGACGGTGCTGTGCGCCGCGCCCGGCGACGGCGCGGCCGCATGGAAGTACCAGGCACCCGGGTCGGTGAAGATCGCGCCGCTGCCGACGACCAGCGGGCTCGTCGTTGCATCCGCGGCGGCCATCGACGTCCTCGACCCGGCGAACGGCGCCAAGGTCAAGTCGTTCGACGTCCCGGGCTGCTTCGACATCGTCCCGTGGAACGGATTCCTTTACGCGTGCTCCGAGTGGAAGCTCTCAATCATCGGCCCCAAGGCCCCGGAGAAGAAATGACGTCGTCGGCTTCGTTTCACCAACAATCCATCCCCTGGCGTGGTCGCATCATGAGCAATCGCATTCGAATCGCTGCTGCCGTGGCCGCCCTGGCGGTCGCATCCTTCCGGTGCGCCGCAGGCGGCGAGTACCTGCTCGACAACTTCACCGAGGCCCTGGGCCTGCGTGCCGACGACAAAGCCGTCACCCGCACCGACCGGGAGAACGTGAAGTTCGGACTGGCCTGCATGGCCCTGGACTACAACCTCGCCGCGGCGGACAGCGTCGACGTCGGCTTCAACCTGCGCGGGCGCGAGCAGGGCACCGTGAGCGTCTGGGTGAAGGGCGATGCCTCGGGCAACACCGCGCGGCTGCAGTGGCGCCTCTACAAGCTCAACGACCGAGGCGAGCTGCAGGACATCGGGCACGACTTCGTGTGCGAGGTGAAGCTGGACTTCCCCGATTGGCGCAAGTTCTCGGCCGCCCCCGCCCCCGAAGCCCCGGCGGACGGGCTGGTCCGTTTCATCCTCGTGCAGATCGTAAAAGCCCCGCAGGCGGCCAAGACGGCCGGGACGATCTGCCTCGACGAGATGACCGTCGACTCGCGGCTGTCGAAGCTCGCGGGCGAAGCCCGCATGGCGGCCCCGAAGCGGCTGCCCGACTCGCGGGCAAAGGTGACGGTCGCGCTGGACGTCCGCAACTACAGTATGGAGGAACGGGCCGCCTGCAACCTGCAGGCGCGGCTGCTCGACAGCAAGGGCAACCGCATCGCCGAGATGACAAAACAGTGGACCGTCCCGGCCGGCGCCAGCCAGGAAGCCGCCTTCCCCTTCGACGCCAAGCTCGACGACTACGTGCCGCCGCTCGAGCTGGAGTGCGACTTCGTGGCCGCCTCGATCAACGCCACGATCACGCTCAACCGGCGGATCCCGATGCCGACGGCCCGCGGCGTGCTCGAGGACTTCTCGCGCGTGACCGACCTGTGGCGCGGGGCCGCGACCGTGCTCGAAAGATACACAGATGGCGTGCACCCGGTGCAGTCGGTGCAGCCGATGCTGTCTCCCGACAGCGATACAGTCGTCACGCGCGTCCTCAGCGATCAGCCCTTCGGCCGCTTCGCACTCGAGTGGAAATACGCGATGTCGTCTGACCGCGACGACATCTTCTACGCCCAGTTCATGCCCGGCTCGCCGATCTCGATGTCCGTGTGGGTCAAAGGCGACGGCTCGGGCAACCGCCTCTTTGCCGGCACGCGCGACTGGGGCCGCCGCGTCCGCGGCGGCAACAGCCAGTCGGAGTATTTCCTGCACGATCTCGGCCTGCTCACCTTCACCGACTGGAAGCAGATCACGTTCGATCTCCCGGGCACGGGTGTGGGGCTGCACGGCCCGACCGGCGGTACGTGGGGGACCGCAGACTATCCCCTCGAGCTGGTTGGCTTCTCCATCCGCAAGAGCGGCGACAAGGCCCCCGCGGCGGGCACGATCCGCATCGGCTCCATCACCATCGCCAACCAGGGATCCTCCAGCGAAGCCCTCGCCGTCACACTCGCAGCGAAAGAGGACGACGGCCTCTACCGCGCCGGGGCCGACGCCGCACTCGCGACGGTCTGCAACACGCATCTGACGCGCCCGCGGTCGGTGCGGCTCGACTGGGTGCTTCGCGGCCGCGACGGCAAGGAGCTGGCCAAGGGATCCCACGATCTTCAGCTCAACGCAGCCGCCCAGCAGCAGGTTCCCGTCGGCCTGCCCGAGCTGCCCGGGATCGGCGGGCCGCTCACGCTGGCAGCCACGCTCACCGACAAGGACGATCCGACGGCCGTCGCCACGGCTCAGCGCACGTTGAGCCTGCCCAACGCGATGAAAGCTTGGACGTTCGACGAGTCGCGGCAGTACTGCACCAACATCTATGCGTTCATCTCGGCGCCGGGCCAAGTCCTCGCGGAGGTCCCCGGCTCCGCGCTCGGCCCCCTCCCCGAGCCCGGCAGCGGCCGCAAGTGCGCCGTCCTCAACTGGGCGCGCAAGGCCGACCAGCCCGTAGCCCTCGCGCCGATTATGATCGAGCCCGCGCTCCCCGGCTTCCCCACGAGGATATCAGTGGACGTCTTCGGCGACGGCAGCGGCGTGAGCTTCTACCCGCTCTTCTGCGACCAGGACCTGGAGTCGGACGACAGCTACTGCTCGCAGACCGCAGTGGTACCCGGCAGCGTGCGCATCGACTTCGCCGGATGGCGGCGGCTTTCCTTCCGCGCACCCGTGGTGCACGAGTTCTGGGACGCCGACAAGCGCTTCCGACGCCACCACATCAACTACCCGCTCAACCTCTACCTGATGGCCGTCGCCGACGCGCAGACGAAGGGTGCGAACGGCAAACTGCTCCTCGACGACCTCCAGGTGGAAACGCAGCTCGCCCCGGCCGAGATGCTCAAAGCCGACATCGCGATGGAGGACCAGTCCGACTTCCTGCCGCCCGGCAAGCCCATCCGCGCGCGCCTCACGAACCATGCCCTGGCCGGCTCGCGGCCGGTGAAGCTCGACGCCCGCATCGCCTGGCCCGACGGCACGCCGGCCGCACAGGTGCAGCGCCAGGTCGACCTCCCCGCAGGCAAGGAAACGCCGGTCGATATCGCGGACAAGGGCCTGCCCCGCGGGGCATACTGGCTGTCGATCGAGGCTGCCGGCGACGGTGCCACCGCCAGGCTCTACCGCCCGCTCGTGGTCATGGAGCCCGGGGACCTTGCCCCCGGCGCCGCGTGGCCGGCCTCGTTCCAGGCGGCGGTGAAGTCCACGTGGCCCGAGGTCGTGCTCAAGGCCGATGCCCTCAAGCTGGCCGTCGGCGAATTCAGGGATCTGGTGGGGCTCGACTGGGACCTGCTGGAGCCGAGCCCGCAGTATTTCCAGTTGTGGCAGGCCATCGAAAGGCTCAAAGCGATCAGGGCCGCCGGCGGGACCACGAGGATGCGCCTGGGGTTCGCCGCCCATTGGGCCGCGGATGAAGGGTTCGAAGCACTCCGGCGCGGCCAGTACGTCCACCCGCTGCGCGATATCGGCCACGAGGTGGACTTCTGGCACGTGCCCGAGGACATCGCGGACTGGGACAACTACGTCTACCGCCTGGCGCGCGACATGGGCGGCCTCGTCGACGCCTGGCAGTTCTGGGACAACCCCGACGTGGCCGGGCCGATCCAGCTCAAGCCCGACGTCGCCGTGGCGATGCTCAAGAGCGTGCGCACGTGGACGCGCCGCTACTCCCCCGCCAGCAAGGTCATGTTCGCCGGGCTCAACGTGCCCTCCGCACCCGGCTACATCAAGGACGTCGCCGACGCGGGCGGGGCCGACCTCTACGACATCATCAACGTCAAGGTCAACCCGGGCATACACCCGCCCGAGGTCTGGCAGCTCGCCGAATACATCCTCGGCCTCCAGGCGGCGGCCCCCGGCAAGGACATCCTGATCTCGGAGATGGACTGGCCCGTCGAGCCGCAGCAGCCGGACGGCTCCGGCTTCAACGCCCTCGGCCAGGCCCGGAACCTCGCCCGCGCGGCCATCCTGTGCCACTGGATGGGCGTGCAGCAGCCGGCGGTGCGCCTCGCCAACGACGACGGCTACCCCACCGGCACCGGCCTCACCTACCGCCTCGAGCTGGGGATGTCGAAGCGGATGACGAGCTCCCACCTGGTGCCCCGGCCGGCTTACCTCGCACTGATGAGCCTCAGGCGCATTCTGCCCGGCCTCAAGCCCTACGGTTCAGTCGAGATGGACGACCTGGTCCCGGCCACCACGCGCGTCCTGGTCTACGCGGCCCCGAAGGGCGCCGCGGCGATCCTGTGGCGCGTGGAGGGCGCCGCCGCGCTCGTGCTGCCCGGACCCCTGCGGGCGCAGTGCACCGGCGTGAGCATCTATGGCTCCCCCGTGGCCCTCGATCCGGCGGGGAGCGTGCGCGTCTCGGAGACGCCCGTGCTGCTGAACTTCCCGGAACAATCGCCCGACGCCCTGCACGCCGCCCTCCTGGGCGCCGCGCTCAAGCTCGACGAGCCGGAAGCGAAGGCCAAGGCGATGGCGTTGTGCGACCGCGTGGTGCCCGCGGTGAAGGCGAGCGCCGAGGCGCACAAGTACGCCGCGGCCGGCGGCGAGCCGCTGAAGGTCCGCGGCGTGGTCCCCTGCGTGGGAGCCGTCGAGGAGGCGGGCCTTGCGGGCCTGAAGAGCGAGTCGTTCGAATTGTCCTGCCCGGCCGACGCCGACATGGTTCTCAGGCGGCGCTACCAACTCGCCGGCAAGGGCCACGCGGCGGAGGTGATCGTCAACGGCAAGAGCGCCGGAATGTGGAACCTCGCCCACACGCGCCAGGAGCTGCAGGGCGGGCTCCGCGATGCGTTCTTCGTCGTGCCGCGGTCGCTGCTCGACGCGGCCGGGCGCCAGAAGGTCGAGCTGCGCTACGCCGCCGAGCCGGGCACCACCTTTTCGGTCTGGTCGCTGGCCCTCAAGGGACGCACCGTCCCGCTCGGCCAGCTCGCGCCGATCTACGCGGCGCAGGCCGTGGGCGTGATGTCGCTCGACCGCAACGTGGTCGGCGACGGCCTGAAGATCGCCGCCAAGCCCTACGGGCGCGGCATCGGCACGCACGCCTGGAGCGTGATCGAATACCCGATCAACAAGCAGTTCAAATCGTTCAGCGTGCTGGCGGGCGTCGACGCCTGCAGCGACGGCCGCGGCTCCGTCAAGTTCGAAATCCTCGGCGACGGCCGCACGCTCTCCTCGACGCTCAGCGACGCAAAGGACCCCGCCGGCGGCAAGCTCGCCAAGACGGCCGTGCTGACGGGCCTGAGCACCCCCGAACGGCTGGTGGTGGACGTCACCGGGGTCGACCGCCTCACACTCGTCGTGCACGACGGGGACGACGGCAATCGCGAAGACGCGGCCGACTGGCTCGAGCCGGAACTGACGCGAGCCGAGTGACGGCCGCTCAGCGTGTTAGAACGGGGCTTTCGTGGTTATCCTGAATACGCAGGCGTGTTCGCATCCGGACGCCGGGCGCCACGCGGCATCGGCGGGAGGACGAATCACCAGGGCGTCGGGAGTCTGCGACCACGTCAACTCCCGGTCGCAGCCCAGCATCACCACGGATTGGATTTCCGCTGGATAGAGCGACTTGAGGGAGGCGACGGTCACCGGGCCCTGGGGGACTCCCAGGCAGGTCGCGTAGAGCGTGTTGCCTCTGCACGTGAAGCGGATGTCACGGCCGGTGTAGTGTGTCTCCTCCCGCTCCGAGAAGGCGCCGCTCTTCTTCATCCGTGTGGGCCCCTCCCCGAAGGTCAGCCATGGCGTTGTTGCGAAGATAGCTTCCCCGTTGACCTCCAGCCATCTGCCTATGCCGCGGAGGACCTCCAGAGCGGGCCGCGGGATCTCGCCGTTGGGCTTCGGGCCGACGTTGAGCAGGAGATAGCCGTTCTTGCTCACGTTGTCGACAAGGTAGTGCACGAGGTGCGCCGCCGACTTGTAGCGCGCGTTGTGCATGTAGCCCCACGCCTCGCCGTCGTCAATGGTCGTGTCGGTGATCCAGTCGTGGTAGGCAAGCTCCTCCATGCTCCCCAGCTCGAGGTCCACGATGGCGACGCCGGGGGGGAGGTCGTGATACTTGTGTGTCACGGCCACCTCCGTGGCCCATTCGTCTCCCTTGTTGTAGTAGTAGGCCAGGAACTCCTTCTTGTACTGCTCCTGGATTCCGCCGAGGCCGAAGTCGAACCAGAGCAAGTCGGGCCTGAAGCCGTCGATCACCTCGATGATCTTGCCCTTCCACCTGTCGAGGAACGCCCGCGTGGGACGCTCCAGCACGGGGGCCGCCAGGCCGGATTCGTTGGCGTCGTTGCGCCGTTGGCCGTAGAGGCCCGAGTAGCGGGGGTCCAGCGTGTCGTAGCCTTTGCGGTGCGGGAAGTACCACCAGTTCTCGGCGTGATGGAGCGCGGCCATGAACCTGAGGCCCTGCCGCCTGATTGCTCTCTCCAGCTCCGCCACCACGTTGCGCTTCGGGCCCATCCTGGCCGCGTTCCACGGGGAGAGGGCGCTGTCCCACATTGCGAAGCCGTCGTGGTGCTCGGCCACAGGCCCCGCGAACTTGGCTCCTGCTCTGCCGAAGCATTCGGCCCACTGGTCGGCATCGAACTTCTCCCCGGTGAACATCGGGATGAAGTCCTTGTAGCCGAACACGGATGGGCGGCCGTAGGTCCTCACGTGGTGGTCGTATTGCTCTGTTCCCTCCCTGTACATGTTGTAGCCGTACCATGTCGTGTTCGGCCCGCACGCGGGCACCGAGTAGATGCCCCAATGCGCATAGATGCCGAACTTCGAGTCCTGCAGCCATTGCGGCGTGCGATGGTTGCGGAGGGACTCCCAGCTTGGCTCGTAGTGCATATTCGTGCCGGCTTCCGCGCTACTTCTTCGCCTCGGCCCCGAAGAGGATCGTGCCCCAGCGCTGCGGCTCGAGGCGCGCCTCGACTGCCTCGTCGGCGGTGCCGGTGGCAGCGGTGTTCGACCAGTAGGACCGCGCCTTCACCTGGTGGCCGTCGGTGCTCGTAAGGATGCCCCAG